>JADHED010000050.1_pt1 | contig 159482 bp, 145 predicted proteins | sample 8952041 | NCBI WGS metagenome assembly JADHED01 (sample SAMN16124423, study PRJNA663239) | bioreactor sludge metagenome | isolation source: sludge (control) | place: India:Bengaluru | collected 2018-09-08 | reverse complement strand
GCTTGATGCCGAGGTCTTCGCTGATCACCTGGCCGTTGGTGAGGATGGCGATGTCTTCCATCATCGCCTTGCGCCGATCGCCGAAGCCGGGCGCCTTCACCGCCGCGACCTTGAGACCGCCGCGCAGCTTGTTGACGACGAGCGTCGCGAGCGCCTCACCTTCGACGTCCTCGGCGAGGATGAGCAGCGGCTTGCCCGACTGCACGACCTGCTCCAGCACCGGCAGCAGCGGCTGCAGGCCGGACAGCTTCTTCTCGTGCAGGAGGATGAACGGGCTCTCCAGCTCGCACGTCATCTTCTCGGCATTGGTGATGAAATAGGGCGAGGTGTAGCCGCGGTCGAACTGCATGCCCTCGACCACTTCGAGCTCTGAGGACAGGCTCTTCGCCTCTTCCGCCGTGATCACCCCTTCCTTGCCCACCTTCTCCATCGCGCGCGCGAGCATTTCACCGATCTCGCGGTCGCCGTTGGCGGAAATGGTGCCGATCTGGGCGATTTCTGCGTTCGAGGACACCGCCTTGGAGCGGCTCTTGAGGTCGGCAATGATCGCCTCGACGGCGAGGTCGATGCCGCGCTTCAAGTCCATCGGGTTCATCCCGGCGGCAACCGACTTGGCACCCTCGCGCACAATCGCCTGCGCCAGCACGGTCGCGGTCGTGGTGCCGTCGCCAGCCTCGTCGGAGGTCTTGGAGGCAACCTCGCGCACCATCTGCGCGCCCATGTTCTCGAACTTGTCGGAGAGCTCAATCTCCTTGGCGACGGTCACGCCGTCCTTGGTGATGCGCGGTGCACCGAAGCTCTTCTCGATCACGACGTTGCGGCCCTTGGGCCCCAGCGTCACCTTGACGGCATTGGCAAGCAAATCGACGCCATTCAGCATCCGCTGTCGCGCGTCGGTTGAAAAACGGACTTCCTTAGCGGCCATCTTGTATCTCCCGGATCTGGCTTGAAGCGGCGCTGGTTAGGACTCGATGATGCCCAAGAGGTCGGACTCTTTCATGATCAACAGGTCTTCGCCGTCGATCTTGACTTCCGTACCCGACCACTTGCCGAACAGCACCCGATCGCCCGCCTTGACATCAAGCGGCTGGATCTTGCCGTCTTCGCCACGCGCGCCGGGACCTGCGGCCACCACTTGGCCTTCCTGCGGCTTTTCCTTTGCCGTGTCGGGAATGATGATCCCGCCTTTGGTCTTCTCTTCTTGCTCGACGCGTCGGACAACAACGCGGTCATGAAGCGGCCGAAACTTCATCTGGCACCCCTCCGATTTTTCCTCTGTGTTGCGTGCAATCCCGATCGGGCTGTTAGCACTCTCAGCCCGTGAGTGCCACGGACGTAGTTGCCCCCCGTTTCGTTGTCAAGGGCCGAGCGCCGTGGCCGGCACCGCCGAGGCCCCTTCCGGGCCAGCCGGCCATGGTGCATGCTGAAGTTTTACCGGATGGCGCAGGAGGCTGGCGAACATGGCGGAAAGCGATCCGACGCGCGCAAGTTCGGCGCTGGCGGCACCCTGGCCGGCCCCTGCGGAGGCGGTGCGGCCGGAATGGATCGATGCCAACGGCCACATGAACGTCGCCTACTACGTCTTGGCGTTCGACCACGCCACCGATGCTTTCCTCGACCTTCTCGACGTCGGCGAGCGCTACCGGACGATGGAGGGCAAGGCGTTCTTCGTCACCGAGGCGCACGTCACCTACGAGCGGGAGCTCTGCGGAGGCGATCAACTGCAAGTCTTCACGCAAATCCTGGGCTTCGACGGCACCAGACTCGTCCTCTTCCACCAGATGCAATGCGAGCGCTTGGGCGGGCCGGCGGCAGCGACCAACGAGGTCTTGTGCCTCAACGTCGATCTTGAGACCCGCCGGGCGGTACCGCTCGCTGCCGCCGCGAGGCAGCGTTTGCATGCGGCCGCAGCGGCGCACGCGCAGCTGCCCCGTCCCGCCCGTGCCGGCCGCGCCATCAGCCTTGCCACCCGCCGGCCCGGCTGACGCGCGGGTGGTTCATCATGCGTTAACGCCCGGCCCCCTATCATCCTGCCGACGCGGAGCTGGCCTGCCGACAGGCTGGAGGGAAGATGCGCTACGCCCATAGCTTTGAGAAGGCCGTCGCTTACGCCAAGAAGGCGTTTGAGCAAATGCTGGCGCGGGATGTCCCTCCGCATCCGAACAATTTCGTCGTCTGGTACACCTACTGCTCCGGCGAGGATCAAGAGCTGGGCAAGGTCCTCGACATCCTGATCGACAACAATCAGGAGTTCAGCGAGGAGCGCAACGCCGCCGTCTACAACAAGTTCTGCTCCAGTCCCTACGAGGCGGTGCCGATGCACCTGATCGCCGAGCGGATGGAAGCCGAGCTGACGGCTGCCGTCAGCGTGCTGGAGAAGACCGGGCGCGATGTCACGACCTACGGCGACTCGCTGCAGGAGGTCCGCACCAAGGTGCGCGAGGCGCGCTGCGCCCAGGATGTGGTCCAACTCCTGACCGGAATGCTGACCCAGACCCGGGCGATGGCAAGCCAGAGCCGCGATGTCGAAGGGCAGCTGCGCCAATCGTGGACGGAGGTCAGCAGGCTGCGCGAGGAGCTCGAAGACGCGCGGCGCGAGGCGATGACCGACGCGCTGACCGGGCTTGCCAACCGCAAGATGTTCGATTTCATGCTGCGCGATACGGCAACCGCGGCGATGGAGGCGGGACTGCCGCTGTCGCTCCTGTTCCTCGACATCGACCACTTCAAGAACTTCAACGACACCTACGGCCACACCGTCGGCGATCACGTGCTGAAGCTGCTGGCGACCGTGCTCCGCGATACCTGCAAGGGCCAGGACACGCCGGCGCGCTACGGCGGCGAGGAGTTCGCGGTCATCCTGCCACAGACGACGATCCAGCAAGCCGCCGCGCTTGCGGAGAGCATCCGCGGCCGCGTCGCCGCGAAGGGCATCGTCCACCGCAAGACCGGCGAGCAGCTCGGCCGGGTCAACGTCTCGATCGGCGTCGCCGGCTTGATCTACGGTGAGTCGATGCGGCAGTTCGTCGAGCGCGCCGATCACGCGCTCTACATGGCGAAGCGCACCGGCCGCAATAAGGTCGTCGTGCAGGACGGCAAGCTCGACAAGAAGTCGATAGCCCTGGCCCCGTAAGCCGAGACCCCCTACAAAGCAGCACGCTTCGAGCTGTGCCGGCGCGCGCGCCGGCCCCAAGGGTGTCACGTCCGCTGATCGGGTGTCCATGCCGCCGGGGAGCTTCGCGCCAACCAAAGCCGTTGCCGTTGCTGTCGGGCCGGCGATTGCGCTGCTCGCGCTGCTGGCCGGCGCCGGCTTGATATCCGGGGCCGCAGCCTGCGCGGTCGTGGCCGTGCTGATCGGCTGTGCCCTGGTTGCGCGACAAGGGCTCGACCGCCGCAACAAGCCCCTTACCACCCCAGCGCCCGTTCCCCCCGAAACCGCGCCGCAGCCGCTCCTTGACCACCTCCCCGACCCCGTGATCCTCGTCAACCGGGGGCGCGAGATCACGGCCGTCAATCGAATGGCCCGCGAGACCGTAGGCGTCGGCGAGGTCGGCCGCGATCTGGCGCTCACCATGCGTCACCCGCGCGTTCTCGCCGCCGTCGAGGCTGTGTTGACCGGCGCGAGCACGGTCAGCGAGGAGATATCGCTGGCAGTGCCGACGCCGCGCACGTTCACCTTGCATGCGGCGCGCTTGGAGGGCGCCGGGACGCACGGCCAGACAGCCGCAGCGGCGGTCTTGGTGCTGCGCGACGAAACCCGCGCCAAACGGGCTGAACAAACGCGCGCCGATTTCGTCGCCAACGCCTCACATGAGCTGCGGTCGCCGCTCTCGGCGCTGATCGGCTTCATCGAGACCCTGTTGGGCCCGGCCAGCGACGATGCGCACGCGCGCGAGCGCTTTCTGGGCCTGATGCGCGCGGAAGCGATGCGGATGGCCCGGCTGGTTGACGACCTGATGTCGCTGTCGCGGGTCGAGATCAACGAGCACGTACCGCCCAAGGATGCGGTTGCGGTCGGCGCCATCTTGCAGAGCGTCGCCGATACGCTGTCGGTGCGCGCCGACGACAAGGGCATGACGATCGCGCTCGACATCGAGGCGAACCTGCCGTTCGTTCTCGGCGACGGCGATCAATTGACACAGGTCTTTCACAATCTGGTCGATAACGCGGTCAAATACGCCCGTTCGGGCACCGTGGTCCACCTCGCCGCCACGCGGAGTGAGCGTGCCACTGGCAGCGGCCAGGCTGTTTCGGTCGCGGTGATCGATTCCGGCGAAGGCATCGCTGCCATCCACCTGCCGCGGCTGACCGAGCGCTTCTATCGCGCCGATGCCGGCCGCTCGCGCAGGCTGGGCGGCACCGGACTTGGCCTTGCCATCGTCAAGCACATCGTCAACCGCCACCGCGGCACGCTTTCGATTGAAAGCAAGCGGGGCGTCGGCAGCACGTTCACCGTCGTCCTGCCGGCGGCACCAAGCGTGAGCTCAACGTCACAATAGGGTAAACTAACCGTCATAAAAGGATCTGCGACCGTCACTATGGTCTGGCCCGCGCATTCTCCGCCGCTGGCGCGACCTCGCCGGGCGGTTAAACGCGCGTCTTTTTCGTGGGATGACAAGTTTTTCGTGGGATGACAAGGGAGAGTTCGATGATCCGCAAGACCCTCGCGGTCGCCGCCGTGGCGACGATCGCCGCCGCCGGCAGCGCCGAAGCGCGCGACCAGATCCGCATCGTTGGGTCGTCGACGGTGTTTCCATTTTCGACACGTGTTGCCGAAGAATTTGGCAAGACCACCAATTTCAAGACCCCGATTGTCGAAAGCACGGGCACCGGCGGCGGCATGAAGCTGTTTTGCGGCGGTGTCGGCGTGGAGCATCCGGACATCACCAACGCATCCCGCCAGATCAAGGCTTCCGAAATTGAAAGCTGCGCCAAGGCCGGCGTGACCGCGATCACCGAGGTGAAGATTGGCTATGACGGCATCGTCCTCGCCAACTCCAAGGCCGCACCGCAGATGAACATCACTTTGAAGCAGCTTTATCTGGCGCTTGCCAAGGACGTTCCGGACGGCAAGGGCGGGCTGCAGGCCAATCCGTACAAGACGTGGAGCGAAATCGATCCTTCCCTGCCGAAGGTGAAGATCGAAGTGCTGGGGCCGCCGCCGACATCGGGCACGAGGGATGCCTTCAGCGAGCTCGCCATGGAAGGCGGCTGCGATAAGATCGATGAACTCAAGGAATTGAAAAAGACCGACGAGAAGAAGCACAGGGCGGTTTGCCAAGGCATTCGTGAGGACGGCGCCTTCATCGAGGCCGGCGAGAACGACATTCTGATCGTTCGCAAGCTGGAAGCGAACAAGGACGCCTTCGGCATATTCGGTTACAGCTTCCTCGATCAGAACCAGGAAAAGATCCAGGGCAGCCGGATCAACGGCGTCGCGCCGGCCTACGACGACATCTCGTCCGGCAAGTACCCGGTGTCGCGTTCGATCTTCTTCTACGTCAAGAAGGCGCATGTGGGCGTCATCCCGGGCATGCGCGAGTATATCGCCGAGTTCACCAGCGACAAGGCGTGGGGTCCTGAGGGTTATCTGGCAGACAAGGGCTTGATTGCCATGCCCGATGCGGAGCGGGCGAAATACCGCGCGGCGGCTGCAAACCTCGAGGACAATTTGCCAAAGTAGCAGGCCAACGTTGTAAGATTGCATGAGCGTTGCGACTGTCCGGGGGATCACGAACTGATCCTCCGGACCGGCGCGGCGGCGAAGGCCGGCACTACGGCCGCGGCATTGAAAGCCCAAGAGAAAAAACCATCGCCAGCGGCGCGGCTCGACACAATGTGAAGCGGGACCTTCATGTCGTTATCGACACTTCTTCTGGCACTCTTAGTTCTTTCCTCGCTAGCTTTTTATCTTGGCCGCAAGAAGGCGCTGTCGGCTGCCGGCGGTAACCTGCGAACCCTGCATTCTCTACCGAACTATTACGGCTATTATTTGGCCCTGTGGGCAGGGATCCCCGCGCTCGCAGTCTTCACGCTTTGGTTGGTCTTGGAGCCGCAGATCGTCCAGTCACTTGTGGTTGGAGGCCTGCCCGAGGCGCAGCGCAACTTGTCGCCGGGAAGGTTGGGGCTTCTTATCAACGACATCCGTAACCTCGCGTCGGGTAACATCGTCAGCCGGGAGGTGGCGCCTGGCTTACAGGAGGCGGCCGATCATTATGTCCGGCTGCGCGATACGAGCCGCATTGCCCTGGTCGTTGCCGTGCTCGCGCTTGCGGTCGCAGGCTTGACCTTTGGCCGGCAGCGCATCAGTGCCCATCTGCGGGCGCGCAACCAGGTCGAGACGGTGGTGAAGGTTTTCCTGATTGTGGGGTCCACCGTCGCTGTCTTGACCACGGCGGGAATTGTCTTTTCCCTGGTGTTCGAAGCTGGCCGCTTCTTCGTTGCCGTGTCACCGGCGGAATTCCTGTTCGGCACCGAATGGAGCCCGCAGATCGCGCTGCGCAAGGATCAGGTCGGCGCCCAGGGGGCGTTCGGGGCCGTGCCCTTGTTCGCTGGCACGCTCCTCATTTCCGTGATTGCGATGTGTGTCGCCATGCCGGTCGGGCTGATGTCGGCGATCTACATGGCCGAGTACGCTCCGCCGAGGCTGCGCACCGTGATCAAGCCGATCCTCGAAATTCTGGCCGGCATTCCCACCGTCGTTTACGGCTTCTTCGCCGCGTTGACTGTAGCGCCATTTTTCCGTGACACCGGTGCTGCGGTCGGCCTAACCATTTCTTCGGAAAGCGCGCTCGCGGCCGGCATCGTCATGGGCATCATGATCATCCCATTTGTCTCGTCGTTATCGGACGACGTCATCAATGCGGTGCCACGGGCGATGCGGGAAGGCTCCTACGGCCTGGGCGCGACGCAGTCGGAAACGATCCGCAAGGTCATCATCCCGGCGGCGCTGCCGGGCATCGTCGGCGGCTTCCTGCTCGCGATTTCGCGCGCGATCGGCGAGACCATGATCGTCGTCATGGCCGCAGGCCTGACCGCCAACATGACGATCAATCCGTTTCATGCCGTGACCACGATCACGGTGCAGATCGTGACGCTCCTGATCGGCGATCAGGAGTTCGACAGCCCGAAAACGCTCGCTGCTTTCGCCCTCGGGCTGGTTCTCTTCCTGATTACGCTGGTCCTGAACATCGGCGCCCTGCGCATCGTGAAGAAGTATCGGGAACAATATGAGTAATTCGGCAAACGGCGCAGCACTGCCCGGAGCGGGCGGGCTCGGCTCGATTTTCGACGCGCGCCAACAGGTTTCGGAAGCGGTTTCGGCCGGCCTCAAGCGCCGGTACGCGCGCGAGAGACGGTTTCGCCTGTACGGCATGCTGGCGACATTGTTCGCGGTCGTGGTGCTGGGCATCTTGCTGTTCACCATCATCCGCACCGGGCTGCCGGCCTTTACGCAGACGATGATCAAGCTGAGCGTCACGCTCTACCCGCAGGAGATCGACCCGAAGGGCGACCGCGATCCGCAGACGCTTTCGAGCGCCGATTACCAGCGGCTGGTGCGCGACGCGCTCGACGACTACTTCCCCGACGTGACCTCGCGCAACGACCGCCGCGAGCTGTTCGCCATGATCAGTCCCGGCGCGACCTACGTCATCCGCTCCATGGTGATGGCCGATCCGTCGCTGATCGGCAAGCGGATCGAGATCGAGGTGCCGCTCAAGGACGACATCGACCAGTTTGCCAAGGGCAAGATCGACAGCGAGGCCGATCAAGCTGACCGCCGTGTCTCGGACAAGCAGATCGGCTGGTACCAGCGGCTGGTCGACCGCGACCTGATCGTGAGCCGCTTCAACACCACGCTGTTCACCGCCGGCGACTCACGCTCGCCGGAACTGGCCGGCATCTGGGGCGCCGTCGTGGGCTCGTTCTGGACCATGACGCTGACGCTCCTGATGTCATTCCCGCTCGCGGTCGGTGCGGCCGTCTATCTGGAGGAGTTCGCGCCCAAGAACCGCTGGACCGACGTGATCGAGGTCAACATCAACAATCTGGCGGCGGTGCCGTCGATTGTCTTCGGTCTGTTGGGCCTGGCCGTCTTCATCGGCTTCTTCGGCGTGCCGCGCTCCTCGCCGATGGTCGGCGCCCTGGTGCTGACGCTGATGACGTTGCCGATCATCATCATCGCCAGCCGCGCCGCGCTCAAGTCCGTGCCGCCGTCGATCCGCGAAGCGGCACTCGGCGTCGGCGCATCCAAGATGCAGGCCACGTTGCACCATGTCCTCCCGCTGGCCATGCCGGGGATGCTGACGGGCACCATCCTTGGCATGGCGCATGCGCTGGGCGAAACGGCACCGCTGCTGATGATCGGCATGGTCGCCTTCATCGTCGATATTCCGAGCGGGCCGCTCAACTCGGCGACCGTGATGCCGGTGCAGATCTACCTGTGGTCGGACGCGCCGGAGCGGGCCTTCATCGAGCGCGCGTCGGCCGCGATCATGGTTCTGCTCGGCTTTCTCACCGTCATGAACCTGCTTGCAGTCGCGCTGCGCAAGCGGTTCGAGAAGCGCTGGTAGGCGGGCGCGGTACGCCATGGTTCGCGTCAGTGCGAGTAGCAGGGAGACAGAGATGATCGCGATGCAGGCGACGACCGGTCGGGCGACTGACGCGGCGGCCAGTCCGGTGCCCGCGTTCATGACCCGAGACGTGTGCGTCTTTTACGGGCAGAAGCAGGCGCTCACGAACGTGAGCCTGGATATCCATCGCAACCAGGTGACGTCGCTGATCGGACCGTCCGGCTGCGGCAAGTCGACTTATCTCCGCTGCCTCAACCGGATGAACGATATCATCGACGGCTGCCGGGTGACCGGGAGCATCCTCCTCGACGGTCAGGACATCTACGCCGGCAGCATGGACGTCGTGCACCTGCGGGCCCGCGTCGGCATGGTGTTCCAGAAGCCGAACCCGTTTCCGAAGTCGATCTTCGAGAACGTCGCCTACGGCCCGCGCATCCACGGCATCGCCAAGGACAAGACCGAACTCGAAGCCATCGTGCATAACAGCCTGGAAAAGGCGGGCCTCCTGGCCGAGGTCAAGGATCGCATGGATCAGCCGGGAACCGGTCTCTCCGGCGGTCAGCAGCAGCGGCTATGCATCGCGCGGGCGATTGCGGTGCAGCCGGAAGTGATCTTGATGGACGAGCCGTGCTCGGCGCTCGATCCGATCGCGACGGCCCGCATCGAAGAACTGATCGACGAGCTGCGCGAGCATTTCGCGATCGTCATCGTGACCCACTCGATGCAGCAGGCGGCGCGCGTTTCACAGCGCACCGGCTTTTTCCACTTAGGGATTCTCGTTGAGACCGGCGACACCGAGCAGATCTTCACCAACCCGCGCGACAAGCGGACGCAAGACTACATCACCGGCCGCTTCGGCTAGGCGCCCCGCGGAAGGCGCGGCTTGAGGTTGGTTAGGGATGCGCAGAGGAGTGGCGACACATGGGCTCGGAGCACACGGTCAAGTCGTTCGATGAGGAGCTGCGGCGCCTCGACAACATGCTGGCCGAGATGGGCGGCCTCGCCGAGGTGCAGCTGCAGAGCGCCTTGGAGGCGCTCATCCGCCGCGATACCGAAAAGGCGGCCGAAATCGTCGCCAACGACCGCCGCCTCGATCACCTTGAGGCGGAGGTCGACCAGCATACGATCGCCATGCTGGCACGCCGCCAGCCGATGGCGAAGGACCTGCGCGAGATCGTGGGCGCGCTTAAGGTCGCGAGCATGATCGAACGGATCGGCGATTACGCCAAGAACGTCGCCAAGCGCACGGCCGCAATTGCGGAAATGCCGCCGGTACCCTCCGCCCAGACGGTGGTACGTCTAGGCGGGCTCGCCCAGCAGATGGTCAAGGACGTGCTGGACGCCTACCTGTCCCGTGACCTCGATCAGGCGAAAAGCGTACGCGCGCGCGACCGCGAGCTGGACGCGCTCTACACCAGCATCTTCCGCGAGCTCCTGACCTACATGATGGAGGACCCTCGCAACATCTCCGCGTGCACGCACTTGCTGTTCGTCGCCAAACACATCGAGCGCATCGGCGACCACGCAACCAACATCGCGGAGATCGTGCATTTCCTTGTCACCGGCGAGATGCCGGCGGACGAGCGACCGCGCCAGGACGAAAGCGAGATGACCATCGTCACGGCGCACACCACGGGTGGTGAGAATTAGGGGGGAGCCACATGGGAAAGCCGCGGATCCTGATCGTCGAGGACGAAGAGGCGCAGGCGGAACTGCTGCGCTACAACTTCGAGCGGGCCGATTTCAATGTCGCCGTCGCCGGTGACGGCGAGGACGCCCTGATCACCATCGAAGAACAACCGCCTGACATCGTCGTCCTCGACTGGATGCTGCCCGGCACCTCGGGCATCACCGTGTGCCAACGCATGCGCAGCCGGGTCGAGACGCGCCAGATCCCGGTGATTCTGCTGACCGCGCGCAGCGAGGAGATGGACCGCGTGCGCGGCCTGGAGAGTGGCGCCGACGATTATGTCGTCAAGCCGTTCTCGCCGGCCGAGCTGATCGCACGCGTGCGGGCGGTTTTGCGGCGTGCGCGGCCGTCCCTTGCCGAAGAGCGGCTGCAGTGCGTCGATATCACCATGGATGTCGGCACCCACCGTGTTACGCGGCGCGGGCGCCAGATTCACCTTGGCCCGATCGAGTTCCGCCTGCTGCGGCTGTTCATGGAGCGGCCGGACCGGGTGTTCACCCGCGAGCAGCTGCTCGACAAGGTGTGGGGGCGGGACATCCACGTCGAGCTGCGCACGGTCGACGTGCACATCCGGCGCCTGCGTAAGGCCTTGGGCGCGCACGGCGACGATGACGTCATTCGCACCGTGCGCGGCACCGGCTACGCGCTCGACATGATCGGAGCGATGAACTGAAGATGGTGGGCGGCGCCCGTCCGGATTAACTCACTACCGGTGAGTTCGCGGGGGCAGGCGCCGGGTTCAACAGCTTCCCGAGGTCGAACTCGCCGTGAGCGACCGCTGCGCGCTCTGCTTCCGGGCGACCCTCGCAGTACGGCTTGTACGCCATATCCTGCAGTAGAATGTGATGGTTTAGCCACTCGGTGAGGAACGTCAGCACCTCCTCGCGGCTAATGCTGTCCGGCCTCTCGCTGAACCGGCGTTGCAACAGGTGCACCTCGCGGGTGAGCGCCCAGTGCTCCTCCCGATGGATATCCGCCTCCGGATATTCCATCGCTACCATCACCTTCTCTTCACGCTGGAAATGGAACACCGTATAGGCGACCAGCGTCACCAGGACCTCAGGGATGACGCGACGCCTGGTTGCTTCCGAGTCGTCCGCGCTGGCGATGCGGTTGATCATCTCGATGAGCATCTGATGATCGCGATCCAGCCGGTCGACGCCGACGCTCATCGCATTCGTCCATTTGATCGCCGTCATCGTGCCCTGTCCTGCGCCGCAGCGCGACCGGAGTGGGACCTTCTCATCCCTGTCTATAGACTGCCGCTTGCAGACGCAGCGGTCAAGAAAGTCGAGACCGTCATCTCGCTTTACTTTCGTGTCGTTCGGGCGGCACGAAAGGTGCGGTCGCCAAGCCGTCATCGCCCAGCCGCGATTCCGCTACGGCTGCCCGGTTGCCGTGCCACCGCCGAACTGCTAGCTTCCGCCCGCGCTCTTAAGGGGGGTGCGCGGACCAACGACAGAGGCGGCCTTGAACGCATGAAAATCAGTGGCAACGCGATCCGGCCAGGGATGGTGATCGAGCACCAGGGTCGCCTGTGGCGGGCGGTGAGGATATTTCATACCCAGCCCGGCAAGGGCGGGGCCTACCTGCAGGTTGAACTGCGCGACCTGCGCTCCGGCACCAAGCTCAACGAACGCTTTCGCTCCGCCGAGAACGTCGAGCGGGTCCGCCTCGACCAGCGCTCGTTCCAGTTCCTGTTCCGGGACGGCGATCAGCTGACCTTCATGGACACCGAAACCTTCGAGCAGATCACGCTCAATACCGATGCGATCGGCGAGGAGCAGATCGTGTTCCTGCAGGAAAACATGCAGGTCGCGATCGATTTTTACGAGGACGAGCCGATTTCGGTGCAGCTGCCGGAAACGGTGACGCTCGCGGTCGTCGAGGCCGACCCGGTGGTCAAGGGGCAGACGGCGGCCTCCTCCTTCAAGCCGGCAACGCTCGAAAACGGCGCCAAGACATTGGTGCCACCGCACATCGAGGCCGGCACCCGGATCGTCGTCAACACTGCGGACGGGTCCTACGTCGAGCGGGCGAAGGACTAGCGCCGGCGGCGGCCCTACCCCAGATGCCCCTTCGCTCAGCCCTCATCAACGTCATGGTCGCGGCGGCCAAGAAGGCCGCCAAGGGTTTGGTGCGCGATCTGGGCGAGCTTGAGAATCTGCAGGTCTCGCGCAAGGGGCCGGCCGACTATGTGAGCAAGGCCGACCGCCGCGCCGAGGAGATCCTGCATACGGAATTGCGCAAAGCGCGGCCGGCCTATGGCTTCTTGATGGAGGAGGCGGGCGCAATTGACGGCACCGATACCTCCAACCGCTGGATCATCGACCCGCTCGACGGCACGACGAACTTCCTGCATGGCATCCCGCATTTTGCCATCTCGATCGGGCTCGAGCGCGACTCCGAGCTGTTCGCGGGGGTCATCTACTCGCCGGTGCACGATGAGCTTTATGTTGCCGAGAAGGGCGGCGGCGCCTTCCTTAACGGCCGCAGGCTGCGCGTTTCGGGCCGGCCCAAGCTTGACGACGCGCTGATCGCGACCGGCATTCCCTTTCGCGGCACCCCCTCGCACGATCTGTTCTTGCGCCAGATCGGCCTGGTCATGGGGACCTGCGCCGGCATCCGCCGTTATGGGTCGGCTGCCCTCGATCTCGCCTACGTCGCCGCCGGCCGTTATGATGGCTACTGGGAGAATGGCCTGTTCCCGTGGGATATCGCCGCCGGCATCGTCCTGGTGCGCGAGGCGGGCGGATTTGTGAGCGATCTCGCCGGCGGTCGCCGGATGCTTGCGGGTGGTGGTATCCTCGCCGCCAACCCCGTCCTGCATGCGCCGCTGGCGGCCCTGCTGGCACAGGCAGCGCCGGCCGGGAGCTAAGCACGGCGGCATCGGCGCGGGTCTGGGCGCATGGGGTGGGCTGACCCCGGCTGCGGGCCGCACGCTGAGCCCGGCCGCCGCCGATCGAGCGAGGAAATGAGCGTCATGACAAAGCCCGGCCGCTACCTGTTGCGCATGGGTCTGTTCATCCTGGCCGTCGCCGGTGCCGCCTCCTGGCTTTCGCCGACGCTCGTGGTGGCGTTCCTGGTCAGCCCCATGCTCAACGGCCTGATCCTGAGCGTCCTCGTGTTCGGGATCGTCTACAATCTGCGCCAGGTCGCCCGGCTGTGGCCGGAAGTCGAATGGCTCAAGCAATACCGCGGCGAGCCGACCGGCAAGGCGATCGCCGATCCGCCGCGCCTGCTGGCACCGATGGCGACGATGATCGGTGCCCGCAAAGGCCGGCTCACACTGTCCGCACCGGCGCTGCGCACGCTCCTCGACGGCATCGCGTCCCGCCTCGATGAGAGCCGCGACATCTCGCGCTACACGGTCGGGCTGCTGATCTTCTTAGGCCTGCTCGGCACCTTCTGGGGCCTGCTGCAAACCGTGAACGCGATCGGCGCCGTGATCGGCGGCCTCAGTTTCGAGAGCGGTGATGTCGCCGGCGTGTTCGCCGAATTGAAGCGCGGCCTGGAGGCGCCGATCGGCGGCATGGGCACTGCTTTCTCATCCTCCATGTTCGGCCTCGGCGGCTCGCTGATCTTAGGCTTTCTCGAGCTGCAGACGAGCCAGGCGCAGAACCGCTTCTATAACGAGTTGGAGGAGTGGCTCTCCGGGCTGACGCGGATCTCCTCGGGCGGCGCCCTGGCGACGGATGTCGATCAGCCGGTTTCGGCTTACGTGCAGGCGCTCCTGGAGCAGACCGCGGAGGGATTGGACGGCCTGCAACAACTGTTGCGGCACTGGGAGGAGGGGCGGATTGCCGCCAACACCCAGCTGATCGCGCTGATCGAGAAGATCGAAGGCCTGGCCGATCACATGCGCACCGACCAGGCGGTGATGATGCGGCTGGTCGAGACCCAGAACGAGCTCAAGCCCTTGTTGCTGCGGCTCGGCGAGACGATCGAGCAGCGGGGCACGGACGACGTCCTGCGCGCGCACACCCGCAACCTGGAGCTCTATGCCGCCCGCCTGCTGGATGAGATGACCACCGGCCGCGCCGAATTCATCCGCCAGGTGCGCGGCGATATCAAGCTGCTGGCGCGCACGCTGGCCGCCGCCACGGGGCGCGAACCGCCGCACGAGCCTGGCCGGGAGCGCTGAGGCCGTGGCCACTTCCCTGCGCCGCTCGCACCGGCCGATCGACATCTGGCCGGGCTTCGTCGATGCACTGGCGACGCTGGTGATGGCGGTTGTGTTCTTGCTGATGGTGTTCGTCGTCGCCCAGTTCTCGCTCTCCGAAGCGTTGTCGGGCCGTGACGCGGCGCTGCGGAGCCTGCAGCAGCAGGCGAACAGCCTGGCCGACATGCTGGCATTGGAGCGCGCGTCGAGCGCATCGCTGGAGGCGGATCTGGCGCGGCTGACGCAGGCGTTCGAGACCACCGTCGCCCAGAACAAGGAGCTGACCGCGCTGGTGGAAACGCAGCGCCGTGACGCGGCGGCCGGTGCCGCGGCGCGCGCCGCCCACGAGCAGGAAGCCCAGCGGCTGAGCCAGGACGTGGCGACGTTGACTGCCCTAAAGCAGCAGCTGGAGGCGGAGGTCGATCGCCTCACCGGCAGCGGCAAGGAGACGGCGGCGGCGCTCGCGGAAGAGCGCACGCTGTCCGAACGTGCCCGCGCCGAAGTCATGCTCCTTAACCAGCAGCTGGCAGCGCTGCAGCGGCAAATCAGCGCGCTCAACGCCGCCCTTGAAGCCTCGGAGGAGAAGGCGCGCGAACAGGGGGCGCAAATCACCGCGCTTGGCCAGCGCTTGAACGCCGCGCTCGCCGGCAAGGTGCAGGAGCTCGCCCGCTACCGCTCGGAGTTCTTCGGCCGGCTGCGCGACATCCTGGGCGACCAGCCAGATATCCGCATCGTCGGCGATCGCTTCGTTTTCCAGTCCGAAGTGCTGTTCGGATCCGGGACCACCACCGTCGAGGCCGCGGGCCGCCAGCAGCTGGCCAAGGTCGCGGCAACGCTCCGAGACATCGCCCGCCAGATCCCCGCCGACATCGACTGGGTGCTGCAGATCGAGGGCCACACCGACAACGTGCCGATCCGCACCGCCCCGTTCCCGTCGAACTGGGAGCTTTCGACCGCGCGCGCGATGGCGGTCGTGCGCATCCTGATCGAACAGGGCCTGCCGCCGGAACGTCTTCTCCCCGCCGGCTTCGGCGAATATCATCCGCTGGAGCGCGGTGACGACGAGGCCGCACGAAGGCGCAACCGGCGGATCGAACTGAAACTGACTCAGCGCTGACCGCGGCCGGCGTTCGTGGGATCGAATAACGAATGAAAATCATCTTCCTGATCGTTTTCGTCGATCTGATGGGCTTCGGCTTGATCGTCCCGCTGCTGCCCTTCTTTGCCGAGCACTTCACCGCCTCGCCCACGGTGGTCGGCCTGTTGATGGCGTCCTACTCGCTGGCGCAGCTTGTCTCCGCACCGCTGTGGGGCCGGCTCAGCGACCGCACCGGCCGCCGGCCGGTGCTGCTGTGGAGCCTGGGCGGCATTGCCCTCGCTTACTTGGGGCTCGCGGCCGCCGACAGCCTGTGGATGCTGTTCGCGGCGCGCACGATCGCGGGCGCCATGGCCGGCAACATCGCGGCTGCCTTCGCCTACGCGGCCGATGTCTCGACGCCGGCCAACCGTGCCCGGGCGATGGGGACCATCGGCGCCGCGTTCGGCTTGGGCTTCATGATCGGCCCCGCAATCGGTGGCGCGCTTGCCGGCTCTGATCCGCTCAACGCCAACTTCCAGCTGCCGGCACTCGCCGCGGCGGCTCTGTCGGCAACCGCGTTCCTGCTGACGCTGATTATGCTGCCGGAATCGCTGCCGGATGAGGCCCGCGCCCGGCAAGGCGCCGGCTCATCGCGGCTGGCAGAGTTCCGCCGCGCCATCGGCCGCAGCGTGGTGGCGCAGATCCTCCTGGTCTCGTTCCTCGCCACGTTTGTCTTTGCCGGCCTCGAGGCGATGTTTGCCTTGTGGTCGCACCAGCATCTTGGCTGGGGGCCGGCGCAGAACGGCTATCTGTTCGCGCTCGTCGGCACCATCAGCGCTCTGGTGCAAGGCGGCCTGGTCGGCCCGCTGGCGCGGCGCCTGGGCGAAGCACGGCTGATCGCCTTGGGCGCGGCCGCGCTTGGATGCGGCATGCTGCTGATCCCGCTCACCACGACGGCATGGGATCTGAGCGCCGTGATGGCCCTGACCGCGGCTGGCTTCAGCCTGCTTTCGCCCGGCCTCAACAGCCTCCTTTCGCTGCACGTCGGCCGCGCCAACTTGGGCGGCAGCATGGGCGTCAGCCGCTCGGTGACGACGCTTGCGCGGGTGGTCGGGCCGGTCTGCCTGGGCGCTGTGTTCGATACGCTCGGCAAGGATTGGCCCTTCTACGCCGGCGCCGCCGTCATGGCGCTCACGGTCGTCATGACCACGCGGTTCGCTGCCACCGGGTGGCAACAGGCGGAGGCTTCCGCCAGCGGTGAACAGGTTGCCGATTGAAGAACGAGGGGTGTTGCCGCTACATAAGGCCGGCAGCGGACAGGCAGCGAGGAGCAAAGCCGATGAAGAAGGACATTCACCCCGATTACCACGAGATTACCGTCGAGATGACCGACGGTTCCACGTTCAAGACCCGTTCGACCTACGGCAAGGCCGGCGACGTGCTGAAGCTCGGCATCGACCCGAAGACGCATCCCGCCTGGACCGGCGTGCACCGCCTTATGGATACCGGCGGCCAGCTCGCCAAGTTCAAGCGCCGTTTCGAGCAGTTCGGGCTTAAGTCGTAGAGCGGCTGGGACGCCGGTTCGGCTGTGAGGGCGTTGCGGTGAAGGACCTGGCGGCGATCCTCGAAGACCTGCGGCGGCTGAAGCCGGAGCTTGCGAAGCGCTATCCGATCAAGGAGCTGGGCGTGTTCGGCTCCTACGCGCGCGGCGAACAGCGCCCTGATTCCGACCTCGATGTGCTGGTCGATTTCGACGGCCCCGTGGGATTGCTTGATTTTGTTGGTCTGCAACAAGACCTCAGTGATGAATTGGGCGTTGGCGTCGATCTCGTCATGGCGGAGGCGCCCAAGCCGCGCATCTGGCAACGAATCCGCGCGGAAGTCGTCATGCCATGAAATCCTCTGCCGGAGCGGAGGCCACCTGAAGCCCGCAGGGAGCGAAGCGGACTGCGGGGGCAAGGGGGGTATCTTACGCCGCGTGCGGGAGCTTTGCGGGCGCCACCGCAAGTCCCGGATTGCGCTGACGCGTCATCCGGGCTACGGCTTGCTCGGTCGTCCTTGGTGCCATGGGAAGGGCTTGGCCGATGCTCCTCGTTCGCACTTACGTGGCCCCCAGTCCGATCCACGGCCTCGGCTTGTTTGCGGCCGAGCCGATCGCCGCCGGCACGGAGATGTGGCGCTTCCAGGCCGGCTTCGATCAGATCCTGGCGCCGGAACTGGTTGAGCAGCTGCCGGCGGTGGCGCACGGCTTCATCATGATTTACGCTTACCTGTCGCCGGACTTTCCCGGCGGCTACGTGCTGAACGGCGACCAGGCGATCTACATCAATCACTCGAAATCGCCTAATACCGACAATTCCGGGCCGGTGACGCTGGCCGCGCACGACATTGCCGCGGGCGAGGAAATCACCTGCGACTATGATGTCTGCTGCCTGGAGCACGAGCTCCAAGGGATGACGTGAGGCTTGGGACCGATGAGTGCTGACAACGCACCGGCATTCCAGTGGGACGACCCGTTGCTGCTCGACGATCAGCTCAACGCTGAGGAGCGCCAGATCCGCGATAGGGCGCGCGCGTTTGCAGCCGAACGCCTCCTGCCGCGCGTGATCGAGGCGACGCGACGCGAGCATTTCGACCCCGCCATCATGACCGAGATGGGCGAAGCCGGCCTCCTCGGGCCGATGCTGCCGCCCGCCTGCGGCGGTGCCGGTGTCAGCGCCGTGAGCTATGGCCTGATCACGCGCGAGATCGAGCGCGTCGATTCCGGCTACCGCTCGGCGATGAGCGTGCAGTCCTCGCTGGTGATGGATCCGATCTACAACTTCGGCCGCGACGCGCTCAAGGACAGGCTCCTGCCGGGTCTCGCTCGCGGCACGCTGATCGGCGCCTTCGGCCTGACCGAGCCCGATTACGGCTCCGATGTCGGCGGCATGCGCGCACGCGCGACGCCCGCGGCCGGCGGCTATGTGCTGAACGGGACCAAGACCTGGATCACCAATGCGCCGATCGCGGACGTCTTCGTGATCTGGGCGAAACTCGAAGGCGCCATCCGCGGCTTCGTGCTCGAACGCGGCATGCAGGGGCTAACGACTCCCGCCATCGAGGGGAAATTCTCGCTCCGGGCGTCCTCGACCGGCCAAGTCGTGATGGCGGACGTGTTCGTGCGGGAGGAGAACCTGTTCGCCGGCGTCAAGGGCCTCAAAGGGCCGTTCGCGTGCCTGAACAAGGCCCGCTACGGCATCGCCTGGGGCGCGCTGGGTGCGGCCGAAGCCTGCTGGCACCAGGCCAGGCGCTACACCCTCGATCGCCACCAGTTCGGCCGCCCGCTCGCCGCCAATCAACTGATCCAGAAGAAGCTCGCCGACATGCAGACCGAGATCGCGCTCGGCCTGCAGGCGTGCGTGCGGATCGGCCGGCTGCTCGACGAAGGACGCGTGGCGCCGGAGATGATCTCGCTCATCAAGCGCAACTCCTCCGGCAAGGCGCTCGACATCGCGCGGGCGGCGCGCGACATGCTGGGCGGCAACGGCATCGTCGACGAGTACCACGTCATCCGCCACCTGATGAACCTGGAGACGGTCAACACCTACGAGGGCACCAGCGATATTCATGCCCTCATCCTGGGCCGCACGCAGACGGACCTGCAGGCGTTTACGGCGTGAGCGCCGCTGTTGAGCGCCGCAGTGAGCAGTTGGCGACATCGTTGACACCATGGACTGCGGACATGGGTGACCGAGCAAGGCGCTGGTACACGGCCGGCAGCGGAAGTAGAAGGCTTTGACGGAGACCCGCGGCTTTGCTGGTGCCGAGGAGAAGGCCGAGGCGATCCAAAGCCGCGACCTTCAAGGTGACGTCGGACCAACGCAATGACCCTGCCGGACAACAATCCCGACCAGCGCCCCTCCCCTGCCGCCCAGCTTTTTGCCGGCCGCACCGAGATTGCGGCTCGCGCGGTCTTTCTCGGCCAGCGCATCGACCTCAGGGCGTTCGACCCGGCGCGCCGTGTGCCCGCCGTGCTGTTCGCCATGCAATCGGGCAAGGACGGCTACGCGGTGCTGTTTCGCTACGGCGTGGCCGTCCTGTTCGGGATGGATGCGCTCGAGCAGGCCAACTTCCTCAAGGAGCTGACCCAATGGGTGATCGCCCCCTTCGAGCAGCCGGAGGAGGAGACTGTCACCGCTGTGCTCGCAGCCGAGGAGCCGGAGGGCGCCGGCGGAACGGGCTTTCGTTTCAAGGTGTGGGATGCGGGCCGTCTGCAACTCCTCGCCCACGTCCTTGCGAAGAGTGCCGTGCTCTCCTACTACGAAATCCGGATTGCCGAGACGTTTGAGCGCATCGAGCCGCTGGCCGCCGATATGCAGAAAGGCGGTCCGCCACGCAGGAAGGCGCGCGACCTGCTGCAGCATTTCGGCAATGTGCTCTCGATCCAGCGCCAAATGATCGGCCAGGTCGAGATTGAGGACAAACCCGACATCCTGTGGGACATGCCGCCCGAACTGGAGCGCCTCCACGGCCGGCTGGAGGACGAGTTCGAGATTCGAGAACGGCACAACGTCCTCCTCCACAAGCTCGAATTGATCCACCGGACGGCGGAGACGATCTTGGGCCTGTTGCAGGACCGGCGCTCGCTCCATGTCGAATGGTACATCGTCATTCTGATCGTGATCGAAATCCTGCTGACCCTGGGCGAGCGCTTCTCGCTGTTTTAGGCGTACCGGACACCACCATCATCGCCGGCGAGCATGTAGCCGCTGCCGTGGACGGTCTTGATCAGCGCCGGCTTGCGCGGATCGGCCTCGATCTTCTGGCGCAGACGCTTGATGTGGCTGTCGATGCTGCGATCGAACGGCTCGTCACCTGCGGCCGGCAACGAGTCCAATAGCGTTTCACGCGTCACAACCTTGCCGCCGTGGGCCGCCAGCACCGCCAGCACCGCGGCCTCCTTGGTCGTCAGCAGGACGCTGGCGCCCCCGGCACCGGTGAGCGTTCGGCGTGCCGGATCGAACGCAAAGCAGCCGATCGCGACCGTATCCGGCGGCAGCGCCGGCGCAGCCCGGGCCTTCCTTCGCCGCCGCACGGCCTCGACGCGCGCCAGCGTGAGGCATTGCACCATAACGAAAAGCGGGCCGCGCTTGGCTCGCTCCTGGCCGGCGTCGCGCACGAACTGAACAACCCACTGACGGTCGTCATCGGTTAGGCGGCACTGTTGCGCGATCTCGCCGCCGACGAAGGTACCCGCGCCCGCGCAGAGCGGGTCTGTGCCGCCGCCAACCGCTGTGCGCACATCGTCAAGACCTTCCTTCCACTCGCGCGGCAGAAGCCGCAAAACGAGGCTGCCGTCGATGTCAACGCGGTCCTTGCGGCCACGATCGAGATGCTGGGCTATCAGCTGCAGACCTCCGACATCGAGGTCATCCGCGATCTTCGCCGGACCTGCCGCGGAGACAAGGAAAGGACCAGGGCAATGACGATCTACGGCAGTTCTTCGAGCGAGCACAAGGACGGGACCAACAGCGCCGATCTGATCTACGTCTTCCAGGGCAACGACACGCTGGTCGGCAATGCCGGTGGCGATACGCTGTGGGGCGGCTCAGGCGGCGACGTGTTCGACTACAATTATGTGACCGACAGCCCGTACAATGGCGTGGGCGACGTGATCAAGGACTTCCAGAGCGGGGTCGACAAGATTGACCTGAGCGCCTTCAGCGTGTCGTACGACTCAAATGGCGGCACCGTCGGCCCCTGGCAGGTCGGGATCGGCCACAACAGTGCCGGCACCTACTGGGTCTGGGTGAACACGGACGGTGACTCGGCCATCGAAATGAAGATCACGCTGGACAACATTTCGAACCTGTCAGCCAGCGACTTCCTCCTCTCGCCCGGCACCTCGGCGTGCCGGCCCGATCGAGGCGGCGGGGACGGGATGAGGCAAGCGCTACTCCCCTCCCCGCCGCCCGCGGCCGCGAGCGCGAGGCCAGCGGCTGCCACTATCGTGAACTAGGCCAGAAATCTGATTATAGGAGGCAACACCTATTTTGCCATTGCCGGCGCTTTCGGAGCATGCTAAGAACGCACCCAGAACATGCCCCGGAACGAAGGAAAAAGCGCCGTGGACGGAACCGACACTTCATTTCTCGCCGTCAGTGATTTCGAATGCCACCTGGCACAATTCATCGCCGATAGCGGACTTTCTGCCTATGATGCGTTGCTCGCGATTGGCATCTCGCTCGCGCGGGTCCTGTACGGTCTTGAACTCCTGCACGGCAAGGAGGCAGCGCTCGATGCCTGCGAGCTCCTCGACGAGACAATGGTCAAGGCCTGGCACGACTTCGCCGACCGCCGCCCCGTGGTTAACTAGGCACATGGGCGCCGGGTCAACCCTTGGCGGAGGCCCCTTCGCCCGCTCTCGCCGCCGGACCCGCCCCGCGGCCGGCCGTGATGCGCAGCACCATGACAGGACAGGAACTTCATGATACGGAAAGGGAGTGATCTGTTGCGGATGATGCGGGCGAAAGGCCAGGGGCGCAGACGGCGATGCCCTTCTTCTATCGTGGTGCAGGCGTCGGCACGTTTTGGCATCAGCGGGACGCCCGCCTCGATGGCTTTGTGGCGAGGCGACCGGGGCAGACGGCGTCCAAGGACCAGTTGATCAAGCATATCGCCCGCGGCACCGTCGATACGCCCTATGTCTCCCTTACCCGCTCCTACGGCATTGCCTGGACCTATGCGATCCAGTTCGGGCAGGGAAGTTCCTGCCACGCTCCTCAGTGAATGAGGGTTGCCGCGTAGGCATCCGGGGTCGAGGCAATGGTCGTGCGATGCATCCGGCGGACGTAGCGGGCGGTGTCGAACTCGGTCCCCTTGTGATTGACGGCAAGGTTGTCCCAAATCAGGACGTCGCCGTCGCGCCACTGATGCGCATAGACGAACTCCGGCTTGCACGCATGCGCGCACAAGAAAGCCAGCAGCTCCTCGCCTTCGGTGCCGGGCAGCTCCTTGATGCCGATCGCATAGCCCGGGTTGATGAACAGCGCGAGGCGGCCGGTGCGCGGATTGCGGCGCACGAGCGGGTGGACCACGTCGGGAAAGGCGTTGCGGCGCGCATCCGTCAGCTCCGGCTGGGTCGGATCGCGATGGCGCAGGAGTTCGTAATATTCGCGGAAGCTGTGCACCGCATGCAGATCCCCGATCCGCTCGCGGACATCGGCCGGCAGCGCCTCGTAGGCAGCGTACATGTTGGCAAACAGCGTGGCGGCCCCTTCCGGCGGGCACTGCACGCCGAACAGGACCGAACCGTAGGCCGGCGACGGCAAGAACGACTGATCCGAATGCCAGAGCCGGCCGACACTGGGATCGCCCACCTGCCGGCCGCCCTCTTGGACGTTGCCGATGACGTAGATGAAAGGATTGTTCGCCAACTGGTACTGCTTCTGCGCAACCTCCTGCAGCGGCCCCAGCGCGCGGCTGAAAGCGATGTGCTGCTCCGGATCGAGATGCTGGCCGCGGAACAGCAGCACACCGAAACGGTCCAACGCGCTGCGTAGCGCCGTCACGATCGCCTCCGACGGCGGGCTGGACAGATCGAGCCCGACCACCTCGGCACCAAGTGCAGGCGAGAGCGGCGCCAAGTCGAATACAGGCGCAAGCGGCCGGGTCGAAGAGGGGGCGATCGTCATTTCCATGGCGCAGTTCCCGCAAGCTGTCGGTGACGCCCGCTGGTTCCAACCACAAGGTGAACCCGCAGGCAGGGACGCAAGTTGTTACGACTACCTTGATGGCAGCCGCCGCCGCAACCGACAAGTCAAACGTTGTTTCGATGTGTTACTTCAAAGATTGGCGGGCAGAATGACTGCGCTACGCGTAATCTTTACGCCTTGTCGCGCGGCAAATACTCAAGCGGATCGACGGCATTCTTCCCGCGGCGCAGCTCGAAATGCAGCTGCGGCTCGCGGGCGTTGCCCGAGCTGCCGACGCGCGCGATCACCTGCCCCTTCCGCACCCGATCACCGCGCGCCACCAGGATCTCCTCGGCATGGGCGTAGGTGGACACCCAGCCGTCGGAGTGCTTGATCAGGACCAGGTTGCCGAACGCGCGGAGTTCGTTGCCGACGTAGGCGACGACGCCGTTCTCGACCGCGCGGACCGCCGCACCCTTGCGCGCGGCGATGTTGATGCCGTCGTTGTGCAGGCCCGCGCCCTTTGGCCCGAAGGCGGAGATGACCTTCCCCTTGACCGGCCAGATGAAGCCCCGGCCGGACCCGGCCGGTGCCGGGGGAAGCGCTTGAACACTCGGCAGGGCGGCAGTCTCCTGCGCTTCCGGGGTTTGGGCATCGGTTTCGTTTGCATCGTCCGCATCGGCGGGCTTGGCAGTGGCGGCCGCCGGCACGCGTTTGACCGTTGGGCCGGGAGCGGCGATGGCGGTGGGGCCGGTGCTGGCCGTGCTGGCAGTGGTTGCAGCCCCGCCGGTCGCGGCCGCCGCGGCCGGGACGCGCAGGCGCTGGCCTTTGTGGACGGCATAGGGCTGAGTGAGGCCGTTCTCGGCCGCGAGCACCGTTGGGTCGATGCGGTAGCGGCGGGCGATGGCGGGCAGCGTCTCCCCTTGGCGGACGACATGCTCGGGCTCGGCGGGCACCAGCAGCGTCTGCCCCGGCGTCAGGGCTGGTGCGGCGCCAAGCGCGTTGGCCTCGATCATCGCCTGAACCGAGACGCCGTGCTTGAAGGCGAGGCTCTCGACGGTATCGCCCGGCTGGACACGGATCCGCTTCGGCTCCACCGGGATGGGCGGCAGATGGGCAGTGTCCGGGCGTGGCTCGGGCGCCGGCAATCGCGGCCGTGCCGCACGCGGCCCCGCATCCGCTCCCGTTTCCGGCGTTCCGATCTCGACCCAGCCGCAGCCCGCGAGCAGCAGTATCCCCAGCACGCCAGCGATGCGGCACAGACGGGCCAGCGCGACCGTGATGACCATGGTGTATTGTCGCCGGAACGGCCGCCGCGTTCAATTCCCGCCCGGCAGCCGCCGCGACGGCGCCTGGGCGATTAGCGGCACGAAGCGCATTTCACCCAGATCGGCCGTTTCCAGGCCCTCTGCGAGCCTGCGAACGCGCAACAGCCGCTGATCGCCGGGGCCGTGGTCGACCGGCACCACCATCACGCCGCCGACGGCAAGCTGCTCGGCCAGCACCGGCGGCACGTCATGCGCTGCGGCGGTGACAATGATTCGCTCGAACGGGGCTTGCTCGGGCCAGCCGAGCGTGCCGTCGCCGGTCCGGGTGGTGATATTACTGAGGCCCAGGCGCTTGAACCGCTCCTCCGCCTCGACCAGCAGTTCGCGGTAGCGCTCGACCGTGTAGACCCGCCGGCACAGCCGCGCCAGCACGGCCGCCGTGTAGCCGGAGCCGGTGCCGATCTCCAGCACCCGCATGCGCTCGCCGATCTCGAGCGCCTGCGTCATCAGCCCGACGGCCACCGGCGCCGTGAGCGTCTGCGCGCAGCCGATCGGCAGCGCCGTGTTCTCGTAGACCTTGTCGCGAAAGGCCTCCGGCACGAACATCTGGCGCGGCAAGCGCTCGATTGCGCCGAGCACACGGGTGTCAGTGACGCCAGCGCGGCGCAGTTCCATGATCAGGCGGATCTTGCGGCTGTCCGAGCTCACGAACCGGCCTGGCGCAACGCTTCGAGCATCGCCTCGTCGGTTTGATCGAGACTGAGCGGGCTGATCGAGACGGCGCCGCGATGCACCGCCTCGAGGTCGGTGCCGGTGCGGCTGCGGTCCTCGTCGCGGCCGCGGCCGATCCAGTAGTAGGGGCGGCCGCGCGGGTCCGTCCCTTCGACCAGGTCGCCGCCAATCTTGTGCCGGCCCTGCCGCGTGATCTCGATGCCGGTCACCGACGACGGCGGCCGATCGGGAAAATTGACGTTCATCAGCAGTCCCGGCCGCCGGGGGAGCCGCACCAGCCGCTCCAGGACCGGCCCGATCCAGGCCGCTGCCGTCGCCCAGTGCACGGGTTCGCCATCAGTGTAGAGCTGGCTGAAGGCGACGGACGGGATGCCCAGCAGCGCGCCCTCCTTGGCCGCCGCCACGGTGCCGGAATAGCTGACATCCTCGCCCAGGTTGGCACCCTGGTTGACGCCGGACAGCACCAGGTCGGGCAGGCGGTTGCCGAGCAGACGGTGGACCGCGAGCAGGACACAATCGGTAGGTGTGCCATCAACGGCGAAGCGGCGGCGGCTCAAGCGGCGGACGAACAGCGGCCGGCGCATGGTGAGCGAATGGCTGGCGGCGCTCTGTTCGGTTTCGGGAGCGACGACCCACACCTCCTTGACCAGCCGGCGCACGACTGTCTCCAGCACGGTCAAGCCGTTGGCATCGATGCCGTCGTCGTTGCTTAAGAGAACGCGCGCTTGCGCGAGAACGAGGGGCTCAGACGGCATCGGGCGCAAGCACCTCAAGACCGCCCATGTAGGGCATGAGCGCGGCCGGCACGGCGACGCTGCCGTCGGCCTGCTGGTAGTTTTCCAGGACCGCGATCAGGGTGCGGCCGACGGCCAGGCCCGAACCGTTGAGGGTATGGACGAACGCGGTCTGCTTGCTGCCGGCGGGGCGGTAACGCGCACCCATGCGCCGGGCTTGAAAGTCTCCGCAGTTCGAGCAGCTGGAAATCTCGCGATAGCGGCCCTGGCCGGGCAACCAGACCTCGATGTCGTAGGTCTTGGTGGCGGAGAAGCCCATGTCGCCGGTGCTCAGCACGACCACGCGGTACGGCAGGCCGAGCCGCTGCAGGACCGCTTCGGCACACCCGGTCATCCGTTCGTGCTCGGCCGCCGATTGCTCGGGCGTGGTAAGGCTGACGAGTTCCACCTTGGTGAACTGGTGCTGGCGGATCATGCCGCGGGTATCCTTGCCGGCCGCGCCGGCTTCGGCACGAAAGCACCACGTCATCGCCGTGAAGCGGAGCGGCAGGGCAGCCTCGTCCTGGATCGTGCCGGCGGCAAGGTTGGTCAAGGGCACTTCCGCGGTCGGGATCAGCCAGCGGCCGTCGGTGGTGCGGAACAGGTCCTCGGCGAACTTCGGCAGCTGGCCGGTGCCGAATACCGCCTCGTCGCGGACGAGCGCAGGCGGGCTCACCTCGCGGTAGCCGAACTCGCGCGTATGCAGATCAAGCATGAAGGCAGCAAGCGCGCGCTCCAGCCGCGCCAGAGGGCCGCTCAGGACGACGAAGCGTGATCCCGAAATGCGGCCGGCGGCATCGAAATCCATCATCTTGAGGCCGGCGCCGATCTCGTCATGCTCCTTCGCTGGGAAAGCGAACGAAGGCGGCGTACCCCAGCGGCGCAACTCCTGGTTCGCCTGCTCGTCGGGACCGTCGGGGACGTCAGCCGCCGGAGAATTCGGCAGCTCCGCCAGCGCATCGTTGAGCGCCGCCTCGGCGTCACGCGCCTCGATCTCGAGTGCCGCCTCAAGCTCCTTGGAGCGGCCGACCTCGTCCAGAAGCGACGAGACATCCTCGCCCTTGGCCTTGCCGCGGCCGATCGCCTTGGCGAGCGTGTTGCGCTGCGCCTGGACCTCTTGGACGCGGGTCAGGATCTGCCGGCGGTTCTGATCGAGCGCCAGGAGCCGCGCCGACGCCGGGCCAAGGCCGCGACGGCCGAGGGCTGCATCGAATGCCGCGGGGGCCTCGCGGATCCACTTGATGTCGAGCATCCGAGCCTCAAGCCTTGACGGGGGGTCACTGCACTCGCCTAAAGGATGGGGCGGCAGCGGTCAAGGACCGGCCCTGGCAGGTGGCGGCGTTCGGAGCCCTGTTGCCGCTAATCGCCTTCCGGGTCGGCCGCCGGCTCGGCTTCGCTATCGGCCTCAGCATTGGCCGTGCGGCGCTTCTCGATCATCCCGGCGGCGAAGACCGACACTTCGTAGAGGAGCATGATCGGGATCGCGAGGCCGATCTGGCTGATGACATCGGGCGGTGTCAGGATGGCCGCGGCAACGAAGGCAAGCACGATCGCATACCGTCGCTTCGCCTTCAGCCCGGCCGCCGTCACCATCCCGGCCTGCGCCAAGAGCGACAGCACCACCGGCATCTGGAAACAGAGCCCGAACGCGAAGATGAGCTGCATCACCAGCGAGAGGTACTGGTCGACCTTCGCCTCAAGCTGGATCGGCAACCCGGCCGCGGGCGCGGCCACCTCGAAGCCAAGGAAGAATCGCCACGCCAGCGGAAAGATGACGTAATAGGCGAGCGCGCCGCCGAAAAAGAACAGGACCGGCGTTGCGATCAGGAACGGCAGAAAGGCGCGCTTCTCGTTCTTGTAGAGACCAGGCGCGACAAATTTCCACACCTGGATCGCGATCAGCGGAAAGGCGAGAAACATCGCCGCGAAGAAGGACACCTTGATGTAGGTGAAGAACGCCTCGTGCAGGGCGGTGAAGATCATCCGCCGCTCGCCGCCACGGCCGGCAAGGATGTCGGCCAGCGGCTGGACGAGAAAGCCGTAGATATGGCCGGAGACGGCATAGCAGGCGAGGAACAGCACGATCAGGCCGACGAGGCAGTAAAGCAGCCGCCGGCGCAGCTCGATCAGGTGATCGAACAGCGGCATCCGGTAGGCTTCGACGTCGTCAGGTGTTTCGTCGGTGGTTGGCATCGGTGATCAACAGCGGGCGGGGCGCGGCGCAGGCGAAGGGATCATTCGTGGGCCGCGCCGGCACCAGCCGACGGGCGAGCCGCTGCCGGTTGTGGCGCTGGCGTGGCTGTGGGCGGTTCGGGAACGGCGGCTTCAGGAGAGGGTGGCTGGGGAGCAGCCGGTTCGGGAGATGGCGCGGCGGCGCGCGGGCCGGTCGGCGGGCCGCCCTCGACCTCCTGTTTCAGCCGGCGGGCGAAATCGGCGGGATCGAAGTCTTCGGTCAGGGTGCCGGTCGGATCGACCGCATCCTTGACCGCCTTGCCGAGATCGACGCGGCCCCCCTCGCTGACCTTGCGTTTCAGGTCGTCGAGTTCCGCCTCGCGCAGCATGTCGGCGACGCCGCTCTGGAACTCGCGGCTCAAGCCCCGCACCTTGACGACCACGCGCGCAACCGCCCGCATCGCCGTCGGCAGGTCCTTGGGACCCAGAACGACGAGGGCGACGACGCAGATCAGAAACAGTTCCTGCCAGCCGATGTCGAGCATTGCCTTGCCTGCGCCGCAGCCGGCCGGTGCCTACAGCCGAACCAAGCCTTGAGGGCCGCTTGTGCGTTCTTAAGGCTTGGCGGCGCGGTCGGCCTCGCGCGCGCGCTCGGCGACTCGCGGCGCCTCTTGGTTGAGCGCCCTCGGGGCCTCCCGGCCCGCCTCCGGCTCCTCGAACGGCTCGTCGTCCTTCAAGCTTTTCCTGAACGCTTTTAGTCCTTTACCGACATCGCCCATCAGCTGGGAGACCTTGCCGCGACCGCCGAACAGGATCAGTACCACGACCAGAACGATCAGCCAGTGCCAGATGCTAAAAGAACCCATCCTGAACCCGCTTGCACCCGCCTGAAAACTGCGCCTTGTTGCGCTTGGCCCGCATCATGGCAGAAACAACCCATCGCCGCAACGAGGGGTGCCATCAGGGGCGCTCGGGCCGCATGCCGGCTGCCGTGGGTTGACCCGAACGAAGGCCGGCAGTATGGTCCCGAGCCATCAGCGCGGGGCCGGCACGCGCAACGACGCGCATTCACCCATCGGCCCGCCCCGCCTCCATCGCGGCATGTCAGCAAAAGCCCGTCCGTTCCAGTCGCTCATCTTGTCCTTGCAGGCGTATTGGGCCGAGCGTGCGTGTGTCATTCTGCAGCCCTACGACATGGAGGTCGGCGCCGGCACCTTCCATCCGGCGACCACCTTGCGCGCGCTTGGGCCGGAGCCCTGGCGGTGCGCCTATGTGCAGCCCTCGCGGCGGCCGACCGACGGCCGCTACGGCGAGAACCCCAACCGGCTGCAGCACTACTACCAGTTCCAGGTGCTCTTGAAGCCGTCGCCGCCCGACTCGCAAGAGCTTTATCTCGACAGCCTGCGCGTGCTCGGCATCGATCCAGCGTTGCACGATATCCGCTTCGTCGAGGACGACTGGGAGAGCCCGACCCTGGGCGCCTGGGGCCTAGGCTGGGAGGTCTGGTGCGACGGCATGGAGGTCACCCAGTTCACCTATTTCCAGCAGGTGGGCGGCATCGAGTGCCATCCGGTCGCGGTCGAGCTGACCTACGGGCTGGAACGGCTGGCGATGTACATCCAGGGCGTCGAGAACGTCTACGACCTCGACTGGGACGGCTGCGGCACCCGCTACGGCGATGTGTTTCTGCAGAACGAGCGTGAGGGCTCGGCGTACAACTTCGACCACGCCGACACCACCATGCTGCTCAGGCATTTCAGCGACGCCGAAGGCGAATGCCGGCAGTTGTTGGCGCTCGCGAAGCCGCTGCCGCTGCCGGCCTACGAGCAGTGCATCAAGGCGAGCCACCTGTTCAACCTCCTCGACGCGCGCGGGGTGATCAGCGTCACCGAGCGCGCCTCCTACATCGGCCGCGTGCGGGCGTTGGCGCGCGCCTGCTGCGAGGCGTGGCTCGTCTCGCGCGGGCACGGGGCGTAGGGCGCGCGATGGCCGAACTCCTGGTCGAGCTTCTGTCCGAAGAGATCCCGGCGCGCATGCAGGCGCGTGCGGCGGACGATTTCAAGCGTCTCGTCACCGCCGGCCTGGCCAAGGCCCGGCTCGATTTCACCGCGGCGCAGGCCTTCGTCACGCCGCGGCGCCTTGTGCTGGTCGTCAAGGGGTTGCCCGAACGCCAGCCGGACATCGAAGAGGAGCGCAAGGGCCCGCGCGTCGGCGCGCCGCAAGCGGCGATCGAGGGCTTCCTGAAGGCAACCGGGCTGGCCTCGATTGCGGAAGCCAAGGTCCAGGAGAGCGGCAAGGGCTCGTTCTATTTCGCCGTGCGGCAGCTCCCGGGTCAGCCGGCGCGCGATGCGCTCGCAGCTGTGCTCGCAGAGGCAATCGCGCAGATGCCGTGGCCGAAATCGATGCGCTGGGGTGCCGGCAGCATGCGCTGGGTGCGGCCGCTGCAGAACGTCCTGGCGATCCTCGACGGGCAGCCGCTGCCGTGGTCGATCGACTGCGCGCCGGGCGGCGCCGGGGCTTTGAGTATCACTGCCAATGACCTTACCCGCGGTCATCGTTTCCTCGCGCCTGATGAGATGCCCGTGAGCTCGTTCGGCGACTATCGGAGGAAGCTGAGCGCGGCTAAGGTCATCATCGATCCGGCGGAACGCCGCCGCTTGATTGAGGATCGCGCCAAGGCGATCGCCGCTGCCGAAGGTCTCACGCTCAAACCCGATCCCGGCCTGCTCGATGAAGTCACTGGCCTCGTCGAATGGCCGGTGGTGTTGATGGGCCGCATCGACGAAAGCTTCATGACGTTGCCGCCGGAAGTGCTGACGACGGCGATGCGCGCGCATCAGAAGTACTTCGCGCTCAACGATGGCGAAGGCCGGCTGGCACCGCGCTTCATCGTCGTTGCCAACATGGAAACGCCGGACGAGGGCCGCACCGTGGTTGCCGGCAACGAGCGGGTGCTGCGGGCCAGGCTGTCGGATGCACAGTTCTTCTGGAATCAGGACCGAAAAACTTCTCAGTCTCTGCTCCTTAGGAAACTGCAGGATCGTATTTTTCACGCAAAGCTTGGCTCTGATAACGACAAGACCCAACGCATAAATGCTCTGGCGCGGCACGTTGCAGGTCAGATAGGGGTCGATACATACGCTGCGAGTTTAGCCGCGGCTTTTTGCAAGATTGACCTCACGACCGCGATGGTTGGTGAGTTCCCAGAGCTGCAGGGCATCATGGGCGGTTACTATATCCGCCACGCCATTTGGGCCGAGGAAATGGGCATAGCAACTGTACCGAATGAAGTGGCGATCGGCATTGCGGAGCACTATTCGCCGCTCGGACCTAGCGATCGCTGTCCTACGGCACGATTAAGTGTAACTCTAGCATTGGCCGACAAGATCGACACACTTGTGGGGTTCTTTGCGATCGGCGAAAAGCCCACCGGATCGGGGGATCCCTACGCATTGCGCCGCGCGGCTCTGGGTGTAATCCGACTGATCGTCGAGAACGGATTGCGGCTAAGCTTGCGCCGCACGCTCGAGAGCGCGATTGACATCTACCAAGTCCCCCAAAGACAACAGCCGACTGAGAGCGAGCTCGCGGTGGCGAGGCAATTCTCGTCGATCGACCGAGGCCGCTTGGTCGGCGAAATCCTCGCTTTCTTCGCCGATCGCCTGAAGGTGCATTTGCGCGAGCAGGGCGTGCGCCACGACCTGATCGCGGCTGTGTTTGCCACCGGCACCGAGGACGACCTGGTGCGGCTGTTGGCACGCGTCGAGGCACTAAGAGGCTTTCTCAATACCGACGACGGTGCTAACGTGCTGGTCGCGTATCGACGCGCAAGCAACATCGTACGCATCGAAGAAAACAGGGAGGGCGTTTCCTACGGCGCGGCGGTCGATCCGGCCCTGTTTGCTGAGCCGGAGGAGACCGACCTATACAGTAGACTGACGAACGCGCATGAGGGGATCGCGGCGGCACTGACGGCCGAGCGGTTTGGTGAGGCAATGTCGATCCTCGCCAGGCTGCGTGCGCCGGTGGATGCCTTTTTTGACCGGGTCACGGTCAACTGCACTGATGCGGGGATGCGTGCCAACCGCTTGCGGTTGTTGTCGCGGATCCGTGTGGCGCTGGGCGACGTGGCCGATTTCTCACAGATCGAGGGGTAGGACAGACAATGGCTAAGTGGGTCTACACGTTCGGGGACGGTCGCGCCGAGGGGCGCGCCAAGGACAAGAATCTTCTGGGTGGCAAGGGCGCCAACCTGGCTGAAATGGCGAGCCTTGGCATTCCGGTGCCGGCTGGTTTCACCATTTCGACCGAGGTCTGCACCTATTATTACCAGAACAAAGAGACTTATCCGCCCGAGATGAAGGAGCAGGTGCTGGCCGCTCTGGCGGAAGTCGAGAAGATCATGAGCGCCAAGTTCGGCGCGACCGAAGGACCGCTGCTGCTGGTCTCGGTCCGCTCGGGCGCACGGGCGTCCATGCCGGGCATGATGGACACGGTGCTCAACCTCGGTCTCAACGACCAGACGGTTCTCAACCTCGCCCGCAACACCGGTGATGAGCGCTTCTCTTACGACAGCTATCGGCGCTTCATCCAGATGTACTCGAACGTCGTTCTCGACGTCAAAAGCGAGCACTTCGAGCACTTGCTGGAAGAGCACAAGGAGAAGGTCGGCAAGAAGTTTGACGTCGAGCTGACCGCGGAGGACTGGAAAGTCCTGATCGCCGCCTACAAGAACGAGGTGCAGAAGCGCCTGGGCCGTTCCTTCCCGCAAGACCCGCACGAGCAGCTCTGGGGCGCCGTTGGCGCGGTGTTCGGCAGCTGGATGAACAAGCGCGCCATCACCTACCGCAAGCTCAATAACCTGCCGGACCACTGGGGCACGGCGGTCAACGTGCAGGCGATGGTGTTCGGCAACATGGGCGACGACTCGGCGACGGGCGTCTGCTTCAGCCGCAATCCTTCGACCGGCGAGAACCTGTTCTACGGCGAATATCTCGTCAACGCCCAGGGCGAAGACGTCGTTGCTGGTATTCGTACCCCGCAGCCGTTGTCGCTCGCCGAGAAGAAGAGCATGGGTTCCGATCTGCCGGCGATGGAAGAGATCCTGCCGCCGCTGTACACCGAGCTGGTCGGCTTCCGGAACAAGCTCGAAGACCACTACAAAGACATGCAGGACATGGAGTTCACCATCCAGAAGGGTAAGCTCTGGATGCTCCAGACCCGCAACGGCAAGCGCACGGCACAGGCTGCACTCCGCATCGCCGTCGAGATGTGCGAGGAAGGCCTGATCGACAAGAAAGAAGCCGTCAAACGCGTCGACCCGACGCAGATCGATCAGCTCCTGCATCCGATGATCGACCCGAAGGCGAAGAAGGAAGTTCTCGGCAAGGGTCTGCCCGCCTCTCCGGGTGCGGCGTCGGGCCAGATCGTGTTCTCCGCTGACGAGGCGGAAGTGTGGGCCAAGGCCGGCAAGAAGGTCATCTTGGTCCGCATCGAGACCAGCCCCGAGGACATCGGCGGCATGCACGTCGCGCAAGGCATCCTCACCACCCGCGGCGGCATGACCAGCCATGCGGCGGTGGTCGCGCGTGGCATGGGCACGCCGTGCGTCGCTGGTGCCGGTGAGCTGCGCATTGACTACGGCGCGAAGACGCTGACGGCGGGCGGCAAGACGCTCAAAGAAGGCGACGTCATCACCATCGACGGCTCCAACGGCCAGGTGATGAAGGGCGAAGTGCCGAAGATCCAGCCCGAGTTGACCGGCAATTTCGGCAAGCTGATGGAGTGGGTCGACGGGATCCGCACGCTCAAGGTACGCGCCAATGCCGAGACCCCGCTCGACGCTTCGACCGCGCGGAACTTCGGCTGCGAAGGCATCGGGCTGTGCCGCACCGAGCACATGTTCTTCGATCCCAAGCGCATCATCCACGTCCGCGAGATGATCGTCGCCGGCAACGAGGCCGAACGACGCGTCGCGCTCGATAAGCTCCTGCCTTATCAGCGGGATGACTTCGTCCAGCTGTTCACCATCATGGCCGGTCTGCCGGTCACGATCCGACTGCTCGACCCGCCGCTGCACGAGTTCCTGCCGCACACCGATGCCGATATGGCCGAAGTGGCCAAGGCGGCCGGCAAGGACGTGGCGACGGTGAAGGCGAAGGCAGCACAGCTGCATGAGTCGAACCCGATGCTGGGCCACCGTGGCTGCCGGCTCGGTATCACCTATCCGGAAATCTACGAGATGCAGTGCCGGGCCATCTTCGAGGCGGTTGCCGAGGTGAAGATGAAGGGCGAGACGGTGCTGCCGGAGGTAATGCTGCCGCTGATCGCCGTGAAGAGCGAGTTCGATCGTCTCAAGGTCATGGTCGACCGGGTGGCGAGCGAAGTCATGGCAAAGACCGGGGCGAAGTTCGAGTACCTGGTTGGCACCATGATCGAGCTGCCGCGCGCCGCCCTGATCGCCGACAAGATTGCCGAGGGTGCTCAGTTCTTCAGCTTCGGCACCAACGACTTGACGCAGACGACCTACGGGCTGTCACGTGACGACGCCGGCAACTTCCTGGTCCCCTACCAGGAGCTGGGCGTCATCCCGAACGATCCGTTCGTCACGCTCGACACCGAGGGCGTCGGCCAACTGGTGAAGATCGCGTGCGAGCGCGGCCGCAAGACCCGGCCCGACATCAAGCTCGGCATCTGCGGTGAGCACGGCGGCGATCCGGCGTCGGTTCACTTCTGCCATTCGGTCGGGCTCAACTACGTCTCATGCTCGCCGTACCGTGTGCCGATCGCCAGGCTCGCGGCAGCGCATGCGGCAATGGGTGCCGGCACGATCTCGACAACGGCTTAGACGGCGCTTCGTCGTCTCATTACCGTTAAGCCTGCGGACGAGGGGGCTTCCATGCCCCCTCGTTCTGTTTGCGGCCACTGCCTCGGTGAAAGAGAACCCGTTCCGACGATGACCGAAAAAGATCAAGGACCGCCAACCCTGCCGCTGCCCTCCCTGTGGCGGCTGATCGTTGGCGCCATCGCCATCCTCGGCTTCCTCTATTTCCTCTACAGCTATCAGGAAGCCCGCGACGCGGCGGGCGACAAGTCCGGGCAGAACCTGGTTACGATCGCCGCCGCCTACTTGAGCGGCCAGAACCAGGGGATGAGCAGGCTGGCGACGAGCCAGTTGATGATGTTGAGCGGTACGCCGATCTTGACGAAATCTATGAACCGATAGCCGCCGGCGGTATAGACGAAGGTGTTCGTCTGGTAGCCGATCGGGGTCGAGAAGTCGGCGCTCGACGCGAACATGATGGCGATCACGAACGGTCGCGGATCGCATCCCATCTGTTGCGCCAAGCCGATCGCGATCGGCGTAAACAGGATCGCTGCGGCGTTGTTGCTCATGAACGCGTTCATCACCGAGGTGAACGCGTAGATCAGCGACAGCACCACGGCCGGCCCGAAATGACTGACCCAGGCGACGACGGTGTTGACGACAAAGAGGGCTGCGCCGCTGGTCTCCATCGCCCGGCCCAAACCCAGCATGCCGAAGATGAGCATCAGCATCCGCCAGTCGATGGCGCGATAGGCTTCGTTCGCCTCGATGCAGCCAAGCGCGATGACGAGGCTGGCACCGATCAAGGCGAGGCCCGCAATCGGCATGAACTCGAACGCCGCGCAGGCCATGATCGCCGCCAGAACGGCAATCGCGATCGGGGCCTTGTCCCGGCGCAGCGGGCGTTCGGCAGTGACTTCGCTCAAGTTGATCAGCTGGTGGGTCTCGAACAGCCGCTTGAGGCCCTCCGGCGGCCCTTCGAGCAGGAGCGTATCGCCGAAATCAAGCCGCAGCTCATCGAAATTGCCGTGCAGCGCCTCGTTCTGCCGGTGCAGCGCCAGGACGTAGGTTCCGTACAGGCGGCGCAGATTGAGCTCGCTCACGCGCTGGCCGACAAAGCGCGAGCTCGGGCCGATGATCCCTTCCATCATCACCACCGAGCGGTTGGCGATCGGCGACAGCGCGGCCTGGGTCAGCGCCGGAAAGGTGAAGCCGCTGCCGTCGCGCAAGCCGAGGACATCGCCGGCGGAGGACCGGATCACCACCCGGTCGCCGGCGCGCAGCACGGGCTGGCCGTGTTCCGGGTTGAAGGAAACGTCGTCGCGCAACAGGTCGACGACGCGCAGTCCGTCCGCGCGGGTCAGGCCGGCTTCGTTCAAGGTGCACCCGATCAGCGGCGAATCGGGCGCGACCAGCACTTCGGTCAGGTACTTCTTCTGCGGCAGATCGATCAGCGTATCGGCGATCGTCTGCCGGTCCGGCAGCAGCCACGGCGCGGCGATGCTCAAGTAGGCGATGCTGATCACCGCCATGATGACGCCCGGGGGCGTGATCTCGAACATGCCGAAGCCCGCCAAGCCGTGATGCTGGGCGACACCGTCGGCGATGATGTTGGTCGACGTGCCGATGAGCGTGCAGGTGCCACCGATGATCGCGGCATAGGACAAAGGGATCAGGAACCGCGACGGCGCGACCTTGAGGCTGTGTGCAAGTGCAATCATGACTGGCGTCAAAATGACGACAATTGGCGTATTGTTGATGAAGGCTGAGATCGCCGCCACCACGCAGACCATCGCCATCAGCGCCGTCCACGGCGAGTGCCAGTTGACCCGCGCGGCGGCGCGGCCCAGGCGCTCGATCACGCCCGTATGCTCGAGTGCCGCCGTTATGACCAGCAGCGACGCCACCGTGATCGGCGCCGGATTGCTGAACACCTTCAGCATGTCATCGACCTGCAGGACGCCTGCGGCGAGCAGGGCGGCCATGGCCAGCATGGCGACGACATCTGGCGACATCAGCTCACGCACGAAGCCGAAGAAGACGACGATGATGAGCGCAAGCACGAGGACGATCTGAAGCGTCTCCCAGCTCACGACGGCGGCTCCCTCTTCTGCTGCTTCTGCGGACGACCCAGCGGCATCCCTCGGCCTCAAGGGTGGAAAGGCTTTGCCGCCGCGGTCAAGGGGCTTGCGGTAATGCCCTGCCCGCGTTGGCAGAGCCGGCAACGGCCGGCGGCCAAGAGAGGCTTTCATTTTACCGCAACCGCGGTACATACAGAGCATGCATTTGCGACCACGCATGCAGCGACGAAAGAAAGGATTGTGGATGCAAATCTCCTTTGCCGCGCTGGACATTCCGAAGACCGGTGTCGTCGTTGCCGGTGTGATCGAGGACGGTGTGCTGCCACCCACCACCAAGGCCCTTGACGACCAGTTGGGTGGTCTCATCACCCGCACGCTCAAAGGCGGGCGCTTCCGCGGCAAGAAGGACCAGAGCCTGATGCTGTTGAGCCCCGCGGGCAGCGGGCTGGACGCGCTGCTGCTGCTCGGCCTCGGCAAGGAGAGCGCGCTGGGTGCCCTGCGCAGCGAAGCCCTCGGCAGCCAGATTTACGCAGCGCTCGCGCCCCACGGCCATGCGGAAGCCTTCGTCGCCCTCGATGCCCTGGCGGGAACGCCGGTCGATGCCGCGGCGCTTGCCGCCAGCCTTGGCCAGGGTGCGCTGTTGCGCGCCTACCGCTTCGATAAGTACTTCACCAAGCTCAAGGACGAGGAGAAGCCGGCGCTCGGCAGCCTCGTCATCGGCACGCCCGAAGCGGCGCGTGCACGGGCCCTGTTCGCATCGATGGCGACAACGGCCGAGGCGGTCGCCTTCACCCGCGACCTCGTTTCCGAGCCCGCGAACGTGATCAATCCTGCGACGCTGACGGAACAGGCCCGCTCGCTGGCCGAACTCGGCGTCGAGGTCGAGGTGCTGAGCGAGAAGGAGATGCGCAAGCTCGGCATGAACGCGCTTCTGGGCGTCGCTCAGGGCAGCGCCAACGAGGCGAAGCTGGTCGTTCTGCGCTGGTGCGGGCTCGGCAAACCGGAAGCCGCCGGCAAGAAGGGCAAGAAGGGCAAGCGCGCGACCGACAAGGGCGGTGACGGCGAGGCGGGCGCCGACAGCCCGCTCGCCTTCATCGGCAAGGGCGTCACCTTCGATTCGGGCGGCATCTCCATCAAGCCGGCCGCCAACATGGAGGACATGAAGTGGGACATGGCCGGTGCCGCGGCCGTGATCGGTGTCATCCGCGCGCTGGCTGCCCGCAAGGCACGGGTCAACGCGGTGGGTGCGATCGGCCTGGTGGAGAACATGCCCTCCGGCCAGGCGCAGCGCCCCGGTGACGTCGTCACCTCGCTGTCCGGGCAGACGATCGAGGTCATCAACACCGACGCCGAAGGCCGCCTGGTGCTGGCGGATGTCCTCTGGTACGTGAAGGATCGCTTCAAGCCGAAGCTGATGGTCGATCTCGCGACGCTCACAGGCGCCATCATCATCGCTTTGGGCCACGAGCACGCGGGCCTGTTCGCCACCGATGACGAACTGGCCGAGCGCCTGACGGCGGCGGGTGCTGCGGTCGGCGAGCCCTTGTGGCGGCTCCCCTTGGGCGAGGCCTACGACAAGCAGATCAAGTCCGACATCGCCGATATGAAGAACGTCGGCAACCGCTCCGCCGGCAGCATCACCGCGGCACAGTTCCTCAAACGCTTCGTCGAGGGCACGCCCTGGGCGCACCTCGACATCGCCGGCGTCGCCTGGACCACAACCGACCGCGAGACGGCGCCCAAGGGGGCGACCGGTTTCGGCGTCCGGCTGCTGGATCGCTTCGTCGCCGACAATTACGAGGCGCGCTGACGGCAGTCAGGTGCGGGTCCGCCGGTGACCGAGGTCGCGTTTTATCACCTGCAGACGGCACCGCTGGACCAGGTGCTGCCGCGGCTATTGGAAAAGACGCTCGCCGCCGGCAAGCGGGCGGTCGTGATCGCGGGCTCGCGTGCGCGTGCCGAAGCGCTCGCAAGCGTGCTGTGGACCTATCGTCCCGACTCCTGGCTGCCGCACGGCACCGCCGAGGACGGCGACGCGGACCAGCAGCCGGTCTGGCTGACCGAGCACGACGAGAACCCCAACGGCGCTTCCTTCCTGTTCCTGAGTGACGGCGCCGATTCGGCCGCGATCGCCACCTTCGAGCGCTGCTTCGACCTGTTCGACGGCAACGATGAAGCGGCGGTAGCGGCGGCGCGGGCGCGCTGGCAGGCCCGCAAGCAGGACGGCCACACGGTCACCTACTGGCGGCAATCGGCGACCGGGGCTTGGCAGCAGATGGCGTGAACACCGGCCTCAGGGCTGCGGCAGCCGCGGCGTGAGCGCGCTCAAGCGCAGCGCGACGAACGTGCCGGCAAGAGCGACGGCGGCCATGGCGAGGTAGGCGCTGCCGCCGAGGCCATGGTACAGCCAGCCCGACGCCAGCAGCATCAGCCCCAGTCCTGCCCCCCAGACCAGCCCGGAATAGAGGCTCTGTGCCGTTGCCGAAAGACTGGCGGGGACGGTCTCGCCGATGCAGGCCATGGCGCCCAAGTGCGCAGCGCCGAAGCTGAACGCATGCAGGGCCTGCAGGACGACGACGGCGGCGAGCGAATCGGTCAAGCCGGTGCCGAGCCAGCGGACGACGGCGGCGATGCCGGCCAGCGTGATCAGGCCGACGCTGCCCAAGTGCCGGGTGACCCGGCCGCCATAGGCGAACAGCACGATTTCCGCCAGCACGCCCTCCGCCCACAGGACGCCGATGACGTTCTCCGAGTAGCCTTTCGCCTGCCAATGCAGGGTGCCGAAGGCATAGTAGACCGCGTGGCTGCCCTGGATCAGGCCGCAGGCGGCAAGGCTCAGGCTCAGGGCGCGGATGCGCAGCGCTTGCACGATCGGCAGGCCGCGATGGAGCGGCGAGCGTTCCGTGCGGATGTCGGGCAGAAAGAAGCAGGCCGCCGCCGTAGCGGCGACGCAGGCGAGCGACAACCACAGAATCGCCGATGGCGGCAGCCAGACCAGCACCTGGCCCGAGACGAGCGCCACGACGATGAAGCTCGTCGATCCCCACAACCGCGTGCGGCCATAATCCAGGCCGGCCCGCTGCACCGCCATGATCGTGAGGCTTTCGGTCAGCGACATCACCGGCGGCCACAGCGCGTAGAACAGCACGCTTATCAGCAGAATCGGCCAGAATCCGTTCGTGAAGGCGAAAAGGCAGACGGTGGCGAGGCTGCCTGCGACCAGGACAAGAATCGATCGCCGCCGTTGGCCCGAGCGGTCGGCTCCGTGCGCCGCCAGCGGCGCGCTGAACATCTTGATGCCGATGCTGAGCGCCAGAATGACGCCGATCTCGGTCGCGCCTAAGCCGTGCGATGCCAGCCAGACCGGCCAGAACGGCTGCTGCACGCCGAGAAAGGCGAAGAAGCCGGCATAGAACAGCGACAGGCGCAAGCGCAGCGCGCCTGTTTGCGCAGGCCCGATGCGTTCGTCCGGAGCGACCACGATCGGGCCTGTCGCTGCCTTTCAGTGCCGGCTTGCGGTGGCTGCCTTAGTAGCGCGCGTCGGAGCGAAACAGCCAGTCGGTGAGATGGGCAACGTCGAGCGAAGCCTGCTGGTACAAGAACTCAAGCGCATCGCGGCGCGCCACCAGCCCTGACAGCTTGCCGCCCTCCAGCACCGGCATGTGCCGGATGCCGGTGCCGGCCATCCGCTTCAGGACGTCCTCGAGGTCGTCATCGACGCCGCAGCTCGTGATCGCGGTGGTCATGACGTCGCGGACCAGCATGTGCGCAGCCTTCTCCTCATACTTGCCGAGCGCGTGCGCGATGTCGCCCAGCGACAGAACCCCAAGCACATGGTCGTCGACGTCGGTGACGACGGCGAGGGAGAACTTGCGCGAGCCAACCGGCTGGGCGAACCGGCGCGCCGCCTCGGCCAGCGTGAAGTCGGGATGCATGGTCAACAGCAGCATCCCGTGTAACTTGAGAAACTTCGAGACTTTCATGGCTACCCTCGGATCCTCCCCTGTTTCCGGTCCTTCCGCCCGGACCGCACGGCCAGGGATCCTAGACGACTTCAGCCGCCATTTCGAGCCTCTCCTCAGCGATCCGTGCCGGCCGCAAGAGCGGTCTGGGTCGCGAACGCCGCGAGGTAAGGCAGGCCTTTCAGCACCCGGCTGCCGTACCAGGACACCATCTCGGCATCGATCAGCCGGGCCTTGGCCGCATGGCGTGGAAACGCCTCGCCGAACGCCGCCAGATGCCGGTCGCCAAACGGAAACGGCTCGGTTGAAAACAGGACCAGATCGGCCTCCGCCAGCAACGCCTCGTCAAGGTCGATGACGGGATAGCGAACCCCTGTTGCGGCCGGCACGCTCAGCCAATTGACCAGCGCCAACATGCGGGCGATGTAGGTGTCGCGGCTGATGGTCATCCACGGCTCGCGCCAGATCAGGTAGAGCACGGAACGCGAAGGCCAGGCGCGGGCGGCATCGGTGAGCGCCGCCAATGCGCGGTTGAACGCATCCACCAGCGCTTCGGCCTCGGCCGCGCGGCCAAACAGCGCCCCCATCAGCCGGAACAGAGCGATGTTGTCGGTCACTTCGACCGGATGCGTGACAACGACCGTGTAGCCGGCCGCGCCGAGGGCATCGGCCAGCTCCTTCGGTGTCTCATCGATGTTGACGATGACGTGGGTTGGACGCGCTGCCTTGAGCTTGTCCCAATTGAGCGCCTTGGTGCCGCCGACGCTGCGCACGGCCTTCACCTGCGGCGCCGGATGGACGCAGAAGATAGTACGGCCGACGAGTTGATCGCCGAGCCCGAGATCGAACAGGAGCTCGGTGATGCTGGGAACGAGCGAGACTATGCGGGCTGCGGCGCCGGCAGGCGTATGCACGACGCCTGAGGCATCGGTACGAGCGGTGCGCTCAGGCGCGGTTGCGGTTTCGGCCATGCGAACACTCCTCCAGCATTATTGCGCGTGACGCGGCGCCTTTGTGATCCAGATCACTTATCGCCGGCCAGCAACGCGCGATAGTGCCGGCGGATGGACATTTCATCCGGAGTTCTCCCTTCCCTCAAGAGCACCACCTCGGGCCGGCCCCCCAGCCGGCCCTTTTGTTTTGTGGCCCCCGCTCCGCTTGTGAGCCGAGCGATGCCCGCGCTGCCGGCTGCAAACGCCAGTAGCAATCGGCGGTGGCGATCACTTTAATCAAAACAATCGGTTTCCTTTGTCAAGGCGGTTGCGGAATACTTCTTCCGCCGATCGAAGGGCAAACGCCTTTGGAATCGGAATCGCGCCCCGGCGCTGCGTGGCAGTCGGCCGGGGACCGGTGGACGATCGATCGGCACCGACGGCACAGACCACCAGGAGCAGAGGGAAGGGATACATGCGATGAGCAAGGACAAGAAGCTGACGACAACGGCCGGCGTTCCGGTGCCGGACAACCAGAACGTGATGACGGCCGGGCCGCGCGGCCCGCAATTGCTGCAGGATGTCTGGTTTCTGGAGAAGCTCGCCCATTTTGACCGCGAGGTGATCCCGGAGCGGCGCATGCACGCCAAGGGCTCCGGTGCCTACGGCACGTTTACCGTCACCCATGACATCACCCGCTACACGAAGGCGAAGATCTTCTCTGAAATCGGCAAGAAGACCGAGCTGTTCGCCCGTTTCACGACGGTGGCTGGCGAGCGCGGCGCCGCCGACGCCGAACGCGATATCCGCGGCTTCGCGGTCAAGTTCTATACCGACGAGGGCAACTGGGACATGGTCGGCAACAACACGCCGGTGTTCTTTTTGCGCGACCCCTTGAAGTTCCCCGACCTCAATCACGCGGTCAAGCGTGACCCGCGCACCAATATGCGCAGCGCCAAGAACAACTGGGACTTCTGGACCTCGCTGCCGGAAGCGCTGCACCAGGTCACCATCGTCATGAGCGATCGCGGCATCCCGGCAACCTACCGCCACATGCACGGCTTCGGCAGCCATACCTTCAGCTTCATCAACGCCAAGAACGAGCGCTACTGGGTCAAGTTTCACTTCAAGTCCGAGCAGGGCATCAGGAATTTGACCGATGCCGAGGCGGAGGCGGTCATCGGCAAGGATCGCGAGAGCCATCAGCGCGATCTTTACGAGAGCATCGAGCGGGGCGCCTTCCCGCGCTGGACGCTGAAAATTCAGATCATGCCGGAGGCCGACGCGGCGAAAGTCCCCTATCACCCGTTCGACCTGACCAAGATCTGGCCGCACAAGGACTATCCCTTGATCGAGGTCGGCGTGATGGAACTGAACCGCAACCCGGAGAACTTCTTTGCCGAGGTTGAGCAGTCTGCCTTCAATCCGGCGAACGTTCCACCGGGCATCGGCTTCTCGCCCGACAAGATGCTGCAGGGGCGGCTTTTCTCCTATGGCGACGCGCAACGCTACCGCTTGGGCGTCAATCACCACCTGATCCCGGTGAACGCTCCCCGCTGCCCGGTGCACAGCTACCATCGCGATGGCGCGATGCGCGTTGACGGCAACCATGGCAGCACCTTGGGCTACGAGCCCAACAGCTATGGTGAGTGGCAGCAGCAGCCCGCCCACCGCGAGCCGCCGCTCGCCCTCGAAGGCGCCGCTGACCACTGGGACCACCGGGAGGACGAGGACTACTACTCCCAGCCGGGCACGCTGTTTCGGCTGATGAGCCCGGCGCAGCAGCAGGTCCTGTTCGAGAACACGGCGCGTTCGATCGGCGATGCGCCGCGCGAAATTCAGTTTCGTCACATCCGCAACTGCCTGAAGGCGGATCCGGCCTACGGCAAGGGGGTCGCGGATGCACTCGGTGTGGAGATGTCCGAAGTCGGCGCCTGAACACGCGGACTGCCCCCGGGGTTCGACCGGCAGCTGATCCCGCGGATGAGGGCATCGGCCTCTCGTCCGCGGGCACGCCGTCAACCTCGAACAGACGCCCCCTGCTGGTTCAACCGTCCCCTTTCCGGCTACTCCACCCGGAAGGCCCCGTGGCAGCCGCGGCAATGGGCGGAGAGCGTCTGCAGTGCCGCAATCGCCTTCTGCCAGTCGGCCGCTGCGGGCTGCGCCGGGACGGCCTCGACGACGGTTGCGAACTCGGCTGCCGCTCGATGCATGCCGAGCCCCATCTCGCGGAACTCAATTGGCAGGTAGCGGCCGAACCCCGCGCCCGAACCGGGCTCTAACTCCGTGCGGGCGACCCCGGCGGCACCCTTGAAATCGGCCGCGGCGAGACGCGCGATGATATCGTCGAGCGCATCCATGTGGTGGCGCATGTGCGCGAGGAAAGCCGGGCGCAGATCGGCCGGCAGGGCGATCGCTGTGCGCGGATCCGCCTCGGCCGCGGCGAGCGCCGGCGTCTGCGCCTGCGCCAGCACCGCGAGGACCATCGTCGTCAGCGCGAGCCTTCTGAACCGTCGCATGGTTGCTCCTTCGTGGCTGGCAGCCCGGCCCAACCGGACGGCGCCGCTGGCCAGACTTGCGCTCTTCGCGCCAGATTAGGCCGGCCTTCACCCGCCGGCAAATCTTGTCGCGCCGCGACGAACAGCTTATTGACAAAAATCCTTTCTATAGGCATAAAGACCTACATTTTGGACGATCCTTTCTCATTTCTGGAGGTGCAGCCCGCTATGCCCGTCTTCATGGGATATGAAAGAGATATTTTCCGTCGCATTGCACGCCGCGGCTGCGCGGCGATGGTCCCGATTGCCAACATCACCGCCGGCGTTCTGCTCGCAAACAGCAAATTCCCAAGCGCCAGCATCGCGTTCACGGTTGCGTTAGGGTTGGCCTTCATGCTCGCCCACCTCGAGCGCACTCCCAATCCCGCGTAGGGCCGACGCCGCATGCGGACAGGTGCGCAGCGGACAGCATGCGCACCGTTTCGCAAGCGAGGCTTGATTTCAGAGGTACGGAACTGCAGTCTTATTGCTCGAGGAACACATCTCCCTTCCCTCTGAGCGAGGAGCGAGCAGTGCAGCACGGAGTGCCGACACGGTTTTTCGCCGCCGCGGCGGCAGTCGTGGTTGTTCTGGCGGTTCTCATCGCACCCGCGCGAGCCGCCGATGACGACACCCAGGCAAAAGCGCGGGCGTTCATCGAAGGCTTGGCCGATCAGGCGGTGCAGGCGCTGACCAATGCCGCCGTGCCGCGCGAGGAACGCGAAAAGCGCGCGCGAGTCCTCCTGCGCGAAAACTTCGCCGTGCCGACAATCGCTCAGTGGGTGCTCGGCCGCTATTGGCGGGTGGCGACCCCGGCCGAGCAGCAAGAGTACCTGAACCTTTTCGAGGACCTGATTGTCGTCACCTACGTCGACCGGTTCACCCGCTATTCGGGCGAGCGCCTGCGCGTTACGCGATCGGTCGGCATGGGCGAGACCGGCGACGTAAACGTCTTTTCCGACATCACCAATCCCGGCGGCTCACCGATCGACATCGGCTGGCGGGTGCGCACCCGCGACGGCTCTATGAAAGTCGTCGACGTCTCGGTCGAGGGCGTGAGCATGGGCCAGACCCAGCGCTCCGAATTCGCCTCGATCATCCAGAACAATGGCGGCCAAGTATCCGGCCTGATCGCCGAGATGCGGCGGCGCCTGCAACAGGCGAGTTAAGGCGCAAGGGGACGGCGCTCGGTTCTGGCCATGGCGGAAACGGTTGTCACGAGCATCGAAGCGCCGTCCGGCAAGGACGTCGCGTACGAGAACTTCCCGGTCGGCTCCTGGCTCTTGCCGGCGCGGCTGCGGCCACACGTGGCCGTGTTCTACGCCTTTGCCCGCGCGATCGACGACATCGCCGACGATCCGCAGTTGCCGCCGGAGGAAAAGATCGCGCGGCTTACCGGGTTCGAGGCGGCGCTGTTGGGCCGGGAAAAAGGCGACGGCTTCGCCAAGGCGCACGCCATGCGCCAGACCTTGGCCGCAAGCGGGATCTCGGCGCGCCACTGCCTCGATCTCATCTCCGCCTTCAAGCAGGACGCGACGCAAGCGCGCTATCGCCGGTGGGACGACTTGATCGACTACTGCAACCGCTCGGCTGCACCGGTCGGACGCTTCCTCCTCGATCTGCACGGTGGCGGACGCAACGGCTATACGGCCGCCGACGCCTTGTGCAATGCGCTGCAGGTCATCAACCACCTGCAGGATTGCCAGGAGGATTACCGGCTGCTGAACCGGGTCTACCTGCCGTGCGACTGGCTCGCCGAGGCTGGCACTGCGGTCGAGGATCTCGATCGGCCGAGTACGACGCCGGCGCTCCGACGCGTCATCGATCGCATGCTCGATGCAACCGACTCCCTGCTGGCAATCGCGCAGCGGCTGCCCGCCGAGCTCAAGAGCCGGCGGCTCGGCATGGAGTCCTCGGCGATCCTTGCGATTGCGCGCCTGCTCGTGCAGCGGTTGCGCGCCGGCGACCCACTGGCCGGGCGGGTCGCGCTGTCGAAGGCGGAGTATGCATGGTGCTGTGTCCGCGGCGCCGGTGCTGCGCTCAGATGAGGGCGGCAGGGGCGGCTCCTGCCGATAATACGGAAGCGGCTGATCAGGCGGCCGCCGAGCGGATTGTCGCCCGCTCCGGCACCTCGTTCTACTGGGGCATGCGGGCGCTGCCGCCGGCCAAGCGGCAGGCGATGTTCGCGGTCTACGCCTTCTGCCGCGAGGTCGACGACATCGCCGATGATCCCGGCACCATGCCCTCCAAGCTTGGCCGTCTTGACGACTGGCGGGCCGACATCGAGCGCGTCTATGCCGGCAATGCTCCGGATTCTGCGGTCGCGCGCGCGCTCAGGACCCCGGTGACACAGTTTGGCCTGCGCAAGGAGGATTTCCTCGCCGTTATCGCCGGCATGGAAATGGACGCCGCCGACCGCTTGCGCATCCGCGACATGGACGAACTCAACCTCTATTGCGATCGGGTGGCCTGCGCCGTCGGCCGCCTGTCGGTGCGGATCTTCGGCCTGCCGCAGCCGCTGGGCGATGAGCTCGCCGATTCGCAAGGCCGGGCGCTGCAGCTCACCAACATCCTGCGCGACCTGCAGGACGATGCGGCGCGTGACCGGCTGTACCTGCCTTGCGACCGGCTGCGCGCGCACGGGATCAAGGAAACCGAGCCCGACGCCGTGCTGGCGAACCCGGCGCTCGCCGCGGTGTGCGAGGACCTCGCCCAGCGCGCGCGCGCGTACTTCGTCGCGGCCGATCGGGCGGCAGCCCAGTGCGACCGCAAGGCGGTGCGGCCTGCGCGGATGATGATGGAGGTCTACCGGCGCACCCTGCAGGCGCTGATGGCGCGCGGATGGCGCCGCTGGCAGGAGCCGGTCGCCCTGTCGCCGGCGGTGAAGCTGTGGGTGGCTCTGCGCTACGGACTGATCTAGGCGTGGCACCGCCGCACGTCCACATCATCGGCGCCGGCCTCGCCGGCCTCGCGGCTGCAGTCGCGCTGCGCGGCTCCGGCTACAGCATCACCCTCTACGAGGCGGCCGGTCACGCCGGCGGCCGTTGCCGGTCGTTCGTTGACGACCGGCTCGGACGGTTGATCGATAACGGCAATCATCTCCTGCTCAGCGGCAATCAAGCGACGCATTCATTCCTCGCTGCGATCGGCGCCGAGAACGGACTCACCGGACCTGACCGCGCTGCCTTCCCGTTCATCGATCTTGCGACGGCTGAGCGCTGGACCGTGCAGCCCGGCCGCAGCCGCATTCCCTGGTGGTTGTTCGATGCCCGGCGGCGGGTGCCGGGAACACGGGCCGCCGATTACTTGAGCGCGCTGCGCCTCGCCTTCGCCGGCCCCGATGCCACGGTTGCCGGCTGCTTCGGCCCGGACAGCGCCGCCTATCGCCGCTTCTGGCAACCGCTCGCGGTCTCGGCGCTGAACACGGCCGCCGAAGAGGGAGCGGCATCGCTGTTATGGGCCGTGGTGCGCGAGACGTTCGGCCGCGGCGAGGCCGCCTGCCGGCCGCGCATCGCTGCAGAAGGCTTGAGCGCCTGCTTCATCGATCCGGCCGTGCGCGCGATCGAGGCTGCCGGCGGCTCGCTTCGCTTGCACGCACGCGTGGCAGCGCTGGAGCATGGCATCGATGGCCCGACCGCCCTGCATCTGGCCGGCGGCGAGACGGTTGCACTCACCGCCGCCGACCGCGTGATCCTTGCCGTGCCGCCGGCAAACGCCTTCGCACTCGTGCCCGATCTGACGGTGCCGAGCGGGAGCCGGGCGATCGTGAATGCGCACTTTCTCCTGCCGCCAGCGGCCAATGGCAGCGTCCGGCCGTTGCCTGAATTCCTGGGCCTCGTCAATGGCATCGGCGAATGGCTGTTCGTGCGCGGCGACGTCGCCTCGGTGACGGTCAGCGCCGCCGACCGGCTGGCCGAGGAACCGGCCGAGGCGATCGCAGCCAGCCTGTGGCCCGAGGTCGCCACCGCGCTCGGCATCACCGCGGTCGCGCTTCCACCGTACCGAATCGTCAAGGAGAAGCGGGCAACGTTCGCACAGACTCCGGCGCAAATCCGGCACCGGCCGGCCACCCGCACCCGTTGGCGCAATCTTTTTCTCGCCGGCGACTGGACCGCCACCGGCCTGCCGGCGACAATCGAGGGAAGTGTGCGTTCCGGCAACACGGCCGCGGCTGCCGTCATCCAAACCCGCCGCGACGCTTGACAGATCTTATGCAAACAAGCACTTAGAGCGATCTTGCGCCCTGCACGCGATCGGTGCGGGGCGACGCACGCCGGGACGCGTGCGGGCTTGCGGGAACAAGAGCGAACGGGAGTGAGTGGATGCGGTGGAGTGCTGCAGCCGTAGCACAGGTTGAGGTTGAAGCGGCGCGAACCGAAAGCGTGCTCGACCGGACGATTGATGACGGTCTCGCTTGGATGCTTGACCGCCAGGCGAGCGACGGCCACTGGGTGTTCGAGCTGGAAGCCGACGCCTCGATGCCGGCCGACTACATCATGCTCAGTCACTACCTCGGCGACATCGACGAGCCGCTGGAACGGAAGATCGCCACCTACCTGCGCCGCCGCCAGGGTGCGCATGGCGGCTGGGCGATGTACTACGGCGGCGAATTCGACTTGAGCTTGAGCGTACGCGCCTATTTTGCACTCAAGATCATGGGCGACGATCCCGAGGCCCTGCACATGCGCCGCGCGCGCGAGGCCATCCTGGCTCAAGGCGGCGCCGCGAAGGTGAACGTCTTCACCCGCTACGCGCTGGCGCTGTTCGAGCAGATCCCGTGGCGCGGCGTGCCGTGGATGCCGGCAGAGACAATGCTGCTGCCGAAGTGGGCGCCGTTCCACCTCGACAAGGTGTCTTACTGGTCACGGACCGTGATGGTGCCGCTCCTGGTCGTATCGGCCTTCAAGCCGCGCGCCCGCAACCTGCGCAAGGTCAACATTCGCGAGCTGTTCACGACCCCGCCCGAACGGCATCGCGGCTACCAGACCAATCCGACCGGCTCCCGCATCGGCAACGGCCTTCTGGTTTTGGATGCCGTTGCCCGGTTGGCGGAACCGTTCGTGCCGCGGCCGCTGCAGAAGCTTGCCATCGACAAGGCAATGCGGTTCATCGAGGAGCGGCTCAACGGCGATGAGGGGCTGGGCGGCATCTTCCCGGCGATGATGTATGCGCTGATCGCGATGGATGCGTTGGGGTATCCACGCGACCATCCGTCGCGGCTGATGACACGGACCGCGATCAACAAGCTCTTAGTCGTGCACCCGGACGAGGCCTATTGCCAGCCGTGCGTGTCGCCCGTTTGGGATACGGCGCTGATGCTGCACGCGTTGCTGGAAACCGGCATGCCCGGGGATGATGACGCGGTCGCAAGCGCCTGCGACTGGCTGTGTGCGCGCCAGATCCTCGACGTGGAGGGGGACTGGGCAGTGAACCGCGCCGGCGTGCGACCCGGCGGCTGGGCCTTCCAGTACCGCAACGACCACTATCCCGACGTCGACGACACCGCGGTCGTTGCGATGGCGCTCAACCGGGCCGATCCCGATCGCTATCGGCATGCGGTCGACCGGGCGGCGGAATGGATCATCGGCATGCAGAGCGCCAACGGCGGCTGGGGCGCCTTCGATGCCGACAACCAGCATGAGTTTCTGAACAACATCCCGTTCGCCGACCACGGTGCGCTGCTCGACCCGCCCACGGCCGATGTCACGGCACGCTGCATCGGTCTCCTGGCTCAGCTCGGCTATCCGGCGACGCACCCGGCGATTGCCCGCGCGCTCGCCTTTTTGCAGCGCGAGCAGGAGGCGGATGGCTCCTGGTTCGGCCGCTGGGGCACCAATTACATCTACGGCACCTGGTCGGTGCTGGCGGCGCTGAACGCCGTCGGCGAGGACATGACCGCGCCTTACATCCAGCGTGCGGTCGCGTGGCTGAAGGCGCGCCAGCGCGACGACGGCGGCTGGGGCGAGGATTGTGCCACCTATTGGCCGGACCAGCGCGATGCGGTGAAGGCGAGCACACCGTCGCAGACCGCATGGGCACTGCTGGGATTGATGGCCGCCGGCGAGGTCGATTCCGACAGCGTCGAACGCGGCATCGGCCATCTGGTGGCGGCACCACGCGAGGGCGGCAAGTGGGACGAGACCTACTACAATGCCGTCGGTTTTCCCCGCGTGTTCTTCTTGAGCTACCACGGCTACAGCGCCTATTTCCCGCTGTGGGCGCTCGCCCGCTTCCGCGCGCTTAAAGACGGCAACAGCCGGCGGCCGGCCTACGGCCTCTAGGTCATTAAGGCCCAGCCGGTGGCGATGATCGGTATCGTCACTGGGCTGGCGGCCGAGCGCGATTGCCTCGCCTGTTTCCCGGCGGCCGACCGCCCTGCCGTTCGCGTTGCCGGCGCCAGAGCGGATCGGGCCGCTGCGGCGGCACGCGAGCTCATCCGCACCGGCGCCCAGGGCCTGATCAGTTTCGGCATCGCTGGCGGCCTCGCACCTGAGCTTGGCGCTGGCACGATTGTCCTCGCCGATCGCGTGATCGACGCCCGCGGACGCACACTTCTCACCGATCAGGCATGGCGGGAGCGCTTGACGGCGCGGCTGGCGCACCGCCACCGCCTCGTTGCCGGCCCGATCGTTGGCAGCGACCACGCCATTGCCAGCCCGAACGAGAAGGCGGCGCTGGCACGAAGCACGGGCGCGCTGGCGGTCGACATGGAAAGCCATGCGGTGGCGGAAACGGCGGCCCGCCTGGGTGTGCCGTTCCTGGTCATCCGAGCGATTGCCGATGCCGCCCTGCGCACCGTGCCGGCCTGGCTTGCTGGCGTGATCGACGCCGAGGGACGGCCGCGGTTCAGCGTGGTTGCCGCCGGCCTCCTCGCCCACCCGTCCGACCTCGTAGCGCTAGTCGCGCTGGGCCGCGCTTCCACCCGCGCGCTTGCAGCGCTACGCCGGCTCGCGCTCGACGCGGGACCGTCGTTCGGGTTTGCCCCCGACAGCCCCGGCCGCTAGGTTGCGGACCAGCTTATCGAAAACGAACTCGGCCGAACGCTGATTGTCGAGCGGGATTTCGGGCGCCAGCGGCCCTTCCGTTCGCGGCCCGTGCAGGAACACCCGCAGCGCCCGCCATGGCCTGGCCACGGTATCGTTGACCGCGGTCGCCTCGTAACCGCAGTGGACCATGCAGTCGGCACACTTCTCGTAGTTGCCGGTGCCGTAGCGGTCCCAGTCGGTCTCCGCCATCAGGGCGGCGAAGGTCGAAGCATACCCTTCGCCGAGGAGATAGCAGGGCCGCTGCCAGCCGAAGATATTGCGGGTCGGGTTGCCCCAGGGCGTGCAACGGTACTGCTGGTTGCCGCACAGGAAGTCCATGAACAGGGACGACTGGCTGAACCGCCAGCGCTTGCGCCCCTGCCGCTGGAACAGGCTGCGGAACAGTTCCTTGGTGCGGGAGCGGTTGAGAAAATGGGTCTGGTTGGGCGCCCGCTCGTAGGCGTAGCCGGGCGAGACGGTGATCCCTTCGATGTCGAGATCGTTCATGCAGAAATCGAAAAAGGCCGCGACCCGGTCCGGCTGCATGTCGTTGAAGAGCGTGCAGTTGATGTTGACGCGGAAGCCTTGCGCGCGCGCAGCGCGGATCGCGGCGACGGCACGAAGGAAGGTACCGGGCTGATTGACCGCGCGATCGTGCTCCTCTTCGAGGCCATCGAGGTGAACGGAGAAGGTCAGGTACTTCGACGGCTTGAACAGGGTCAGCTTCTTCTCAAGCAGAAGGGCATTGGTGCACAGGTAGACGAACTTCTTGCGCGCCGTGATGCCGGCAACGATGGCGGCGATGTCCTTGTGCAGGAGCGGCTCGCCGCCGGGGATCGAAACCACCGGCGCACCGCACTCATCGACGGCCTCAAGGCACTCCGCGACGCTCATCCGCTTGTTCAGGATCGCGTCTTCGTAGTCGATCTTGCCGCAGCCCGCGCAGGCGAGGTTGCAGCGGAACAACGGCTCCAGCATCAGCACCAGCGGGTACTTGTCGACACCGCGCAAGCGCTTGCCGACAATGTAGGCGCCGACCCGCAACTGCTGGATCAGGGGGATACCCATGCTGCGCGCCGCTTACGAGAGCGAGGACGCCGGGGCCGGAGCGGTGAGTTGGCGCGGCAGCTTGAACTGCATGCTTTCCTCGACGCCGTGGAGTTCCTCCAGCTCGACCGTGCCGAACTCGGCCAGCCGCGCCATCAGTTCCTGCACCAGCTCTTCAGGCGCCGAGGCGCCGGCGGTGATGCCGACGGTCTTGACGCCCTCAAGCCAAGCCGGATCGAGCGCGCTCGCATCATCGATCAGGTGGCTGGGGACGCCCCACTCAGCGCCGATCTCGCGCAGGCGGTTGGAGTTGGAGCTGTTGCGAGCGCCGACGACGAGCAGGATATCGACCTGGCCGGCCAGGTCGCGCACGGCCTGCTGCCGGTTCTGGGTCGCGTAACAGATGTCCTTGACGTCGGGGCCGACAATGCGCGGAAAGCGGGCACGCAGCGCATCGATGACATCGCGCGTGTCATCGACGCTCAGCGTCGTTTGCGTCACGTAGGCGACCGGCGCATCGTCCGCGATCGCAACCTTGGCGACGTCAGCCGGGCTGGAGACGAGGTGCACGCCGCCCGGCACCCGGCCGGTGGTGCCGACGACCTCGGGGTGACCGGCATGGCCGATCAGGATTACCTCACGCCCCTTGCGGACGTGATTGCGCCCTTCTTTGTGCACCTTGGTGACGAGCGGGCAGGTCGCGTCGATGACCGGCAGCCCGCGCCGCTTGGCCTCGTCCTCGACGCCGGTGGCGACACCATGGGCGCTGAAGATGGTCACGCTGCCGGCCGGCACTTCGTCAAGCTCCTCGACGAACACCGCCCCTTTCGCTTTCAGGGTATCCACGACCCGCTTGTTATGCACGATCTCGTGACGGACGTAGACCGGCGGGCCATAGAGGTCCAGGGCGCGCTCGACGATCTCGATGGCGCGCTCGACACCGGCACAGAAGCCGCGGGGCTTGGCAAGAAGGACGCGAAAACGGGGAAGCGACGCGGGAGCAATGTCCATGTTCAGGCTTTCGTCCGCAGTTGGCGCAGCCCGCTCAAGATACGCAGCCGTGCCGGCAAGGAAAAGGTAAGAAAAACACGGAAAATAAATGGGGTCGCGAGTGTGCTCTCGCAAACCCCTCGACCACCCTGGCGTGCCTACAGTTTGGGCAGTTTGGGCAGTTTGGGCGCCTCATCCTGCACCGCGGCGAGGGCTCATTCCCATCTTTGGCTTCGAAGCCCGATCCGTCCTGCGCTACAATGGCTTGTCACGGACGCTCGTGGTTCGATGCTGGCAGAGGAATTCCATCCGTTGGCCGAATCGAACCACCAGATCAATGTGTTAGTGGATCGACCGATCCGACGTTTGGGATGCAAGCGTCAGATCCGATCCACGAGCGACGGAGCCGGCCGCCGCCCTCAACCATGAGCGGTCGGGAACAAGAGAGGACGGCAGGGGACCAATGGCGAAACCGGCAGACGGCAGAACCTGGGTCGGCTTCGATCTCGGCGGGACCAAGATGCTCTCGGTGCTGTTCGACGACGCGATGCACCCGATCGCCCGCGAACGCAAGCGCACCCGCGGTCACGAGGGGGCTGAGTCCGGCCTCCGCCGCATCATTGAGCAGATCGAAAAACTCCTGGCGGAGGCAGGCGTCGGCAGGGAACGGCTGGCTGGCATCGGCGTCGGCTGCCCGGGCCCGCTTGATCTTGACCGTGGCGTCATCCTGGAGATGCCGAACCTTGGCTGGAAGAATGTCCGTCTCGGCAAGGTTCTCACGGACGCCTTCGGCTGCCCGGTGACGCTGATCAACGATGTCGATGCCGGCGTCTACGCGGAGTATCGCTTCGGCGCCGGCCAGGGGGGCCGTTGCGTCGTCGGCGTGTTCGCGGGCACGGGCATCGGCGGCGGCGCCGTCTACCGTGGCGAGATCTTGCGCGGCACCCGCGGCAGCTGTTTCGAGATCGGCCACATCCCGGTCGCACCAGGCGGGGCTTTGTGCGGCTGCGGTCGGCGCGGCTGCCTGGAGGCGACCGCCGGCCGGCTCGCGATTTCCGCCCAAGCCGCGATCGCCGCCTACCGCGGCGAGGCGCCCAACCTGATGAAACTGGCCGGCACCAATCTGGCCGAGATCCGCAGCCAGGTGCTGGCGCAGGCGATCGCCCAGGGCGACCAGGTGATCGAGCGCATCGTCCGCCAGGCGGCCGCGACCATCGGCTGGGCGATGGCGGGCGTGGTCAATCTCCTGGCACCCGATATCATCGTCCTCGGCGGCGGCCTGGTCGAGGACATGCCGGCCCTGTTCAAGGCCGAGGTCGAGCAGGCGCTTAAAGCCCAGGTGATGCCGGCGCTCAGCAGCACGTTCAGCGTCGCGACGGCGAAACTAACCGGCGATGCGACCAGCGTCGGCGCTGCCGCCTGGGCGCGGGCCGAACACCCGCCGCTTGAGGCCGTGACGCGGCGCGCCGCTAAAGGCGGGTAGGGTTCGGCGCGTCCCCGTAGACTTCCGCGGGATCGAACGTCTTTTCCGTCTCGATGAACTTGAGCTGCCGGCCGCTGGCAGGCGCCGCCGCTTCGTCCCCGACCGGGACGACACGGTAAAAGCATGAGCGGTAGCCGACGTGGCAGCTGGCACCGCCGGTGACCTGCACCCGCAGCCAGAGCGCGTCCTGGTCGTCATCGATGCGCAGCTCGACGACCTTTTGCACGAAGCCCGATGTCGCCCCCTTGTGCCACAGGCAGGCGCGGCTGCGGCTCCAGTAATGGGCCTCGCCGCTGGCGATGGTTGCCTTGAGCGCCTCGGCGTTCATGTAGCCGAGCATCAGGACCTCGCCGCTCTCGGCGTCACTCGTAACGACCGGAATCAGCCCGTCGGCGTCGAACTTGGGCGCCAGCACGGTCCCTTCCTCGACTTCGGTGACGCTCACACGAGGGGCGAATTCTGTCGGCGCTTGCGCGGCGCCGCTCGCGACATCGATCATCGCAGCAGGTTCCTCTTGCCGATGGAGGCATTTTCCCTTATCCCACGGCCGCTGGCTCGCGGCAAGCTGCTGCCGGAGCGGATGTGCTCTGCCATCGTCTGGCGCGGTCGCGGAACACGTTATGGAAAGGGCTGACGATGGCAGTTCCAAAGAGAAAAACCTCGCGCATGAAGCGCGGGCAGCGGCGCTCCCACCATGCGCTCAAGGCCCCAGCCTACACCGAGGATAAGGATTCGGGCGAACTTCGCCGCCCGCACCACATCGACCTCGTGAGCGGCATGTACCGCGGTCGCCAGATTCTCGAGCCGAAGGGCTAACAGGGTTCAGCGCCGGAAAGCTGCGCGCCGGCACCCCGCCCTCAGGGCGTGCCGCGTAGAAGGGCGTCCGATCGTTCGTTCAGGACCTGAGTCAGGTGTGGCGGCCCACCCACCTGCAGGATGCTGGCGTAATCGGAGCGGCGCACCGCCAGTTCGCTGATCGCATTCTCCAGCAGCACGTCGACCACGCGGGCGTCGTCATTGTCCCGCTTGCGCATGACGTAGGTGATCGGGATCGGCTGCGCGTCGCGCGGCTGAATGGTGGTGTCGACGAGGACCGTCTCGCGCGGGCCGGGGCGCTCCCCTTGAATCGCGAACTGCTCGCCGTTGTAGCCGACGAAGCGTGAGGCGTAGGTGGCGACACTGTAACGGATGAACGCTGCCAGAAGCGAGGCGCGCTCAGCCTCGCCCGCGTTTGCCCAATGCGATCCGGCGGCAATCGCGATCATCCGCTCGAAGTCGTAGGTCTCGCGCAGCCGCGGCTCCAGCGTGTCGTAGCGGCCTTGGACACCGAGCTGTTCAGCGTTCTGCATCACCTGCAACAGGACGGCATGCAACGCTTCGATGACGGCCACAGGCCCCGTATCGCCGCGGGCGGCCGGTGCCGCCGCATGGCAGGCGATGACGAGGAGGATGAGTTGAAGGACACGCTTCATGGCGGGGATTGAAGCCAGTGAGAATGAAACAAGCTGCAACACTATCGGGCGCGACCAACGACCGCAACCCGCATTGAGGGCTACGCGGGTGGGCTGTTCCGGCCTGCTGCTTGGGCCTGCTGCTTGGGCCTGCTGCTCTGGCCTGCCGCCTGGGTTTGCCGATTGCTTCTGCTGCTCGGACGCACCGCGCGGAGACACCCGCTGGCGGGGCGAATTGGGGCAAAATGGGAACACCCAATTACAAAGGCGTTTGACTCGCAGCTGCAGACGGCTATATTGGGTGCGGGAAAGAAGGTGCGCGGGGCCAAAAGCGGACCGCGTCCCGCAGCCGACCGATGGCGGTGGCTGGCGTGGCAGATTGCTCATGTTAAGGAGAATCGGGCCAATGGCGATCATCCAATCCTGCGTCGTTCGCAACTTCGAACGCGTGTCGCCGCATTAGACAGGCGATTCGGTTACCTCCACAAGCGAACCTGGAGCATAGACGCGGCGAGCGAGAGAGCGCTCGCGCGGGATGGCGCCCGAATGAGGAGTAACAGCACAATGCGTGCGTTGAGAGTCCCTTCCCTCGATTCCGATCGTGGACTGACGCGGTACTTCCGGGAGATCTGGTCCTATCCGGTGCTGAGCCCGGAGGAGGAGTTCATGCTGGCCGTGCGCTTCCACGAGCACGGTGACACGGAAGCCGCCCACCGGCTGGTGACGAGCCATCTGCGCCTGGTGGCGAAGATTGCTGCCGGCTATCGCGGTTACGGCTTGCCGATGGCCGATCTGATCGCCGAGGGCAACATCGGCCTGATGAAGGCGGTCAAGAAGTTCGAGCCGCAGCGCGGCTTCCGCCTTGCGACCTATGCCATGTGGTGGATCCGCGCCGCGATCACCGAGTTCGTCCTGCGTTCGTGGTCGATGGTCAAGCTCGGCACCCTGGCAGCGCAGAAGAAGCTCTTCTTCAGCCTGAACAGGATCAAGCGCGAGCTCAACCTCATCTCCGACGCCGGGCTCGACCACGAGCAGGCGGAAACGGTCGCGACGACGCTCAATGTCTCGGCCCAGGACGTCATCGACATGGAGCGGCGGCTGGCTTCGCCCGATGTGTCCTTGAACGCCCCGCGCAGCCGCGACGACGACGACGGCGCCGAGTTCATGGATACCCTGGTCGATGAGGCGGCGGATCCGGAAGTGCAGGCGGCCGGGCGCCAGGAAAGCACACAGCGGCACGCGCTGCTGACGCGCGCGCTCGAGGCCCTGCCCGAGCGGGAGCGGCACATTCTGGCCGAGCGTCAGCTCGCCGACGAGCCGAAGACGCTGGAAGAGCTGGGCCTCCACTACGGCATCAGCCGTGAGCGGGTGCGTCAGCTGGAAGCGCGCGCGCTTGAGCGGGTGACCAAGGCGGTGCGGGCGATGGCGGCCGAAGGTGCGAGCGTCGCGGTACCGGCCTAATCCTTAGGGGCTAAGCCTCGGGCCGGATCCGCGGCCAGGGCCGCGCGGCTCAGAGCCGGTAGCGCTGCCAGAGCAGGTGTTCGTCGAGCACCGCCAGCAGGCCGGCAGCCATGTCCTCAACGGCAGCCGTGCGCGGCGGCACGGTCTCCTGGCCCAGGCCCAACCGCCCAAGGCCCAACCGCCCAAGGCCAAGACGGCGCTGCCACCAGCGGCGGCCGTCGGCGATGACCAGCAGCCGCACCCGCGCGCCGTAGCGCTCCCGCATCAGGGTTCGCAGGTCGGCGATGCCGTCGATCAGGCCAAGCGCGAGGGCGGCCCGCCCGCTCCAGAACCGGCCACTGAACAGCTCATCCTCGCCGGCCTTGAGCTTGCCCTGGCGATGGGCGCGGACATGCGCGCGAAACGCTTCGTGGATGTCGGCCTGGATGCGGCGCAGGTGTGCCACTTCCTCTTCGCGTTCGGGCTGGAAGGGGTCGAGGCCTGCCTTATGTTCGCCGGAGACGTAGACCCGGCGCTCGATGCCAAACCGCTTCAAGAACTCCGGGAAGCCGAAGCCGGCCGAGACGACGCCGATCGAGCCGACCAGCGAACTTTCGTCGGCATAGATCTCATCGCCAGCCGTCAGCAGCCAATAGCCACCCGAAGCCGCAACATCTTCGGCAAACGCGAACACCTTGATGTGGTGCTCCGCGGCCAGTGCGCGGATGCGCCGCGTGATCTGTGCCGCTTGCACCGGCGCGCCGCCCGGCGAGTTGACGGCGAGCGCGACCGCCGCCAGCGACGGCAGTTTGAACGCGCGTTCGAGCGTTGGCGCGACCGAATCCAGTGTCAGGCCGCGTTGCCACGGCCCTAAGCGGCCGATCACGCCCTTGAGCGGCACCACCGCGACCACCGGCGGCGGATTGCGGAAGCGCTCGAACGGCAGCCAGGATAAGAGCTTGCGCGTGTTCATGACGGCTCGTGTTCCTTATCCTGTTCGTGCCCGCAACAGCCGAGCCTACCACGTAATGGTACCGGCATGGCGCAGCACGGCTTCCGCCTCGGCGGTGAACTGTCCATCCGGGCGGTGCAGAACAAGCCCCGGCAGCAGGCGAAAGGGCCCGCGCGCACCGCGGCGGCCGGTGATCAGGATCCGCTTTGCCGGCTTGGCCGCGCTTCCTCCCGGCCACAGCGGGTAGACCGCGAGGCTGCCGAGGCCCTGGCTCAGCGCACTCACGATCGCCGGCAGACGATCGGCCCGGTGCAGCCAGGTCACCGTCCCGCCGGGCCGGACCGAGCGGATGCAGAATGCGGCCCAGTCGGCAAGCTGCGCCCTGCCCTCAACGGCCGCCGCACGCCGGCCCGGATCGCGCGCCGGCTGAGCGGTGTCGGCAGCAAGGTGCGGCGGATTGGCAATCACGTGATCGAACCCGGCTGGCTGCACCGCCTCGTGCGGTTCGAGAAGGTCGGCGACGAGGAACTGAACGCGGCCCGCGACCGCGTTAGCGACGGCGTTTGCGCGCGCCTGCATGATCAAGACCGGATCCTGATCGATGCCGGTGATGCGCACGCCATCCGCCCGCTGCGCCAGGCAAAGCGTGGCCGCGCCGACGCCGCAGCCGGCCTCCAGCACGTGCTCGCCCGGTGCGGCAACGACGGCCGCGGCGAGCAACACGGGATCAATCGCCGCGCGATAGCCCATACGCGGCTGCCGAACCATGACGCGACCGCCGAGCAGCCGGTTTTCCGTCCAGTTGTCCGCGCCCTCATCCACCACATCGTGCCTCGCCCGTGCCGTGGGTGCGTCGACCAGTCATTCGCGCATGCCGGCCGTCGCGCGGCCCGGCAGGCTTGACCGCGCTTGCCCGCGCTCCTTATGTTCGCCGAAAGGGGATTGTCAACCGACAGCGGGGCGAAAGGAGAGTATGGGCGTGAGCGTTGCCGCAGATGCCAGCAGGCAGGCAACGGCCGGCGGAGCATCGATTGATGCGCTGATGGCACTGGTTGCGCGCGACTTGAGCGCCGTCAACACGGTGATCATGCAGCGGATGCAGAGCCCGGTCAGCCTGATCCCGCAGCTCGCAGGGCACGTCATCGCCGCCGGCGGCAAGCGCTTGCGGCCGATGCTGACCCTCGCGTCAAGCCGGCTCTGCGGCTACCAAGGCGATCGCCACGTCGGCCTTGCGGCATGCGTCGAGTTCATCCACACCGCGACCCTCCTGCATGATGACGTCGTCGACGAGAGCGATTTGCGGCGCGGTCTGGCCTCGGCCAATACGCTCTGGGGCAACAAGTCGAGCGTGCTGGTCGGCGATTTCCTGTTCAGCCGCGCCTTCGAGCTGATGGTCGAGGACGGCTCGCTGGAGGTGTTGGCGATCCTGTCGAAGGCGTCGTCGGTCATCGCCGAGGGTGAGGTGATGCAGCTGGTGACGACCTCCGACATCACCACCACTGAGGCCGCTTACCTCGATGTGATCCGCGCCAAGACGGCACAACTGTTCGCCGCCGCGTGCAAGATCGGCGGTGTCGTCGCGGACCGGCCGGTGGCTGAGGTGCAGGCGCTGGACGCCTTCGGCATGAACCTCGGTATCGCGTTCCAGATCGTCGACGACGTGCTGGACTATTCCGCCAAGCAGGCGACTCTTGGCAAGGCCGTCGGCGACGACTTCCGCGAGGGCAAGATGACGCTGCCGGTCGTGCTTGCCGTGGCCGGCAGTGCGGGTGCCGAGCACAGCTTTTGGGAGCGGACGCTCGAGGCGCTGGAGCAGCACGACGGCGATCTGGAGACCGCGATCGGTTACCTTGAGGCGCGCGGCACCCTGGCCGAGAGTGTCGCACGGGCGCGTGACTATGCAGCCCGGGCCTCGTCGGCACTCGCCGGCTTCCCGGACTGCCCGGAGCGCCGCGCCTTGGCCGAGGTCGTGCAGTTCTGCATCGAACGCGCGTATTAACGAGCGCTCGGCGCGGCGCCGGCTTGCCCTTTGCCCCGGCGCGGCGCTATAAGACCGCCATCGGCTTCGGAGTGTAGCTCAGCCTGGTAGAGCACCGTCTTCGGGAGGCGGGGGCCGGTGGTTCGAATCCACTCACTCCGACCAATCCTCGCTCCCGATCGGCATCAAACACGTCCACGAATTCGCGCGCGATCGTTCGGCGCCGGTGCCGCTCGGTGCCTGCCGTAATGTATGCGTGAGCGCCGCTCGCCAAGCGAGCGCCGCCGGCCCGCTACATGCACCAACGATCCTCGACCGATCCGACAGCCGCGCGGCCAGCGCCCAGACCTTACGCATAAAGCGCGGGCGGGAACACCGAACGGCGCTCGGGATGAATGTAGAAGGTGTTGAGGCTGCCCAACTGGCCGCGCACGAGGCGGTTGCCTTGCAGCGCGTACGCCTCGTAGCCCCGTTCGAAGAGCGCCGACGCGTCGGACTCAGGCCGGTTATTCTCCATCAGGATAACCGGCTTGCAGGCTGCGATCGTCTCCCGGCCGCCTTCGATGACGGCGGCCTCCGCGCCTTGCACGTCGATCTTGATAAAAGCCGGCTTGAGCGCGAACGCGTCGAGCTGGCGGACTTGGCAGCTGAAACTGCGGATCTCCATGTGCGCGCGGTCGAAGCCCCAGATGCACTCCGGATTGAGCGCACTTTCTGCCTCCTCACGGTGAAACGAGGCCAGGCCATCGAAAGGCGCGCCTTTGTAGTAGGGAACAAACAGCTCGAACGTGCCGGTCCGATCACCGAGACCGCAGGGCGCGATGACCACCGCGCGGTCATCGGCGAAGCGATCACGCAGCGTCTCGATACGGCCAGGATTGGGCTCGAACGCGACCACCGGCAGGTCGTTCTGGAACAGCCGCACCGCCTCGATGGTCGCGCCGCGGTGCGCGCCGACATCAAGATAGATGGCGCCTTCGGGGTTTCGAAAATGACGGAAGACGGTGAAATCGGTCTCGATCGGCCGCCGCAAAGCCTTGTTGATCCGGCGCCGCAGATCCGGCTTGATGCCAAACCGGCCCATGACCGCGGCATACGCGGCGGCGATCACGGCATTATACCGCACTCAATCTCCCTCCAGGCGAGGGCCGACCGCAAACGGGACATTCGGAAGGGTTATCATTCGATTCTCTACCCCCGGTAGTCCGTGCCCGCAGAATTAATCCGAGCCATTGTATGCCCGGCCGCGCGTGACCCGTCAACGCCGCTCACGGTACCGGATCATCATTGAGCGGATTGTCAGGAGGGTTACGGCCGCGCCGCTACTCCAACAGGGTCGGATCGAGCGCATCGGCCGCGGGCGCTGCGGCCCACGCTTACACCTCGGTGCCGTGCCGCGTGCTCCAGCACTGGGCGCATGCCGCACCCATGATCATGGCGTAGGTCGCGGCGACGGCCGGCACCTGCAGGCTGAAATCGGCGGCGGCGTGCAGCGCGATCAAGATTGTGGCGGCGAATCCGACGCACGGGTAGATGCCGTCGCGGCCGCGCGAGCGGATCCCGTAAATCGTGAGATAGAACAGCCCGGCAAAGACGGCGAACAGCATCAACGTCGCCGGCAGCCCCAGTTCCAGCACGCTCTCAAGGTAGGTGCTGTGCGCCATCGCGTAATAGCCGTCGACGTCACTCGTGCGATAGAAGCGGAACACCTCCTCGAAGGTGCCGTAGCCGGTGCCGAGGACCGGCGCATCTTGGATCGCGGACACGGTGAGATCGTAGACACGCTGGCGTTCGGCATCCGCGTCGATATCGAGGAAGATCTTCTCCAGGCGGCCGCCACCGGCGAGGAAGGCTGCGCCGAGGAAGAGGACGATCGCTGCTGCCACGGTCGAGGCACCACCGCGGCGCAGCGAGCGACTGAGCGCAAACACGAGCACCAGTGCCAGGAAGGCGATCATCAGGCTCCCCAGCCCAACGCGGCTGTGGGTTGCAACTGCCGCGGCAAGAACGCAGACCCAGGCGAGGATCAGCCAGCGATCGGTCCAGCTCACGCTCGCTGCAAGCCGCCGCCAAACCTCGGTGGAAAACAAGGACGGCTTGGCACGGCGCACCCGGCCGTCATCACCGGCCGTAAACGCTTCGCGCGTCATTGCGCCGAAGATGGCCTGCAGCCGTTGGTTGAACGTGATCTGCACGACCGCAGTGATACATAACAGGCCGAGTGCCGCGTAGGCCGCGAACGAGTCCGCACTGCCGAATGTTCCGGTGAGAACACGCTCATCGACCGGCATGTCGATCCACAGAATCGCGCCGAAGCCGAACGCATAGGCGACCAGACCCAGGACCGCACACACGAACGCGGCGACGCAGATGGCGAACAGGACCTGGCGGGCTCGCTGCGACTTGCGGCACAGCTGCAGGCTCAACCAGAACACGCCGCCGTAAGACAACAGCCGGGCCAGGTGCGAAAGCGAAAGGTAGGGATTGAGCGAGATCGAGCCGACAACGTCTTCGCCCAGGCTTTCGGCGGCGCTGCTCCACAACGGATGGTGCCAGGATGGCGGCGTGATCGATGACGATTGGATGGCAACCCAGGCGGCAACACAGAAAAACGGGACGACCAGGAACCAGACGCTGCCGACGCTGACGGAGACGTCCTGCAGACCGCGCGCGACCCGGATCGACCACAGGGCGAGCAACACGCCGACGCCGCTTGCAAGCAGTCCCCAGCTCCAGGGATAGATCGAACCCAGCGGCAGCGGAGTCAGGCAGACCATGACGACGAGGGCCCAGAACAGGGCCGGCCAGTCGGCCTGCACAGCAACCGTTCGCATGCTCTCCGTCTCAGGCGGCGCACCGAGTGCGGCACCCGCTTCCGGCGGCATCGGCATCTGCGGGCTCACGGCCGTTCATTCCCTTCCTGCCCAGGCACGCAATTTCTGCCTGCCCAGCCGCACCTTTGGCAAGCCAAAACCGCCGCCTTGGTGCCGTTGGTGGTTCCCATTCCCTCTCAGCCCCTCTCGACCGGCACGGGCAGGGTCACAATCGCCCGCAACCCGCCCTCGGGGCGGTTCTCCAGCCGCACGCTGCCGCCGTGCAAGGCCACGACGGAGCGCACCACCGCAAGCCCAAGGCCGACACCGCCGGTTTCGCGGCTGCGCGACGTCTCCAGGCGATAAAACGGCTGGAACACCCGCTCGAGTTCGGCGTCCGGGATCCCGGGCCCGGTATCGCTCACGGTCGCCACGATCGCCTTCGTGGCAACGGCAAGCCCGACCGTCGCGTTGCCGCCGTAGCGGACGGCATTGCTGATCAGGTTGGTGAAGGCGCGCTTCAGGCTGCCCGGCCGGCCAAGGAAAACGAGATGCGGCGGGCCTTCGTAGGTCGCGGCGGCCCCCATGTCCTCCCATTCCTCGCACGCGGTCTGCAGCAGAACGGCGAGATCGAAGCGGAGCGGCTTCTCAGCGGCGTCCTCGTGGCGGGCGAAGGCGAGCGCTTCTTCGAGCATCGCTTGCATCTCGTCGAGATCGGCCAGCGTCTTGCGCTCAAGTTCCGCATCCTCGATCAGCTCGGCGCGCAAGCGCAGGCGCGTGATCGGCGTGCGCAGGTCATGCGAGATCGCCGCCAGCATCTGCGTCCGGTCGTCGACGAAGCGACGCAGCCGCTCCTGCATGCGGTTGAGCGCGGCGGCGGCACTGCGCACTTCGAGGGGACCGGCCTCAGCGACCCTCTCGGCCGTAATGTCGAGGCCTAAGCGCTCCGCTGCCTGGGCAAAGGCAGCGAGCGGCCGGGTTGCGCGGCGCACTGCCCACAACGCCACCAGCAGCACCAGGGTCGTCCCGGCGATGACGATCAGGAACGGCCGCGTGGTCCAGAATGGCTGAAAGGGAGCGGCAGCGGCGGCGAAGTTGAGCCAGCTGCCGTCGGCCAGCTTGAGCGCGCCGACGAGGACCGGGCCGGCCTGCAGCCGGGCAAAGCCCATGACGTGATCCTCGTGCCCCGCCTCGGCCCAAGCCTCCCGCCGCGGCGGGCGCATCGGATGCGCTGCGGTCTCGTCGTCGCTGAGCGGGGGCGGGAGCGCGCCGACCCGCTCCCGCTCGGCGAGACGGAGATCATCATCCGCGCGACCCTCCAGGGCGTCGCGAAAGACGCGGGCCAGTGCCCGCAACCGCCAGTGCTCGTCCTGCCGCGGCAGAAGCGGTGCCGGCGCCCAGAACAGCCGCAGATCCGGCTGGCGCAGGGAAAAGGCCAGCCGGCGCCGCTGCTGCAGCGGCGCCTCTTCCACCAACCGTGCTGCGACCGCGACGTGACGTGCCAGTTCCTGGCCGCGCCCACTCACCAGCGCGTTGGGACGCTCGCCGGAATATAGGGCAAAGCCAAGGAGATTGGACACAACGACGGCCGTGACCAGGGCTACGGTCGTCTGTGCGACCAGCGAGCGCGGCCAGAGGCGCATCAGCCCTGCTCGACCGTAGCCGCGAGCAGGTAGCCGCCGCCGCGAACGGTCTTGATCAGCTGCGGATTGCGCGGATCGGCCTCGATCTTGCGGCGCAGACGGCTGACCTGAACGTCGATCGCGCGGTCGAACGCTTGCGCATCGCGACCACGGGCGAGGTCGAGCAGCTGATCGCGGCTCAGCACGCGCTGCGGCTGCGACACGAAGGCCAGCAGGAGCCCGTATTCGCCGCTGCTGAGCGGCACCAGGACACCGCCAGGCGCGATCAGCTCGCGCCGCGCGGTGTCGAGCTGCCAGCCTTCGAAAAGAAAGCGCTGGGCATCCGAGTCTGGCACCCGGCCGCCGGAAAAGCCGCCGTGCGGCGCACGCGAGCGGCGCAGCACGGCCTTGATGCGGGCGACCAGCTCGCGCGGGTGAAACGGCTTCGGCACGTAGTCGTCGGCGCCCATTTCGAGGCCAACGATGCGGTCGACATCATCGCCCTTGGCCGTCAGCATGATCACCGGGATGTCGGAGCCGGCCCGCAAGGAGCGGCACAGCGCAAGGCCATCCTCGCCCGGCAGCATCAGATCGAGCACGACCAGATCGATCGCCCACTCGGCCAGCATCTTGCGCATCTCGCGGCCGTCGGCGGCTGCGCTGACACGAAAGCCCTCCTTGGCAAGAAACCTGGACAAGAGGGTCCGGATCTCGCGGTCGTCGTCAACAACCAGGATGTGCGGTTCGGCCTGCATCGTGCTGCGGAGTATAGGACCCTGGCCGATCCAGCCGGCACAGCTTTCTCGTCACCGTCTGTTGCCGCGGCCGTGCCTGCAACATTCCGTTACACGAACCGCCGTCTTCCGACATCGCCCTGCAACAAGCGCCTGCTAGCTTGCCGCTTGTTCGATCGCTTTGGTGCGATCAAAGATTTTCACGAGAGGAGAACACGCAATGCGCAGGAACTTCATGATTTCGGCGACGGCATTCGCGCTGGCGCTTGGCCTTGCGGCCGCAGCCCCTTCCATCGGCGTCGCCCAAGGGCCCGGCCCCGGCGGCGGGATGGGTGGTGGCCCTGGCGGTGGCCCCGGCGGCGGGATGGGCCCGTGTCCCGGCACGGGGCCAGGCATGGGCCCGGGCTCGGCGCAAGGCGACGGGCGGCCGATGCCGTGGTTTCACGGAATGGACACGGACGGCGACGGCCGCGTCAGCCGCGAGGAGCATATGAACGCGCACAGCGCCCGTTTCGCCAGCCAGGACCTCAACGGCGACGGCAAGGTGACCCCGGAGGAAATGCAGAAAAGCCGTGAGAACCGCAAGGCGGCACGCATGCAGAAGATGTTCAAAGCCGGCGATACGGATGGCGACGGCGCCATCAGCCGGTCGGAATCGGACGCGACTTCCGAGAAGCGCTTCGAGAGCATCGACGCCAACGGTGACGGGTTCATCACTCCCGACGAGATGCAGGCGATGCGGCAGCAGATGGGCCCGCGCGGCGGCGGACCGCAGGGGCCGGGAACGGGGATGCCGATGGGCACGCCGCCGCAGGCGATCCAGCCGGCCCAGTAACGCCGCCCGGAGCGTCGATCCCCTGAGTACGCCGGCCCCCTGAGTACGCCGGCCCCCTGAGCAGAGGGGGGCCGGCCGCCCAGCCGACAAGCGCTCAGTGGCTCATCAGAACGGGAACCGTTCAGTGGCTCATCAGAACGGGCACGGTCATGTGCCGGAGCATGTGCTGGGTGACGCCGCCCAGGACGACCTCCCGCCAGCGGGCATGGCCGTAGGCACCCATGACGATAAGGTCGATCGCCGCGTCCGCTGCGCGGGACAGCAGCATGTCGCCGGCATCGATGTCCTCGGCATAGAGGTGCTGCGCCTCCGCCTTGACGCCGTGGCGGGCAAGGTGAAGGCAGATGTCGGCACACGGGATCTCGCCATGGCCGCTGGCACCGCCTTGTGGATTGACGGCGACGACGACCACGTGGCGGGCCATGGTGAGCAGCGGCAGGGCATCGTTGACCGCGCGTGCCGCGAGCCGGCTCGCATCCCAGGCCACCATCACCCGCTCACCGATGACCGGATACTCGCCGACGGCAGGGATCACCAGGACCGGCCGGCCGACGGCAAGCACGAGTTGGTCCGGGATCGCAGGATCGTCCGCCCCTTCCGTTCCGCTCGGATCGCGCTGGCCGGCAACAACGACGTCGGCATAGCGGCCATGCAGGCACAAGGCCGCCAGCGGCAGCCCTTCGACGCAGCGCCACTCGGACGTGATACCGGCCCGCCCGGCGCAGTCGTTGAAAGCGGTTTCCGCCAGCTTGGCTTGCGCACGCGCATGTTCCGCCTGGCGCTTGAAGACATCGCTGCTGATTTCTGCCCTCAGGTAGCCCGGGATCTGCGGCGGGGTCATGACGCAGACGCCGGTCAGATGCGCACTATGGCGCACGGCAAGCGCGGCCGCCGCCTCCATGCGGGCGCGGCTTTGCTGGTTCACGTCGATATGCACCAGGCAATCCTTGAGCGGCATCGCCGGTCTCCCTTCGCTGGCCTCAATCGTCTCTCTGGCCTCAGTCCTCAGACGAGAAGTGTAGCGCTCGCCCGGCCCGCCTGCAAAGCGCCGCCACGAGGCCGTGGCCTGCCCGCTTGTGCGCTGCGGCAGGAAAATGCGTGAAACGGTGGCGAGACGCTTGACGACGGCGGTGGATAAGTGCGACGAAACCCGATCAGGGCAGAATCGGGTGCAACAGAACCGCTAACAGGCTTGCCTATGAACTACCAGAGGTTTTTCGAGGACAAGGTCGCGGCACTGCGGGCCGAAGGCCGCTATCGTGTTTTCGCCGACCTGGAGCGTCGCGCCGGCCGTTTTCCGCGTGCGCTTTGGCACAGCCGCAACGGCGTGCGCGAGGTCACCGTCTGGTGCTCGAATGACTACCTCGGGATGGGCCAGCACGCGGAAGTCCTGGCGGCGATGAATGAGGCGATCGCGCGGTGCGGCGCTGGCGCCGGCGGTACCCGCAACATCTCCGGCACCAATCACTACCACGTTCTTTTAGAGCAAGAGCTGGCCGATCTGCACGGGACCGAGAGCGCGCTGTTGTTCCAGTCCGGCTGGATCGCCAACATGACGACGCTGACGACGCTCGGCCACAGCCTGCCCGACTGCCTCGTCCTGTCCGACAGCGCCAACCACAACTCGATGATCGAGGGGATCATCCACTCGCGTGCGGAAAAGCGCATCTTCCGCCACAACGATGTCGCCGACCTCGAACGCCGGCTGGCGGCCGCCGAGCACGGACGGCCGAAGCTGGTGGCCTTCGAGTCCGTCTACTCGATGGACGGCGACATCGCACCGATCGCGGAAATGTGCGACCTCGCCGAGCGCTACGGTGCGATGACCTTCCTCGACGAGGTGCACGCGGTCGGCATGTACGGCCGCCGCGGCGGCGGCGTCGCTGAGCGCGACCGGCAGATGCACCGGCTGACGGTGATCCAAGGGACGCTCGCCAAGGCGTTCGGCGTGGTTGGCGGCTATATCGCCGGGTCCGCGGCGCTGTGCGATTTCATTCGCAGCTACGGCACCGGCTTCATCTTTTCCAGCGCCATGCCGCCCGCCGTCGCCGCTGGCGCGCTTGCGAGCGTCCGCTATCTCAAGGTGCATCCGGAACTGCGCGAGCGCCACCAGGAACGGGCGGCGACACTAAAACGCAGGATGCGCGAGGCTGGCCTGCCGGTCATGCCGTCAGTGAGCCATATCGTCCCGCTGCTGGTCGGCGATCCGGTGCTGTGCAAGCAGGCGAGCGACGAACTGATGGAGCGGCACCGCCTCTACGTGCAGCCGATCAATTACCCGACCGTCGAACGCGGCACCGAGCGGCTGCGCTTCACGCCGACACCGCTCCACACCGACGACGACATGGACCACCTGATCGCCGCCTTGAGCGAGGTCTGGGAGCGGTTGCGGCTGCGCCCCGCCGCTTGAGCGCGGCCATCACCGGACGTTCAGGGCGCGCCGCCTCAGAACTGCGTACGCGGGCGGCGCCAGTGGCCGGGCCGGGTGAAGCGGGCGCTGAGCCGTGAACGAAGTGTGGTGAGTTCGCTCGCCTCGCCGATGCGCCGCTCAAGGAAGGCCCAGGTCGCCTCGCTGTTCTCGGACTCATCGTCAAGCCAGCATAACAGCGTCGCGCCGTAGACGGCTGCCAGCGTCGCCCGCTTGGTGTACCAGCTGAAATCGGTCGCGCTGTCGCCGACGGCGTACCAGATCGCGTCGACCGTCGCCCACAGGCATTGCAGGGCGAGCGCCGTGTTCCATGGCAGCGCGAGATAGGACGCGGTGCGCCGGACCGCTTCATGGTGGTCGGCGTCGGCTTCAAGGCGCAACCGCACCGCGTTGGCGATGCGGTCGCTGAGCCGCTGCGGTTTGGGCGCAAGCGCCTCGATCGCGGTCAGCATCGTCCGGTCGCTCGTCTGCGACCAGAAGCGGATCATCTCCGCCACCCCGCCGGGAAAGACGCGCCCGGCTGCCTCTGGCGCCAGGCCGGCGTCCAACGCACCGCGCACAAGCGCCTTGTCGGTCACCCCTTCGAAGGCCAGTTCCGGCAGCGTCGCCGCCAGAATCTGCGCACGCAGATCATTGAGACTCACGATCGTCCCTCTCCCTCTTGCGGCCGCGGCTGTCCCTCGCTGGTCGTGAGCGGATAGCGGCGGATCTCCTCGGCAAAGCCGAAATGGCGCGGGTCCTGCACGCGGGCCGGATAGAGCACCCCATCCAGGTGGTCGCACTCATGCTGGACGACGCGGGCATGGAAGCCCTCGGCGACACGGTCGAGCGTCTTGTTGTCCGGTGTCAGGCCGGTGTAGCGGATGCGCCGGTAGCGCGGCACCAGGCCGGTAAGGCCGGGGACCGAGAGACATGCCTCCCACGCCGCTTCCCTCTCCTCATCCAGCGGCAAGATGACCGGGTTGATCAGCACCGTGATCGGCACCGGCGCATGCGTCGGCTCGGCGCGCGCGGCCGGGACGTGAAAGATGATGATGCGCAGCGGTGCATGCACCTGCGGCGCCGCGAGACCGACGCCCGGCGCGTCCTGCATGGTTTCGATCATGTCCGCAACGAGGCGGGCAATCTCCGGCGCGCGCGGATCGCCGACCGGGGCCGCCGCCTGGCGCAGCACCGGATGGCCCATGCGTGCGATCTTGAGTATTGCCACGACCGGTTACACCCTTTCTCCGCCTTCGAGCATTTTGATCCTCTCGCCGCCGGGAACAAGCCTTGAGAGCGGCAAGAGGCTGTGTTACAAGCCCACCCTCAGGTTTTCCTCCCGCACCCTAAGAAATGTGGCTGGCAAGGAGAGTGGACAACCCGTGCAAGTGATCGTCCGCGACAACAACGTCGATCAGGCGTTGAAGGCACTGAAGAAGAAAATGCAGCGCGAAGGCATCTTCCGCGAAATGAAGCTTCGCCGTGCCTACGAGAAGCCTTCGGAGAAGCGCGCCCGCGAGAAGGCGGAGGCGGTCCGCCGCGCCCGCAAGCTCGAGCGCAAGCGCCTCGAACGCGAAGGATTCTGAGCCCGCGCCGGCGCCCGCCGCCGGGACCGGCAGCCCCTCCTCCCGCAGCTTCGCGATCGTTCCCCGCCAACACGCCGCCCCTTGCGGTTCGAGTGTGGGTGCTGGTGCGCGCGCAAGCGCCCGCCTTGCGGCGCTGCACCCATCGTCCCGCTCCCCCTTTGCACGCGTGGCCACCTGCTCGCAGCCTACGACGGCCGCATGATCACGGTGGTGGTTTGAACAGCCGCCCCGACCGCGAGACGCGCGCATCTTGGGGAAAAACGGGCGTCGGGAAGGTTGAGCCGGGCCCTTGAAAGGGGCGGCCCGCTTCCCGACGCCTCGAGGGGGAGCCATGGGTGACTCCGAAGCGGCAGTGCCGGACGGAGGCCCTGCGCGCACACAGCCGGAAGCTGGACGGGGGCGTTCCACCGACTCTGACGGACAGCCCTTGCGCAACGAGACCACGGCGAGAGTAGACGCGAAACTGTCGATCAGGCCCTCCGCCCGAAGTAATCATCGGTCATGCTGAAAAAGAAGGCAACAACAAACACTACGCCGCTCTCAATAATACTGTGCATAATTATCGAGCGTTTCCACAATCGATCCACGCTTTTTCCACAAAACAGTGCACATTTGGCGGCGTCCGCGATGTCAACTAAAGAGTCCGTCGCAAAATAACCGTTCGCACTCAACCTGTTATGGCAGATTCCTAATCGCCGAGCCAATTCCGGCCCGCAATCTCTCCTTGAAGGCAGCGCGACGGGTGTCAGCCGTAGCTGCGCGGTCCTGCCCGGCGGAACACGCCCGCGGGCGAATGTCGGTTTAAGGCAGCGGAAAAAACACTGATGCCGAGGCCATCAGTTTCGGTCACGCGACAATGCGGCTTTGACGCGCCAATGCCAGCCTAGCGTGCAGCTTGCGGTGCGGGCGCCGTTTCGACCGCCCAGCCGGAAGCACCGCCATGGCGCCCGTCAGCGCCTGCGACTGAATATTATTATCACGAGTCTTGGCCGAGTGCTTGTTTCCCCTTTTCCCCTTTTTCCAATTACTCAAATTTGACGCCTTACCGCACGTGCGAACGTTGACTCCATTTCCGCCGCGGTCTAACGTTTCAACCCTCAGTTTTTCGCGGGCAATAACGAAAAGGGTCACTTCCGATGCCTGCCACAGAACGGCCTCTGTCGCCGCATATCCAAATCTACCGTCCGCAGATAACCTCAGGGTTGTCGATCTTTCATCGCATCACTGGCGTCGCGCTGACGCTGGGAACGCTGCTCCTGACGTGGTGGCTGGTCTCCGCCGCCTACGGTCCAGAGGCGTTCGCGACCGCACAGGCCTTCTTGGGCAGCTTGATCGGTCAGCTGGTGCTGTGGGGCTTCACGTTCGCGGTGTTTTACCACCTCGCGAACGGCGTTCGCCACCTGCTGTGGGATTTCGGCTGGGGCTTTGAACTCGAGCAACTGCGCTTCTCCGGCATCGTCATGCTGGCGTTCGCCGCCGTCGCGACCCTGGTCACGTTGATTGCCGGCTACGCGCTGGCGGGAGGTCAATGATGGAACTCCGCTCCTCGCTTGGCCGCGCCCGCGGCCTCGGCTCAGCCAAGGAAGGCATTAGCCACTGGTGGGCGCAGCGCGTCACCGCCATCGCGCTGGTGCCGCTCGCGATCTGGTTCGTGCTGGCAGCGATCTCGCTCCTGGGCGCCGATTACGCCACTTTTGCCGCCTGGATTGGCACCTTCGGCAACGCGCTCCTGATGGCGCTCCTGGTCATCGTCCTGTTTTACCATGCACATCTCGGGATGCAGGTGGTGATCGAGGATTACGTCAGCGGCCACGCGGCGCTGATCACCACCCTTCTCATCGTCCGCTTTGCCCTGTTCGCGCTGGCGGTGTCGTGTCTCCTCGCGATCATTCTGGTCGCGCTTAAGGGCTGAGTACCAAGCCATGGCAAATGCATATCCCATCACCGATCACAGCTACGACGTCCTTGTCGTAGGCGCCGGCGGCGCCGGCTTGCGCGCGACCATGGGGCTCGCTGCGGCAGGCTTGAAGACCGCCTGCATCACCAAGGTTTTTCCCACCCGCAGCCACACGGTTGCCGCCCAGGGCGGCATCGGCGCCGCCCTCGGCAACATGGCCGACGACAGCTGGGAGTGGCACATGTACGACACCGTCAAGGGCTCCGACTGGCTCGGCGACCAGGACGCGATCGAATACATGTGCCGCCAGGCGATTCCGGCGGTGCAGGAGCTGGAACACTTTGGCGTTCCCTTCTCGCGCACGGCCGAGGGGAAGATTTACCAGCGCCCGTTCGGCGGCCACATGCGCAACTACGGCGAGGCACCGGTTCAACGCGCCTGCGCCGCTGCCGACCGCACCGGGCATGCCATCCTGCACACGCTTTACCAACAGTGCCTGAAGTACGACGCCGAGTTCTTCGTCGAGTTCTTTGCCATCGACCTGATCATGGATGATGCCGGCGCCTGCCGCGGCGTCGTCGCCTGGAACCTTGATGATGGCTCGATCCATCGCTTCCAGGCACATGCGGTGGTGTTCGCGACCGGCGGCTACGGCCGGGCCTATTTCTCCTGCACATCCGCCCATACGTGTACCGGCGACGGCAATGCGATGGTGGCACGCGCCGGCCTGCCGCTGCAGGACCACGAGTTCATCCAGTTCCACCCGACCGGGATCTACGGGTCGGGCTGCCTGATTACCGAGGGCGCCCGCGGCGAGGGTGGCTATCTCACCAATTCCGCGGGCGAGCGCTTCATGGAGCGCTATGCGCCGACCGCCAAGGACCTGGCTTCGCGCGATGTCGTCAGCCGCTCGATGACGGTCGAGGTCCGCGAGGGCCGCGGCGTCGGTCCAGACAAGGACCATATCCTGCTGCACCTCGAGCACCTCGGCGCCGACGTGCTGCTGGCGCGGCTGCCGGGCATTACCGAGACGGCCAAGATCTTCTCCGGTGTCGATGCGACCCGCGAGCCGATCCCGGTGCTGCCGACGGTGCACTACAACATGGGCGGCATCCCGTCGAACCACTTCGGCGAGGCGCTGCGGCCGTCGACGGACGACCCGGATGCGATCGTCCCCGGCCTGTTCGCCGTCGGCGAGTGCGGCTGCGCGTCCGTCCACGGCGCCAACCGGCTCGGCACCAACTCGCTGCTCGACATCGTCGTTTTCGGCCGCGCAGCAGCGCTCCGCTGTGCCGAAAAGATCAAACCGCGCCAGACGCACTCGCCGCTGCCGAAGGGCTCCGCCGAGCGGGCGCTGGCCCGGATCGATCGCCTGCGCAACGCCAAGGGGTCACTGTCGACCAGCCAGATCCGGCTTGCAATGCAGCGGACGATGCAGAACAACGCCGCGGTCTTCCGCAATCAGGACGTGCTGGCCGAGGGCTGCCGGAAGCTTGACGAAGTCTGGAGCACGCTGTCCGACATCCGTTTGAGCGACCGCTCAATGGTTTGGAATTCGGACCTTGTCGAGGCGCTCGAACTCGAAAACCTCATGATCTGTGCCAAGGCTTCGCTCTATTCGGCCGAGGCTCGCAAGGAAAGCCGCGGGGCACACGCACGGGAAGATTTCGACAAGCGCGATGATGAAAACTGGATGAAGCATACGCTGGCGTGGATCGACGACAACGGCAAGGTCACGCTCACCTACCGACCTGTCCACACCTACACGCTGACCAACGAAGCCCAGTACATCAAGCCGCAAGCGCGGGTCTACTGATTAAGAAGGGAGGATCTCCCCATGGTCGAATTCACGTTACCTGCAAACTCGAAACCGCGCGAAGGCAAGAGATGGCCGGCGCCGGCGGGGGCAACGAAGATCAGGAACTTCAAGATCTATCGTTACGATCCGGAAAGCGGGGAAAATCCGCGCATCGATACCTATCCGGTCGACCTTGCCACCTGCGGACCGATGGTCCTGGACGGCCTGATCAAGATCAAGAACGAGATCGACTCGACGCTCACCTTTCGCCGTTCCTGCCGCGAGGGTGTGTGCGGCTCGTGCGCCTTCAACATCGACGGCGTCAACACGCTCGCCTGCATCAAGGCAATCGAGGACATCAAGGGCGACATCAAGATCTATCCGCTGCCGCACCTGCCGGTGGTCAAGGACTTGGTGCCGGATCTCTCGGTGCCGTATGCACAGTATCGGCTGATCATGCCGTGGCTGCAGGCCGACACCGCGCCGCCAGCGGGCGAGCGGCTGCAGAGCCCGAAGGAGCGCGAGCGGCTTGACGGTCTGTGGGAGTGCATCTTGTGCTTCTGCTGCCAGACCAGCTGCCCCAGCTACTGGTGGAACGGCGACCGCTATCTGGGTCCGGCCGTGCTGCTGCAGGCCTATCGCTGGATCGCCGACTCGCGCGATGAGGCGACGGGCGAGCGGCTGGATCAGCTGAACGACCCGTTCCGCGTGTTCCGCTGCCACACGATCATGAACTGCACGGCGACCTGTCCGAAGCACCTCAACCCGGGCAAGGCAGTGGCCGAGATCAAGTCGCTGCTCGCCAAGCGGATGATGTAGACGGATTAGGGGAGGGCAATAAAAGCCGGGGCGGAGACACGGGTCCGGCTCTCTCGAGCGCAGCAACGGCAAAACGCCGCGCGCGAACCAAACAAGATGCGCACACTGCGCTGGCCGCCGGGCTTCACCCCCCCGGCGGCATATTTTTTTTCGCAGCCGGTTGCGGACCGTGGCCGACAGCATGGACGGCGTCAGCGCCGCCGCGGCCCTGCCAGTGGCTGCAGCAGCAAGCGGCCGAGGCGCCGATCGCGCGCGCTGCGAAAGGTCTCAAGACCGATCGCCATGCCCTCATGACCGTCGATCGGCTGGTCCCTGTAGGTCCCGAACAGCCGGTCCCACAGCGACAGATTGAAGCCGTAGTTGGAGTCGGTCTCCTCCCGGCGCACCGAGTGATGGACGCGGTGCATATCCGGGGTGACGATCAGCCGCCTGAGGATCCGGTCGGCACCCAAAGGCAGCCGGACGTTACCGTGGTTAAACAGCGCGCCGCTGCTCAAGCAGATCTCGAACACGATGACCGCCGCCGCCGGCGCACCGATCGCGGCGACCACTGCCATTTTGTACGCCATCGAGACCACGATCTCGACCGGATGGAACCGCACGCCCGTCGTGCTGTCGAAATCGACATCGGAATGGTGCACCCGGTGCAGCCGCCACAACAGGGGCACCTTATGCATCGCCAGGTGCTGAGCCCAGACGGCGAGGTCGAGCACGACCACTGCGAGCACGAAGGCGAGCCAGGCGGGGAGATCGATGACGTTGAGCAGACCGAAGCCGCGGGCCGCCGCCACTGTCGCGACGCCCACCGCAGCCAGCGGCACGGCAAGCCGTATGATCAGCGCGCCGAGGATCACAAGGCCGATGTTGGCGATCCAGCGCCCGGTTAGCGGCACGCTCAGGCGCCGCCGCGGGGCGGCGAATTCCCACGCCGTCATCCCGGCAAGCATCAAGGCGAATGCCGATAACCGGATCGCCGCATCATGCTGGACGAGGAAATCGCTCATCTATCCCTCGGCGCTGACCGCGCCACCCGGAGCCAGCCGGCCTGCCCTCAGGCACGCCCCGCGCCACGCTCCTTCATCACACGCCCGCATGCGTCGCCACCCTTTACAAGCCGCATCCCGACGCATAGGCTTTTCGCACGCGCAACAAAGGCTTCGTTCGCCATGCCGCAGGGACCGCTCTCTCAGTACCGTGCCCGCCTCACCGCAGGTGAGCTGAAGCCAGATCCGGCCCAGGAGTTGGCCGCCGAGAAGCTCGAAAGCCTCCATCACGCACTCGCGAACTATTCGCCGACGGTGGGGCGGACGGGCTGGAAGGAGCGCTTCGGCCTTGCCCGCCGGCCAACCGAGCCGCCTCAGGGCCTATATATTTATGGCGGCGTCGGCCGCGGCAAGTCGATGCTGATGGATATCTTCTTCCGCGTCGCACCGGTGGCGCAGAAACGGCGGGTGCATTTTCACGCCTTCATGCAGGAGGTCCATGCCCGCCTCAAGGTCGAGCGCGAGCGCGGCGGCAGCACCGCGCCCGCCGCCCGCGTCACCCTGCGGCAGCGGATCGAGCAGGATGTCCTGGGCGAAGTGGCGCGGCAATTTGCGCGCGAGGCCTGGCTTCTCTGCTTCGATGAATTTCAGGTCCAGGATATTGCGGATGCGATGATCCTTGGCCGTTTGTTCCAGGCCTTTTTTGAAGCCGGCGTCATTATCGTCGCCACCTCGAACCGGCCGCCTAAGGACCTCTACAAGGATGGCCTCCAGCGCGATCTGTTCTTGCCCTTCATCGCACTGATCGAACGCAAGCTCGACGTCCTGCAGCTCGACTCCGGCACCGACTACCGCCTGGAGACGATGCGGATGATGAACGTTTACCTAGTGCCCAGCGACGACAGCACCGATGCCCGGCTCGAGGCCTACTTCCAGCGCTTGACCCATGGCGCCGATGTCGGCCCGGATGCGATCATCGTCCACGGGCGGACGGTGGAGATCCCCAAGGCATCCGACGACATCGCGTTCGCGAGCTTCCCGCTCTTGTGTCAGCAACCGCTTGGGCCCGCCGACTATCTCGCGATCGCGGCGCGCTACGACGTGTTGTTTCTCTCCCGCATCCCGCGGATGACGCCTGCGCAGCGCAACGAGGCGAAGCGCTTTGTGACGCTGATCGATACCTTGTATGAACACAAGGTCAAGCTCATCTGCTCCGCCGCGACGCGGCCCGATGACCTCTATCCCATGGGCGACGGCTCATTCGAGTTCGAGCGCACGGTCTCGCGGTTGACGGAGATGCAGAGCGCCGACTACCTGGGCGCCGAGCACTTGGCGTAAGGCAAGTCCGACGCACGCGCACACCCTGGTGCCAAGCCCCGCCGGCTGCCCGCCGGACGACGGTGCTGACGCCCGAACGCCTTCGTCTGCTTGCGTTTTCTGCCGCACCGCAACACCCTCTTGCTTGCCCTGAGGGGAGATTCGCGCTAGTAAATCGGATCCAAGTTATCGCAATGCAGCAGCACCGGTTGAAAAGGTGCGGGCGTCTGGTCTCCTGAGAGGTCAAAACTATGGCACGCAAGAAAATAGCACTGGTCGGTGCCGGGAATATCGGCGGGACACTGGCCCATCTGGTCGCGCTGAAAGAATTGGGCGACGTTGTCCTGTTCGACATTGTCGAGGGGCTGCCGCAGGGCAAGTCCCTGGATTTGGCTCAATCGACCCCGGTGGAGGCGATCAGCGTCTCGCTTACCGGCGTCAACAGTTACGAAGGCCTTGCTGGCGCCGATGTCGTGATCGTCACCGCTGGCGTCGCGCGCAAGCCGGGCATGAGCCGCGATGACCTGATCAGCATCAACACCAAGGTCATGAAGGCGGTCGGCGACGGCATCAAGACGCACTGCCCCGGCGCGTTCGTGATCTGCATCACCAATCCGCTGGACGTCATGGTCTGGGCGCTGCGCGAGTTCACCGGCCAACCGCACAACATGGTGGTCGGCATGGCGGGCGTGCTCGACTCGGCGCGCTTCCGCTTGTTCTTGTCACGGGAATTCAACGTCTCGGTCGAGGACATCACCGCGTTCGTTCTGGGCGGACACGGCGACACCATGGTGCCGCTGCCGCGCTACTCGACCGTCGCCGGCATCCCGCTGCCCGATCTGGTGAAGATGGGCTGGACGACGCAGGAACGCCTCGACAAGATCATCCAGCGCACCCGCGACGGCGGTGCCGAGATCGTCGGCCTGCTCAAGACCGGCTCGGCCTTCTACGCGCCGGCAACATCGGCCATCGCGATGGCGGAAGCCTATCTCAACGACCAGAAGCGCGTGATGCCGTGCGCCGCATATTGCAGCGGCCAGTATGGCCTCAACGGCCTCTACGTCGGCGTGCCGGTGGTGATCGGCGCTGGCGGCGTTGAAAAGATCGTCGAGATCGAGCTCGACGCGGCTGAGCGGGCGATGTTCGATCACAGTGTGGGCGCCGTCAAGACGCTGATGGATATTGCCAAGGGGCTGATGTAAACGCCCCGCCCGGCCGTCGCCGCTTGGCCTCGGCGAAGCGGCGCCGAGCCGGTCGCTGACCGGGTTCCGGGCCTGCCGCCGCGACCGCGCAAGGGCAAGCCCGCTTGAGGATTGCGAACACAGCACTGGAGAGGGACGGATGAACATCCACGAGTATCAGGCCAAGCAACTGCTGGCCAAGTACGGCGTCGCAGTTCCGCGCGGCGGCGTTGCTTACACCCCGCAGGAAGCCGAGCGGGTGGCGAAGGATCTGGGCGGACCGGTGTGGGTGGTCAAGGCGCAGATCCATGCCGGCGGCCGTGGCAAGGCGGGCGGCGTCAAGGTCGTGAAGTCGCTTGAGGAGATCTTCCCGACCGCCGAGAAGATGATCGGCATGGTCCTCGTCACCAAGCAGACCGGCCCGCAAGGCAAGGAATGCAAGCGGATCTACATCGAGGAAGGCTGCGATATTCAGCGCGAGCTCTACATGAGCATGCTGATCGACCGCGCGACCTCGCGGGTGACGATCATCGCGTCGACGGAAGGCGGCATGGAGATCGAGGAAGTCGCCGCGAAGACGCCGGAAAAGATCCTCAAGGTCTCGATCGACCCCGCGACAGGCATCCTTCCTTATCACGCGCGCAAGATCGCCTTCGGCCTCAAGCTTGAGGGCAAGCAGGTCAATGCGGCGACCAAGTTCATCCTCGGCATGTACCGCGCCTTCATCGACCTCGATGCCAGCCTGGCGGAGATCAACCCGCTGGTCGTCACCGGCGCCGGCGACGTGATCGCGCTTGATGCCAAGATGAATTTCGACGACAACGCGCTCTACCGGCACAAGGACGTCGAGGAACTGCGCGACGAAAACGAAGAAGACCCGGCCGAGCTCGAAGCCGCCCGTCACGACCTCAACTACATCAAGCTCGACGGCAACATCGGCTGCATGGTCAACGGCGCCGGCCTGGCGATGGCGACGATGGACATCATCAAGCTGTTCGGCGGCGAGCCGGCCAACTTCCTCGATGTCGGCGGCGGCGCCACCAAGGACCGGGTGACCGAGGCCTTCAAGATCATCCTCGGCGATCCCAACGTCCAGGGCATTCTCGTCAATATCTTCGGCGGCATCATGCGCTGCGATGTCATCGCCGAGGGCGTGGTCGCGGCCGCCCGCGTGGTCAGCTTGAATGTCCCGCTGGTGGTCCGGCTCGAGGGCACCAACGTGGATCTCGGGAAGCAGATCCTGGCGAACTCCAACCTTCCCATCATCTCTGCTGACGACTTGGGCGACGCGGCCCAGAAGATCGTCAAGGCCGTGAAGGAGGCCGCGTGATGTCCGTTATCGTCAACGCTGAAACCAAGGTCATCTGTCAGGGCTTCACCGGCGCGCAAGGCACCTTCCACTCAGAGCAGGCGATCGCCTACGGGACGAAGATGGTGGGCGGCGTGACGCCGGGCAAAGGCGGCACCAGCCACCTCGACCTGCCAGTCTTCGATACCGTCGCCGATGCCGCCGCCAAGACAGGCGCCAATGCGACCGTGATCTACGTGCCGCCGCCGTTCGCAGCCGATGCGATGCTGGAAGCGATCGACGCCGAGTTGCAGCTCATCGTCTGCATCACGGAAGGCATTCCGGTCGTCGACATGCTGAAGGTGAAGCGCGCTCTCGCCAACTCCAAGAGCCGGCTCATCGGCCCCAACTGCCCGGGCATTATTACACCCGGCGCTTGCAAAATCGGCATTATGCCGGGCCACATCCATACGCCCGGCATCATCGGCATCGTCTCCCGGTCCGGCACGCTCACCTACGAGGCGGTGGCACAGACGACCGCGACCGGGCTCGGGCAGACCACCTGCGTCGGCATCGGCGGCGATCCAGTCAACGGCACCAACTTCATCGATTGCCTTGAACTGTTCTTGAAAGACGACGCGACCAAGGGAATCGTCATGATCGGCGAGATCGGCGGCTCGGCGGAGGAAGACGCCGCAGATTTCCTGCGGCTGTCCAAGATCAAGAAGCCAGTCGTTTCCTTCATCGCCGGCCGCACGGCGCCTCCGGGACGGCGGATGGGGCATGCCGGTGCGATTATCTCTGGTGGCAAGGGAACAGCTGACGATAAGATCGAAGCGTTGAAGCGCGCCGGCGCCGTGGTCGCCGACTCGCCAGCAACGCTCGGCAAAAACATGGTCGCGGCGATGCGGGGTTAACCCGCACCACGCGGCTGACTGGAGGAGGCGGGCGCGGTCCGATGGTGACCGCGCCTCCGAGGCTTAGTGGACATGGCAACCATACCGGAAAGCTTCCTGACCGGGGCTAACGCGCCGTATATCGCTGAACTCTACAGCCGCTACATCGCCAATCCGGCGTCCGTCGACGCAAGCTGGGCGGCTTTCTTCCGCGAGCTGCGCGATGAAGCACCTTCGGTTCTGGCCGAAGCCCGCGGCGCGACCTGGGCGTCGCGACCGGCGCTGATCGGCGGCAACGGCAGCGCACCGGCGCGGGCGACGGCGGCAACCGCAGGTCCGGCGGCCGTTCCAGCCGCGACAGCCCAGCCGTCGAAGAGCGAGATTCGCGCGGCAACGCTCGACAGCGTGCGGGCGCTGATGCTGATCCGCGTCTACCGCGTCCGCGGCCATCTGATGGCGAACTTCGACCCCCTTGAGCTTGAGGGTGGCAAGTACCATCCCGAGCTCGATCCCAAAACCTACGGCTTCACCGAGGCCGATCTCGACCGCCCGATCTTCATCGACAACATCCTGGGCCTTGAGACCGCAACCTTGCGGGAGATCCTTGCGATCCTCAAGGAGACCTACTGTGGGTCGATCGGCGTCGAGTTCATGCACATCCAGCATCCGGATGAGAAAGCGTGGATCCAGCAGCGGATCGAGAGCATCCACAACCAGACCCAATTCACGGTGAACGGCAAGCGGGCGATCTTCGAGCGGATGGTGGAAGCCGAGGAGTTCGAGCAGTTCCTGCATGTCAAGTTCACCGGCACCAAGCGCTTCGGCCTTGACGGTGGCGAGGCGACGGTGGCCGCGATCGAACAGATCTTGAAGCGCGGCAGCCAGTTGGGCGTGCGCGAGGTGATCGTCGGCATGGCGCATCGCGGCCGCCTCAACGTGCTCGCTAACGTCATGAAGAAGCCGTACGCGGCGATTTTCTCGGAGTTCCAGGGCCACGCCGCCCACCCGGACGACGTTCAAGGGTCCGGTGACGTCAAGTACCACCTCGGCACCTCGGCCGACCGGGTCTTCGATGGCCAGGAAATCCATCTGTCGTTGAGTGCCAATCCGTCGCACCTGGAGGCGGTCGATCCGGTCGTTCTCGGCAAGGTCCGGGCGAAGCAGACCCTGCTCGGCGATTCCCAGCGTAGCCAGGTGCTTGGCATCCTGCTGCACGGTGACGCCGCCATCGCCGGCCAGGGCTTGGCAGCCGAGACGTTCGGCCTGTCCGAACTGAAAGGCTACCGTGTCGGCGGCACGATCCACTTCATCATCAACAACCAGATCGGCTTCACCACCAGCCCCGGCTACTCGCGCTCCTCGCCCTATCCGTCCGATGTCGCCAAGACCGTGCAGGCGCCGATCTTCCACGTCAACGGCGATGACCCGGAGGCCGTCGTGCATGTCGCCCGCATCGCCACCGAGTTCCGGCAGGAATTCAAGCGCGATGTCGTCGTCGACATGTTCTGCTACCGCCGCTTCGGCCACAACGAGGCCGACGAGCCGTCGTTCACGCAGCCGATCATGTACAAGGCCATCGCCAAACACCCGACGGCGCGGCAGATCTACGGTGAGCGCCTGGTCAGCGAAGGCGTGTTGACCAAGGACGAGGTCGACGGGATCGGCAGTTCAGTGCGCGCCCGGCTCGACCAGGCCTTTCAGTCGGCACAGACCTACAAACAAAACCGTGCCGACTGGTTGCAAGGCAAGTGGAGCGGGCTCAAGACGTTGATCGGCGAGGAGGAGCTGCGCGAGGAGGAAACCTGGGTCTCGCTTGCCATGCTCCGCGAAGTAGGGCGCGCGATCTCCGAACCGCCAGCAAATTTCAACGTCAACCGTAAGATCATGCGTGTCCTCGCGGCGAGGCGCGACATGATCGAGCGCGGCGAGGGCCTTGACTGGGCGATGGGCGAAGCGCTCGCGTTCGGCTCGCTGCTGGCGGAGGGCGTTCCGGTCCGTCTCTCAGGACAGGACAGCGGGCGGGGCACCTTCTCGCACCGCCACGCCGTGCTGGTCGATCAGGAGACCGAGGACCGCTACATCCCGCTCAACAACGTAAGCGACAGCCAGGCCGCCTTCGAAGTCATCGACAGCCCGCTATCCGAGGCGGGCGTGCTCGGTTTCGAATACGGCTATACGCTGTCCGAGCCGGACGTACTGGTGCTGTGGGAGGCCCAGTTCGGCGACTTCGCCAACGGCGCGCAGGTCATCATCGATCAGTTCATCGCGTCGGGGGAATCGAAGTGGCTGCGGCTCTCTGGTCTCGTGATGCTGCTGCCGCACGGCTACGAGGGCCAGGGACCGGAGCACTCCTCCGCCCGGCCCGAGCGCTATCTGCAGCTGTGTGCGGAGGATAACCTGCAGGTTGTCAACTGCACTACCCCAGCCAACTATTTCCACGTGCTCCGGCGCCAGATCCGCCGCAACTTCCGCAAGCCGCTGATCGTCTTCTCGCCAAAGTCGCTGCTGCGGCACCGCTTGGCGATCTCGCCGTTGAGCGATTTCGGGCCGCAGTCGCGCTTCCAACGCGTCATCCCCGAAACCGATCCCCTGGCCGGGGACGCCGAGGTGCGCAGGATCGTCTTCTGCAGCGGCAAGGTCTACTACGACCTCGTGAAGGAGCGCCGCGACCGCGGCATCAACGATGTCGCGGTATTGCGGGTCGAGCAGCTCTACCCCTGGCCGCGCTTGAGGGTCATGGCGGAGATCAGCCGTTATCAGAATGCCGAAGTCATCTGGTGCCAGGAGGAGCCGGCCAACATGGGCGGCTGGATGTTCGTGCTGCCGCGGTTGACGAATATTCTCGATGAGTTGAAGCGGGACCAGCGGGTGCCCGCCTACGCCGGCCGGAAGGCGTCGGCGTCACCGGCAACGGGCCTGCTCAAGACCCACGAGGCCGAGCAGCGCCGGCTGGTCGAGTATGCGCTGGCGACCGCCATTGATGCCATTCCGCAGCCGTTCCGACGGCCGGTCAGCTGAGAACGGGAGCGGGAAACCCCATGTCGATCGATATCGTGGTGCCGACGCTGGGCGAGTCGGTAACGGAAGCGACGGTTGCGAAGTGGCTGAAAGCCCAAGGCGAAGCGGTCCGGGTTGACGAGCCGCTGGTCGAGCTCGAAACCGACAAGGTGACAGTCGAGGTGCCGTCGCCGGTTGCAGGTGTGCTGGCCGAGATCAGCGCCGCTGCCGGCGCCGATGTCGCCGTCGGTGCCGTCCTCGGCCGTATCAATGAAGGCGCGGCGGCGCAACCGGCGGCAGCCGCACCAGTCGCGCCGGCTCCAGCCGCACCGGCGCCCGCCGCGACACCGGCTGTGGCTGCACCGCCGCCAGCGGCACCGGTCGCCATGGTCACCGATACGACCCTCTCGCCGGCCGTGCGCAAACTGATCGAGGAAAACCGCCTCGATCCGGCAGCGATCAAGGCCTCGGGCAAGGATGGCCGGCTCACCAAGGGCGACGTTCTCGCTCACCTGGAAGCGCGGGCGGCCGCAGCTTCGGCCGTGATCGAGGAACGCAGCGCCGCCGCCGACGCGGTCGCAGCGCCAGCAGTGCCGCCGGCGCCCGCCTCGCCACGCGAGGAGCGGGTGCGGATGACCCGGCTCCGGCGGATGGTGGCGCAGCGGCTCAAGGAAGCGCAGAACACCGCGGCGATGCTCACGACCTTCAACGAGATCGATATGAGCGCCGCCAACGCCTTGCGCAGCCAGTACCGCGACGCGTTCGAGAAAAGGCACGGTGTCCGCCTGGGCGTGATGTCGATCTTCGTCAAGGCCTGCGTGACGGCACTGAAAGAGTTTCCGGCCGTCAACGCCGAGATCGACGGTGACGATATCGTCTACAAGAACCACTACGACATCGCGATCGCGGTCGCCTCGCCGCAGGGGCTGGTCGTTCCGGTTGTGCGTGATGCCGATCAGTTGTCGTTCGCCGGTATCGAGACGGCGATTGCCACGTTCGCCAAGCGCGCACGCGAAGGCGCGCTCGCGATCGAGGACATGCAGGGCGGGACGTTTACGATCACCAACGGCGGCGTGTTCGGCTCGCTGATGTCAACCCCGATCATCAACCCGCCGCAGTCGGGCATCCTCGGCATGCACAAGGTCCAGCAGCGGCCGATGGTGCTGGCGGACGGCTCGATTGAAGCGCGGCCAATGATGTATGTGGCGCTCAGCTACGATCACCGCATCATCGATGGCCGCGAGGCCGTCTCCTTCCTGGTGCGGGTCAAGGAATGCGTCGAGGATCCGCAGCGCATCCTCATCGAGACCTGATCCCGCCGCACGCGGGCATTCAACGACAGGACGGCGGGCATGGCGAACGACGCTTACGATCTGATCGTCATCGGCGGCGGCCCCGGCGGTTACGTGGCCGCCATCCGCGCCGCCCAACTCGGCATGCGGGTCGGCTGCATCGAGAAGCGGGCGACGCTCGGCGGAACCTGCCTCAACGTCGGCTGCATCCCGTCGAAGGCGCTCCTGCAATCCTCCCACTTCTTCGAGGAGGCCGGCCACGGCTTTGGCCAGCACGGCATCGCGATCGGTGCGCTCGCCCTCGACCTGCCGGCGATGATGGCGCGCAAAACCAAGGTCGTGCACGAGCTGACGCAAGGCATTGCGTTTCTGTTCCGCAAGAACAAGGTCGACCACCTGCACGGCACCGGCACCATTGTGGCAGCCGGTCAGGTGACGTTCGCACCCGAGAGCGGCGGCGAGACGCGCCCGCTCACCGCCAAGCGGATCCTGATCGCGACCGGCTCCGACGTCGCTTCGATCCCCGGGGTCACCATCGACGAAGAGCGGATCGTGAGTTCGACCGGCGCGCTGGCGCTGGCGCAGGTGCCGAAGCGCTTGATCGTCATCGGCGGCGGCGCGATCGGCATCGAACTGGGCTCGGTCTGGCGGCGGCTGGGTGCGGAGGTCGTCGTTATCGAGTTCCTCGATCAGATCCTGGCCGGCACGGACGGCGAGATCGCGAAGACGATGCTGCGCATCCTGCAAAAGCAGGGGCTGCGGTTCAAACTCGCGAGCAAGGTCACCGCCGCCACCGTGTCCGAAGAAGGCGTCAGCCTCACGGTGGAGCCGGTCAAGGGCGGCGCTCAGGAGACGCTGGCCGCCGACATTGTGCTGGTTTCGGTCGGCCGGCGCCCGTGTACCGACGGCCTCGGCCTGGATGCGGTCGGCGTCAAGCGCGACGGCCGCGGTTTCGTCGTCGTCGATCACGCGTTTGCGACCAGCGTTACCGGCATCTATGCGATTGGCGATGTCATCGGCGGCAAGATGCTGGCGCACAAGGCGGAGGAAGAGGGCATCGCCGCGGTCGAGCTTATGGCGGGCCAAGCCGGGCATGTGAATTACGAGGCCATCCCGGGGATCGTCTACACCTGGCCCGAGGTCGCTTCCGTCGGTCGGACGGAGGAGCAGTTGAAAGCCGATGGGATCGCCTATCGCGTCGGTAAGTTTCCCTTCACCGCCAATTCGCGCGCCCGCTGCAACGCCGATGCCGATGGCCTGGTCAAGCTCATCGCGGATGCCAAGACCGACCGCCTCCTGGGCGGCCACATCGTTGGCCCGGAGGCCGGCGACCTCATCCAGGAGGTGGTGACGGCGATGGAATTCGGCGGCTCGGCCGAGGACCTGGCGCGCACCAGCCACGGCCACCCCGGCCTTTCGGAAGCGATCAAGGAGGCGGCGTTGGCCGTCGCCGGCCGCGCTATCCATATCTGAGCCGTCTTGAGCCCTGCGGGCGCGGCCTCTCGCCGCACCCGCAAGCGCGCATCCTGCCTTACGGCCGGAACATCACCTTGAGCGCGTTCTTGGTCGCGCCGGTGAGTTCGTCCTTGATCTCGGCTGAAAGCGTCTTGTCGGCAATCACCACCGCTTCCATCGAGACGGTGGCAATGTCGCGCCGCCCGTTCGGCTTGATGTTGGGATAGGTGCCTTCCGGGATCGGCGCAAAGGTGAACAGCGGCTTGCCGGCCCAGTTCTTGACGTTTTTCAAATCCCGGTCATCGGCTTTGGCCAGAGTGAGCGTATCGCCATAGTTGTCGTTCAGGAATAGCGTCGACTTGGACTTCAAGCCGGAGATCACCACCATGCAAGCCTTGGGATCGCTCTCGACCGTCGCTGCCGCACGCTTCATCGTATCCGCAACCACTGTCGGCACCGGCTCGTAAGTCTTGTCCTCGGCAACAAGATTGTTCCAGAAGATCCAGGGGCCCGACCCTTGAGCGCCCAAGATGACAAGCGCATCCTTCTTGCCGCGCAAGTCCGTGATGCGGTCGACGCCTGAATCCTTGTTGCAGTAGAGGTGCACGTACTCGGCGTGCGCCTTGGATATGAACTCCGCATCGAGGCTCTTGCCGCTCTGGCGCTTGAAGACCGTGAGGCCGTCGGGCTGGACGACCGCAACCTGGCAGGCGCCGGCAGCCAAGCGTTCGAGGTTGTCGAGCGTGCCCTCGGTGTTGACGATCTCGAGTTCGGCCGAGCGGACATAGGTCCGCATGGTCTTGCCGAGCTCCTCATACTTGCCGTCCTTCTGGCCGGTGCAGAAACTGACCTTCGGCTTGGCCGGTTTCGCCGGTGCCTGGGCGTAGACGTCCGGCGCGGCGGTGGTGAGGCCGGTCAGCAGGCCAAGGATTGCGAGCACAGTGAAGACAGGGCGCAGGGACATCGATGAGCCTCACGGAATGGGAAAGGGGTACGGGTCGGTCGCGCGAGCGCCTGCGGGCTGGGTTGACGAACACGACGGCGGGTTTTCACCCGCTTCTACGCGATCATCTTTGCACATTTCTCAGCCGCCGTCTCCGCTCACCCTCTCCCGCGGACGGCCGAGCGTCAATGCCAGAGGGCCGATGAGGCCAACGAGGGCCAGCAGCGCAAACGCAATCCACCAGGCGAACGCATCATCAGCACCGCCGGCCCGGTCGAGGACGAGGCCGAACACGACCGGACCGATGCCGGCACAGCCGAAGCCAATGGCGGCATGGACGGCCATGGTGGCGCCGCGGCGTCCAGGCTCGGCGACAGCGACCGCGCCGGCGGTGAGCGTCGCCGAGTCGAGCATGATCAGAGCCGTGTAGACGAGGCTTGCCAACACGAGCGCGGGATACGTCAGGCCCGGCGTAACGCCGATCGAGAGCGCGCAAACCGCCGTGGCAGCCATGATTCCGGCAACGGCGCGCTTGCGGCCCATTCGTTCGGCCAACTCGTTGCCGCCGATGCTGGCGGCCATCGCGACAAGTCCGCTCACCATCGCGACGGTGGTGGGCGCCGGCCAGGGAACGTGCGCCAATCCCAGTGCGCCGATACCGAAGGTGAGGAACGCGACCATCCACGAACGCCAGACGAACAGCTCCCAACAGTGGGCGCCGTAGGCCAGGACGTACGCCATCGCGCCGCGGTTCGCGAACACGGATGGCAGGCCCGCAAGCCGGGTCGGCGCGGCAGTTGCCGCGGCGGGACGCACCGCCGGCAGGCGCACAACGACGACGGCTGCGCCCACTGCCGCGAGTGCAGCGGCCGCGAACGTGGCTTGCCAGCCGAACAGGGCCGTCACTTCGCCGGCGAGAAAGAATGAAGCGGCGGTGCCGAGGCTGAAGCACGAGGTGTAGAGCGCCACCGCGCGCGACTGTCGCTCGCCCCGATAGCGGTCGACCAGCACCTTGAGGCCGGGCATGTAGGTGGCGGCAAGGCCGAGGCCGGCGAGCAGGCGAAAGACGAGTCCGCTCGCGAAGCCCGATGCAAGCCACGCGAAGCCTGCCGACGACAAGGCGGTGACGAGCGCACCCGCCACATAGATGCGCCGCGCATCGATACGGTCGGTGGCAGTGAGTAGCGGCGGTGCGCCAAGGGCGTAAGCGGCGAAGGAAATGCCAGCGAGCCACCCGGCTTCAGCGTTCGAGAGGCCCCACTCCTGGACGAACGACGGCAACAGCGCCGGAAAGGCGAACACGCCCGTCATTGTCAGGACTTCCGCCAGGCACACGACGGCGATCAGGCGGCGAGATGTCAGCGCCAGGTCAGCGCCTCCTGCTGCGCCGTGGTGCCGCTCGGACCGCTCACGGGTGTGCACACGCGCGGACGCCGCGCTCGTACCAGGCCTTGGTCCGCCGCGTGATCGAAACCACCGAGAGCATCACCGGCACCTCCACCAGTACGCCGACAACGGTCGCCAGCGCCGCGCCCGAATTGAAGCCGAACAGGACAATAGCCGTTGCGACCGCGAGTTCGAAGAAATTCGAAGCACCGATCAACGCCGATGGCGCAGCAACGCAGTGAGCGACACCGAAGCGGCGGTTGAGAAGGTAGGCGAGACCGGAATTGAAGTAGACCTGGATCAGGATCGGCACCGCCAGCAGCGCGATGATCATCGGCTGGCTCAGGATCTGTTCGCCCTGGAAGCCGAACAGGAGCACCAGTGTCGCCAGCAGTGCCAGGATGGAAACCTGGTGCATGCGGGCAAGCGTCGCCTGCAATGCCGCCTCGCCCCGCCTGATCAACGCTTGGCGCCACAACTGGGCAATGATTACCGGGATCACGATGAACAGCACGACCGAAAGGAACAAGGTCTCCCACGGCACGCTGATCGCGGAGATGCCGAGCAGCAGGCCGACCACGGGCGCGAACGCGAACACCATGATGGCATCGTTGAGCGCGACCTGGGACAGCGTGAAGTGCGGCTCGCCGTCGCTCAAATTTGACCACACGAACACCATCGCCGTGCACGGTGCGGCAGCGAGGATGATCAGGCCGGCGATGTAGGAATCGATCTGTTCAGCCGGCAGCCAAGGGCGGAACAGCCAGCCGATGAACAGCCATCCCAACAGCGCCATCGAGAACGGCTTCACGGCCCAGTTGATGAACAGCGTCACGCCGATGCCGCGCCAGTGATCCTTGACCTGATGCAGCGCCCGGACGTCGATCTTCAAGAGCATCGGAATGATCATGAGCCAGATCAGCACCGCGACCGGCAGGTTGACGCGGGCGATCTCGGCACGGCCGATGGCCTGAAATGGGCCCGGCAGCCAGTGGCCAAGCGCGACGCCGGCGAAGATGCAAAGAGCCACCCAGAGGCTCAAGGAACGCTCGAAGGTCCCCAGCCCTGGTTTCGGGGACGCTTCTTGTGCCGGCGCGGCGAGCGTTGCTTCCGTCGGCGCAGGTGGGTTTCGCGGCGGCATATCTGCACTCCGTGGGTTGAACGGGCGAGGAACGGGCCGGGGACGTCTATCCGGTGCGGCGACCCTAGAGAACGCGTCGCCCCTCCGCGTCGACAACAAGCTCGCCGTCCTCCTTGGCGAAGGCGGAGCGCTGCGGGTTCGGCAGAATGTCGAGCACGGCTTCCGAAGGCCGGCAGAGCCGCACGCCCAAGGGCGTGACGACGAGCGGCCGGTTGATCAGGATCGGGTGCGCGATCATGGCGTCGATCAGCTGATCGTCTGTCAGCGCGGGGTTATCGAGACCGAGTTCGTCGTAGGGCGTGCCTTTGCGCCGCAGCAACGCACGCGGAGAAATGCCGGCGCGGGCGATCAGGTCGACCAGTTCGGCACGGCTCGGCGGAGTCTTCAGGTACTCGATGACTTCCGGTTCTTCACCCGAGTTCCGGATCATCGCAAGGACATTGCGCGACGTTCCGCAGGCCGGATTGTGGTAGATCATGATCGTCACTGCGGCCTTCTCCCTTTCCGTATCCGCAAATTTCCGGGCGCCCCTGGCAACAGTCCTCGGTGAGGAACGTCACCAGCCGGCGGGTGCCTTCGACATCGACGGCGTAGAAGATCCGCCGCTCGACCCGCCAGGAACGCAATAGCCCGGCGCGTTCGAGGTGCGCCAAGTGGTGCGACAACGTTGACGGCGGCACAGCGATCCGTTCGGCGATCGCGCCGGCCGGCAGGCCGTTCGGCCCTTCGCACATCAGCAGCCGGAACACCGCCAAGCGATGCGGTTGCGCCAGGGCCGACAAGGCCTCAACAGCAGCAATGATTTCCATAGTTCGAATATCATCGAAACGTTTTCTGCTGTCAAGCGCCTCGCAACGCTCAATCGACCCGATCACTCATATCAACAAGAAATATTCACTGGATCGCTGAATGGCGTGGCGCTACCTCCAAACAAGCATGTTTCGGAGAGCAGGAGGACCAATAGCATGGCCACGGCACCGCAAATCGACATCGGTATCGACGCAAAGGACAGGGTTGCAATCGCTGAGGGGCTGTCACGATTGCTCGCCGATACATTCACGCTGTACCTGAAAACCCATAACTTCCACTGGAACGTGACCGGACCGCAGTTCAACTCACTGCATCAGATGTTCATGCAGCAGTATACGGAACTGTGGCAGGCCTTGGATGAGATCGCCGAACGGATCCGCGCACTTGACGTGCCGGCGCCCGGCTCTCAGGCCGCGTTCGCGAAGCTGACCTCGATCGCCGAGGAGACCGGGGTGCCAGCGGCCGGGGAAATGTTGAAGCAGCTTGTTGCCGGCCACGAGGCGGTGGCACGCACGGCACGGGCTGTTTTCGTGAGTGCCGATGCCGCCAACGACCAGCCGACCGCCGATCTCCTGACCCAACGGCTGCAGGTGCACGAGAAGACGGCGTGGATGCTGCGCAGCATGCTGGCGTAAGCAAACCCGAGGCGGACGGCGAACCGCCCTCACGCCGCCGCGGTCATGCCCGCGCGGGCGCGCCGGTCTGGGTTCAGAGCGGTGTCCGCCCGCGCCGGGTCGGCAACGGCTTTCAAAGCCTGCAACAGCTGGGCACCGCGCACCGGCCACTCGAAATGCCCCTGGCATTTGGCAAACGCGCGGTTCTGCAGAACATTCAAGCGCTCAAAATCGTCGATCAGGGCGACCACCTTCAGCGCCAAGTCCTCCAGCGTCTCCGCGACGATGAGATCGTCGCCCTCGTCGAGCGCCAGTCCATGCGCTTGGCCGGCCATCGTCACCAGCGGCACGCGATGGAAGATATACTGCAGGTTCTTGTGCTTGAAGCCGCCACCGACGCGATCGGCCATGATGCCGACCCGCGATGACGCAAAGTACGGTGAGACATCGTCGACCCGGCCGACGAAACGGCAGCAGCTGGCGACGGCGGCCGCGTCGCGGGCGAAGTCGGCATCGACATTGCCAACGATGTCGACGTGAATGCCGGCCTTGGTGAAGATCGGCTCGGCGCAGCGCAGGAAGTCCATCATGTTCTGCTTCTTCGCGATCCAGTTGATGGAGCCGAAGATGATGCAGGTCCGAGGCACCGCGGCCGTGATCGTCCGTTGCGGCACGATCGCGCCGTCATAGCCCGGCAGCAGGCAGAGGATCGGCTTGTCCGGGAAATCCCGCCGGTAGAGGTCGCGGTCTGCCTCGGTGATGGTCGTCATCAGCGCGCTGCTCTCGATCATGAAGCGTTCCAGGCGGACGAACTTGCGCGCATCATGCTTCAGGACCGCCTTGAAAGCCGCCGAGCCCTGGTGCGAGGCCGCGACTTCCATCTTCAGCGACATCTCGTGATTGTGGGAGACATAGACGATCGGCACCCGCCGGCCGCACCGGCGCTGCCAGCTCAACACCGGCGCGAACGCCCAGCCCATGCCGACGTGGTTGATGATGACGACGTCCCACGGCTCGGCATCGAGCTGGCGGCTGAGCTCCCGCCGATACTCCTTCGTCCCGTTGCGGTAGGCATCACCCGGCAAGCCGCTCAACAAGCTCCAGATGCGGTTGACCGGCTGGCGGCGAATGACCCGCCACACCACGCCGTCCTCGGCGCGGGTGCAAACATCCTGGCCGGCCGGCACGTCGTCCGCCGTCTGGCTGAGCGCAAGCGCCGTAACCGCGGCGCCGGCGCCGGCCAGATTCTCGATCAGGTTGCGCGCATAAAGAAGGTCGCCGCGGACGGTCGGTTTCGGAAACTCGCGTGTCAACCACAGGCAGCGCATGCTTGAGGACCTCTCACAGCCAGAGCGGGGACGACAACACCGGGGGCGCGGACGGAAGACGTCTCAAATCGGGATTTAACGGAATTAATACTACCACCAGCATATAGCATAACGGCCAGTGCGCGCATCGTGATCTTCCGCACTCAACAACTCGCTAATCGCATGGTATAGCACGCCGCGTAGATGCTACACTGGCAGAGAAGCCCCGGCCCGCGCAAGCGGGCGCTGAACGTCCCACCGATCATCGCGGCGGGAGCGGGCCTGTCTGGCGCGTTGCTCGCGCAGATGGCACGGCCCCACCGGCCGCCACCCGTCATGTGTTATCACCCCGATGCCGTCGCCCGAACCGGAGAGGAATAGAAGGATGCGGATCAGCGTTTTTGGCCTTGGCTACGTTGGCTGCGTGTCGGCCGCCTGCCTCGCGCATGGCGGGCACCGCGTCATCGGCGTCGATGTCAACCCGACCAAGGTTGATCTCATCAACCGCGGCGCGCTGCCGGTGGTCGAGCCCGGTCTCGATACGATGATTGCCGAAGCGCTCAAATCCGGCACGCTGAGCGCAACCACTGACGCCGCCAAGGCTGTCAACGAGACCGATCTGTCGCTGGTCTGTGTCGGCACGCCGAGCCAGCCGAGCGGCAGCCTTGATCTCACCTACGTCGCCCGTGTTTGCGAACAGATCGGTGCTGCACTCGCCACCAAGGCCGAGCGGCATGTGGTCGTCATCCGCTCCACCATCCTGCCCGGCACCAGCAAGAACCTGATCACGCCAACGCTCGAGAAGGCATCCGGCAAGCGCGTCGGCGAGGGCTTTGGCCTGTGCCACAATCCGGAGTTCCTGCGCGAAGGCACGGCCGTGCGCGACTACTACGAACCGCCAAAGATCGTCATCGGCGGCAGTGACAAAGAAGCCTGCACGGCGGTGGAAGTGATCTATAAGGACATCAAGGCGCCCTTGATCGTCACCGACATCGAGGTCGCGGAACTTGTCAAGTACGCCGACAACTGCTGGCATGCGGTGAAGGTGTCGTTCGCCAACGAGATCGGCAACATTGCCAAGGCGGTCGGCGTCGATTCGCATCGGGTGATGGAGATTTTCTGCCGCGACGACAAACTCAACCTGTCGCCCTATTACCTGAAGCCGGGCTTCGCGTTCGGCGGCTCGTGTCTGCCAAAGGACCTGCGCGCGCTTGCCTACGCCGCGCGCCAGGTGGACGTGCCGGTGCCACTCCTGACCGCGACGCTGGAGAGCAACCGCCTGCAGATCAAGCGCGGGCTGGAGCTGGTTATGGCCGCCGGCGGCCGCAAGGTCGGCGTGCTCGGCTTCAGCTTCAAGGCCGGCACCGACGATGTGCGCGAAAGCCCGATCATTGAGGTGATCGAGGGCCTGATCGGCAAGGGCTACGATCTCAAGCTCTACGATCGCAATGTCCGCTTGGCCTCGCTGATCGGCGCAAATCGGGAGTTTCTGGAGACGCGCATTCCGCACATCGCGCGGCTGATGGTCGACCGCATCGACGATGTGCTTGCGCACGGCGATGTGATCGTCATCGGCAACAAGGCGCAGGAGTTCCAAGACGTGCTGGGCCGGCTGCGCAACGGCCAGAAGGTCATCGACCTGGTCCGCATTGCGGAGGCCAAGTGCTCGGACGACCACTATCAGGGGATCTGCTGGTAGCACAGCTCCGCGCAAAGCCACCTGCCGGCCAGTTCCCTCGCCTCCCCTCGCTCGGATCGGCTCGCCCGCCTGCATAGCAGCCATGCGCAAATACCGGCTGCTATGCAGAAATGGGAGTGCTACGGTCTCGCCGCTTTCACACGAAGGGGCGGACAACAGCCCTCAACAACAATCATCAGGGAGACTTGAAACAGATGGCTTGCAGAGAAATCATGACCGCCAATCCACCGGTACTACACCGGGAGGACACGGTCAAAGATGCGTTGGATCTCTTGCTCAAGCACCGCTACTTGGCGTTGCCGGTGGTGGATGACAACCGCCGCTACCTCGGCATGTTCGCCAAGAGCCGGCTTTTTGGCCTCCTCCTACCATCCGTCGTCGCAGGAGAGGGCAAACTCCCCGAGAGGGGCCAGCTCCCCAACCTCGCCTTCATGGACGATCACGTCGCTGACCTGCGATCGCGGTTCGATACAGTGGGTGAACAGCGGGTGGGTGAATACGCCGATCAGACCGTACCCAAGATCGCGCCCGATGCGTCCCTGATGGAAGCCGTCCTGATCGTCTTCCGTACCCGCAACTTCGTGCCGGTGGTCGATCCGGTTACCAACCGACTGGAGGGGGTTCTTTCAACGTGGGACATCCTGAGCAAGATCAGGGAGCGCAACTAAATGGAACACCACGCGGCGGCCACAACGGCCGTTTTCGGCCTCAACCCGATGTGGATCGCGACTGCGCTCCTTGTCCTCACCTACGCCGCGGTGATTTCTGAACGCATCAACCGCGCCATCGTCGCTCTTCTCGGCGCCGGCCTCATGATCGTGTTGGGCGTGCTGAACCAGGAGCGGGCGGTCGCGGGCGTCGATTTCAACACCATCGGCCTGCTCATCGGCATGATGATGATCGTCTCGGTGGTGCGGCGCTCCGGGCTGTTCGAATTCCTCGCTATCTGGTCGGCGAAAAAGGTAAAGGCGAGCCCGGCCGGCATCCTATTGATGCTGCAGATCGTGACGGCGGTCGTATCGGCTTTTCTCGACAACGTCACCACCGTCCTGCTCGTGGTACCGGTGACGTTCGTGATCTGCGAACGGCTGAAGGTCAAGCCGTATCCCTTCCTGGTGGCGCAGGTGATCGCCTCCAACATTGGCGGTACGGCGACCCTGATCGGCGACCCGCCCAACATCCTGATTGGCTCCTTGGTTGGCCTCGACTTCAACCAGTTCGTCGTCAACCTCTCACCGGTGATTATCGTCATTCAGGTGGTGGTATCAGCGATCGTCCACGTCCTCTGGGGACGCACGCTGGTCGCGGCGGCGGAGGACCGCGCCAAGGTAATGGCGTTCAACGAGCACGAAGCGATCAAGGACCATGGGCTGCTCAAGAAGTCGCTGATCGTGATGGCGGCCGTACTGGTGGGCTTCGTGTCGGCGCGTTTCTTGGGCTTGGAACCGGCGACGATTGCACTCTTAGGCGCCGCGGTGCTCCTGTTGCTGGATTGCTTCGGCAAGCCGGCGGAAGAACAGAGCCAAGTCGTCACCCATACCTTCACCGAGTGTGAGTGGATCACAATTTTCTTCTTCGTCGGCCTCTTCATCGTCATCAGCGGCGTTGAATCCACCGGCCTGTTGGCGATCCTCGCCAACAAGCTGGTCGAAGCCACCGGCGGCGATCTCGCTACCACCGCAATCGCCATCCTCTGGGCGTCGGCGATCCTGTCGGCGATCATCGACAACATCCCGTTCGTTGCGACGATGATCCCGATGATTAAAGCGATGGCGCCGACCTTTGGCGGACCGGAAGGCCTGATGCCGCTCTGGTGGGCGTTGTCGCTTGGCGCTTGCCTGGGTGGCAACGGAACCTTGATCGGCGCGTCTGCCAATCTCACCGTGGCCGGCATGGCAGAGCGGGCGGGGATTCACTTCGGCTTTCTTAAGTACACCAAGACCGCTTTCCCGATCATGCTGATCACCGTGGCGATCAGCCACGCCTATATTGCCTGGCGTTATCTCTGATCGCTGGAGCCGCACCCCGGGGCTCCGTCCTTGCGACGGCCGCCCCGGGTGTCCTTGATCGGTTGCCTTCTGATCAGTCAGCCCAGTTGAGCCCCTGGAAGGATGTTAGTCTTGGGGCTCGACCGCGCCGCGGACGTAACCTTTGTCCTCCATGCACTCATCGGTGAAGTCGCTCTCAAGGAAGGCCTGCGTTCCGGCAACCGATGCGCCGGCATATTGCGGAGCGTACGGCGTGCCGAGGGGACAGGACGGATCGCGGAAGGTCGACCCGCCAGTGGTGAAGGTGCCGGGACAGCCCATGGGAGCGGCGGAGCCGCGAGGCATCAGTTGCGGGTCGTAACTGAGCCGGTATTGCGCCCTTAAGCGCGCCTCCCAGCGGCAGGCGCGCAGATCGTCGAGCATCGTTGCCTGCTCCGTTCCCGGCCGCTGCCATACCACGCTCTCGCACGCCGCGAGCCCTACGACCAGGGCTGGGATGACCAGCAAGACCCCCGGGGTCCACCGGCAACTTGGCCATTTCAGCATGTTCACCGCCTTCTGCCACTGCGCGCATCCCGCGCAGATTTTAGGCCTGCGGCTGCGCCTGCAGCCCCAGCCGATCGGCGAGCTGCGCGAGATAGGCCTTCTCCGCGGGCGTATCGACGTTGATCGCAAACATCGACGCCAGGAAAAGCTCGGCCGCGGTCTGCTCGTCTTTAACCTCTGCGATGATTGCTTCGACATCGAGCGGGCCCGCCATATCCTGCTCAACGTACGCGAGCGCTTCGGCACTGGCGCCGGCTTCCCTGAGCTTGCCGATGATGCGCGCCCGCTCCTCGGCGTCAATCGCACCGTCCGCCTTGGCGGCTGCAATCATGCCGCGGATCAGCAACAGCGCCTTGCGCGCCGCCGTCTCCTCGTCGGCGCCGTGCGCCGCCTCGACCGCCTGCATCGCCGACTGTGCGCCTGGCGCGGCACCGCTCTTGCGGCTCTGCAACAGCGTCATTGCCAGCGCTGCGATCAGCGCCAAGCCGGACATCTTGCTGGGGCCGCCACGGCCACCGAACAGGCCGCCCAGCAGCCCATCGAGGATACCGCCGCCGCCCATACCGCCGCCGCCCATGCCACCACCGGCCGCACCTCCACCGCCGCCAAGTATGCCGCCCAAGAGATCGCCGAGGCCGCCACCGCCGCCACCGGCCCTGCCTCCTCCGCCAGCCATGCCCCCGCCTGCCATTCCGCCACCGGCCAAGCCGCCCAAGAGGCCGCCGAGGAGATCGCCGAGGCCACCGCCGCCGGCCATGCCTCCTCCACCAGCCATGCCCCCGCCGCCGCCGAGCATGCCGCCCAAGAGATCGCCGAGGCCACCGCCCATACCTCCACCGGCCATACCGCCACCGGCCATGCCCCCGCCGCTGCCGCCAAGGCCGCCACCGCCGAGCATGCCGCCCAACACATCGCCCAGGCCACCGGCACCAGGCCCTGCCGGGCCGCGGCCGCGGCCGCCAAGGCCGCCAACGCCCGGCTCACTGCCACCCTGGCCGCCGCCTTCGTTCAGTCCTGCCAGCAGATCGGACATCGGCGAGCCGCGCGTGCCGCTCGACAGCATGGTGTTCAAGAGATCGTTCGGATCAAACATCGCCGCTTGCCTCCCCACTGTTCAGGCCCGACCGGTCTATCACGGTGCGGGAACGCTCCTCAGCCCGCTCGTGCCAAGCGTGGCCCGACCGGTTTGTCACGGTGCGGGAACGCACCTCAGCCCGCTCGTGCCAAGCGTAGCATCATTGCGGCGCCTAACACCACAGCGGGCACTGTTCCGCCGTTTACGCTTCGATGACGTCCCGCAAGTGCTCGGCCAGCGCATGCATCGGCACGTGCGTCAGGTCCTTGGCGATCTCCTCCGTCACCAGCGCGCGCGTGCGATCGTTGAGGGCTGCCCGCAGATTGCCGAGTGCTTCCGGCGGCGCCACCAGGATCAGTCGGTCGAACGCCTTTTCCTCCGCCGCCTTGTTGAGGACCGCGCCGATGTCGGCCGCAAACAGGACCTTCTCGTGCTCGTGCCGATCCGTCTTCGGAGCAAACCGGTGCGTGCCCAGCGCGCCGCGATCGGGGTAACTCCCCGGCCGGTCACTGACAAACTCCCGCGTCGGCGCGTGCGGCGCCGCAAACTCGTGGTCGAGCGCCGAAACGATCCCCGTTCCCGGTCCCTTATGGCGGGCAATCCTGGCATGCGCCCCATCAGCAATGATGATCCACGTTGTTTTCGCCCTCATGCTGATCCCTCCATCGTCGTGCTGCCGGACGGTTGACGCCAGCCAAGCCCACAAGCATACGCCAAACTGCGGCTCTCGTATGCGGGGTAAGTTGTGCAGGGCAGATGCGCTGGAATAAGCCTCGCGGGCGTGCTACGCCTTGTGGCTAAGGTCCCCCTGGGCGACGCGGATAGCTTGCGGCAATGATGATCCCCGAAGCACTGGCCTTTGACGATGTGCTCCTGGTGCCGGCAGCGTCGCAGGTGTTGCCAGCGGCGGCCGACACGGCCTGCCGGCTGACGCCTACGATTGAGCTCGGCATTCCGCTGATCTCAGCCGCCATGGACACGGTGACCGAAAGCGCACTCGCGATCGCGATGGCGGAAGCGGGCGGCATCGGCGTCATTCACAAGAACATGGCGGCCGAACGCCAAGCGGCCGAGGCACGCAAGGTCAAGAAGTACGAATCCGGCATGGTCGTCGATCCGATGACGATCGGTCCGGCCGCGACACTCGCCGATGCGCTGGAGCTCATGCGGGCGCACAAGTTCTCCGGCGTGCCCGTGGTCGCACCGGAAACGGGCCGGCTGCTGGGCATCCTCACCCACCGTGACGTGCGCTTCGCCGATGACCCGCACCAGCCGATCGCTGAGCTGATGACCGCCGATCTGCCGGAGAAGCCACTGGTCACCGTGCGCAACGGTGTCGACCCGGACGAGGCGAAGCGGCTTCTCCACAAGCACCGGATCGAGAAGCTGCTCGTCGTCGACGCCGACTACCGCTGCGTCGGCCTGATCACCGTGAAGGACATCGAGAAGGCGGAACGCTCGCCCAACGCGTGCAAGGACAGCGCGGGACGGCTGCGCGTCGGCGCCGCCACCGGAGTCGGCGATGCCGGCTTTGCCCGTGCTGAAGTGCTGCTCGATGCCGAGGTCGATGTCGTCGTCGTTGACACCGCGCATGGCCACTCGCAAGGGGTGATCGAGGCGGTCGAGCGGATCAAGCGCCACAGCAACCGCGCTCAGGTGATCGCCGGCAACATCGCCACCGCTGACGGAGCCAAAGCGCTCATCGATGCGGGCGCCGATGCGGTCAAGGTCGGCATCGGCCCCGGATCAATCTGCACGACCAGGATCATTGCTGGCGTCGGCGTGCCGCAATTCTCGGCCATTGTTGATGTTGCCGAGGTCTGCCGGGCGCGCGGAATTCCCCTCATCGCCGACGGTGGCATCCGCTACTCGGGCGATCTTGCCAAGGCGATCGCCGCCGGTGCCGACTGCGCCATGATCGGCTCCTTGTTCGCCGGCACCGAGGAAAGCCCGGGCGAAGTGTTCCTCTACCAGGGCCGTTCGTACAAGTCCTACCGCGGCATGGGCTCGCTGGGGGCGATGGCGCGCGGCTCGGCTGACCGCTACTTCCAGCAAGATGTCGTCGACACGCTCAAGATGGTACCGGAGGGAGTCGAGGGCCGGGTGCCGTTCAAGGGGCCGGTCAGTGGCGTCATCCAGCAGCTCGTGGGCGGCTTGCGCGCGGCAATGGGCTACACGGGCAATGCGACCGTGGCGGCAATGCAGCGTAGCTGCAGCTTCCGCCGGACCACGCACGCCGGCCTCACCGAAGGCCACGTCCACGACGTCACCATTACCCGCGAAGCACCCAACTACCAGGGCGGCCGCTAGTGCAGCGACCCAATCGGGCGATTCGCGCCCGAGCAAGGTTGTCGCTGCACAACCTATTGAATCGCGTGCACTTTCGGCACAAACAGAATGGACGCTCTGTTTGTGCCAGTGCACTAGCGGGGCATCACCAGCGGCCCGAAGGAACGCCCCGGCGGCCCGCAGCCATTACGTCAGTTTGATCGCAAGGCGGAGCCCGCCCCAGTGCCGGCCCTGAACGGTGATCGGGGCGTCGATCTCCTTCAGCATCACCGAAACGCCGCCGCCCATGTCGCGCGGATAGGTCTGGACCACACGGGGGCTGGTATTGCGGGCGGCGATCAGGCCGGCGCGGTCGGCGAAGATGCGGCGGTTGCGGCAGTTGGCGGTGTTCCAGACTGGATCGTCCGGCCGCTGGGGTTGCGAGTACTTCTTGTTGTGGGTCGGCAGATAGCCGTTGTGATCGACAGCAGCGCAGAAGACGATGCGGCTGTCATTCGCGAGCGGCGGCTCCTGGATCGGCGGCAGGATCTCGTCCATCAGCGTGGTGAAGCGGGCCAGATACTGCCGCGGCTGGGTGCCGGCGATCGGCTGGTAGTCGGTATCGAACAGATCATCCAAACTGATGCGGCCTTGGCGGACGGCGGCCTCGATTGCACTCGATATCCGGGCTGCCACTCCTTGGCACAGCGCGGCATAGTGCTCGCTTTCCTTGTGGCCGACCGCGATCAGCGACTTAAGGGCCGCGACCTGGTTTGCTGAAGGGTTGAGGAACTGCGCGTGCGCGCCGGTACCGGTCACGGCGACGATGCGCACATCGATGGTGCCAACGCCGGCGATGTCGACGCTCCCGGTGCTGCCGCTGCGGACCTTGTCAAGCGGCAAGCAAAGGAGCGCACCCTTTTCCGACAGATCGCCACTAAAGCCCTCGATGTGCGCGCCTGCAAGGGCGAACCGGCACTGGACGCCAACCGGCTCGCGGTCCACGGCACGGCGGTTGCCGGCGTTGGAGGAGCGCAGGATCACCGTCAGCCGTCGTTGCAGGTCCTTGATGTTGCAGTTCACGTGCTCGGAGAGAGCCTTCACCGTCTCGGCGCTGGCGTCCGTTGCGACTGCCTCATCGAGGACGACGCGGGCGCGCTCGCCGATCGTCTGCGTATGCGTGGCTGCCGAACCGGCGCTTTCGGTAATCTCGGCCGTCGCCTGCTGCTGCTGGCCGGTGGCAGTCGCAACCTCATCGGCAACGCGGTTGATCGCGCGCACCTCGTGCGTCACGCCCTGAACGAGCGCGCTCGCCTGCTGCGTTGCCAGGCGGATTCCATCGGCCTGAGTGCTGACGGTCTTGATCGCGTCCTCGGTCTGGCGCGCCAGGTTCTTCACCTCGCTGGCAACGACAGCAAAGCTCTTGCCGGCCTCGCCGGCGCGCGCGGCTTCGATGGTCGCATTGAGCGCCAGGAGACGGGTCTGGGCGGCGATCTTCTCGACCAGCAGCACCACTTCGTCGATGCGGGCGGTGGTGTCGCTCAATCCGGCAACGGTGGTCGAGGCTGAATCGGCCTGCGCGACCGCGGCATCGGTGAGCTGCGAGGTGCGCTCCACCTGGCGCGCGATCTCGCGCACCGAAGCGTCGAGCTCCTCCGCCGCGCTCGCGACCGACTGAACGTTGGAAACCGCCGTATCGACCGCATCGCTTGCAGTCACAGCGCTCGCGCGCAGTGTGCGGGCGGTTGCCGTCAGCTGCTCGGCGGTCGCTGTCAGCTGTTCCGCCTGCTGGGAGATTGTGCCAACGCTCTCCTGCACCTCCACATCCATGACGTCGGAGAGCGAGAGCATTTCCTGCTTCAGCTTCTCCGCCTTACCCTTCTCGATGTAGGCGGAAATGGCGAGATCCATGTCGAGGAAGGCAGCGCGGAGGATGGCTACCATGTCGTCGGCCGCCTCCTTGCGCAGCGTTCGGCCAAGCACGGCCATCAGCAGCCGCTCAAGGATGAAGCAATAGGAGCCGATGTACCAGCGCGGCTCCAGCCCGATCCGCTCGTGCGCGTGGCCGATTGCGGTGGCGCCCCGCATGTACGTGTCGTCGAAGCCGGCGGTGAACAGGTTGGTCCAGTGCCCTTGCTGCGCACCCTTGAGCCGGGCGATGTTCGCCTCGTTGCCCAGCAGGCGCGCGAGCGCCGGCCAGGCACGGATGGAGCCGTAGAAGTCGTTGACGATCGACGGCAGCGCTTTGGCGATGGCCGGCTGCAGCTTCTTGAGGCGCGACCGGGTAGCAGCGTCCAGGTGCAGGAAGCTCAAGCGTTCTTCGGTCGCGGTCTCGGTTTCGGTCAGGACGACGGCTGGTTCCATCACCGGATCCTTGAAGTTGAGAGGATTCGCCACGCGTTCATAACGCGGCAGTCACTGAGGATCGGTTAATGGCCGGTCTGATACAGCGGCGAGCGAGGTGTCCTCCCGCATCGGAGAGAACAACCTCGCCAGGAAAGTGAGCGTGCCGCCAGCGGGCTCAGACGATCAGCGCGCCGTCCGTGAGCATCGTATCGAGGCTGAGGCCGGTCAGCCCATCGAGGACGACCACGTCAACGAAATGGTCCCCGTGGCCATCGAAGTCGACGGCAACGACGGTGCTGCCGCCGCTCTCCTCGACCTTGACCCAGCCGTCGGGATCGGCCTTGCCGGCCTTGCCGACGAGGCGGGAGAAGTCGAGCCGATCGCCGCTCGCGAAGTCGGTAATGTGGTCGACTGAGTGCACGCCGTCAGTGGGCGAAACGATTTCGCTCCCGAGCCACGCATATGTATCGTTGCCCTCGCCGCCGGTGAACGTGTCGTTGCCGCCTAAGCCGCGGAAGCTGTCGTCGCCGTCGCCGCCGAGGAAGACATTGGCGCGCTTGTCACCCTTGAACACGTCATCGAACGAGGAACCGATGACCGCCTCGACGCCCCATACCGAGTCGGCGCCCATGCCCTTCGCGGTGTGGCCGTGCAGATCAACCTTGAGGCCGGTTTCCGCCTTGCTCAGATCGAGGGTATCGAAACCGCCGCCGCCGTTGAGATCATCGTCGCCGGAGCTGCCGAGAATGGTATCATTGCCGTCGCCGGCGATAACGTGATCGTTGCCGTCGCCGTCGTCGATCAGGTCGTTGTTCCCGCCGCCCGAAATCGTATCGGAACCGTGGCCGCCGGTCAGGGTATCGTTGCCGCTGCCGCCGTCGAGCGAGTCGTTGCCCTCGCCACCGTCGAGCGTGTCATTTCCACTGTTGCCGGCAAGCGTGTCGTTGCCGTCACCTCCTGCAAGCAGATCATTGCCGTTGCCGCCGTAAAGCCGGTCGAAGCCTGTGTCGCCGGAAAGCGTGTCATTGCCGCTGTTGCCCCAGAGGCTGTCGTTGCCGGAGCCGGCATAGATGAGATCGTTGCCGTCCATGCCAAACACCTTGTCGTCGCCGCCACCAGCAACAATGGTGTCGTGATCGGGCGCTTTGCTGCTGCCGCTGCTTGCCGGCATCAGCGCGACGACGTTGGCGCTGCCGATGTTCAGGGTCACCACCGGCTCGTCAAAATCCAGATCGCCACCGCCACGCAGGTCCTCGAAGTTAAGGGTGATGGTACCGGTTGCCGGGTCGGCCTGGCCGATGACATGGCTGACGCCATCGCTGTTGGGCGCGAAGCCCCGGGCCGGATCGGCAGCGCTGTGGAAGATGTCAAAATCCTTGCCGCTGTCGATCTCGGTCGCGACACCGGACTTCGGATTCACATGCCACAGCCGCAACGGCTGGCCCGAGTTCAAGTTGCCGGGCGTGCCGTCCGCGTTGCGCAGTTCGAACACCGCACCCGCGTCATCGAGCAGCTTGGCGTTTTTCGCGCTGCGCGCATATCCGTCGCTAACGATAAAAAGGCCCAGCCTCTCACCGGCCTTGAGCGTCAGATCGACGCCGCTCTTGCCGGGAACGAGCGCGCCGCCCAAACCCTTCTCCGACGCATTCGCGAACACGACCTGGACGCCGCTGATGCTGCCGTCGGCGGCAATCTTGTAGGAACCGAACGCGTTCTTGTAGATGCCGTCCTCGGTCACAAAGGTCAGGTGCGCCTGGACATCCTCGGCGATGCTGAGTTTGCTCACGTCGATGAGCTGCGGCCCGCCGCCACCGAAGAGGACGTCGTTGCCGTCCTGGCCCTGAATGCTGTCGGACCCGGTGCCGCCGTAGACGGTATCGTTGCCGCCATTGCCGATCACGGTATCGTTTGCCTGGTAGCCGAAAAACGTTTCCGAGCTCTTGGTTCCGGTAAGCGCGTTTGCCGTCTTGTCACCCGCGAGCGGGGTGGACGCCGACGGTTGTTCAACGGTCATGGAGGGACTCCTGTTGATCCGGTGTTCTCGGGAATGCGGGAAACCAGCACATGAGCATGATTAGTTTTTTTGGTATTCGCGAATGCGTCTTTAAGACTATTTTTAGAATTGCTGGATCCCATTAGCCAATATCGACGATTAACATTCGTAAATCGTCGATAATTGAGCAAATAATGGGATCAGAAGGGTCGATAGTCAAAATGTTTATTTATCCGCATTTTGCAGATATTGTTAGTTTGTTTTTCCTAGCCTCGTCGCCAATAGTCCTGCGCCGTGCGGGCGCGCGCACCCGCACCGGCTTCAAGGCCTGCAGCGGTCAGGAGATGCGCCCGGGCAACAGCTGCGCGAGTTCGAACCAGAACGAGCCGAGGATGGCGGCGGAAGGCAGCTCGATCAGCGCCGCGCTGTGGATGACGCCGATCAGCAGGCAGGCGACGTAGACAGCCGTGACGTAGGACGCCATCAGGTTGCGCGAGGTGGTCGCAAGGCCGGGCACGTCGAAGTCCAGGCGCTGATCGCCCCGGTTGGCCCAGCGCTGGTGTGCGAGCCGGCTGACGGCGTGCACCTTGACCGCGGCATTGACCATCTGGTTGAGGTAGAGAAAGAACGGCCAGGAGACGTAGATCTTACGCGCGTGCATGAAGAGGAAGAGGGACAGGAGCATGCGCGAGACGGCCGTGAGAATGATATAGGCGATGAGGTACTCGGCGCCGTGCAGGATCGCACTGCTGACAGCGAGCATCGGCGCTACCAGCATCGTCCACATCGCGATCCGCTGATCGACCAGGCACCACCAGATGAAGAACGGCATCCGCCTTGGGCCCAGCGCAATTGCGCGGGCGCCGTTGCGCAGCATGTTGCCCGACCAACGGCGGAAGTTGAGCGCCATCCGCCGGTAGCCTTTGCCCTCGAACACCTCGACGGTGTAGCCGAAGGCATCCGGCACATAGAGCATGCGTGCGCCCTGCTGCAGCAGGTAGAACCAGGTGCTCTTGTCGTCACCGGAGAGGAAGCGGAACCGGCCCCAAAGCCAGTGATCGAGGTAGTCGGCCTCAAGCATGCGGATGAAGGCGAGCTTGGTGACGTGCTCGGCGCGGAATACCGACATCCGTCCGGTCAGCGTCAGTACGCGGCCGGACAAGGCGTGCGATTGCATCGTGATCCGCCGCTGGGCAAAGCGCAGGCTGAGCCAGATCCGCGCCCACTGCGGCGCTTCGCACGCAACCTCCTCGTCGGTCGTGAGCGCGTGCAGGTCGGGATAGAGTCGGAACAGGGGTAGGCAGCGGGCGAGCGCACCTGGTGCGGCGATGAAATCGCCATCCATGAACACAACAACGTCATCGCGGTGCAGCACGGAGCGGCTCATGGCGCGCAACGCGAGGCCGAGCGCCATGCGTTTGCCCGGCCGGTTCTGGCGAACGATCCTCAGCGTCAGATCGAGATCGCTGGCGCAGCGGTCGAGAAAGTGGGCGATGATGCCTTCGTCCCTGGGTTCACTGCTGCCGAGCCACAGCGTTGCCGGCACCCCGCAGGCGCGAACCTCGCGGCAGATGCCAAGCATCACCTTCTCCGTCGTTTCCCGATGCTCGCGGAAGGTGGTGACGAGAAAATGCAGGTGCCGTGGCCGCCAGCCGCTCTGCCAGACCGTTTCCGCCTGCCGCCGCATCCGCGGATAAACGACACGCCCGTAGATGAAGGCGCGCACGGCATGAGTCAGCCACCAGCTGTAGCGCCAAATCCCGAGCGCACCGATCACGATGGTGACCTGGCGGAGGCGCGGATCCCACAGCGTGTTGGGCAGGTGATCGAGTGCGATCAGGCAGAGGCCGAAGTAGACAAACAGAAACCACAAGACGCGCGGCGTCCATTTCTCCCGCCAGCCGGGCCAGCGCGGATCACAGCACTCCGGAGCCGTATGCGCAGCCTGAGCCGGGGCACACGCGGTGCTCACTTGCCTTCACTCCAGCGAAACGGCAGGGCATAGGTCGACGCCGTCTCCTGCGGTGGCTCGGTCCGTTTGAACGGCGCCCGCAGTTCGGCCAGAAGCTCGTTGCCAGAGCGCCGCTTGAAGATGACCGAGGCCGGCAGACCGGCCCGCACCCCTGCCTCGGCGGCGGCGACTGGCTCGGTGAAGCGCAAGCTGACGAGCGCCGAGCGGTCCATCGGCGCCCGCCAGGAATAGCGCGCGTGCTGCTCGTCGACGAAGCCGCGCGTACGGTCGACCCGCACGACTTCCGCCTCTAGGCGCGTATCGAGCGCCGGCACATAGACGACGGCCGTATCGTTGAGCCCGACCTCAAAGACCTCATCCTGGGTCAGGTAGGCGTCGACCACGCGATCGGTCTCCCGCTCGAAGGTGGCAAGCGTGGTGCCGCGCGTCATGGCGCTGCCGGGGCCGACGGCGATATCCAGCACCTTGCCAGCGAACGGCGCCCGCACCGCAAGGCGCTCGCGATGCTGGATGAGCGCCTCCAATTCCTCTTCGGCGCGCGCGACCGCTGCCTCGGCACGCCTGCGCTCGGAGTCGAGACGGACGATCTCGCCGCGGAACTGCGAGCCGTCGAAAAAGCGTTTGCCGTCGCCACGCTTGGACAGCGTTTCGAGTTCCTTGCGGTGCAGCTTTCGTGCCTGCAGCTGCGAGGTGACGGTGGCAAGCGCGCTCTCCGCCTCCTCGATCTCGTACTTCTTGACCCAGCCTTGGGCGAACAGTTGCGCCATCCGGTCGCGCCGCGCGCGCGCGGTCGTCACCTGGCTCTCAAGCGCGCCGATCTCCCAGCCGACCTGCTGGATGTCGGTCGCGCTCACCATGCCGTAATCGCGCAGGCGCTGGCGCTCTTCCACCAGCTGATTGTCGAGTGTGGCATAGACCGCGCGCTCGTGCTCAACCTGTAGGCGCGCCATGTCGATCCGCTGCTCAAGGTCGTTGTCGGCGAGCAAGATGACCGGCTGGCCGGCGCTGACCGGGTCCCCTTGTTGCACCAGCACCTCGCCGATGCGACCATCACCCTGAGCGGCAACGACCTCGATCGGCGCCGAAATGACGGCCGTTTCCACCCCCATCCGGTAGAAGTGCGTATAGAGGAGTGTCGCCGCGTAGCCGACCACGAGCCCGCCCAGGACCAAATGCAGCGTCGTCAAGCACAACGCCCGGAGCGGCCGCCTGCGCATCGGCGTGCCGTGGGCCGGATTGATGCTGGGATCGGTCGAGACGGGGGTGACCGGCACATCGATGCGCTGGATCGTGTCCTCAGCCGGCACCATGCTGCCGCGCACCAGCTCCTCGACAAAATGCGCCATCAACGCCCGCTCGCGTTCGCCTAAGTGGCGGAACTGGGCAGCGAAGGAGGTTGTGCCGTGGCGGCGGATGACTTCGGCGTCCGACTTGAAGGAAATGCTGAAGCCCTGAAACGGCAGCGTGCACGAACACTCAAGCGCCTGCCCGACTGGCGGTAGGTCACCTTCGAAAGCATCGATGCGGAATCCACCCAGGCTCCAGTTGGCGACCCGCTGGTTGACGCCGTTGATGTCGACGTAAAGCGGCGCCTCCACGCGATGATGCAGGCGCTGGCTGGGCCGTTCTCGAACAAGCTTCATGGCTGCCTCTTGGTCTCTCGACAGACGCGCGCCGTCCGCCGCGGGGGCGCGAAAGAGCCGGTCGCAGGCGCTCAAGAACGCAAGCAACACTGGTAATGGTTTATGGCAAAAAGCCTAAAATTGTCTGAAGGTCCCCGGAGTCGAAAATCTGTTGCCGCACCCGCGAGCAGTGGCGAGACTGCCGCCAGCGACAACAGCAGCGGCCGGCACCGATCGGAGCGGCCGGTAACGAGCGAGAGGAACGGGCATGCGGTATGCGCTCGACGGCATCGGCGTCGAAACCGAGGGTGAGGACTATTGGATCGCACCGACCGCGGTGGTCATCGGCCGGGTGATCCTGAAGAAGGGCGCCTCCATCTGGTGGAACGCCGTCCTGCGCGGCGACAATGAGCCGATCACCATCGGCGAGAACACCAACATCCAGGACGGCAGCGTGCTGCACACCGACATGGGCTTCCCGCTCACCGTCGGCCGCAACGTGACGGTGGGCCATCTCGTCATGCTGCACGGCTGCACGATTGGTGATGGCAGCCTGATCGGCATCGGCAGCGTGATCCTGAACGGCGTGCGCATCGGCCGCAACTGCCTGATCGGCGCCAAGGCCTTCGTGCCCGAGGGTCGGGAGATCCCCGACAACTCCCTCGTGATGGGCGCGCCGGCAAAGATCATCCGCACGCTCGATCCTGAGCAGATCAAGCGCATGCACTACGGTGCCGAGCACTATCAGGAGAACTGGCAGCGCTACCGCAAGGGGGTGAAGCGGGAGGACGCTTAGGGGAGAGCGTGACTGGCAGCAGCGCTCACGAAAGCGGGCGGTGCCTCCGCAGACCCGCCGAACGCAGGTACCCGCGCGCGCCCCGACGTCGTACAACCGGAGGCGCACCGCAGCGCGCGGGCCGATGCCGTCCACGACCGTCGATTACGCCGTTCAGCCCGATCAAAACGTGACGCAGTCGCCGTTACCGAGGAAGGCGTGGCTGCCCTTGGCCTGCGCCGAACGCTTCGGATAGCTGAGGTAGGCGTCCGTCCCCTTGATGATCGGCACGCCATGGGTTGCAGCCTTTTCGGCCCACATCCACCCTGTGCAGTGGTTGCAGCCCATCTTCGTCATCCCGAGCGCGTTGATGTCGTCGATGATGGTATCGAATTCCGGCTTCCAGGTGTCAAAGATGCTCAAGTGCAGCCCGCCATAGCAGCCATAGAGGCCGGGCGCGGCCAAGCGCTCCTTGGCGAAGCCCAACAGGCTCATGATCCCGGGATGGCCGCAGCCGGTGACGGTGACGATGCCCTTATCGGCAACGTTCACATAGATGACGTTTTCGCCCCTCACCTGCAGCAGCATCGACGCATCGAACGTGTGCAGCGCCACTCCCGGCAGCAGGCGGTAGAGGCCGCTGCCGACCTCGCCGCCCGGTTCGGTGAGCACCAGTTCGCCTTCGTGCGCGACGGAGTTGCCGCATATGGGCACCCGCCGCCCCTGGCGGTCCTCGACCTCAACCGTCGCCTTGTCCCGTAGCAGCGCCTGGTCCTCGGTGCGCCACGTAGCGGGCGCATAGATCTTAAGGCGCGGGCAATGCTTGAGCGTCGATTCGATGCCCCAGAAGTGGTCGAGGTGCCAGTGGGAGAGCACCATGCAATCGATCTCGCCTCGCTCCAGCATCCGATCGACGCCGTGGCGGGCGAAGACGTAGTCCATCCAAGCCGTGTTCCAGCCGGTGTCGAGCAGGATTCGGCGCTCATCCCCGTCGGCCAGCGTGAGCGTCAGCAACGCCGCGTAGCCGCCGGCATTTTCGGCGTCCCAGGCAATGCGGTACTGCGTCTGCTCAGCACCGCCATAGTCAGCCATGTTCCGCTTGAAGTGGGCGTCGTCGAACCAGCCGGTCTCGGTGAGGACATCGACCCTGAGGCTGCGGACGGCGCCGATATCGACCCGTTCGGTCATGGAACTTCCCTTACGCACCCTCCTCATGGTGGCAGCAGCAGCCGCCATGGGCGTGACCCTCGGCGTGGCCGTGGCCTTGACCATGGGCGTGGCCGTGACCGTGACCGTGACCATGCGCGTGGGCGTGCTGGTGTTGGTGATGGTGGCTCTCGTCACAACTTGGCCCGGCCGGAGCGAGCTTACCGGCGAGGTAATCCTTGACCGCCTCGAGCGGATCGGTCTTGTCCGTTCGCACCGCTGCGATCCCACGGCTCGCCATGCGCTGGCCGAAGCCCTCGCCGAACGAGCCTGCGATCAGGACATCGACGGCATCAAGCGGATGCGCGCCTGTGCCGTGCCAGTCGTGCATGGCAAGTTCCTTGGCGAGGTCAAGACGATCGACCTCCTTCGGCTCGGCGCCCTCCTCGGCTTCGAACACCAAGAACCGCCGCGCCCGCCCCGCGTGCGGGGTGACGGTGCGAAAGTTCTGGCTGGTGACTGCAAATTTCACGTCTCGTTTCTCCTTTTCCTCATTGAGGGATGTTACCCCATGGCTGGCGCGAACCGAAGGGCGACCAGAATGAAGGGGGCGGTGCGCAACGAGGCTGTCTTCTCCCCGCACCCGCCCCCTTCGCGGCTCCGCGCCCCCGACGGGCCGCCTTACGCCAGCCTGAACTCGGTAATCGTCTCGTCGACCTGCCGACGCAAGACGTCCAGGAACTGCGCCGGGTCAGCGAACGGGTCATGCTCGAAGCCGATCGCCCGCAACAAGTCCTCCTTGGCCTCGCGGTAGCGGCTCTCCGCTGCCCCCATGCGGGCATCTTCAAGGGTGACGAGTTCCTGCTCTTCTTGGTACAGGGCGCACAAACCCGCATGATCAGCCGGCAGCGCCTTCAGACCGCCGGCGAGATCGAATAGCGCCTGCTGGCTATCGACGATACGCGGATCATTGCGGTCGAGAACCGCTTTCTCCGCCCGCCATTCCGCTGCCACCTCGACTTCGTTGATCAACGCGTTCTTCCATGCCTCGAACTGCATCGCGCGGTCCTCCTTCTCCTCAAAGACCGACCCTCTCGGCGGCTGGCACGCAACGCGGTATCCGGCCGCGGCGAAAGCAAGCATCTTGGATACCTGTATATTAACTGCTATACCATGTACCTTATTCTTGCAAGCCCGGAGTTAACGCCTTGCGTTTGACCCAGTTCTCCAACTTCGCCATCCGCGTCCTGATGTACGCCGCGCTGAAAGGGTCTACGCCGAGCGCCGTGCCGGAGATGGCGCGCGCCTATGGCATCTCCTACGATCATCTGAAAAAGGTGGCGGCGGAGCTGTGCCGGCTCGGCTATCTCGAGACCGTGCGCGGACGAGCCGGTGGCGTTCGCTTGGCCAAGCCGCCGGCGGCGATCGGCATTGGCGAAGTCATTCGCCTGACTGAGGGGGCCGGCAATCTGGTCGAGTGCTTCGATGCTTCGACCAACCGCTGCCCGCTGCCGGCCGTTTGCCAGTTGCGCCGCGCCCTGCAAGAAGCACTCTCAGCGTTCTTTGCCGTCCTCGACCGCTACACTCTTGCCGATTTCGTCGGCGCACCGGACGCGCTGGCGCCGCTTCTGGGCCTCGATCGTCATGGCGAGCTTGCAACCACCTCGGAGAAAGGCCGGCACGAAAAAACTGCGGGGGGCGACGAATGCGCCGCCCCCCGCCTGGCCTGAGCGCCGGACCCCGTGTGACGGCGCTCAGACTGAGCCTTGGCTCATAGGAATTGCGCGCGAGCCGTGATGCTGGGCTTCAAAATCCCTTCAAGGTATCGAGGATCTTGACCACCGCCGGGCCGCCCAGGACAACGAACAGCGTCGGCAGGATGAACAGCATCATCGGCACGGTCAGCACCGCCGGCAGCCGGGCCGCTTTCTCCTCCGCCTTCAGCATGCGCTCGTTGCGGAACTCCGCCGACAGCACGCGTAAGGAATTGGCGAGCGGCGTGCCGTACTTCTCCGTCTGCATCAGGGTCGTGACGACACCGCGCATGGAGCCGAGCGGGCAGCGGCGGGTGAGGTTTTCCAAAGCCTTGCGCCGTTCCGGCAGGAAGCCGAGCTCGACCGCGGTCAAACCGAACTCATCGGCGAGCGGCGGGCAGGCCAATTCCATCTCGGCCGCGACCCTTGTCATCGCCGCATCGAGCGACAAGCCTGCCTCGGCGCAAATGACGAGCAGGTCGAGTGCGTCCGGCATGCCCTTCTGGATCAGCTGCTGGCGCTTCTTGGCAGCGTTGCTCACGAACACATCCGGCGCATAGGCGCCAATCACGGCGGCTGCGATCGGCGCCAGCGTCTGCAAGCGCTCCTCCAGATTGCCGATGCCCATCAGATTGAAGGCAACGAACGCGCCGGCGCCGAACACGAACGGCAGGCTGATCTTGAGGAAGGCAAACGTGATCAGCGCCTCGCGCGAGCGCCAGCCGGCGCGGGCTAGCGCGTCGATAAACCGGCCGGCCGCTTCCGAGCGCAACAGGTTCAAGCGCTTGGTGACGTCCTTCATCGCCGCCATGACGGTCTCGCGCCGCATCGCATGGCCGCGCTGGACGTGCAGGCCCGAGCGCAGCTCCTCGCGCCGGCGCTTGAGCCGGACCGCGCGCGAGCTCACCGGCATATTGGGCAGCAGCGCATTCCAGATCATGATGACGCAGGCGAATGCGGTCACGGCCGCGATCAGGCTGATGCCTGCCTCGCCATTGGCACCCGCCGGCAAGAGCTCGCTCACGTTCATATCTCGAACCTCACCATCTTGGCCATGATGGCAAAGCCCATGCACAGCACCACGGCTGCGACCCCCAGCATCACCTGTCCGCGCGGATCGGTGTAGAGGACAGCGGCATACTTCGGGTTCAGCATCTGGATCAGGCCGAACATCAAGAACGGCAGCGCGCCCAGGATGTACGCGCTCGCCCGCGCCTCCGAGGACAGGGCCTTGATCTTGAGGCGGATCTGCTTGCGCTTGCGCAAGATGTCGGAAAGATTAGCGAGTGTTTCCGCCAGGTTGCCGCCGGTCTCACGCTGGATCGACAGGCTGATGACGAAGAAGTTGAATTCCGGCGTCTTCAGCCGCTTCGCCGTTTCCCACATCACTTCGTCGAGGCTGCGGCCGATGCGCACGTTGTCGGTGATGCGGCGGAACTCCGGGCCCAGTGGGGCCGGCATTTCCCGCCCGGCAGCGGCGATCGACTCCGTCACCGGCAGGCCCGACTTAAGCCCGCGGACCAGAAGGTCCATGGCATCCGGCAACAACGCCATGAACTTGGTGCGCCGCCGCTTGGCGAGGAACCCGACCATCATATGCGGCAGGCCGATGCCGATGGTCAGGCCGGCAAAGACAGCCGCGAGGGCCGGCAGATGCGCCATCAGCCACAGGAGACCGCCAGCCACGACCGCGAGCGCACCATTCACAGCAAGGTAAGTGCCGGGCGCAATGTTGAACCCGGTCTGCGCCAAGCGGTCGCGCAGTTCTGACTGCCGCGGCAGATAGCGCTTGGCCATCTCCTCGAGGAGCGGCACCGAGCGGCCCTCGGTGCGGCGCAAACTGGTGCTGCCGGCCGCGGCCTTCTTGATAGCCGGCTTGGCTTTGCCGCGTGTGCCGCCCTGGATGGCGGATGCGCGTTTGCGCAGTTGCGAATTGCCGCCGCTCGTTGCGACGAACGCGATAATGCCGAAGACGATCAACGCACCCAAGAAGACAGCGATGGTGACGGCGTTCATCGGCGGTTACTCCGATGCCTTGGAAACGGCTTCGATGAGCGTGCGGCCGAGCCCGAAGTACTCGGCCCGCTCGGCGAAATGCGGCCTTAAGCCTGAGCCACGGAATCGTCCGACCAGCTTGCCGTTGTCGTCCTCGCCCTGATACTCGTAAGTGAACAGGTCCTGGGTGGTGATGATCTCGCCTTCCATCCCCACCACCTCGGTGATGTAGATGATCCGGCGGACGCCATCGCGCATGCGGGCGATCTGCACGATCATGTTGATGGCGCCCGCGATCTGCGCGCGGACGGCATCGTGCGGCAGCTTGACGCCGGTCATCGCCACCATGTTCTCAAGCCGCGTCAAGGCCTCGCGCGGTCGGTTGGCGTGGATGGTCGCCATCGAGCCGTCGTGGCCTGTGTTCATGGCCTGCAGCATATCGAGCGCTTCGCCGGCGCGAATCTCGCCCAAGATGATGCGGTCGGGGCGCATGCGCAGCGCGTTTTTGACCAGATCGCGCTGGGTAATCTCGCCCTGGCCTTCGAGGTTGGCCGGCCGCGTTTCGAGGCGCAGCACGTGCGGCTGCTGCAATTGCAGCTCCGCCGCATCCTCGATGGTGACGACCCGTTCGCCGGGGTCGATCATCCGCGAGAGGGCGTTCAGAAGCGTCGTCTTGCCCGAGCCGGTGCCGCCCGAGATCAGGATGTTGAGGCGCGCGCGCGAGGCGATCTTGAGGACCGCACCCATCTCCGCGGACAGGTTGTTGGTCCGCTCCATGACGTCGAGCGTGATCTTTTGTTTGGCGAATTTGCGGATCGAGATCGACGGTCCGTCGAGTGCCAGCGGCGGAATGATGATGTTGACACGCGAGCCATCTTTGAGGCGCGCATCGCACAAGGGGGTCGTTTCGTCGACCCGGCGGCCGACGCGGGTGACGATGCGCGTGCAGATGCCGAGCAGGTGGGCATCGTCGCGGAACGTGACGTCCGTGAGTTCGAGCTTGCCGCGGCGCTCCACGTAGACCTGTTTCGGCCCGTTGACCATGATGTCCGTGACCGCGTCATCGGCGAGCAAGGCCTCAAGCGGCCCCAGCCCCAGCATGTCGTTGAGAAGCGCAGTGACGAGGTCGCGCTGCTCCGCAAGGTTGAGCTGCAGCTTCTCTTCGTTGAGGATCTCGCCGGCGATCTCGCCGATCTGCCGCGCCAGGTCGTCAGGCGGTAGCGTCACCGCCTTGGAAACGTCGATCCGCTCAAGCAGGATCGGCTGGATCCGCTGCTTCGTTTCCTCGACCACGTTGCGGTTGCCCGCCCGCTCGGCCGGTGCGTTTGCTGCGGCGGCACTGCCATGGACATGGCGCTTGGCTTCGGCGAGAACGCGATTGACGACGGTCGTCGTAACTTTGCGACGTTCGTGATCTTCGAGCGCGAGTTCGCTGTCGCGGCAGACCTGGCCCACGATATCGCTGATCTGCATGGCGAGATTGCCGCGGGTGACGCGGGCGACCTCGCTCAGCTCGATCATTTTGTGGACGACGGGGAGCACCCGCTCGACCACCTCGTCAAGGCTGGCCGGCTTTTCAAGCTTGACCGGAAGCTCTTGATCGGTCGCGTCCTCTGGCGCCACGGCCGCCCGCGCGGCCGGCTCCTGCGGGTCCGCTGGCGGTGGCGCGGCTAGCGGGGATTCCGATGTCGGATCGAGCGCGCGTGGCGGCTCAGCCGTCGACCCCGGCACTGGCGTCGAAGGGACGGACGTCTGGGGAATCAGCGGCACCACGGTGCCGCCTTGTCTGCGCCCGAAGGACATTTATGCGCGCGCCCCGCCCAAGAACCGCTGCAGGAGACCGCCCGCCTTGCCTTTGGTGACCGGCGCCTTGACGGCGACAAGACGCCCGGCCAAGCTCGCCACCGCCTTGGTGACACGCGCGCCGGCCGCAACCTTGGCCAGCGCCTTGCCGGTGCTGGCGCTGGCGCCGAACGTTTTCGGATCGTATGGAATGACGAGGCTTACCTTGGCCTCGGCACCCTTCTCGAAGTCCGCCTTCGTCAACTCGGCACTCGAATTGGCACCGGACTTGTTGAGAACGACGCTCGGCTCCGCTTTCGGCGCAACTTTTTTCAACAGCCCAACAAGGCGCATGGTGTCACGCATGCCGGCCAGTGACGGGTCGGTGACAATGGCAACCGACGACGGCGGCGTCAGGATCGAGGACTGCGTACGCGCCGCGAAGCGCGGCATATCGACGATGACGAACTGGAAGTCGCGCCTCAAGTGATCGATCAACAGCTCGACCGCCGTCGCATCAAAGTTGATTGCGCACTCGAGCGCCTCCTCGGCGCACAGCACGAACAGCTTGTCGCTGCACTTCATCATCGCCCGCTCGATGAACAGGCCGTCAATGCGCGACGGGTTCTCGAGCGCCTCACGGAAGCCGCGGCCGAGATCCAGATCGAGCGCGAGACCGCAGGTACCAAAGAACAGGTCGAGATCGACCAGCGCAACCCGGCGCTTGTGCTCATTTGCCAGCGTCCAGGCGACATTCACTGCAAGTGCAGACGCGCCGACACCGCCACGGGCGCCGATGATGCTGACAACGTGGCCAACCTGGTCAGCGGGCGTCGCCGCTTCCGACTCCTTGCCGGCATTGGTCATCGCGGCTGCCAAGTTGGCCGGGATGATCGGCTTGACGAAATAGTCGTGCAGACCGAAGCTGACGAACTGCCGATAGAGGTTGATGTCGTTGACATCGCCCAACGCAATGACATGCGTGCCCTCGTCGCAGACCTCGGATAGCCGGGTGATGTCAGCAATCAGGTCTGGACAGCCACCTAAGTCGACCACGAGGATCTTGGGCGTCGGGATCTTGCGCAGGCGACGGAGCGCATCTTCGAATTTGCTCTGCGCCACGTGCGGTTCGACCAGGCCGGCGTCGGCCGCAGCCTGCAGGACCGCCGCGCGCGTCTCCTCGTCAACGACGAAAGCCGCGAATTCCTTTGGCTGGGACGGGACAACCCCGGCCAGTGCGCGCGCCATCATGGCTATTTCTCCGCTCCGCCGGACGATCCCGAGTCCGCCGCCGGGAAGACGTCGGAGCTGCCGGCATCGCGAATAAGCTCCTTGGTCTTGCCTCTCCGGTAGCGGTCGATCGATTTCGCGGCGACTGTCCCCTCCTTGGGGCCAAGTCCGCGTCCGTGCTCAAGGTCCGAGGGCACTGCGACCATCATGCCGAGGTTGACGGCGCTGGCGCAGCCGAAGTTCCGCTGCGGCCGGTTGGTAAACGACTGGTTGGGGACCGAAGTCCAGTCGGGACAGGCCGGCAGCACCACCGTCTTGCGGCGCACGATCAAGCTCACCGTGTCGTCAGCCGCCGGGGCGTAAGTGGCATCGACGGGCAGCGGCGCCACGTTCACGCCCTTGAGCGCGAGATAGGAGGAGACCATCTGCCGCTGCCGGCTGCTGAGCGGGCTCGGCTGTTCCGGTCCGATGATCATGAACTGATCGGCGTCAGCGACGCCGACCTCGTCCACGAACGCGTCCAGGTCTTTCTGCGAAACCGCAACCAGGGCCGCATCGCCGGGCACGAAGGCGACGTCGTGGCGGTAGACGGCCCACTTCGCCTCCGGTTCCGGCCGGCTCATGTAGGTTGTGCCATTCATCGTCGCCAGGGCGGGATCGCCCGCCGGCTGTTCGAAGTACTGGCACCCACCGGCGAGAGACGATGCCGTGACGAGCAGGAGGGCGCGGACCAAGCCGCTTCGCGTGCGCATCGGGTCCTTCATGTTCGGCCTCCTACTCCAAGACGAAGCCAGCCGTGCCGCCGACGCGCGAGCCGTCGGGACGAACGGTGGTCGGGGCACCGGGGTTGGCGCTTTGCTTCCAGGTGCCGCTCGGCACGATGCGCTCGCGGTCGTTCGGCGGCGCGAAACCGTCAGTTGGCAACGCCAGGCGGTCATTGGTCGGCCGCACGAGATAAGGCGTGACGATGATCACGAGTTCGCTCTCCTCGCGCTTGAACTTGTCGGAGGAGAACAACCGGCCGATGACCGGCACGTCGGCCAAACCCGGCACCTTGCTCACGTTGTGGGCGGAATCGTTGCTGAGCAGACCGGCGATGGCAAAACTCTGGCCGCTCGAAAGCTCGACCGTGGTTTCCGCCCGCCGCACGCTCAGAGCCGGTACGGTCACCGCGTTGTTGAAGCCGACCGGGAACGAGATCGACCCTTCGTTGGTCAGCTGGCTGACCTCTGGCCGCACGTGCAGGTTGATCCGGCTTTCGCCCAGGATGGTGGGCGTGAATGCGAGCGAGACGCCGAACTTCTTGAACTCAATCGTGACGCTGTCGTCGTCGGGCACCAGGATCGGGAACTCGCCGCCGGCGAGGAAGCTCGCGGTCTCGCCGGACAGGGCCGTCAGGTTCGGCTCTGCCAGGAGCGAGATCAGGCCCTCTTCCTCAAGCGCACGGATCACGGCGCTGAGATCGCGGCCGGGCGTTCCCAGGACGGCAGTGTTGGTCACCACGCTCGAGAGGGGATTGATGAGCGAGACGGCAAGATCGTAGCCGAACATCTCACCGACGTATTCCCAGTTGATGCCGAGTTCCTTCTCGATGTCGCGGTCAACTTCGGCAATGCGGACGCGCAGGTTGACCTGCGAAGGCGCATCGACACTCAGTCGGTTGATGACCCGGCCCTTGTCGCCGATGACTTGGGAGGCGAACTCGCGCACGTCTTCGGCCACGGTAGCGCTGCCGACCTTGCCGTCGAGGACAACGGCACCTTCGATGCTGGAGACGCGCACGCTCGCATCGGGGTGCAGCGAGCGGATGGCATCCTTGAGGCGCGAGAGATTGTGGGTAACCGAGACGTCAATGTTGGCGAACACCTGCTCGCGCTCATCGACGGCGAACAAGGTGGTATCGCCCGGCCGCTTGCCCATCAGATAGATCAGCCGCGGCGACTTCATCTGGATGTCGGCGACCTCGGGATTGGCGACGAACAACGTGCTCGCCGCCCGAGGCAGGGTCACGACGGCACCCTTATTGACCTCGACGGTCACGGTCGAGCGCTGGCTGGAGAGCACCTCGGCGGTTTCCGCCGGATGCGGCGGAGCACCGACAAGCAGGGCGAGGACGAGCGCTGCAACCCGCCACAGCTGCGGCGCTCGAGGTCTTGCGGATGGGGTCATCATGGTGTTTCAAGTCCTCAAAAGCGCACAACCTGGGATTCGCTGCCGCGCACCACGTTGGCCTTCTGACCGAGGCCATTCGGAACCGGCAGTCCCCAGGGATCACCAATCATTTCCAGCACGTCCATATCGCGGGTGTAGCTTTTCGCCGGCGCCGGCGCCGGGCCGATGCCGTTGCCCTTGCTCGCAGTCCGTGTCAGGCCTTCAAGGTCCGCCTCGGGCTTGGAAATGCTGTGCAGGGTCAGCGACAGCTCGCCCAGTTCAAGGGCGACAGCGATGCGTTCGGCCTGTTTTGGCGTGACTTCGAGGGTCGCCGTCTTGGCGACCTTGGGCTTGCCGCCCTCGCTGTCGACCGCCTGATCGACACCCAGCACGCGCACCCCGGAAAGGATGGTTTGGCTGAAGAAGCGCGTCGCGGCACCGCCGCCGCCACCTTCCGCCTCCGACGTGACGCTGCTCTTGAGGCTCAGCAAGACGTCGACCAGATCGCCCGGGAAGACGAAGCCAGCAACGCCGCGGGTGGCATCGACCGGCACCGAGATCGCGCGCTTGCCTGGCTCCAGCACAGCAGCGAGAAAACCCTGCTCGCCGGCATGGATGACCCGTTCCTTGGTGATCGGCTCGCCGGCGTAGAGGCGGGCGCGCACGACCGATCCGTCAAAGTCCTTCTCCGATACCTTGCCTTTGACGAAGTAGCCCTCGTTCACGCCGTCTTCCGGCCATGGCTGCCAGCGCAGCTGATCGGGCTTGAGGAAGGTGCCGGTCGCGAGCTCGCCCTTGGCAACGAGGATCTCGATCTTTGGAACGGCGGGCTCCTGAACAACCGGCCGCACCTCCGCCACCGGCTGGCGCTTGGAAACCCAACCGTTGACAAGGAAGGCGGTGGTACCGGCCATCGCCAGGGCGACGACCAGCAGGAGAACAGAGCGCAGTTGCATCGCCCGAGTTCCTTTCTGTTACCGGTCTGTTACCGGCCGAATGTCATCAGCGGCCGACCGGCGACGATGAAGCCGGCGACAGCGATCGCCACTCCATATGGGATCACATGCCTTAAGAAAGCGTTGCGGACCACGGTCGCACCGACCGCCTGGAACGACCAGGCGAGCACGAAGCGCAGGCGGGTCACCATGACGAGGCCCAAAAGACCACCGATGACGCCCGTCAGGATGATGAGGTCGAAGATGCCGGCCGGCCCGCACCACAGGGCAACAGCCGCGAACAGCTTGACATCGCCGCCGCCGAGGAAGCCGCCCATGAACCCGAGCGCGCCCACCGCGAACGACAACAGCGCGACCACGAGCGCGCCCTGCCAATCGACGTCGCCGGTACTGGCGACAACGTGAAACGGATAAAGGGCAGCCAAAGCGACCGAAATGCGGTTGGGAATCCGCAGATCGGCGATGTCGCTGCCAGCCGCAACACAAAGCAACCCAATGAACAGGGTCGCGATTGCGAGATCAGTGATGTGCAGATCAACCATCGGGGTCGTTGAGGTCTAGAGTGCCTTAAGTCAGCCTGCCGTCAGCGAAGCATCCTCTCCAGCCCAGATCCCCTGTCTTGGTTCGGTCCTTGCGGGGGTGGTCGCCGGACCATGCGCGCCCGGCGAAGCCCCACGCAAATAACAGTCAAGGACCGCTTGCTTCGATCGAAGACCGGAGCGCGCTATTCGTGCCCGGTGCCGGTATTCGGAGTGGCATGGTTGGAAAGCTCGTCGCCAACATTGCCGAAGATGGTGTCGAGCTGGCCGGCAACATACTGAGCGCCGCCGATCAGAGCCAGAGAGATAAGAGCGAGAAGCAGGCCGTACTCAACCGCAGTTGCGCCGCTTTCGTCTTTGATAAGAGCCTTAAGGGATTTGATCATTCTCGTTTCCTTCGCCGTCTCTTTGGTCCCCCGTGTGAACCTCTTGAACTATATGTATATTGTAAGCCAAGGTCAAAATGATTATTTGTTTGCATTTTGCTACATTATTTTCTCCTAACGACGGCCGAGATATTATTCTATAGTTCTTAAAATTCGGTTGAATTCGCATAGGATCCGCGTGAGACAGCGGCAGCCACCCCCGCCCCCGAACGGGTGGCAGGGTTCAGTGCTGCGACAGCGTTTTTTGCGTTTGCCGGTTCAGGCACCGCCTGCCGCCGCAGGACGGCAGCGGCAAGGCGCCTCACCAGCGGGCGTCAACGCGGATGGTCGGCCGCGGACAGCCGTAACCGGCGGCCGCGTTTTCAGCCGAGGTGGCGGGAGAGCCTGAGCGCGAGGGCAACCAGGGTGCGCACCGGGTTGGCGGCGGAACTCAACGGCATCACCGACATGTCACAGACGTAAAGGTTCGGCGTGCCGGCAACGCACAGGTCCTCATCGACAACGGTCTGGAAGTTGAAGGCAGCCGTATCATGGGTCTTGTGCGGCATGCGCAGGCTGCCGGCAGCGTGGTGAACCGTTCCCCAGCCAAACCCCTTGCCGCCCTGGCCGTACCAGGTGTTGTTCTCCGGCTGCGCGGGCTGACCGTTGTTGCTGAACTGCGCAAAGATCTGGCCGGTGACGCTGTTGAGGACGTCGAAGACTTCTTGATGGTTCTTGTGCCAGCCGGCGAGTGCTGGAAACCGCGAACCGGCAAGATGATCCATCCAGCTGAGATTGCGGAACAGGATTTCCGGCACGTAGGCGAATGGCGGCGCCGGTTTGATCTCGTTCCCGTCGTCAAGACAGTTCGCAAAACTGAACTTGATGTCGAGCCGCGACGGGCCGAGCGGATTGTTGTTCGAGAATCCGCCGCCGTCGGCGCTCGGGTCGTTCTCGCGCAGGTGCCAGTACTCGTGATTGATGTTCATCTCGACGTTAAAGGGGTAGCGGATCTCTGTGCCGTTACGGATCCCGCGCGAATAGAAAATGATCTTGGCGTGCGCGTTCTTCGGGATCGGGACGGTATCGATGTGAGTGACGAACGTATTGATTTCGTTCGAGGTGGGATGATCGGTCAGGCCGCGCCCGATCTGCGGTTTGACCGCATCCGCCAGCCCCGGATAGAGGCTCGAGCGGCGGAGCAGCTTCGGGCTTTCGATCGAGCCGGCGGCGAGCACGACCGTGCCCGCGCTCAAGACGCGAATCTGGTTGTTGAGGGTATTGCGGGTGACCAGCTCGAAGTGCGAGCCGTGGTTCTGCACATCCTCGACATAGTGGTTGAGCAGCAGATGCAATCCGGGGCCGTCACCGTGCTTGATACCGGGCGTCAGGCCGACCTGGTTGACCAGCAGCTCGGCGGTGTTGAACACGCCGGTTGGTTCGGTAAAGAATTCGCTCGTGGGCGTGCCATCCGGCTTTAGGTAGGGCTGGTGCAGGGCGCGCGGCGTCTCCTCGATGACGAAATCAGCCGCCAACGGACTCTGCCGCAGCTTCGCCACGACCGCTTTTGCCGTCGTCCCCATTGAGCGCGACTCGTTCATTGTCGCGCCGGTCTCAAGGAGGAGGCCGTTCTGCAGGTCCTGGCGCACTTGTGGCGGAAAGAAATCGAGTTCCCAGCCCTGGATGGTTGGTATCAAGCCCGACCAGAAAATGGACCGGCCGCCGAAGTTGAGCTGCGGCTTTTCGCCGATATAGTGCTGCGTGCCCGGATTGCCGTACTGCCAGAAGGTGTCGCAGCCGAAATGCTTGGCGACGCTGGCATTGGAAAAGCGGCAGAAGTTATAGACGTGCGTCGGATAGAGAAAGGACCCCGCCTCGACGACGAGAATGCGTTTGTCATTGCCGCGCCGGTCAGCCAAGTCATCGGCAAGGACACCACCGCCGACGCCGGAGCCAACGATAATGATGTCAAAATCGTTGCGTGGACTCATGTACTCCAGGAACAACCGTTGCTGAGATGCGTCGGTGCCGGAAACAAAATTAGCGTACGTCGATGCGCTAAAAGTCACGATCTCCTCCCATGATGTGCCATTATTGAAGCAAAATAATTTTGCCCGACTCTACCATGGCTGGCATGCCCTCGCAATGCGCGCGGCTGTTCTTGCGCCTTAACAGCACATTGCCGATGCCGTTATTAGCTCCTGGGTTTGCCCGCCGATTGAGCCCGGCGCCAGTGCCGATTGCGGTGATGCAAGACGCCTGTGGCGCCGCTGCCTGCCTTGCAGGATCGCAGGGGCGTGCGTATGGTGGGCGCAGGAGGAGGCCGGCGGCGGGAAAGCAAGCTCGCGTCTGGTCTCCGGCGACCGATGCTGAAGCAGGAACCACGCGTGAGCGGCCCCATCCCCCTTCCCGACAACGCCTATTCCCGGACGACGCGATCGATCACGGTGAGCGTGCAGCCGCTCTTCCTCGAAGACGAGTCGGCGCCGGCTTCACACCGTTACGTCTGGGCCTACCACGTGCGGATCGAGAACACCGGCGGCGAGACCGTGCAACTCTTGAAACGCACGTGGCAGATCACCGACAGCACCGGCCGCGTCCAGGACGTGCACGGTGACGGGGTGATCGGCAAGCAACCGGTGCTCACGCCCGGCGGCGTGTTCGAGTACACGAGCGCTGCCCCGCTGACGACCCCGTCCGGAATCATGGTCGGCATCTATCATATGGTGACCGAATCGGGCGAAGCGTTCGACGTCGACATCCCCGCGTTCTCGCTCGACAGCCCCTACGCGCAGGCAATGCTGCATTGACTTAGGCGCGCCCGCCGGTGGCTCGCCGACAGCCCACGTTTGCGGCCACGATCTGGCTAACGGCAGGCGCAGCGGCCAAAAATCGCGACCGCGCCGCGGGCTTTACCACAATTTAACCTCATTCATGTACTGTTCTTCCGCGTCCAGTGTGTTAACCATGCTTCACGCTTCCGTTATCTTCCATGAAGCCCAACGAATTCTTTGACGGCGCCGCAGCCTCCCGCTAATCGTCCGTCAGCGTCAAGGGGACCGCATCAGCGGTGCGCGCGGCCGGCGGAACAGGATTGGATCATGCTCGCCAAGTGTCTTAACAAGGTCTTCGCGCTTGATTGCCGGTCAACCGGTATCGAGCACGGCATCATCATCGGCTTGATCGCCGCCGGCTTGATCGCCTCGGTGCTTGCGCTCAGCCATCCACTGCCCGAATTGTTCACGCCGTTCGCCGACGTTGCCGCCAACACGGTCGTCAACGCGGGCCCCAGCACAAGCGCGGCGACCCGCTGACGCGGGCGGCACGCACCCTCATTCCCGCATCCCCAAGACCGTATAGACTGCTTCCACCAGCTTGAGACCGTCGAAGAGATCGGTCGGCTTCGGCTGGGCGTGATCCAGGCTATCGATGAGCAAGACGCGCGCCCGGCGCGGCGGCAGTGCGGCGGCCAACGCAAGCGCGTGTGTCTCCGGGATGATGCGGTCATTGCGGTCGTGCACGATGACGAAATCGACCGCCAACCGGCTGAGGTCGTACCGCTTCAGGTCGAGGCGGTCGATCTCGGAAGCCATCGCCGGCGGCAGCGCGGCCAAGAGCGCCGGCGCCCGCTCCGGATCGTCGTTGGTCAACAGCCGGTAGACCGCTTGGCCTTCGGCGCCGAGCCCTGCCGCCAGATCGTCGACCGGCGCCGCGTCGTCCTCGAGCCTGCGCCGTGCCATTTCGGTCAGAAGCACGCGATCGTTGATGTCGTCCACGCGCGGGGCATTCGAGAGGACGAAGATCCACTTGCCGTAGTGCTTAGGCGGGCGGCGGCGCCAGCCGGTCCCGGCGGCATCGCGGTAGGCACCTGTGGTGACGAAGGTGACGAGATCGGCGAGATCGTAGTAGCCGCCGATGGTCATGGCGAAGCGGACACGGCCTTCCGTCTCCGGGTCCTGCAGCGCGAGAACGGCGGGGCCGACCCCGAACGAGACGGCAGCGATGCCGACGGGCTTGCCGCCACGCAGTGCCGTTAAGTGGACGATCGCATCGGCGATCGGCCGCGCATCGTCAGCCGTGACGGTGAGCGCCCGCATGCGCTCAAGCTCGGGCACCAGAACGGTGAAGCGCGCCCGCGCAAGTGTCATCGCAAACGCAACCAGCCGCGCGTCATCGCGCCCCCTGGGCGTCAAGCCCGGCACCAGGACGATGCCGCCCTGCGCCGGCTCACCGGGCTGGTAGAGATCAGCCTGCCACGTGTGGTCGTGAACGACGTAGGTGACCGCGCTCCGCTGCGGCGCCGGCGTTACCGCCTTCAGTCGGCTGGGACCGTGGCCGGCTTCGATGTCGGCGAGGACGCGGACCGACTCCTGCAGACGCGAAGGCAGACAGGCCGCCGCTGCCAACCCGACGACGACCACAGCCGCCAGCACCGCGACCCGGCGTAAGCCTCGCACGGACGATCACTGAAAACCGTGTGGCCCTACAGCACCCACTCGGACAGATACTGCTGGATCGCGCGCTCCATCTCGGTATCGAAGCTGTCCATCGCCAGCTTGGTCAGCTCTGCCCAGAAGAGCTGCTTCTCGTCTGCGGTCAGCCCCTCTTCCATTTCCCGCGACTTGGTCACCCGCGTCGAGGCGAGACGGACGCGATTACCGCTCTCGTCCAGGATTTCCAGCTGCGCCTCAAGCGTAATGGTCAGCTTCTCCTCGGACTCGATACGGAAGGCGCCGATGAAACCCTTGGTAACGGGCAGCGGCTGCGCCGTGACCGGCGCACTCAGCACCGTGAACAGCGCCGTGCCGGAAGTGCCGATGGTGCGCAGGCGCTCGTGCCCCCAGCGCTCGACGATCGTTGCGGGCGGCGTCGCGAAACGGTGCTCGACGTTCGGCGGCTGCCCCGGCGCCTGGTAGCTTGACTGGACGACCAGTGAACGCACGTTCAGCGAAATTGGTGACTTGTGCGCATAGGTGATCTCCGGCCGCGGCTTGGTCTGATAGGCGGCACAGGCGGCAAGGAGCAAGACGCACACCATCGCCGGCAGGGTTCGGGCAAATCGTCTCATGACCTCGGGCGTCCCACTAAACGAAATGATAATGAATGCGACCGCGGCAATCACCTACCGGCGGCAGCGCCGCAGCGTCTCGCCGACGCAGCTCCGAATGTAGAGTATTCTTCGGTTCAATGCACCAAGATATGGACGAGTGCTTCGCTTCAGGCGGAGCAACGCCCGCGCGCACGGGGGGTCGTTTGCCGCACCCGCCGTGCCGCATGCGGTTTAGCAAGTGCAATCGGCCGCCATGAGGTTTACAATCCTGACGCTTGAAAGGGTCTTTTTCGACGGACGGCCAATGCCAACGAATGACGCTCGACCAGCGGAGGAACGCAAAGATCGTGCTGCGACATGGCGCCAATGGCTGCAGCCGGAGCGGATCGCCCAACGCCTAAAGGAGCGTTCCGACAGCGAGCACGAGCAGGCCGCGATCCGGGTAGCGATCGTCGGCACCCTGTTCGCATACTTGGCCTTCATCGGCTTGGTGGCCGAGGCTCACTCGCGCGAGGTTGAACTTGGCGCCCTGCTTTCGGGCGGGTATCTCGGGGTTTCGATCGGATACCTGGTGCTGATCATTGCCATGCCCCAGGAGTCGCCGGGCCGGCGGCTCACTGCCATGGTCACCGACTTCGCGCTGACGTCCGCCTTTATGTACTTCGGCGGCAAGGCAGCGGCGCCGTTCTATCCGATCTACCTCTGGGTCGCGCTCGGCAACGGCTTCCGTTTCGGACTGCCCTATCTCGCAGCGTCCGTGTCAGCGGCGGTCACCGGCTTCTTCATGGTGATCCTCAGCAGCCCCTTCTGGCAAGAGCAGCAGGCGCTCGGCATCGGCCTTCTGATCGCGCTCATCCTCATTCCCGCCTATTCGGCAAGCCTGATCCGCAAGCTGACGGAAGCGAAGGCGCAGGCCGAGGCCGCCAATACGGCGAAAAGCCAGTTCCTCGCCAACATGAGCCACGAGCTGCGCACGCCGCTCAATGCCATCATCGGCATGAGCGATCTGTTGCAGCGCACCCGCCTCGACGGCGACCAGCGCGAGATGACAAAGACCGTGCGCGCGTCGGGTAGCCAGCTCCTGGCGCTGATCGACGACATCCTCGATTTGTCGCGCATTGAGGCGAGCAAGCTGCCGATCGTTGCGGTCGAGTTCGATCTGCACCGGGAACTCGCGGATCTCGTCGTCTTTTTCCGGCCACAGGCCGAACGCAAGCGGCTTCGCTGCGGCATTCACATCGCATCCGATGTGCCGATTACCGTCCATGGCGACGGTCGGCGGCTGCGCCAGGTCCTCATCAATCTGATTGCAAACGCGCTCAAGTTCACCGACGCGGGCCACGTTTTCGTCAGTGTCTCGACCGCGCCGAGCCCGGCCGTCGGGGTCGCGATGGTCCGCTTCGAAGTCTCTGATACCGGCATCGGCATCGATCAAGCGCAACAGGCGCGCATTTTCGATCGCTTCACGCAGGCTGAGGAGGGCATCAACCGGCGCTATGGCGGCTCCGGGCTGGGCCTCGCGATCACCCGTAATCTGGTTGAGCTTCTGAACGGATCACTCTCGCTGGTGAGCGCACCCGGCTGCGGCAGCACGTTCGCCGTCGAGGTGCCGCTGCGGCTCGTCGAGGCTCCAGCTGCAGGGCAGACCGTTTCACTGCCGCACGCGGTTGTGATCCGTTCGGCCAGCGCATCGGTTCGGGAGAGCCTCGAGCGCTTGTCGGCTCAACTCGGCATCCACGTCGCGGCGGCACCCGACGACGCCGTTGCGGCCGAGGGTGTCGTTCTGCTCGATGCGGCCGACACTGACGGCAGCTGCGAAGCGACGGGTTCGTTCTGCCCGGTCGGCCGGGCGCCGACCGTGCGTGTTGTCAGTGGCGAGGACGGGGGGGCTATGCCGATCGGTTTCTGCGCCACCCTGCGCCTGCCGTGCGATCGGCAAGCGCTGGCACGCGTTCTCCATTTTGCCGACGCCCTCACCCCCGGTGCCGGCGCAGCCGAGGCAGCCGCGGCCGGTGCGATCGCGGCGGAGGGCACCCCTTCGAGCCCGCCGCTCACGGTCCTCATCGCCGAGGACAACCCCGTCAACCAGAAGGTCACGCGGCGCATCCTCGAATACGCCGGACACACCGTGACGGTCGTGGCCGACGGCGAGGCAGCCCTGGACAAACTGCAAGCGGAGTCATTCGATCTTGTCATCGTCGACCTCAACATGCCGAAGGTTAGTGGCCTCGAGGTCATCAAGCTGCACCGCATGGCGACGCTGGGCGAGCGGCGCACGCCCGTCATCGTGCTCAGTGCCGACGCCATGCCGGAGACTGCGCGCGCATGCACCGAGGCGGGAGCCGATGCCTATCTAACCAAACCGGTCGAACCGCGGCGCCTTCTCGACGCGATCACCCGCCTGGCGGCCGAAGCGCCCGCATCGCCGCGCACGAAAGAAGAGAGCTCCAGAGAAGCGCTGGGCGCCAATGACGCCGATGCGACCGATCGGAACCGGGTAATGCCGATCTCCGCGCATCCGCGCTACCGCGGAGAGGCCCACCCCGCCGTCAATTGGTCGGTCGTCGGGAATTTGAAACAGTTCGGCGGCGAGCAGTTCGTGGCTGAGACAGTGGCCGAGTATCTTGCCAATGCGGAGACGCTCATCGGTGCGATCCAGGAAGCCGCGCTGCAGTGCGACGTCGCTTCGTTCCGCGATCAGGTCCACGCGCTGCGCGGCACGTCCGGCAACGTCGGGGCTGAAGCGCTGTGGCGGCTTTGCCGCAGCGTCAGCGGTATGACGCTCGAGCGGCTGCGCGAGGAAGGCAGCGAGTTCAGTTCTCGGCTCGTGCACGAACTGATCCGCTTCCGCCAGGAGCACGCCGGCGCCACACCCGCGCGCCAGCTCGGCAGCCCCTCTCTCGGAACCCCCTCTTGAGAAGCCCCTGTTAACCCCGCTCAATAGGAAAGCAGGCGATCAGGACTGACGCCAGATCAGGGCGGCCGGCAGGAAGGAAAGCATCCGCGTTCGGCCTCAACCATCTCTTGCTTACTCCGATGCTGGGGGGGAGTTTATGGGCCGATCCGCAGGCACGGCATCACGGTTTTCACGAAGCTTCACTCATGCGGTCGCCGGTGCCGGTGCCGGTGTTGGCTCCGGTACCCGCAGAGGCCACCCGTTGCCAGCGGCGATCTTGCGCCTTGGCGAGGTGGCTCATTTTGCGCAACTCGGACCCGCTCAACTGCAACGCCGCATCAACCCAAAGATCGGCGATGTCGACGAGTTCCTTGAGTGTCACCGGCTGCAGCATTTTGCGAGCCTGCAGCAGCGCCTGCCGTGAGCCGCGCGCCCGATCGAACGAGCGGATGAAATCGCGCGCCGCCTGCAGGCCCTGACCGTCCTCGGTAAGTTCATCGACGACGCCCATCGCGTGCAGTTCCTCCGCCTTGTAGATCCTGCCGCTGAGGATGATGCGCTCGGCGCGAATCGGATCGAGACGGCGGGCGAGGAAACTGTAGGCCCCCATCCCCGGGAACATGCCAAACAGCACTTCTGGCAGCCCGAAGCTGGCGCCCCGTTCGGCGATGATGACGTCGTGCGCCAGCGCCGCCTCGAAGCCGCCACCAAGCGCATCGCCCTGGACGACCGCAATCGTGCAGATCGGCAGCCCGAAGCCGACCGCCCGCCGATGCTGGCCCTCGGCGCAAACGCGGGCATACCACCGCAACCGCGCCCGGTCGCCGGCTGCAATCAGCTCGATGAAGTGCGGCAGGTCACCGCCGAGGTTGAAGATGCCTGGCATCTTCGATGCCAGAACCAAGTAGCGGATGGCCTCATCTGCGCAGCCTTCGGCCCGATGCGAGTGCTCGACCCAGTCGATCGCCGCCGTCATGTCGCGCAACAGGCCTGGCGTGAAACTGGGCCGCCCAGCCGGCTTCATGAACTGCCACAGGCTTCTGGTCTCCGCTTCGTGTTGAACTTCGAGCTCTTCAAGGCGCGGCAGGGACGGGCACGGAATTGCCGAATTCCGTGTCGTCCGACGGCCGATGACATCGTTAAGCGACGAGTTTTGTGCAATTCGCGTGACGTCGCAGCCACCGGTTGGTATCTTTTTAACATCTTCAACGAGGCTGGGAATGATTTGGTGGGCCAGCATATTTGACATTCTCTTTCTCCTTTACCTTGCGGCAGTCGCCGTAGTTCCCCCAAAGATAGAGGCATTGACGGCATATTTTACTCAAAATGGTTTGAATGGCGACAGCACTTCTTTTAAGGAGAGGTGCAAGACAAGAGATTCAATTATAGCGGACAATTTTGCGGATTTTTGCTGCGTATCGTTGCTAATTGCCTAGTGTCATTGGAGAAAGGCAAATGTTGCCGGCTTCGCATCGCGTTGTGCGCCATGCCAGCAACTGGCTATAATCATTGCGAAAGCGGGCGCCGCCGGTGGGTGCTGGGCGGTTGTGTCACGCGGATCGGGCTAAGGTGGGGCAGAGAGCACGCATGACGTCCGTGGTGATCGTCGATGACCAAGCCGTCAATCTGAAGATCCTCTGCCGCTTTGCGCAGTCACTCGAATCTGGCATCGACGTGAAGGCGTTCGGCGATCCCGTGCAGGCGCTGACGGCGGTCGGTCAGGGCAACATCGACCTGATCGTGAGCGACTACGTCATGCCCGGCCTTAATGGCGCCGAGTTCATCCGCCGCTGCCGTCAGCTGACCCGCGACGATGAGTTGCCAATCATCGTCGTCACCGCCTTCGAGGACCGTGAATATCGCTACCGGGCGCTCGAAGCCGGCGCCAGCGACTTCCTGTTGAGCCCCGTCGATGGCCAGGAGTTCTGCACACGGGCGCGCAACCTGTTGTCCTTGTGGCGGCACCGGCAGCTTCTCCGCCAGCGCGCGAACTCCCTGGAGAGCGAGCTCGCCAACACGCTTCGCCAGCATGCGGAGGAGATCCGCCTGCGCGAAGAGCATCTGCGCCGCGTCGTGAATACGGTGCCAGCGCTGATCCGATCCTGTGACCCTGCCGGGCGCATGGTGCTGATCAACAGCTGCCACCACCAGTATTTCGACCTCGATTCCGGCGCCGGACGAGGCGCACTGCGAGAGACCGTGCTCGGCGAGGACTATGCACGCAAGGACCGCCAGCTCGACGACGAGGTCCTCAAGACCGGCGAGATGGTCTTCGGCATCGAGGAGACTGTTCACGACCGCAACGGCCGAGAACGCGTTCTATTGACCACAAAGGCCCCCTTGCGCCTAGGCGAAGGCGATATCGACGAGATTGTCACCGTCTCGCTCGACATCACCAACCGCAAACGGGTCGAGCGCCAAGTGCGCGAGAGCGAGAGCCGCTTCCGCAGCCTGGTCGAGGGATCGGTCCTGGGCATCATTATCGAACAAGGCGACACGCCGGTCTTCGCGAACAGCACCGCTGCCCGCATCTTCGGCTACCTGGACCCGGACGGCATCCTGGCGCTGAAGAGCTTCGAATCGTTGTTCGCGCCGAACGAGGGGCGACGGATCCGAAGGCTCAAGCGTTCGGGCGCGTGGAGCCACACGCCAGCCGAGCCGCGCGAGTTCCAGGGACTGCGCAAGGACGACAGCAGCCTGATCTGGGTCGAACTCCTGACGCAGGAAGTGCGCTGGCGGGGAGCGCCCGCATACCTCTCGACGGTTGCCGATATCAGCCTGCGCAAGGCCTACGAGGAGCGGCTGCACCGGCAGGCGAACATCGACGAGGTGACGGCGCTACCAAACCGCACCCTCGCTCTCGACCGCTTGCGCCGCGCTGTGGTCGGCGCGGTACGCCACCGCCACAAGGGAGGCGTGCTGTTCATCGACCTTGATCACTTCAAGAAAGTTAATGACACCTGGGGGCATGCGATCGGTGACGAGCTGTTGCGGCTGGCCGCCGGCCGGCTGCGCGAATGCGTCCGCGCCGAGGACACGGTTGCCCGCCTGGGCGGCGACGAATTCATTATCATCTTGCCCGACATCCCTGACGCGTCGCACGCAGCACCCGTCATCCGGAAGATCCTGGCTGCCTTCTCCGAGCCCTTCGTCTTGGACCGGCATCAGGTGTTCGTCACTTCCAGCATCGGCGTTGCCATCTTCCCGGATGACAGCGATGAGCCGGCGAGCCTGATCCAGAACGCCGATGCGGCGATGTACCTTGCCAAGCAGAAGGGGCGGAACACCTTCCACTACTTCACGCCACAGGTGAACGAGCACGCAATCGAGCGGATGCGGATTGAGGGCCAGCTCGTGCACGCGGTCAGCCGCAATGAGTTCGTGCTGCACTATCAGCCGATCATCGACATCGCCAATGGCCTCCTGTTCGGCGCCGAAGCCCTGTTGCGTTGGCACAATGCCGAACTTGGCACGCTCGATCCGGAGGTCTTTGTGCCGGTGGCCGAAGACACCGGCCTGATCGTGCCGATCGGCCAGTGGGTTCTCGATCAGGCCTGCAAGGAACTGCGCCGTTTCCATAACACCGGCCTTCCCCATCTGTGTGTCTCGGTCAACGTGTCGCTGCGCCAACTGCGGGGGGTGGAACTGATCGGCACGGTCGCAGAAGTCCTAAAGCGCCACGGCACGCCCGCGGCACGGATCGAGCTTGAGATTACCGAGGGCTGCCTCATGCATGATATCGCCCAGGTCGGCCGGCAGCTGCAGGCTCTGCACGGCCTCGGCGTGCGTCTCGGTCTCGACGATTTCGGGACCGGATTCTCCTGCTTGAGCCACCTCAAGATGTTGCCGGTCGATACCGCCAAGATCGACAAGTCGTTCATCAAGAACGCCTCGGACAACCCAGGCGATGCCAGCATCGTCGAGGCCATCATCGCAATGGCGCACAGCCTCGGCATTCGCGTCGTCGCCGAGGGAGTCGAGAACGGGGCGCAGCTCAGCTTCCTCGCGCAGCGGCACTGCGACTGCGTGCAGGGGAACTATTTTAGCGTCCCGCTCCCGGCCGATGAGTTCATCGCCTGGGCACGTGCATGGTCGCCACGCGTTACCGCCGCCGCCGCACTGACCGGCCGCGCGGACGCCTCGCTCAGCGATTGCCCAGCGGCGTCTTCAGGGCCTTGACCAGCGCTGCAAGGACATCGCGAATCTGCTGTTCGTCGACCCCCATCAGGATCGCATCCTCGAAGGCGTCCTGGCAGATCTGGCGCACCTCGTCGAGATTCTCCTGCAGTACGCTGAGTTTCTCCTCGCACGAGACCGGCGCACCGTCGCGCTGGCGCCAGATCACCGCCTTCGTGCCGTCTCCCGATTCGGGTGGCGGTCCATGCATCCCGTCCGCCGATTCTCCCGCCATTTGCGACCGCAGCCGCGTTCAACCCAGGTGCAGCAGGGCTCCAAGGCAAAAGGTCGCACCGGCGGCACCCAACATCAAGCGCCAAAGCAACTCGGGGCATAGCTGCTGCTGCGGGCTGCGTTCGCAGGTAGCGTCCTGGCTGCGACACGCCGGCCCAGGGGCGCCGTAAGCCTTGTTTTTTCGTGCACTTGGTGCAGCCTGCGACTAAAATCGGATTCTGTACTTGACAGATTTGCCAAGAGGTCGCGCGCCATGGGCAAGAGTTTTCATGAGATTGCCGAGAACATCCAAGAGCGGATCAGGCAAGTCGCCTATCTGATGTGGGAATCGGCGGGCCGGCAACATGGCATGGCTATGGAATATTGGCTCGCGGCGGAGACCGACGTTCTGAAAACGATGCAGGCCGCCGCCGAGAGCCTGATGCCGAGCGAGGCAAAGGAAAAACCGAAGCCGGCAACACCGGTCGCCCAGCCACTCGCAGAGCCGGTTGCGGCAGCCCCGGCATTGGCAGCTAAACCGGAGACTCCGAAACCGCAAGTGGCCAAACCGGAAACTGCCAAACCGGAAACCGCGAAGCCACAAGTTGCAGCGCCGCAAGCTGCGAAACCGCAAGTGGCGGAACCGGAAGCGGCGAAGCCGCAAGCTGCGAAACCGGAAGTCACCAAGCCTGCCCCGCGCAAGACCGGCGGCCGGCCAAAGGCCAAGCCTTAAGACCAAGGCAGCACGACGCGGCGGCGGCTGTCAGGCGGAGTGAGGCCCGGTCGCGCGGCGGCGGGCGATGTCTTGCAGGATGCGCCGCTTTTCGCGTGCGTTGGCATCACGCCAGCGGGCAATCTCATGGCGTGTTCGCAGGCAGCCCGTGCATAGCCCGCTCGCAGGCGCAATGCGGCAGACGCCGATACAGGGCGAAGCAACCTCGGAAACTGGCTTTCGCTCACTCGGCACGCGCTAGAACCGCTTGTCTCGCCAATGGAGCTTAAGGTCTTCGACGACTCTCGCAAGCTTGGCGCCTGTCAACAGCGCAAGCTTCCGCTCCCGGGTGGGCTCCGAGGGGCGGTTCAATAGCCAGCCGTCCAACCGGCGCCATGAGCCATGCGGCTTAGCGCGAGTAGTATTCGACGACGAGATTGGGCTCCATCTGCACCGGATAGGGCACGTCCGCGAGCTTCGGCGTGCGCACGAGGGTGACGCGCAGCTTGTCGCCGCCGACACCGATGTAGTCCGGCACGTCCCGCTCCGTTTGCTGGTTTGCCTCCAAGATGACCGCAAACTGCTTGGCCCGGTCGGTCGGCTCGATCACGTCGCCTTCCTTCACCAGGTACGACGGGATGGTGACCCGACGGCCGTTGACGGTGATCAGCCCGTGGTTGACGAACTGCCGGGCGGCGAACACGGTTGGGGCAAATTTGGCGCGGTAGACGACGGCGTCGAGGCGGCGCTCGAGGAGGCCGATCAGATTCTCCGACGTGTCGCCGCGCCGCCGCACGGCTTCCTCGTAGTAGCGATAGAACTGGCTCTCGCTGACATTGCCGTAATAGCCCTTGAGCTTCTGCTTGGCCATCAACTGCAAGCCATAGTCGGTCGGCTTGCGCTTGCGTTGACCATGCTCGCCTGGTCCGTAGTCGCGGGCGTTGATCGGGCTCTTGGCGCGCCCCCACAGGTTGACGCCTAAGCGCCGGTTGATCTTGTACTTGGCGTTCTGTCGCTTCGTCATGTTCGGAGTCTGCCGTCCCTCGGCCGATGTCGGCGCCACGGGTGAGAGGCACAAGCGAACCTGCCGCCTGCCGCCGCTAACGGGCGCAACGGAAAGCCGGGACTATACGCGACGGCGCGGTTGAGTCAAATCCTTCGCTGGAGGCGGGACCTCGCTTCAAGCCAGCCGCCGCAATCCTGGCGAGGCAAGCGCGCGCGATTAAATCAGTAGAGGGACGTGAGGGAGGCAATACGCGATGGCCACAATCCTGATCATCGGTGCCAGCCGTGGCATCGGTCTGGCGGCACTGAGAGCCGCGCTGAAGGCGGGGCACACGGTGCGGGCGCTCGCCCGTTCCGCGGCCGGCATCCCTGTTACCGATCCCAACCTTGAGAAATTCACGGGTGACGCGCTCGATCCGGCAGCGGTACGCACGGCCCTGCAAGGCGTCGATGCCGTGATCCAGACCTTGGGCGTATCGCCCAGCCCGGAGATGCTCTTCAATTCGACGCGGCTGTTCTCCGACGCGACGCGGATCCTCGTTGCGGCAATGGAAGAATGCGGAGTGAAGCGGCTGATCTGCCTTACCGGTTTTGGCGCCGGCGACAGCCGCAACCACGGCAGCTTCCTCTTTAACTCCGCCTTCCATCTGTTCCTTGGCCGTGTCTACAGCGACAAGGACGTGCAGGAACGCATCATTCAGGAGAGCGGGCTAGACTGGGTGATTGCGCGCCCCGTCATCCTCACCAGCGGTCCGTTTACCGGCAAGTATCGGGTGCTCGTCGATCCGCGCGATTGGCGCTGCGGCTTCATCACGCGCGCCGATGTCGCCGATTTTCTCGTCAAGCAGATCAGCGACGATCGATACTTGCGCCGGACGCCGGTGCTCACGAGCTGAGCGCCGATGCGCGCGCTGCGAATGACGATTGTGCGGCTTGCCGGCGCCGGTGCGCTGGCGCTTGGTGCTATCGTCGCCGCTCGCTCGTTCACGCACGCAGCACCACCCATGCTTGATCTGAGCGGCTATCGTCTCGTCTGGGCCGACGAGTTCGACGGTCCGGCAGCCGCGCGACCGCACCCGCACTGGTTCTTCTTCGATGGCTGGGGCAAGGGCAAGTGGCGCGATGCCGAGTATACGCAGGAAGACGCCAGCCTGGACGGGAATGGCCATCTGGTCTTGCGGGCACGCCTTGACGGTGGCGTGCTGAAAACGTCGTTCCTGCAGACCTACGATTGGAAGGTGCCGCAGCAACAGTGGACGACGTTCGGCCCCGGTTCGGGCAAATACATCGAGGCACGCATCAACGTGGCCGGCCTTGATGCCGGCGGACTCTGGTTCGCCTTCTGGCTGTTCGACCCGAGCGACACCTACGACGGCAACCCTGCGACCGGCAGCGAGATCGATGTCGTCGAATACCTCGTTACGGCCGGCAAGCCGAGCTCATGGACGAAGAACCTGCCGCAGGGAACCTTGAACCACTTTCACGTTGCCAATCATTGGGGCAAAGAGGCAGGACAATCGGGAACGAAGCTGATCGACGCTTCAGCGCACGGCGTTAATCTGCGCGACGGTGGATTCCACAGCTTCGGCGTGGAATGGCAGACCGACCGCCTGACTTACTACCTCGATCGCCAGCCAGTTTGGGAAACGCGCAAGGGCGTTTCAACCAGCGACGAGCACGCGCTGATGCTGTCGCTTGAGTACGATCAGGGCCCAGGTGACGCCTGGGGCCTCGACGAGAACATCTTGGACCACGCGGATAAGCTCCCCGATGCCGTGCGCATCGACCATGTCCGCGTCTATGCGCGCAAGCCGTAGCTCGCCGCATGCGAGGAGTGGTCGTGCACGCTTCAAGCGCCGACAATCTGCGCTGAGCGCAGCCAGGCCGCGAGATCGGCTGCGCGCCGGGGAAACGGCTGCGCGCTTGTCAGGCCGGCCGCCCGAGCCTGGAATGCGAGTTCGATCAACAGCGGCCGTCGCAGCCCCGCACGGGCAAGCGCAGCGTCGTCGGCGAGAACCGCTTCCGGCGGCCCCTCGGCGATGATGCGGCCGCGGTCCATCAGCGCCACCGTCTCTGCCCAGCCGTAGGCGAGATCGACATCATGCGTTGACAGCACCAGCGCGGTACCGGCTGCGGCCAAGGCGTCCAGCGTCGCCAGCAGCTGACCAACGCCATGCGGATCGAGGCCAGCGGTCGGCTCGTCGAGGAGCAGGACCTGCGGGCGCATGGCGACGATGCCGGCGATCGCCGCCCGGCGCTTCTGTCCGAAACTCAACATGTGCGCCGGACGCGCTGCCAGATCCGCGATGCCGAGGGCCTCAAGCGCGAAGGTGACGCGCGCATGCACATCCGGCTCCGGCAGGCCGAGGTTGAGCGGCCCGAAGGAGACGTCTTCATAGACGGTGCCGGCGAACAGTTGGTCATCCGGGTCCTGCAGGACGAGGCCAACCCGTGTTCGCCACCGCATCAAGGCAGCGCGGTCATAGCCTGCCATCTCACCGCCCAGGCGAAGCGTGCCGCGCGATGGCTTCAGTGAGCCATTCAGGTGAAGGAGCACAGTCGTCTTGCCGGCCCCGTTCGCGCCGAGAAGCGCCACCCTGGCGCCGGGACGCACCGCGAAATCAACGCCGCTTAGCGCGGGGATGCCGCCGGCAAAAGTGTAGTGCAGATCGTGCGCTTCGATCAGCGCTTCAGGGCCCGGCACCGTCATGCGGGCGAAGGAACCAGCGTAACCCAGGCGACCGTGACGGCGGCTATGCTCGCGTGCAGCGCAACTGCGCCGCTGAGGAACGCTGGCGACAGGGCCACCGCGGGCGCCAGCGTGCGCAGTTCGCCGGTGCAGGCGCGCGTCGAGAGGCCGATTTCCATCCGCCGGCCGCGGTCAAGCAGGCGCGGCAAGAGTGTTGCGGCGAGGAGGCCGCTTGAGCGGATCGCGCGGCGAATGTCCCGGTAGCCAAGACGGTTTGCCTGCGCCTGCTGTCCGCGTGCGGCCATGCCGAAGGCGAGCATAATAAAGCGGTACATCATGACCGCGATTTCGATGATCGGCGCTGGTACGCGCAAACGATGCGCCTGCCGAAGGAGCGCCGTGAGCGGGACCGTCATCACGATCAGGAGCAGCGAGGCCACCGCCGCCAGCGCCCGCAGCGTCACCGCCGCGGCTGTCGCTATGGAGTCTGTCGACGCCGCGAGCCACGGCGCGCCGGCATCCGGCTGCACCGAGACCGCCAGCACGACGGCGCCTAAGGCCAGAAAGGCCAGCGGTGCGGCAAGGATGGCCAGGTAATCGCGGACACTCACCCGTGCGCCGACCAGCACCGCTGACGCCGCCGCGAGTAGGACCAGCGGTCCCGCCGGAATGGCTGGCAGGATCAGACTCAACAGCAGGAGCCCGCCGCCCAGCATCAGTTTCTCGGCCGGGTGGCGACGGCTCCAACGGTTGGTCTGCGCGATCCGGTCAATGAGATCCATCGCCGCCGCTGCCACGGACCCGCACCTGGCCCCGGCGCAGGCCGAGGTAGTAGCCGAGAAAGCCTGCACCCAAAGCGGCCTGGAGCGTGAACAGCAGGCTTGCGACTTCGCCGCTCGGCGGCTCCCAGAGCGGCCCAAACCATGGCTCGTAAGCCGGCTGGATCTCAGTGATCAAAGCCTGGGCCGCGCCGTCGGCACCACCGAACACCTCTTCACCCTGGAAACCCATCAGCAGTGGCACGATCGCAAGTGCAACCGCGATCAAGAGCAGGACGGCGTTGCGACGAGCCATCAGCGGACCTCCCCGGCGAGATGCGGCAGCTGGCGGAGTTCGTCACGGCTGTAGCTCGTCAGAATAGTGAAGACCACCACCGTGACGAGGCCCTCGATGATCGCGAGCGGCACCTGGGTGAGCGCAAAGACGGCGGCAAACTTAACGAACGAGCCGGCAAAGCCGCTCACCGGATCAGGGAACGCAACCGCCAACTGGGCCGACGTCACGACGTACGTCGAGAGATCGGCGAGGGCAGCGGCCATGAAAACCGCGACCACTGCCGAGGCACCGATCGCTTGGCCGAGGCGGAACACTCCCCAGGCGACGAAGGGGCCGACGATCGCCATCGAAAACACGTTCGCCCCCAACGTCGTCAGTCCGCCGTGGGCGAGCAGAAGCGCCTGGAACAACAAGACGAGGCTGCCGAGTACCGTCATCACCGAAGGACCGAACAGGACCGCGCCGAGCCCGGTGCCGGTCGGGTGCGAGCAACTGCCGGTGACGGAGGGAATTTTCAGTGCTGACAACACAAAACAAAATGCGCCGGAAGCGGCGAGCAGCATCTTTGTTTCCGGATGGGCACGAACGGTTCGGACCAGCCGCATCCCGCCCCAGGCCACGATCGGCGCCGACACGGCCGTCCAACCAACGGCGTGCGCAACCGGCAGGTAGCCCTCCATGATATGCATTGTCCCTCCTCCCGAGGCCGCATGTGGCCCGAACAAACCAGACGCCAAGACAGCGCGAACGGAGGAGGGCTTTGAGCTGCGAACATGCTCACCGCCGGCCCCGGTGCACCCCGCCCGGAAGCGTCGCGTCTTCGTCCTGACGGCAGGTCTCCTGGCTCGCAGGTCCCCGCTCTCACCCGGCCTTCCCGGTTTCCCAGTGGCCGACCCTTTCGTAAGGGGGCGAGAGCTACCCTGCGCACAGTTGCGGGGGCAGCCACGGCAGCGGGTCCCCGTCGGGTCGACCCACACCGTGTTCCCTTTTAATCCTCGGGCTTTGTCACCCTTCGAGGAACCGTCGGCCGAAGGATAAGCACCGCCGGAAGATCGCGTCAAGGACCACGTTCCGGCCTGCCCTGGCGCCGAGCGTCGCAGACTGTGCTAGAAGGAGACAACGAAAAGAACCAGCCGCCGGGATCTGTCGTGAACACTCAAACGCTGCTGCCGCCGCCACCGCCACGGCTCAACATCGCCCGCTACTGCATCGCCGCCCAAGCCGCGGCGCATCCGGACAAGACGGCGCTGATCGTGGCCGGCTCAGGCGCGCCACAACAGGTGAGCTATGGCGCCCTTGACCTGGCGGTGCGCCGGCTTGCGGGCGGGCTGCGCAAGCTCGGTCTGCCGCGCGGCGCGCGGCTGATGGTCCGCATGGACAACGACGTGCCCTACATCCTAACTTTCTTCGCCGCGCTTGCGGCCGGGCTCGTGCCGTTGCCATCGGCTGCCGCGCTGACCAGCGAGGAGGCGGAATTCCTGCTCGCCGACTCCGAAGCCGCGGCGATCGCGCTCTCCGACGACCTGGCGTTGACACATGCGCCGCCGCCTGCCGTGCGGGTGTTGACCGAGGAGGAAATCAAGCGCCTGGCGGCGAACGCCGAGCCGGCCGATTACGCCGACACCCAAGCCGACGACCCGGCTTTTCTGATCTACACGTCGGGAACGGTCGGTCGGCCGAAAGGCGTGCTGCACGGCCATCGGGTCGCCTGGGGGCGGCGACCGATGTATCAGGGCTGGTACGGAATCACTGGTGACGACGTCGTGCTGCACGCCGGTGCCTTCAACTGGACCTACACGCTGGGCGTAGGTCTGATCGATCCGTGGGCCAACGGTGCCACGGCCGTGCTGTACAACGGCCCGGCCGATCCCGCGGTCTGGCCGCAGCTCATTGAGCGCTTCGGCGTTACCATCTTCGCGACCGTGCCGAGCCTCTATCGGCGCATTCTCAAGTACGCAAGCTTCCACCGCGACGGCCTCAAGACGCTCCGCCACGGGCTGACGGCGGGTGAGGCGCTGCCGCCCGCGGTTCTCAAGGCCTGGCAGGAAGCGACAGGAACGCCGCTCTACGAGGCGCTCGGCATGAGCGAAATCTCGACCTACATCTCGACCGGCCCTGGCATGGAGGCCAAGCCGGGCAGCCCCGGCAGGCCGCAGCCCGGCCGGCGGGTGGCGATCCTCGATCCCGGTGACGCGGATGATGACGAGTCCGACGAAGCTTCCGCAGCGGTCGCGAAGCCGGTGCGAGAACTCCCGGCCGGCGCGATCGGCCTCCTTGCCGTCCATCGCTCCGATCCCGGCCTGATGCTGGGCTACTGGCGCCGGCCGGAGGAAGAGGCTCTGGTTTACCGCGGCGAGTGGTTCTGCGGCGGTGACTTGGCCTCGATCGATGCCGACGGTTACGTCTGGTTCCACGGCCGCCACGACGACATCCTCAATCCCATGGGCTATCGGCTCTCGCCGCTCGAGATCGAGGGCGTTCTCGCCCATCACCCGATGGTGCACGAGGTCGCGGTCGGCGAACTGGCAGCGGGCGAAGGTGTGCACATCCTCGCCGCCTTTGTCGTCCCGCACGGCGCGGGAGACGAGCGCCAACTGCTCGACTGGTCCAAAGATCACCTCGCGACCTACAAGCAGCCGCGCATGGTGGTGTTCGTCGATCACCTGCCGCGCACCCGCAACGGCAAGCTCCTGCGCCGGGAACTGCCGCACCGGATCGAGGACGCGCAACCCCCTTCCCGTCGCGACGATTGAACGCCGGCGGCCAAGCGGCCAAGATGCGGGCGATGACGGGACGAGGAATCATCCACTCTGGCGCGAACAGCCGCGACCGAGGCTGGCAGCACGCGGCTGCCGGCACCGTCCTCGCTACGCTCGCCCTGTTCGTCCATGTCCTCGTCCCCGTGCTCTTCGGGCCGCACATGGTGCGGCCGCGGCTGGCCAGCGTTGAGGTAAGCGCCCACTGTATCGCCGGTCCGTCGAGCCAGGACCCGCAGCGGTCGCGGCCGAAGCCGCAGGATTGCCCAATCTGCCGCCATGTCGCGTCGGCAGCTGCGGCCTTCGTGCCGGCGCTGATCGCGGCCGAACCCGCCTCCCTCGTGAGCGCACTCGTGCCGCGCTCGTCGGACCATCAGGTCCGCTTCGCCGATCGCAGCGGCATCGCTCGGCCACGGGCGCCGCCAATCGGTTGATGGATGCGCAAGTCCGCCCGGCTGCCGGCCAGCGGACAATCAAATCGGATGATCACAAAGAAGATGCAGGCGCGTGACCAGCCGGTCTGCCTGCATACGCGGATCACAAGAGGAACACCTCAGATGAAATCGATGATTACGGCGCTGATGCTGGCCGCCTTCGTTCTTGCGACCCCGACGGCGCAACCGCGCGCGGCCGACGCGCCCACCACCTTGTTCGTCAATCTCACAACCGACGATGCCTGGACCAACGAAATGGGCCTGTTCTATGCGGAGAAGGTTCTCGATGCCGGCCATGCCGTGGTCGTGTTCATGAACGTCCGGGCCGTACGCTTTGCGGTCAAGGACGTCCCAGCCGAACTCAAACCGGCCCAGGATGCTCTGAAGGCGCTGATGGCAAAGGGCGCCAAGGTTCACGTCTGCGGCATGTGCACCAAGCGGGCCGGGCTCAGCCAGGAGCAGTGGATAGAGGGATCAGTCGCCGGTGGGGCGGAGACCATCGCGATCCAGATGAACCCCAGCACGCAAGTTCTTTCCTATTGAGCCAGCGTAAATAAACAGATCAGGAGTCGCGTACAGATGAGAAACCGTTTAATCGCTCTCACTACGGCATTTGTGGCCTTGGCGTTCGTGACTGCCGCCTTTGCCCACGACTACACATTGGGCGATCTCAGGATTGACCACCCTTGGGCACGTGCTTCGGCCGGCGCGGCTGCCAACGGTGCAGCCTACATGAGCATTGCTACGACCGGCACAGCCGCCGACCAGCTCGTCAAGGCGGACTCACCGGTCGCCGGTAAAGTCGAGCTGCATACCCACATCCTGGACGGTGACGTCATGCGGATGCGGCCGGTGAGCGGCATCACCGTCAACGTCGGCGAACCGGCAGTGCTGCGGCCGGGCGGCCTGCACGTGATGCTCATCGGCCTTAAGGAGCCGCTGAAGCAGGGCAGCCAGTTCCCGCTGACGCTCACCTTCGAGAAGGCGGGGACGGTAACGGTGCAGGTTGAGGTGGAGGCTGCCTCCATGCCGATGGAGCCGATGCAGCACAAGCATTAGGTCCTCGTGCGTCCCGTCCGGGCCGCTGGCGTCATGCCGGCGGCCCGCGCCCGGTCGGAAACACTTGACGCTCAACCGTTCGCTGTTTGCTAATGAGACTGTAACAGCGCAACAGGAATCGCGGGCGAGAGGGAGGAATGGTCAGGCAACTGCGGATCGCACGCCTCGATGCCAGCGGCTTCGTGCCCACGTTGGGCGACGGGGCAGCGAGCGCCGATCTGCACCAACGGCTCGATGCGCTGATCCGCCGGCATCTGCCGGAGGTGACCGCGTCGCTGTTTGCCGAGCCGGCGCCCGCGGCCGACGGCCGGATGATCGAGTGGTACTCCGATCTCGCCGGCCAGCCGGTGCCGCTGACAGCCCTCACCTCGCAGGCGTACGAGAAGGCGCGCGACGTCCTTAACGAGCGCCTCAAGTCCCTGGCCGCACTCGCGGACCGGCTGCCGCGTATCGATCCGTCAGCGGCGGACTTGGCCGGCCCCTTGCGCCAGGCGCTCACCTACCCCGGCGAGGAGTCGGTCTACGTCATCGGCGGTCAGCCGGTCATCGTCTTCTGGGGACACCAGCGGCAAGGGGCGGTACCGCCGCCTGGGCCCGTATCGTCGGTCGCTGCGGCTGAACCCGTCGCAGACGGAGCGGCTGTCGTGCCGCCCGCGGCAGTGGCAGCAGCAACGACGACAGCCGGTCCGCGGCGGCTGTGGCCGCTTGGCCTGCTCGCATTGCTGGCACTCTTAGGCCTTGCTGGCTACGGTCTGGTCGCCTTCGATCTCATGCGCTGGCCGCCCTGGGGGCCCGATTACCAGGCGCTGCTGCGAACGGCAAAGGATGAGGAGCAGGCGCTGCGGTCCCGCATGGCGGAACTGGAGGCGAACGTGCGCGATGCCCTCGCGCTGTGCGCTTTGCAGGCACGGCTGGCGGCTGCCCGCGCAGACGAGGAGCCGCTGCGCCAAAAGGTGGACTCGCTTAACGCCCAGCTCGCGGCCGAGCGCGAACTCTGTCCACTCAAGGAACAGCTACGGGCGGCCAGGAACGAAGGGGCGGCGCTGACACGCTCGCTTGACTCTGTCCAGAGCAAACTTGCCAAGGCAATCGCCGCGTGCAAGCGCAAGGCCGAGCTTGCACGCAAGAAGGAACGTGAAGAACAGCGTCGCGCCGAAGCGGAACGGCGCGAGGCCGAGCGGGCGGCACAGCAGGCGGAGGCCGAACGGCAGCAGGCGGCAAAGCCCCCGGCCGAACAGCCGCGCACGCCGCCGGCTGCGAAGGGCCTGCCGCCGTGTCCCGGCGAGCGACCGCCGGAGGAGGCACCGGATGTCGCGATTGTCCTCGATTCCTCAGGCAGCATGGGCTTTCCCGCCTCGATGACGAATACGGACGTCCGCTCCGAGATCGCGCGGCAGATCATGCAAGGCGTGTTCGGCCCCGCGGCGGGCATGGTGATACCGCGCCAGAGCGGACCATCGCGGCTCGAAGAAGCGAAGAAGGGCATCAACAACGTCGTCCGTTCGCTGCCACAGGATGTCGATGTCGGTTTGGTGGTCTTGAAGCGGTGCCCGATGGCCGACAACCTGGGCTTCTTCTCGCCCTCGCAGCGCGGTGCGTTGACGCGCCAGGTTGATAACCTGCGGCCGATGCAGGGCACGCCCTTGGCGCAAGGGATCGCGCAGGCCGGTGAAATGGTGGACGGCGTCAAGGCGCCAGGCGTCATCGTCGTTATTTCCGACGGCGAGGACAGCTGCGGCGGTGATCCCTGCCAGGCAGCGCGGGCGCTGAAAGCGGCAAAGCCGAAGGTCACCATCAACGTCGTCGATATCGTCGGCAGCAACGCGGCACGTTGCGTTGCCCAGGTCACGGGCGGCCAGATCTTGACGCCGGAAGATGGTCTTGCCTTCGAAAAGACGATAAGAAGGGCAACCACAGAGGCGCTAAAGCCCCCACACTGTCCGTAATGTCGGGCTGCCGCGACGGAGGTTGGTGATCACGATGGCTGGAGCCTTGCTGCGATCCGGGGAATTGCACGACTACCAGGCCTTGGGCGCCGTCGGCAGCCCGGTGTACAGCGCCGCCAGTCAGTTGCGCGCAGCCATGCGCCGGCAGATCGGCGAGGAGGTCGCCAACCTGTTCGCGATCCCGCGCGCCAGCGAGCAGGGCGACGTCATCGACTGGTACTCCCCTTACCCCGGCGTGGTCGTGCCCTGGTCGGCGGCGACGCTTGAGGAACGCCAGCAGGCGCTTGCGGAAGTGAAGGCGGCCCGGGCGCGGCTGAAGGAGAAGAGCCAGACCCTGATTGAAGACGGCAAGCTGCGCGAGGATCGGGAACGTCAAGTGTTTGGCCGCCTGCTGGCACTGGCGACCATGATCCCCGGCGACGACCACATCTATCTCGTCGACGGGAAGCCGGTTCTCACTTTCTGGGGCTTCCACCCGTTGCACGCTCCGCCGGGGCTCGACGTGATCGGAACGCTCGATCCCGCCGCGGCGTCAGCAGCGCCACCAGCGCCTGCGGTTGTGGCCGAGGCAGCGGCGTCGACCGCGGCCGAAGCGGGCACGTTGGCGGAAACCGTGACAGCGGCTGAGACGGTGGCAGAGACAGCGGTCGTGGCTCGGCGGCCGTGGTGGTGGTCGCTGCTGGCGCTGCTGCTGTTGCTTCTTTTGTTGTTGCTCCTGCTACTGGGCTTGCGCCGCTGCGGCATCGAGGTCCCGTTGCCGGCGTGGCTGCCGATCCCGTTTGAGGAAGATGCCAGGGTGCCGGTCATTGAGGGGCCGGTGCCAGCCGTGGTCGATGAGCGCGGCGGCGTCCGCATCACCCGCGAGGGCACGGTGATCCAGCGGGACGGTACGACAACGGTGGTGCCGGGCACGGAGGGAGCGGTTCCAGGCGCGCCGGTCCCGGGAGCGGCCGATCAGCCGGGTGCCGCGCCGGCTCAAGAGGGGGGCCCACCCGCAGCGTCGCCGGATTCCGCACAACCCCCACAGCCGGCCGGAACCGAAACGCCCGAACAGCCGGCCGAGCCGCCCGCCGCTGCCGAGCCAAAGCCGGAAGGCGCGAAGGACGACGGGAAGCCGCCGGCGGATCAGGCGGTGAAACCGGAACAGCCGCCCGCCGCCGACGGAAAGCCGCCCGTGCCGCCGCAGCCCCAAGTGACGCCGCAGCCGCCACCCGGTGCACCGGTTCCGGCTGGAACCGGGCAGCAAGGCAAGCCGCTCACCATTCCGCCGAGTGCCGTCAAACAGGGCTCGACCGCCTTCCTCAATGGCAACTGGCGCTCGATCACCGGACTGCAGGACCGCTCTGGCGCGCCGGTCGAACTCAATTACAGCTTCGACAAGGGCCAGGGCACGGTGACGCTCAATCAGGCGCGCGGCGGCCAGAAGCAGGCCTGCACCGGCCAGGCGGGATCAAGCCTGAAGAATGGCCAGTTGGTCATCACCCAGACCGGCATCCGCTGTCCGGACGGAACACAGTTCCTTGACTCGCAGGTGAAGTGCACGGTCGGTGCCAGCGGCAAGGCGGTCTGTCGCGGTGCCAACGCCGACGGCACGGACTACGACGTCAATATCGTGCAATAGCCTGTTGTAAGCAGCGCCTCGGGGGAGGAACCTTTCGCCACCATGCTCGCCGAACTGGTCCAATTCTCGGAAAAAGTCTCCCTGATCATGGGTTCAGGAATCCAGTTTCTGGATTTCGCGTTGACCTTGGATCTGCGCCGGGAAGCACCGGGGGAATTCGCCGTTCAGCGCAGTGGCGGCTCGCTCGCCCGCCTGCAGCGTGACACCAAGACCGACCGGTTGTTTTTCCCTGGCAATCAGGGGGTTGCGGTCAGATCGACACTCGACGTGCCGGTTGATGTCTCGTTCAACGTGTTGAACGAATGCTGGCTGCCGCTCCCTTACCTCCGGGTCGGAAGCCAGCAGCAACAGTTCGCGAGCGGGCCGACGACATGGGCGCGCGGTCGTGTGGTCGCACTCAAGCCCGGCGAGGACTTGAGCGGTGCCACGCACCGTCTCACGATCGCCTTTGATACGACGGTGTTCGAGGGCTCCGAGGACAGCACTTACCTCGCGCCGACCAAAGCCGACGTCCAGTCCGGCTCGACCTTCAAGCTTGCCTTCCGCGCCAACGAGATGGGCTGGTTCACCGAGACGCCGTGGATCGCGGCCTGGCTGCAGGAGGTTTACGAGGACCAGGCGCAGGCTCGGTTGCGGCTGCAGCCGGAGGACATCCAGGCGGAGGAAAAGCAGCTCAGTCACCACGCCCACTACCTCAACTGGCTCACCGTCATCGGCGAGCGGGCGCGGCTGCCGGCGGTCGTGGTCCGCTCGAACGCGCGCGATGATGTCGAGAAGGCGATTCCGGTCGACATGGTCCTCGATGTCGGCAATTCGCGCACCTGCGGCATCCTGATCGAGGATCATCCGCAGCAGGGGCATGGCCTGAAAAACCGCTATGAACTGGGCTTGAGGGACTTAACCCGGCCGCAACATGTCTGCGTCGAACCGTTCGAAAGCCGCATCGAGTTCGCGCAGGTCGTGCTCGGCAAGGAGCAGCACGCCTGCCAAAGCGGCCGCAACGACGCGTTCGTCTGGCCGACAATCGCCCGCATCGGTCCGGAAGCGGCGCGGCTTGCCAACAACCGCCGCGGCACCGAGGGCTCGACCGGTCTTTCGAGTCCGAAACGCTATCTGTGGAATGAGGAGCGCTACGTCCCTGGCTGGCGCTTCAACGTCTCGGTCAGCCGCGCCGAGATTGAACCGCATGCCACCGGAGCTCCGTTCAGCAACCTCGTCAACGAGTTGGGCAATGCGCTCTACAGCGTCGACCCGGACGAGCAGATGCCGGTCTTCATGCCGCACTATTCGCGCAGCGCCTTGATGACCTTCATGCTGAGCGAGATCCTGACCCAGGCGCTGGTGCAGATCAACAGCCCCGCCCAGCGCCTGAAGCAGGGCGATCCGGAAAAGGCGCGGCACCTGCGCACGATCATCCTGACCGTGCCGCCCTCGATGCCGAAGCCGGAGCGCGACATTTTCGCCAAGCGGATGGAGCAGGCGATGGCGCTGGTGTGGAAGGCGCTCGGCTGGCATGACGCGGACCTGGGAATGGATCCCGACGGCCGCAACGAGGCATGGCCGCCCTTCCCGACGCTGCATATGCAGTGGGATGAGGCGAGTTGCGCCCAGGTGGTCTATCTATTCAGCGAGAGCCAGGAGCACTTCGGCGGCCGGCCGGAGGACTTCTTCCGCGCGCTCAGGCGCAAGCGCGAAGGGGATACCCAGAAGCGTATCACCGTGGCTTCAATCGACATCGGCGGCGGCACCTCGGATCTGGTCGTGACCGACTACGGCCTCGACGAGGGCAGCGGCGCCAACGTCTATATCCGCCCCGAGCAGCGCTTTCGCGACGGCTTCAAGAACGCCGGCGACGACCTGGTGCTGGAGGTCGTGCAGAAGCTGGTCGTGCCGGCGATCGAGGACGCGCTCCGCGCGGCGGGGGTCAATGACCCTGGGCCGCTGTTGTCGCGCCTGATCGGCTCGGAGTCGATGTCGGTCCACGACATGGCGCTGCGCCAGCAACTGGCGCTGCAGATCCTCTACCCGATGGGCCTGCGGATCTTGAAGGATTACGAGCAGTACATCCCCATACGCCGCGCAGATGTGATCACCCGCTCGCTGGGTGAATGGTTGGAGGGGCGCGAGCCGTCTTCCGATGCGGTCAAAGCGTATTTCGCCAATGGTGTCCGCCGCGAGGCCGGCGCTGATGCGGAGCCGTTCAACCTGCTAAGCGTTCCGGTGACCATCGATCTCAACGGCCTGCACTGGTATTTCCTCAGCGACCAGTTGGAGTTGTGCAAGACGATCCAGGCCTTGAGCGAGATCGTCTACCTCTATAACTGCGATGTCCTTTTGTTGAGCGGCCGGCCGTCGCGCTTGCCCGGTGTGCAGGCGCTGTTCCGGATGCTGCTGCCGTTGCCGCCCGATCGCATTATCGCGCTGCATGGCTACCGGACGGGCACCTGGTACCCCTTCCACAAGGACGGCCGCATCGATGATCCGAAGTCGACGGCCGCAGTCGGCGCCATGATCTGCAAGGTCGGCGGCGAGCGGAAGATCCCGAACTTCAACTTCCTCTCGAACGCTTTCACCGCCTACTCGACGGTCCGCAACATCGGCCTGATGGATCAGAACATGATCATCAAGGACGAGGACGTGTACTACCACGACGTTCGTCTCGACGCGCCGGACTACGTGCTGCCCGACACGCCGTTTGAAATGCGCGGCCGGATGGTGCTGGGGTTCCGTCAGCTCGACAACGCGCGCTGGGGCGGCAGCCCGCTTTACGTGCTGGACTTCAAGGACAAGGCCAAGGAGCGGCTTGCCCGCAGCGACCGCAGCGAACCACCCATTCTCAAGGTCCAGCTGACCAAGGAGACCAAGGTCGGCGCAGAGGGCTTCAAGGTCGCCAATGCGAGCTGTGAGCAGGGCGCAGGGTTCAGCGGCTCTGATTTGGAAATCAAGCTCAATACCCTGACCACCATTGGCATTGGCGAGACGAGCTACTGGCTCGACACCGGGAGCGTGATCCGATGACCCCCGTCGGCGGTGGCGGCGCGACGCCTGAGGGGCTGGCGAAGCGCTGCGAGAACATCCTTGCCGGTGCCGGAGCGGCCATCGAGTGGGTGCAGGACGTCCGCCCGAAGGCGCCGCGGCTCGACCGCGATGCCGACGGCCTGATCGAGAAGCTCCGCCGCTCGCGCAACTTGAGCCGCAGGCTGGGCGCCGCCGCCGGCCGTCAGCTTTCCATCGGCGTGTTCGGCATGTCCCAGGCCGGCAAGTCGTACCTGATCTCGACGCTGGCACGGGGCGCGGACGGCGACTTGAGGACCGTCCTTGAGGGCCAGCGCCTCGACTTCATCGGCCATATCAATCCGCCCGGCGGCGGCAAGGAAGCGACCGGGCTGGTGACACGTTTCACCCGCCAGACGACGGCGACGCCCAAGGGCTATCCGGTTGCGCTCACGCTGTTCACGGAAGCCGATCTCATCAAGATCCTCGGCAACAGCTTTTTCCACGACTTCGACCGCGAGCGAGTCAAGTTCGATACCGAGCCCGAGCGAATCCAGCAGCTGCTGGCGGGTCTTGAAAAGGCACGCCGGCCAAACCCGAGCGGCGGCATCGATGCCGACGACATGGTCGACGTGTTCGACTACTTCGACCGCCGTTTCCAGCAATCGATGGAACCCTTAAAGGCCGATTATTGGCCGACGGCGATCGAACTGGCGCCGCATCTGCAGCGCCCGGAACGGGCCCGCCTGCTCTCGGTGCTTTGGGGCGGGATCGGCGCACTGACGGAAGCCTATGTGAGCCTGGCCGATGGGCTCGCCCGCCTGAACGGTGCGCGCACGGTCTATGCGCCGCTCGATGCCCTGGTCGTCCGCAAGGGCGAAGGCTTCGAGTGGTCGGAAAACTCGATCATCAACGTCGATGTCCTCAACCGGCTTGGCAAGGACGCTGCCCAGACGATCGAGGTTCTCCCCGCCACGGCGGGCGGCACTGGCGCGGCCGTGGCCGTGCCGCGCTCGTTGCTGACGGCGCTTACCGCCGAGATGCGGTTCGAACTCGCCGAGCCGCCGGTGGCGAGCCTCCTGGAACAGGTCGATCTGCTCGACTTCCCCGGCTACCGCGGGCGGCTGCAGGTCGGCGACCTTGACGACGTTCGGCGGCAGGTGAAGCGCGACGATGTCGATCCGGTCGCGCAGCTCCTGTTGCGCGGCAAGGTGGCTTATTTGTTCGAGCGCTATACCGATGACCAGGAGATGAACGTCCTGATCATGTGCACGCGCTGCGACAGCCAGATCGAAATCACGACACTGACGCCGGTGCTCAACGCCTGGGTCCACTCGACGCAGGGCGAGACGCCACAGGACCGGGCGGAGCGGCCGTGCGGGCTGTTGTGGGTGCTCACCCAGCTCGACCACCGGCTGAAGCCGAAGCGCGGCCAAACGGCCTCCCAGCAGCAGCAGGAGTGGAACAACATGGTCCACATCACGCTGCTGGAGCGCTTCTCGCAATGCGAGTGGCTGCAGGAATGGACGCCGGCGCGGCCGTTCCAGAACGTGTACCTGGTGCGCAAACCGGGCTTCCTCGATGCCTCGATCAAGACCACGGCCGACGGCGAGGAACTTGAACTGCTGCCGGGCGAGGCCGAGCGCCTGGCCGAGCAGCAGGCCCTGTTCCTCAACAGCGAGAACGTCGGCCGGCACATTGCTGATGGCGCCGCCGCCTGGAACGCGGTGCTGAAGCTCAACGACGGCGGCATGGAGCGGCTGGGCCACGCGCTTGCCGGGGCGGCGCGGCCGGAGACCAAGCTGGCGCGGATTGCGTCCCAGCTCGACCGGCTGACCGAAGAAATCGTCGGCCACCGGCTTGGTCAGTACTTCTTTTCGGAAGGGGCCGATGAGGTTGAACGCAAACGCAAGCTCGCCGATCAGGTGAAAGCCGCGCTGGAAGAGGTTCTCGACGCCTTCGGGGAACTGCTCTTCTGCCTGCAGCCAGCGGCGGAACCTTTGCGCCGGCTTTACTTGCGCGCCGACACTGCCGCTGTGGGCGGTGGCGCGGCAGCGGAGCAGCAGGCCGGTGCGCCTGAGCGACCGCGACGGCCGACCGTGGTCCGGCTGCCGACGGCACGCGCCCAGCCGGTCATCGCCAGCCGTGCGGCAGCCTTTGCCAAGGCGGTCATGAGCGAATGGATCCGCCAGTTGAAGGGCCTGCCGGACAGCGCCGAGCTGCAGCGCTTTCTCGGACTTTCCGCCGAAACCCTGCGGGCGATTACCGACGAACTGGTGAGTGCGTCCGACCGGCTGCGCCTTGAGGGCGAGTTGATCGAGGCTCTGCGGCCGCTTGAGGAAAAGCGCTCGACGACCCGCACCGGTATCGTCGATCAGCAGGTCTTCCTTGCCCGCGGTGTCGTCAACGAGTTCGTCGACACCCTGGGGTTTGCCGCGGTGCCGATGGCGGAACGGCCCCTGTCGCAGGTCGACGGCCGCCGCATCTTCGAGCCACCGCCGCCGATCCCGGCCGGAACGCTGCCGCAACTGCCGGCCGAGGAGATCCTTTATACCGGCACCTACGCGGTCGACTGGATGGATGCGTTCCGGGCACTCGCGATCGGCAATGCCGGCCACTCGGCGGGCCGCGAGATCACGCCGGAGCAGAACATGCGCTTAGGTGAGATCCTGAAGGTGTTCCGCAACGGTCCCGGCAATGCACCGGCTTCGTAACGGGGGAGGTGAAGAGTGGCCATCCGCGCTGAGCTGAGCGCTGACCAGGACAGGGGGCCGGGCTATGGCGTGCTGCGGATCGCAGGGCTGGGGACGCCCGGCGGTTCCCTGGATCTCTCACTGAAGTGCAATGACGCCAAGGCGCCGTTCCTGGGCACCGGCGGCAAGTGGCAGGCAACGGAGGCATGGCAGTCTGCGGCAGCGATGACCGCAGAGGGCGACGACCTCCTGATCCCGGTCGGCCCCGAAATCGTCGATGCGATCGTGGCTCAGCCGAGCCGCGTTGCCTACTATCTCACGGTTGCCACCGGCGTCCAAAAGCAAGGCGCGACGCTGACCGTCCATCGGCTGCTCGGATCCGGCGCCGCTGCCGACGATCAGGCCGAGCGCGAACGGCTGCAGCGTGAGGCCGAAGAACGTGAACGGCAGGAGCGCGAGGCCGAGCGGCTGCGGCTGGAGGAAGCTGAGCGCGCCCGGCTGGATGAGGCAGAGCGCCTGCGGCGGGAGCAGGAAGAAGCAACGGTGCTGGCCGCGCAACGCCAGGCAACCGAACCCGTCGCGCCGGTGTTGGAACCGGAACCTCAGCGGCGGCGCTGGATGCTCGCCCTTATTCCGGCAGTGCTCGTGCTCAGCGTGGCGGCCGTGGCGGGGAGCTGGTATGCCTGCCTGATCCCCATTCCCGGCCTCGTTCCGGCGCGCTGCACCGCAGAGAGTGCAGCGGAAACCGCACAGCCCCCGGCGGAGGTGCCGGCCGCGGTGGCCAGCCCGACCAGTTGCGCCGGCCTCGGTGTCGAGGAATGCATCCGCCTAGCGGAAACGGCGCTTTCCGAGAAGCGCCTGGAGCCGGCGCGGCAGCTGTTCCAGCAGGCTGTGCAACTGGGCGGAGCACAGGCCGCAGTCGCCCTTGGTCGCATGTACGATCCGGAGACATGGTCCGCTGCCGCAAGTCCGGCACCTGCTGCCGACTGGGAAACGGCGGTCTACTGGTACGAGACTGCCGCGCGCGCGGGCGATGGGGCGGGCCTCCTGGGCGCCGGGCGCCTGCTCTGTCGCGAAGCCAAGAGCGATATCGAGCGCCGCCAGGGCCTCAAGTACCTGCGCGAGGCGGAAACGAAGGGCGCAGCCGAGGCCAAGGCCTTGATCCCGGCGTGCGAGGCGAAGGGGTCGTGAGCGTGAGTTCCAGGATCGGACGGTCGGTTGCGGCGTTCCTTTTCGCCCTCTTGTTGGTGACCAGTGGTGCCGTCCTGGCGCAGCCCGCCGGACAGACGCTGCCGGTCCCAGCCGCAGCGGCGCGGGTACCCTTGCTGATGCAGGGCAAGAAGACGCTGTTCCAACGTGTCCTGACGCGCCCCGGCGCGATGATGGTGAAGGCGCCTGGGGAAGCGGGCGGCACCGCGGTGCCAGCGCTCTCCCAGTTCTACGTCTACCAGCGGCGTGCCAATGCCGGCGAGGAATGGGTCGAGGTCGGCAGCGGCAGCCGCGGCAAGGTCGACGGCTGGATCGCCGGCAGTGCGGTGCTGCCGTGGGAGCAGCAGCTGGCGCTGGCCTTCACCAATCCGGCGGGACGCGAGCGGGCGCTCCTCTTCAACGAAAAAGACACCGTGCTGCAGCTCTTGAAGGCCAAGGACCCCGGAGCAACGGTGGCACCGATTCGCACCGCCGTCGCCGCCGGGAAGAGCGATCCGCGCGTCGTCTCGATCGAGCCGGAGACGTACATCGACATCGACAAGCAGTTCTACCTGCTGCCAATCCTGCAGGCGGCCGAGATCGACACCGGCACGGGCTTCCGCGCCCGCGTGCTGGAGATCGCCTCGGTGACGGCAAAGAAGGGCGGTGCGTCGCCCACCGACACCGGCAAGGCGTCCGCGCAGCCGCCGCAACCTGCCGCCCTGCGCAGCTTCTCGGCCGCCATCGTGTTTGTGATCGATTCCACCATCTCAATGGGCCCCTACATCGATCGCACCCGCGATGCGGTGCGAAGGATCTACGACGCGGTTGAAAAGGCAGGTCTCGCGAACCAGGTCCGCTTTGGCCTGATCGCCTTCCGCTCCAGCGTCAAAGCGGTCCCGCAGCTCGAATACGCAGCGAAAATGTATGCCGACCCCTCCGAGGTGCGCGACGGCAAGGACTTTCTGGCCCGCGTTGCGGCGCTCAAGCCGGCGACGGTGTCGAGCCCCCACTTCGATGAGGATCCCTATGCCGGCGTGATGGCGGCGGTGCGGGGGATCAAGTGGGGCAATTTCGGTGGCCGCTATCTGGTCCTGATCACCGATGCCGGCGCCATCGGTGGCGATGATCCCTTGTCCTCGACCGGCCTCGGCGCATCGGAGGTCCGCCTGGAGCTGCAGCGGCTCGGCATCGCGCTCTATGCCCTGCACTTGAAGACGCCGCAGGGCAAGGCCAATCACCCGTCGGCTCAGGCCCAGTACGAGGACCTCTCGCGCAACCCGATCACCAACAGCGCGCTCTACTATCCGGTCGAGGCCGGCTCGGTCGATCAGTTCGGCCGTATCGTCGACCGCTTGAGCGGCGCCATCGTCGACAGCACCCGTGCCGCCGCGAAGGGGGAGCTGGTCGCCGGCAGCGCCCGCGGCGCCCTGACCAGCGGCACCGATGCCAAAGCCGATCCAGTGCTGGCCAAGCTCGACGCCGAGACGGAGCTGCTGGGCCGGGCGATGCAGCTCGCCTACCTCGGCCGAGTGCAGGGGACGACCGCGCCGCCGTTGTTCCGCGCCTGGCTGAGCGATCGTGATTACGCCAAGCTGGAGCGGCCGACGACGGAAGTGCGCGTGCTCCTGACCAAGAGCCAGTTGAGCGATCTGGCCCAGGTCGTGGGCACCATTCTCGACGCCGGCGAGAAGTCGCAAGCGACCTCGACCGCTGATTTCTTCGACCTGATCCGCTCGGCGGCGGCACAGATCGCCCGCGATCCGGCCGCCCTCAACAATCCCAGCGCAACGAAGCTGGGGGAACTGGGCCTGTTGTCGGAATACCTCGATGGCCTGCCGTACAAGAGCGACGTGATGGCGCTCACGCGCGACATCTGGGCGTCGTGGAGCATCTCCGAGCAGGAGGAATTGCTCGACAAGCTGCGTCGCAAGCTCCGGCTCTACCAGCTTTATCACGACGACGTCGATCGCTGGGTGAGCCTGGCCCCCAACGCGGATGCCGGTGAGCGCGTCTATCCGGTGCCACTCGAGGCGCTGCCATGAGCGATGCCGGCCTGGTCCTGGACCTTGCCGGTACGACGCGCCAGTTGGGGGATGCGGCAGCCGGCTTTCGCCTGGAGGTGCCGGCGTTTCGGGTTGCGCGCGGCGAGTGCGTCGCCCTCACCGGCCCCAGTGGCTGCGGCAAGAGCACGATGCTGGATCTGTTGGGCCTCGTCCTGCGGCCGGACCGGGCCGACGTCTTCCGGCTGACGTTCGGCGAGGGAGAGACGATCGACGTCGCTGCCCTGTGGGCGGGCGGGCAGCGCGACGCGCTCGCAGCAGTTCGGGCCGCGCACATCGGCTATGTGCTGCAGACCGGCGGCCTGTTGCCGTTCCTGACGGCGCGCGACAACATCATGCTTTCACGTGCGCTTCTCGGCATCGCGGACGGTGATGGCCTGATCGAGCACCTCGTTGCGGCGCTGCGGATCGGTCATCTCATGACAAAGAAGCCGCAAGCACTCTCCATCGGCGAGCGGCAGCGGGTCGCGATTGCGCGGGCACTCGCGCATCGGCCACCGCTCTTGCTCGCCGATGAACCGACGGCAGCGCTCGACCCCGAGCAGGCGGTCCGAGTGATGGAGATGATGCTGGCGCTGGTCCGCGCGATGCGGCTGACCGCAATCATCGTCAGCCACGACTGGGATCTGGTGCGTTCGCTGGGCCTGCGCGAGGTCAAGGCGGTTCCGCTGCCGGCAGCCGAAGGCGCCGCGACCCGCTTCGCCTGTTGACCGGCACCAAGGGCGAGCGAGAACGGGACGCATGGCAACGAAGGGCACAGGACGGCAGTGGAAAGAGACGGCGATCCTGGCATGGCGGGACTTCGTCCACGAATGGCGGGTTTCGCTTTGCCTCGTCTTTGCGCTGTCGGCGGTGCTGGCGCCGCTCCTGGTGCTGTTCGGCCTGCGCACCGGCATCGTCACCACCATGACCGAACGATTGCAGGCCGATCCGCGCAACCTTGAGCTCGTCATCCGCGGCAACCACCGTTTCGACCAGCGCTGGCTCGACACGCTCACCGCCCGCGCCGAGGTCGGTTTCGCCGTGCCACGCACGCGGACCCTTGCCGCAACCCTGACGCTGGAGGCCGACGGCCGCTTCCTGCACGACATCGATCTGATCCCGACGGCGGCGGGAGATCCGCTGTTGGCCGGCGCACCAATGCCCGCAGGCCTGCACGATGTGCTGGTGACACATACGGTCGGCGCCAAGCTGGGTGTCGGTCCCGGCAGCCGCGTCGATGGCCTGATCACCCGGCGCATCGACACTCGGGCCGAAGCCGTGCGGGTGCCGCTCACCGTGGTGGCTGTGCTGCCGGAGACGGTGATCAGCGGCGACGCCGTGTTTGCCTCGACGGCGCTGTTGTTCGCGACCGAGGACTATCGCGACGGCGCACGGGTGCCGGAGCTGGGCGCTGATACCGGGATCGGGGAACGGCCGCGCGAACGCCGCTTCGCCAACGTCCGCCTGTATGCACGTGGCCTCAGCGATGTCGCTCCACTCGCCCTGCAGCTGCGCGGTGACGGCTTGGACGTCGTGACTCGGGCTAAGGAGATCGCGAGCGTGCAGGCGATCGGCCGCGTGCTCACGCTCATCTTCGCCGTTCTTGCCGCGATTGCCGCCGGCGGCTACCTCCTGTCGCTCGCAGCCAGCGTCTGGGCCACCGTCGAACGCAAGCGCAAGGAGATCGCGCTGTTGCGCCTGATCGGCCTGCGCAGCGGCCCGCTGATCGGCTTTCCGGTCGTCCAGGCGCTGCTGGTCGCGATAGGTGGGATTGTCGTCTCGGGCGCGCTTTACCTGATCGTGGCGACGGCGTTCAATCGGCTCTTTGCGGCGGAGTTGGCCGAACGTGAGTTCGTTTGCCGGCTGTTTGTCGGCGATGCGCTCGCGGCGGCGCTGTTGACTGTCGTGCTTGCCATCGCCGCGGCTGTTGTCGGAGGATACCGTGCGACGCGAATTGATCCGGCCGAGCGGTTACGCGAGCTCTAGCCCCACGCGCGTTTTTGCCTGTGCACTCGCCGTTGCGCTGGCCCTTCAGGGCGGTACCGCGGGTGCAGCCGCGTGGCCGGACGAGCACGTGAATCCCAAGCCCGCCGAAGGGGACGTCATCCTGCCGATGCCGTGCGGTGGCGCCATGGCCTTCCGACCCGTCGCCATCCCGTCGGAAGGTCCGCTGAGCGATCGCACGATCTATTTGGGCGCTACCGACAGCGGCCGTGGCGCGCTCGAAGGCTCCCACGCCGCACAGATCGCCGGCAGTTTCGCCGATGCCGGCGGCCAGCGCACCTACCTCCTCGGCAAGTACGAGGTCAGCCGGCTGCAGTACCAGGCGCTTGCGCAGCCGTGCCCGAAGCCGGCGGACGACCTGCGCCTGCCGCAGGCCGAGATCGGCTGGGCTGATGCGGTCGCCTTTGCCGATCGCTACAGCCTGTGGCTGCGCCAGAACGCGATCGCGGCGCTGCCCAAGGACGACGGCGAGCCGGGCTTCGTGCGCCTGCCAACCGAAGCGGAGTGGGAGTTCGCTGCCCGCGGCGGCATTCGGATGTCGGAATCGGAGTTCACCGACCGCGTGTTCCCGATGCCGGATGGGATCGGCAGCTACGTCTGGTTTGCAGGTCCGGAGTCCGCCAACGGCAAGGCGCAGCGGATCGGCCTCCTCAAGCCGAACCCGCTGGGGCTGCACGACGTGCTCGGCAATGTCGATGAGATCATGCTGGAGCCGTTCCGCCTCAACCGGCTCGATCGCCTGCACGGTCAAGCCGGCGGCTTCGTCGTTCGCGGCGGTAACTATGCGACGGCGAAGAACGACATCCGCACCGCCTATCGCCAGGAAATCCCGTTCTATCAAGGCAAGGAGACGCGGCGCGCCACGACAACCGGTTTTCGCGTTGCCGTCGTCGGCCGGGTGATCACCTCGCGCGCGCGGCTGCAGGCAATTGATGCCGCGTGGGCAGCGCTCGGGACGGCACCGGAGACGGCAGCGCCTTCAAAGCCGGCCACTCCCGAGCCGGCAGCATCCGCCAAGCCCGAACCTGCGAAGCCGTCACCGCTCGACGGGCCGCCGCGCGCCGATCCGCTCGATGAAATCGAAACGATCGCGCAAGGCGTCGACGATACCGCCGCCAAGCAGCGCCTCAAGCTCTTACAGGTGGCCGTGCGTGCCGGCTTTCAGGCCCGCGACGACCAGCGCGACCGCGCCGCCAAGGCTCGCCTCCGTCTCGGCACCTTTCTGTGCCAGAAGCTGAAGGATGACGCGCTACCGATCGACAAGCTCAGGGATGTGCATCGCGCCTGCGTGCAGGACCGCGGCGAACAGCACGAGCGCTGCCGTGGCCAGGCCGCCATGATCGAGACTGAGGAGGCCAAGCTGTGGGAAAACCTGCGCTACTATGCCGATACGCTCGTCACCCTGGTCGAGGACTACGATGATGCGGTGCTCGGCCGTCAGCTTGGCATTTTGAAGAGTGAATTGGGCGCACGGGGCTTGCAAGGGTTGCTTCCCGTTACCGATCTTTACTATCGGCATGCGCTCGCATTCCGGCGCACGAAGTCGATCGAGCGTCAGGCTTGGCTGGCCGAGTGTAAGGCCGGCTAGTGCAGCGACCCAATCGGGCGGTTCACGCCCGAGCAAGGTTGTCGCTGCACAACATAGTGAATCGCGTGCACTTTCGGCACAAACAGGATGTACGCTCTGTTTGTGCCAGTGCACTCGTGCAGCGACCCAATCGGGCGATTCACGCCCGAGCAAGGTTGTCGCTGCACAACATATTGAATCGCGTGCACTTTCGGCACAAACAG
>JADHED010000049.1_pt1 | contig 159489 bp, 128 predicted proteins | sample 8952041 | NCBI WGS metagenome assembly JADHED01 (sample SAMN16124423, study PRJNA663239) | bioreactor sludge metagenome | isolation source: sludge (control) | place: India:Bengaluru | collected 2018-09-08 | reverse complement strand
GGACGCTGATCAGCGGCGAGCTGGCGGCGTCGGCCTACACGGCGGAGTGGGACGGTCGTGATGACGCGGGCCGGCAGTCGGCCAGCGGCTCGTACTACTACCGTCTGCGCAGCGAGGGCCAGGAAGTGACCCGCAAGATGACGCTCCTGAAGTAGCTCGTTCCCGCGGGAAGGCGAGAGGGGTGGGACGATGTCCCACCCCTCTTCGCGTGACCGCCATCGGCCCGTCGCCGGCCGAGGGCTACCCCAGGTCCAGCTCGATCGGCTCCGCGGTGATCAGCGGGTGCGCGCTCAGCCGCCGCCGGGCCTCGACCACGAGGTCGAAGCGGCCCGTGACGGTGCCGCCGCCCTCGATCTCGTAGTCGTGGGCGGGCGCGTAGGCCTCGACGCCCTTGGCGCGGGGGGCGCGCTTCTCCGCGGTGCGGCGGTCGGTCAGCTTCACCCCGGCCGGCAGGTCCGCCAGCAGGTCCTGGATCTCGACCCCGTAACGCACGGCGTAGGCGTGGAACGCGTAGCCGAAGGACGCGCGGCGGATCCGGCGGTCGGACAGGATCGCGAGGCCGGTCTCGGCCGTCATGCGCTTGGCCGCGCCCTTCAGCAGCCCGCGCAGCTCGCCGTCGAGGATCACGCGGCAGGCCTGGTGGTGCGAGGCGACCAGCTCCTTCAGCCGGGCGCCGAAGCCCGGTCCGGCGACGGCGGCCTCGTGCGTGTGCACGGGCGCGGACCCGCAACCGGCGCCGGCGGCGAGCCCGGCGAGGAAGCCGTGGACCAGGTCGCGCGGGCCCTGGATGGTCAGCTCGTGGAAGGTCGGCGTCGCGGCGGCCGGTTTGGTGGCCATGGTTCCCCTCCTAGGCGAAGTAGATGAAGGTGATCACCACGAAGGTCGTCACCAGGATCGGCAGCGAGTACTTCAGCATGTAGCCGAAGAAGCTGGGCATCGGAACGCCCGCCTCCTCGGCGATGGACTTGACCATGAAGTTGGGCGCGTTGCCGATGTAGGTGTTGGCGCCCATGAAGACCGAGCCGGCGGAGATCGCCGTCAGGTCCCGGATGAACTCGGGGTTGCGCAGGCTCGCGTCCAGGAAGCCCAGCATGCCGGGCACCGCGGTTTCGGGCATGCCGAAGCTGCCCAGGGCCGTGTTGAAGAAGGTCAGGTAGGTGGGCGCGTTGTCCAGGAAGCTGGACAGGCCGCCGCTGACCCAGAAGTAGTGCGCGGGCGACTTCACGAAGGCGACCACGCCGGCCAGGGCGCCGGCGGACCCGACCTGCAGGATCGCCAGGGCGGGGATGATGGTCATGAAGATCCCGGCGAAGAGGTAGGCCACCTCCTGGATCGGGCCCCAGGAGAACTCGTTCTTGGCGCGGATCGCCTTGGCCGTGAAGCGCAGCGAGAGCGCGCCCATCAGGATCAGGATCGCGTCGCGCAGCCAGTTCTGCAGCTCGACGTGCACGTGCCCATAGATGGGCACCGACTGCAGCTTGAGCGAACCGGAGAGCAGCACCCCGCCCATGATGCCCAGCAGGAACAGCAGGTTGTGCAGGCCCTCGATGCGGATGCCCTTGCTCCGGCCGTCGGGCCCGTCATCCGGCGCCGCAGTGGGCTCCTTGCGGAACCAGTAGGTGTCCAGGGCGAAGAAGACCAGCAGCAGGATGGCCACGGCCGTCAGCGCGTGCGGCAGCAGCGCCTTGGTGACCCAGAAGAACGGCACCCCGTGCAGGAAGCCCAGGAACAGGGGCGGGTCGCCCAGGGGGGTGAGCGAGCCGCCGATGTTGGCCACCAGGAAGATGAAGAACACCACGGTGTGGACCCGGTAGCGCCGCCAGGCGTTGGCCCGCAGCAGGGGGCGGATCAGGACCATGGCCGCGCCGGTCGTCCCGATCCACGAGGCCAGCAGGGTGCCGATCAGCAGCAGCAGCACGTTGACCTTCGGCGAGCCGCGCAGGCTGCCGCCGACATAGATCCCGCCGGCCACGGTGAACAGGGCCCACAGCAGGATGATGAAGGGGATGTAGTCGATCACGTAGATGTGGATGATCGACTGCAGCGCCTCGCCCCGGAAGGCGATCAGAAACGGCACCGCGAACACCAGCGACCAGAAGGCCGCGACCTTGGGGAAGTGGCGGTGCCAGAAGTGCGGCGCCAGCAGCGGGAAGACCGCGATCGAGAGCAGGATCCCCACGAAGGGCAGCGCGCTCCACAGGGGCAGCCGCGCGCCCAGGCTGGGGGCGGCGTGCTGCGGGGCGGCGTGCGCGGCGGCGCCGCCGTGGCCGTCGAGGGCGGCCGCGACGCCGGGCAGCAGCATCAGGACGAGGAGCGCGGTCGGGACGAGCCACGCCGCGCGGGCGCGGGCGCGAGGGGTGAGGCCGAAGATCATGGCGACTCCTGTTCGAGGGGAAGGCGCTCGCCCCGATGAGGGCGATCCGGAGCGCGTCGGGACGCGAAGGGGAAGCTAGGGAGTCGTGGGGAAGGTGTCAATCCGGCGGGTGCCAGGCAAGGCGCAAATGATAATCAATTATCAATAATTCATTATTTACCTTGCTACTCCGAAATCCGGGTGGCAACATTCCGCAGGTTTTCAAGCCGCCGGACTGAACGGATCCACCGGTCGGCACCATGGTTTTGCCGGAAGGAGACCCCCTTGAAGACGTTGAAGTTGACCACCCTGTTCGTGATCCTGGCGATGCTGCTGAGCGTCGTCGCATATGCCGAGTCCTGCTCCGAGACCTGCGCCAGCACCATCAAGGTGACGGGCGAGTCCCGCTACCGGATCCAGATGGACGGCCCCGGGTTCTACGACTACAACTCCGACACCGACCCCACCTGGTACAGCCAGATGCGCACCCGCATCGGAGTCAAAGCCATGGTCGCAGAGAACATGGGCGTGTTCGCCCAGTTCCAGGACACCCGCTACATCGGCAGTGTCGATCCTACGCTGTTCGTTGATCCCCTGCTTGACCTGCACCAGGGCTACATGTGGTACAAGCCCTGCGAGAAGAGCTGGTTCAAGCTGGGCCGCTTCGAGATGAGCATGCACAACGAGCGCCTGATCGGCGCCGCCGATTGGAGCATGTACGGCCAGGCCTTCGAAGGTCTGATGTTCGGCCGCCAGCTCGGCGAGAACATGAAGGCCACGGCCTGGGCCACGAAGGATTACGAGAGCTTCGATCTGTACAACGACGTCGAAGGCGATCCCGCCGGCGACGACATGTTCTACGGCCTGAACTTCTCGTTCCTGAACAAGGGCGTGGACCTGTTCGCGTTCATGAACAAGGTCTATGCCCTCGACGTCGATGACGACGGCTTCTCCGATGGCGACGCCTCCCTGATGACCTTGGGCGCCTACAGCCAGCGCACGTTCGCCGAGAACTTCGACTACGACGCCATGTTCGCGATGCAGACCGGCACTTTCGACGATGGCACCACCGAGACGGACCTCAGCGGCATGCTGCTGTTCGCCGAGGTCGGCTATACGATGACCAACGGGTTCCGCCTGGCCGGTCTCGTGGATTACACCACTGGCGACGACCCCACAACGAACGACAAGGTCGAGAGCTTCGACAACCTGTACTTCACGCCGCACAAGTTCTACGGCGCCATGGACCTCTTCGGCTATGGCATGGACGCGGGCATCATGGACATCGCCCTGCGCGGCATGTACCCGGTCAACGAGAGCTGGACCATTAACGGCGACTTCCACAGCTTCGCGACCGTCGAGGACTACGCTGCCGACAAGACGGCCGTGGGCACCGAGATCGACCTGTCCGGCAAGTACGTCGACGGCGGCTTCGCCTGGCAGACCGGTTTCAGCATGTTCTCGCCGAGCGACGACTATGATGACGCATTCATTCCTGGCGACGCCGACAGCCAGAACTGGCTGTACACGCAGGCCACGATGAGCTTCTAGTCCTCTCCCGAGGGCAAGACCACGCGCCCCCGGCGGCACCGGCCGCCGGGGGCGTGTCTTTTCGCAGCAGGGTGGTCAGGGTCAGCGGCCGGCAGCCGCGACCAGGTCTCGCAGGAAGGGCGCCGCCCCGTTCATGACCAGCTGCACCGCGATGACCGTCACCAGCAGGCCCATCAGCTTCTCCACGATGCGCATGCCCGTGGAGCCGAGGCGCCGCAGCACGGTGTCGGCGGTCAGCAGGATCACGCCGGTCAGCAGCAGGATCAGGGCGGCGGCGGCGCCGACGATCAGCGCGCCGGTCATGCCGGGGGTCTCGGCCCGCAGCACCATGACCGTGGTGATCGAGGCCGGGCCGGCGATCATCGGGATCGCCAGGGGGGTCACCGACGGGTCGTGGTCGGGGTCGGGGACCGGTTCGGGATCGGGCTGGGCCCGGGCGGCCTGGTCCAGGCCGGTGTGCCAGCGCCGGGGGCGGCTCTGCAGCATGTCCAGGCCGACGCCGAAGAAGATCACGCCGCCGGCGATGCGGAAGGCGTCCACGGTGATGCCGAAGGTGCGCAGCACGGCGCTGCCGGCGTAGGTGAACACCAGCAGGACCAGCAGGGACACCAGCAGGGCCTTGACCAGGATGCGCCGCTTGCGGTCGCGGGACAGCCCGGCGGTCTGGCCGCTGAAGAACGGGATGCAGCCCAGCGGGTCGATGACCGCGAACAGGGACGACAGCGAGAGCAGGGCGAAACCGTACAGGTCCATCGGGGCTCCTCGGGAAGGGCGGTTGTCGGCGGGCGGCATGACCGCGGGCGGCAAGCTCGCGGATGCGGGGGGCCGTGTCAAGCGCCTGACAATCCGGTGACAACTATATCTTGTCTGTCCGCGCCGCGCCTTATATCCTCGGTTCCATGATCAACGTTCGTTGACCTCATCCTGCGCGGAGGGATCCCCATGATGCGTCTGCTCATCCTCATCGCCGGACTGCTCGCCCTGCTCGCCGTCGCCGCGGCCGCGGGCGGCGGTTTCGCCGAGCGCGTGGGCGTGCCGGCCGGCGCGGCCTACGTCGGTTCCCAGGCCTGTCTGGACTGCCACGACGAGGCCGGGGCCTTCTACCAGCACACCCCCCATTCCGTGGAGCGGGCCCCGACCGCGCCCGGCTCCGGCGCGAGCGCCTGCGAGGCCTGCCACGGGCCGGGCAGCCTCCACGTCGAGGCCGGCGGCGAGGGACCCATCTTCGGCCGGGCCGCCCTGTCCGCCCTGGATGCCGAGGACCGCGCCGAGATGTGCCTGCAGTGCCACCAGGACAAGCGCCTCGCCTGGGCCGATTCGCCGCACGCCGGCAGCCCGACCGACTGCGCGGCCTGCCACACCGACGTCGTCCACGGGGGCGGCTCGGCGCAGGCGCCGTCCGCCTTCCGGGTCGCCGGCGAGTTCTGCCTGCAGTGCCACGCGGCCCAGGCCGCCGACTTCCGCCTGCCGTTCCGCCACCGGGTGCTGGAGGGCGAGGTCTCCTGCCAGGACTGCCACGCGGTCCACGGCGCGGCGCTCGCCGCCGAGCCCCTGGGCGACCTGAACGCGGCCTGCCTGGACTGCCACACCGAGATGGCCGGCCCGTTCCTCTTCGAGCACGAGGCCGTCTCAGCCGAGGACTGCACGGCCTGCCACCGGCCGCACGGCTCGGTCAACGACAAGCTGCTGACCCAGGACGGCAACTCGCTGTGCCTGCAGTGCCACTTCGAGCCCGGCTACCCGACCATCGGCGACGTGGACCACGGCGGCTTCCTGGGCAGCGAGGCGCGCTGCTACGACTGCCACCACGAGATCCACGGTTCGAACCTGAACCCCACCTTCCTGGACTAGAAAGGAGCGCGTCATGAAGAACCTGCGACTGACGATGTTGACCGCCGCCGCGGTGGCGCTCCTGGCCGCCGGCGCGGCCGCCGCCGGCGATCCGCCGGCCCAGGCCGGCCGGATCTGGGCCGCCCCGGGGGACCACGTGGGCCTGTTCACGCATGCCACGCTGAGCCTCGACGTCCTGGACGACTACGGCTACGCCGCGAAGGCGGCCGAGGACTGGCAGCTGACCGACCAGTACCGCTTCTCCTCGGTCTTCGCCTGGAATCGGACCTGGGACACCGGCCGCTGGCTGACCCTGCGCGGCGCCGGCGAGAACGGCGGCCGCCCCGGCGGCGCCGGTTCGCTCGGCCTGTGGGGCGGCTCGACCGGCGGGTTCCGGACCTCGGTGACCTACCGCAGCTTCGACCACTACTACGACGGCACCAGCGAGATGCGCTCGGCCGTGTTCGCCGCGCCGCCGCCGCCGGCGGTGATCGAGCCCGCACCGGTGATGAACTGGAACCGCTTCGAGGCGGCCAGCTCCCATCGCGTCTGGAACGGGTTCGGCCTCGAGGCGGGCGTCGCCTTCACGCGGCGCGACGGGACCAAGGGCAGCCTGCTGCGCAGCGGGGCCGGCGCCGCCGTGCCCGGTCTGAAGCACTTCGGCACCCTCGACCGCAAGGTCTGGGCCGGCGGCGACTACGCCTACGGCAAGCTGGCGACGGACTGGGAAGTGTCCTACCGCAAGAGCGAGGGCGACCGCGCGCTGGGCACGCGGCACCTCTACACCGACGACCGCACCCTGTGGAGCGGGCGGGTCGGCGGCGCCCTGGAAGTGTCGCCGACGCTGCGCCTGGTGGGCCAGGCCACCGGCAGCTACCTCGAGAGCAACCCGCACGAGACCCAGGGCCTGGCCGACCGCGACGTCGCGTCGGACGCCGTGTCGGGCACCGGCCGCGTCGGCGCCCTGTGGACGCTGTCCCGCGGCACGCGCCTGGACCTGTCCGCGGCCGTCCGCAACCAGAACGTCGACGGGCAGGTCGGCCCCGACGACGCCGTCGTCCACGCCGTCGACCGCGACCTCACGAGCCAGGACTACCGCGCGGCGCTGTCGACGACCCGGCTGCCCTCGACCCGGCTGCAGCTGAGCTACCGCTACCGCACCAGCGACCTGGAGGAGACGACCGCCCAGGACGGCGTGCCCGGCAGCGGCGTCGAGGGGGACTTCCAGTCCACCGACCGGCAGCGGACCAGCCAGGAGGCCGCGCTGCGCGCGCGCACCCGGCTCGCGCGCAACGTGACGCTGAAGGCCAAGGCGACGTGGCTGCAGGAAGAGATCGATTCGACCGACACCTGGGACACCGCCGACAGCGACGCCTGGTTCTACTGGATGGGCGACCGCAAGCGCGACAAGCTGGTCTGGGAGGTCTGCCTGAACACGCGGCCGGCTCCGGGCCTCAGCCTCGACCTCGGCCACCAGGCGATCGCGCAGACCTTCGAGCGCGAGGATGTCGCCGGGGTGGAGACCACCTGGGACGCCGTGCGCGGCTTCGCCGTGGCCACCTGGGCCGCGGCGCCGCGCCTGACGCTGCTGGGTTCGTTCTCGATGGGGCAGGAGGAGTACGGCATCACCGGCGCCCCGGCCGTCGCCGCCGACGTCAGCCCCCTGGCCTACGACGCCACGACCGTGCGCTACGCGCCCGGCGCGGTGCTGGACCTCGGCCGCGGCTGGAGCTGCGAGGGCCACTACGAGGCCGTCCGCACCACCGACTCGGTCGAGAACGACCTGGACCGCTGGTCGGCCCGCACGAGCTGGCGCTTCGCCGAGAAGCTGACCGCGACCGCGAGCTACCGCCGCTGCGAGTTCGACGAGAACCGCTGGGACGACTACATCCTCGACCAATACTCGCTGTCGGTGGGGGGCGTCTTCTAGCCCCGCCTCCAGGCGATGCTGGAACGGGAGCTCCGCTCAGGCGGGGCTCCCTTTTTTTCGGAGACCACGATGGCATCGTTTCGTGATGAATGAACGACTGTTTTCGTATCCTCATGTCATTGCTAATCTTATAACACCTAGTTTGTGGATATGCTTTAAGTTGTTGATGATAAAGGAGTTCAGTAAGTTAAAAACCTAACATTAGGGATTGACGGGTCGATCCGGGGGGATAACTTGGGGCAGAGTCAACGTTCGCTCACCTCGTCAGAGGGAACGCCATGGCGACCGACACACGACCTGCCAATCGCCGCGGCGAGATCCTCGACCACGCGTCGCGGCTCTTCTCGGCCCACGGCTACGACGGCACCGCCATCCGCCTGATCGCCCGCGCCAGCGGCGTGACCGAGGCCGCCATCTACCGCCACTTCGACGGCAAGGCCCAGCTCTACGACGAGGTCATCCGCGCCAAGGTCCGCGAGCACGACATCGCGGGCGACCTGGCGGCCAGCCGCGGCCGCGGCGACGTCGAGGACGTCCTGCGCGCGGTCGCCAACCACGTCCTGTCCCTCGCGCAGCGCGACCCAGAGCTTGTGAGGTTGATGTCCAACAGCAGCCTCGAGAACGACCAGGGCCGCGCCACGATCTTCCGCGAGGTGCGCAGCCCCTACATCGAATTCCTGGTCGAGGAGATCACGCGGCGCATGGCGGCGGGGGAGGTCCGGCGGATCGATCCCGTCATCACGAGCCGCTGCTTCGTGGGCATGGTCATGGACTGTGCCCTCAACGCCGGCATGTGGAGCCGGTTCGCGGGTGCGGAGGTCGACGCGCAGACCGTGGTCTGCAACAACGTGCCGATCTTCGCCCGCGGGCTCACCAACGACGGCGCCGCGTCGCCGTCCAACGACGGAGTGTGACCATGCACAAGCACGCAGCGGTCGCGGTCCTCGCGTTCCTGGTCCTGGCCAGCCTGTGGGGGTGCGAGAACGACACCTCCAACGGCTCCGGGGACCCGGGCGTCGTGCTGACCGACAAGACCTGCCTCGGCTGCCACAGCAGCCGGGACATGCTCATCGCCAGCCTGGGCGAGGAGGCGAAGTCCGCGGCCGACCCCGCCGCCAAGGACGACGGCTGAGGCGGCTCCGTACCCGCGCTGGAGGCGTGGGAAAAGGTCATCATCACCGGCACCAACGGCCAGCGGTTCCTCGAGAGCGTGCACGGCCAGCGTTCCTGCCAAAGCTGCCACGGCGGCCCGGTCGACCGCACGTTCGAGACCATGGAGGAGGCCCACACGGGCATGGTCGCCGACCCCAGCGCGCACGGCGCCTGCGACGGCTGCCACGCCGACGAGGCGGCGGCCCACGCCAACAGCCTGCACGCCAACCAGTGGGGCTACATCGCGGCCATCGAGCTGCGCGGGCGCTGCACCTTCGAGGGCTCCGGTTTCGAGGGCTTCTTCGACCAGAAGTGCGGCGGCTGCCACACGACCTGCGGGCAGTGCCACGTCAGCCGCCCGACCAGCGTCGGCGGCGGCTTCCCGCTGATCGGCACCTACTACTCGCACCGCTTCCGGGCCTCGCCGGACATGACCGAGCAGTGCGTGGCCTGCCACGGCTCGCGCGTGGGCAACGACTTCCTGGGGCAGAGCGAGGGCAACGTGCCCGACGTCCACCGCCAGCCCTACGGCTGGCAGTGCAAGGACTGCCACACCAAGGAAGAGATCCACGGCGACGCGCAGCACGAGGGCGATCACTACGAGCACCGCTACGAGGTGGCGACGATGCCCCGCTGCGAGGACTGCCACGGCGAGGAGCAGGACGACGGCTGGGACAACGCCTACCACGCCATGCACGTGGGCAACGACGGCCTGAACCTGCAGTGCCAGGTCTGCCACTCGCAGCCCTACAAGAACTGCACGAACTGCCACAACCTGGTGGCGGACGGCGAAGGGGAGAAGTACGACATCGACCCCAGCCGCGTGCAGTTCAAGATCGGCCGCAACCCGAGCCCGCACCGCTCCGAGTACGACTACTCGGTGGTGCGCCACCTGCCGATCGATCCCGGCACCTACGCCGACTGGGGCCTGGAGCTGCCCGGCTACCTGGACGCGCCGACCTGGGTCTACGCCTCCCCGCACAACATCGTGCGGCGCACGGCGCAGACGACGGTCGGGGAGGGGCAGACCTGCAGCACGGCCTGCCACCAGTCGCCGGACGGGTCCGACGGCTTCCTGCTGCGCGAATCCGACCTGTACCAGGACGACGGCGTCACCCGGCTGCCCGACTACGAGGCGAACCTGGGCGTGGTGATCCCGTCGTCGTTCCCGGACGCGAAGTGACCTGCGATGCAAGCCCGCCCGCCGGCGCGCGCCGGCGGGCGGCCGACCCGCGGCGCCCGGCGCCGCACACCGGGGGCCGCGAGGCCCGAACAAGGAGAGAAGACATGACGAAGCGCTGGACCCTGATGGCGTTGCTGCTGATCGCCCTGGCGGCCATGTGGGGCTGCTCGAGCGACGACGACCCCGTGGATCCGCCGGCCGCGACCACGTTCGAGACGATGGCCGCCGCGGTCGAGGCCTACCTCAACGACAACACGGACTGCCCGGGCACGGTCACGGCCCAGGCCCTGCACGACAACCTCGACGACTACACGGTCGTGGACATCCGTTCGGCCGAGGCCTATTTGGCCGGGCACATCCCGGGCGCCTACAACTCCTCGCTCGCGAACATCCTGACGGACGTGGGCACGACGATCCCCACCGACAAGACCATCGTCATCGCCTGCTACAGCGGCCAGAGCGCCGGGCACGCGAAGATCGCCCTGGAGCTCATGGGCTACGAGGACGTCAAGACCCTCGGCTTCGGCATGTCGTCGTGGAACAGCACCCTGGCCGGCGGCTGGAACGGCAACGTCGGCGACAACCTGCCGGCTCCCGAAACGACCAACAACAACGCCGGGCTGACCGTGCACGACTTCCCGACGCTGGCCGGGACCAACGCGACGATCGTGGCCACCCGCGTCGCCGCCATGGTGGCGGCCGGGTTCCAGAGCATCACCTGGGCGAACCTGCAGCCGAACCTGGACGACTACTTCGTCGTGAACTACTTCGGCCAGGCGGACTACGAGGGCACCGGCACCGTCGGCGTCCCCGGCCACATCCCCGGCGCCTACCAGTTCACCCCCTACGCCAGCCTCGGCTTCGAGCAGATGCTGGAGAACCTGCCCAGCGACGGCACGCCCATCGTGGTGTACTGCTGGACCGGCCAGCACAGCAGCCAGGTCGTCGCCGCCCTGAACATGTTGGGCTACAACGCCAAGTCGCTGAGCTACGGCTCGAACCACCTGTTCCACAGCTCCCTGACCGCCAACCGCTGGACAGCGGCCTCGACCAACGACTTCGAGCTCGAGGTCGGCGGCGCGCAGACGCCGGAGTTCGCGGCCGTGTACGCGGCCGTCGACGCCTACCTGAACGACAACACCGACTGCACGGGCCCGATCACGGCGCAGCAGCTCTACGACAACCTCGACGACTACACGGTCATCGACATCCGCTCGGCGACCGACTACGCGGCCGGGCACATCGCGGGCGCCTTCAACTCGAGCCTGGCCACGCTGCTCAACGACCTGGACACGACGATTCCCGACGACAAGCCTTACGTGGTCGCCTGCTACACCGGCCAGAGCGCCGGTCACGCCAAGATCGCGATGGAGCTGATGGGCTACGAGGAGGTCAAGTTCCTGAAGTGGGGCATGTGCTCCTGGAACTCCACGCTGGCCGGCCGCTGGAACGACAACGTCGGCGACAACCTGCCCGCGGCCGAGACGACGAACAACAACGGCTCGCTGGTCGCTCACGCCTATCCGACGCTGACGACGGGGGACACGGTCGAGGATCGTGTCGCCGCCATGCTGGCGGCCGGGTTCCAGAGCGTCACCTGGACGACGCCGACGCCGCCGGACCTGACTCCCTACTTCATCCTGAACTACTTCGGCGCGGCGGACTACGAGGGCACCGGCACCAGCGGCGTGCCCGGCCACATCCCCGGCGCCTTCCAGTTCACGCCCTTCACAAGCCTGAAGGTCGGCGAGATGCTGCCCTACCTGCCGAGCGACGGCACGCCGATCCTGGTCTACTGCTGGACCGGTCAGACCAGCAGCCAGGTCGCCGCCGCCCTGAACATGCTGGGCTACAACGCCAAGTCGTTGAGCTACGGCTCCAACCGGCTGTTCCACACGCCGTTGACGGCGAACAAGTGGACGGCCGCCGAGACGCACGATTTCGCGCTCTCGACCGCGGTTCCGGCGATCTAGCGCCCGCGACGGCGGATGGCGATGGGCGGGGGGCCGAAAGGCCCCCCGCTTTCCGTAAGGGCCGTTGACCAAAGCCTCGATCCCAGGCAATCCCGTGCTGTGATCGAAGTTGACAAATTAATATCAACCGTTAACTTTCCGTGGTAAGGAATCGTTGACCGAAAGGGAGGGGGCGCCATGTCCAGAACGCGCAACCTGGAACGACGCGATGAGATCCTCGAGAACGCGGCCCGGCTCTTCGCCCAGCTCGGCTTCGAGGGCGCTTCGATCCGCCTCATCGCCCGCGAGTGCGGGATCACCGAAGCGGCCATCTACCGCTACTTCGAGAGCAAGGAGCACCTGCTCGAGTCGGTGGTGCGGGCCAAGGCCCGCGCGCACGACATCGAGGGGTTCCTGGTGCAGCAGCGCCGGCTCGGCGACGTGCTGCAGGTCCTGACGACGGTGGCCCACCACATCCACCAGCTCTCGCGCGAGGATCCGCTGCTGCTGCCGCTGATGGTGATGAGTTCGCTGGGCACGCACCGGGGCAACGACGTGCTGTTCTGCGAGCTGCGCCTGCCTTACATCCGCTTCCTGGCGCGGGAGCTCGCCGAGCGGCGGGACGCCGGCGAGGTCAAGAACATCGACCCCTACATCACGGCGCGCTGCTTCGTGGGGATGATCATGGCCTGCGCGCTGAACGCGGACCAGTGGCGGGACTTCGAGCGGTTGGACCTGTCGGCCGAGACCGTGATCGACAACAACATCCCGATCTACGCCGACGGCCTGCGGGCCGTGCCGGCCTAACTGCAGACGGACCTAGTCGCGGGCGGGCGGGCCGCCGAGCCGCGCTCTCGCCGTCGCCAGCACGATCCCCTTGACTCCGGCCCAGGTCGGGCGCGCGGCGTTGCATGCCGCGTAGACGCGGCGCGCCTCGTCGTGCCGGCCGTCGTGGTCCAGCCCCCAGGCGTACGCCAACTTCGCTTCCAGGATGATCCTCTCCAGCACCCGACGCCGCGCGGGATCGGTCACGTACGGCCGCTGGCGTTCGCGCACCGCGACGACGGCGGGCAGGCGGCGCCAGCCGCGCGCCGAGACCCCGCCGTCGACCTTGCGGTAGGCGTGGCCGACGCGGTCCAGGAAGGCGAAGACCGCGCCCTCGCGGGCCAGACGCAACCAGAGGTCCAGGTCGTCGCCGTTGCGCAGGGTCTCGTCGAAGCCGCCGGCGGCGCGCAGGCGCTCCGTGCGCGCCACCACGCTGGAGGTGCCGACGAAGTTGGCGCGGATCAGGGCGAAGTGCAGGTCGGGCCCCGACAGCAGGCCCACGCCCGGCAGGGGGCCGGGGCGCAGCAGCCGCCGGAACTCCCGGTAGCCGTCCAGGAAGCGCTCCTGCCGGACGGTGCCGCCGGCGTCGATCACCTGGAAGTCGGTGAAGCAGAGGTCGACCTCGGGGCAGGCGGCGAAGACGGCGGCCTGCGCGGCGAGCTTGCCGGGGCGCATGAGGTCGTCGGCGTCGAACAGCGCGACCAGCCCGTCGCCGCAGCGTTCCAGGCCGACGTTGCGGGGCCGCGAGGGGCCGCCGCTGTTGTCGATCCGCAGCGCGGTCACGCGGTCGGCGCGGGCGGCGAGCACCGCGGCCGTCGCGTCGGTGGAACCGTCGTCCACGACGATGACCGCGCACGGCGGCGGCGTCTGCGCGAGCACCGAGTCGAGAGTCTCCGGCAGGGTGGCCGCCGCCTGGTAGGCGGGCAGCACGACGCTGACGGGCGTTGGTGCGGTCATGGCGCGGCATCTCCTCCGCGGGCACCCTAGCATACGTGCCGCGACCGGTCAGCAGGCACTTGATCCGGGCCGTCCCGTCCCCCACAATGCCGGGCGGCGCCGTAACCCCGAACCCTTGGAGCACCGATGGAAGCGCGTGACAAGCTCGACCGCATCGCCGCCGGCTACCAGGACGCCTTCATCCTGCTGACCAGCCTGCGCCTGGGCGTCTTCGACGCCTTGGCCTTGGGACCGCTCGCGCCGGCGGAGCTCGCCGCGCGGCTCGGGCTGGACGCGCGGGCCCTGGACCTGGTGCTGCACGCCCTGGCGGCGGTCGGGATCCTGGTCAAGGAGGGCGAGAGCTTCCGGCTCGAGGCGGGCTGCGCGCCGCTGCTGGTCGCGGGCTCGCCCGACACCATGGCCAGCATCTACCGCCACCACGACCGGCTGAGCGGCCGCTGGATCCGGCTGGAGGAGACGCTGCGCACCGGCAAGCCCGTCCCGCGCTCCGCCCCGGGAGGGGGCGCCGGCCGCTCGCCGAGCGAGCACCGCGACTACATCTGCGGCATGGAGAACATCTCGCGCGGCAGCAGCCGCGACGTGGCCGCGGCCGTCGACTTCTCCGTCGCGCGGCGCCTGCTGGACGTCGGCGGCGGGCCCGGCACCGCGTCGCTGGTCTTCGCCGCGGCGAACCCCGGCCTGAGCTGCGTCGTCTTCGACCTGCCCGAGACCACGGCCATCGCGCGCGAGATGATCGCCGCCGCGGGGCTCGGCGACCGCGTCGCGACCGTCGACGGCGACTTCCACGTCGACGGCTTCGGCGAGGGCTTCGACGTGGTCTACGTCTCGAACATCATCCACATGCTGCCGCCGCGGGACACGGCGATGATCGCCCGCAAAGCCCACGCAGCGCTGGTCCCGGGGGGGCGGCTGATGATCAAGGACTTCTACCTCGACGACACGCGCACCGCGCCGGCCCACGCGGCCCGCTTCAGCGTCAACATGCTGGTCGGGACCGAGGGCGGGATGTCGTATACTATGAGCCAGACGCAGGGGATCATGGCCGACGCCGGTTTCGGTGGTTTCTCGGTGGTGCCGGCCGGCCAACGCAGCCTGGTGGTGATCGGCGCCCGGTCCTGACGGGCGCCATGGGGGGAGGGGGCGGGTCCGCATCCGGGGGCCTATCCTGTACGCCATGAACCGACCGCACGACGACATCCGCTCCAACCGGCTCGGCGGCGAAGCCTCCGCCTACCTGCGCCAGCACGCCGGCAACCCCATCCACTGGCAGCCCTGGGACCGCGACGCCCTGGCCTTCGCCCGCGACCGCGACCTGCCGGTCTTCCTGTCGATCGGCTACGCCTCCTGCCACTGGTGCCACGTCATGGCGCACGAGGTGTTCGAGGACGCGGAGGTGGCCGCGCTGCTGAACGAGCGGTTCGTCTGCATCAAGGTCGACCGCGAGGAGCGCCCCGACCTGGACGAGGCCTACATGGCCGCCGTGACGGCGCAGACCGGGCGCGGCGGCTGGCCGCTGTCGGTGTTCCTGACCTCGGACCTGCAGCCATCCGCGACCACCTCGGCGGCGGCTTCCACCGCTACACGGTCGAGGAGACCTGGCTGGTGCCCCACTTCGAGATCATGCTCTACGACAACGCCCAGCTCGCGAGCCTCTACCTGGAGGCGGGCGCCGCGCTGGGCCGGCCGTGGTACCTCGGGGTGGCCCGCGACGTCCTGGAGTTCCTGCTGCGGGAGATGCGCGACGGGGAGGGCGGCCTCTGCGCCAGCTTCGACGCCGACAGCGGCGGGCAGGAAGGCAGCTTCTACGTCTGGACCCCGCAGGAGATCCTCGCGGCCGCGGGCGAACGCGACGGGCCGCTGCTGGCGACCATGCTCGGGGTGGCGCCGGGCGGCAACTTCGAGGGCCGCAGCATCCTGACCCGGCGCGTGGACGCGCCCCACGCCGCCATGCGTCACGGCCGCGAGCCGGCCGAGGCGGCGGCGCTGTTCGACCGCCTGCGGCCCCGGCTGTGCGAGATCCGCGCGGCGCGCCCGGCGCCGGCGCGGGACGACAAGATCGTGACCGCCTGGAACGGGCTGGCGCTGTCGGCGCTGGCGCGGGCCTCGGCGCAGCTCGACGAACCCGCCTTCGCGGCGGCGGCCCTGCAGATCGCCGAGCATCTCTGGTCGGCGCACCGGGACGCCCGCGGGCGGCTGGTGCGCGCGGTGACCGGCGGTCGCCCCTCCGGCGAGGGCGTGCTGGACGACTACGCCTGCCTGGCCGAGGGCTTGCTGGACCTCTACCAGGCGACCGGCGACCTCGCGCAGCTGCGCCGCGCCCGCGAACTGCTGGATGCCGCGGTGACGCTCTTCGCCGACGACGAGCTGGGGTTCGCCCTGACCGCCCGCGACGTCGAGGCGCCGCTGGGCCGACGCACCGAGTACCACGACAACGTCGAACCCTCGGGAGCGGCCGCCCTGCTGCACGGCCTCTGGCGCGCGTCGCTGCTGTCCGGCGATCCGGCGGGCCAGGCGCTCGTGGCCGCGCAACTGCGCCGCCGCGGCGCGCTGCTGGAGCGCTTCGGTCTGGAGATGGCCTGGTGGGCCGACGCGGCGCTGCTGGCCGCGGCCCCCGGCTACGCCGCGGTGATCGCCGGCGAGCCCGGCGCCGCGGACACCCGCGCCCTGCAGGCCGCCTTCTGGAACGTGGCGCCGCCCTGGGCGGTGCTGGCGACCGTCCCCGCGGCGGGCGCCGACGAAGCGACGCGGGCCCTGGTGCCGGTGGCCGCGGGCCTGACGGCGCGCGGCGGGCGCGCGCTGGCCCACGTCTGCCGCCCCGGCGCCTGCGGCGCCCCGACGTCGGATCCCGAGGCGTTCGCGCGGCAGCTGCTCGCCGGTTGGAGCCGCTGAAGCGCGACGCGGACTTGACGGCGGCCGGAAATGGGAGTAAGCTCATCCGACGATGGCGGTCCAGCCGGCCGCCGGTCAACGGAATCCACAGCTCAGGATCGGGAGTCCAGCACAGATGCGCAGCCTCACCGCACGGACCGTCCTCGCCCCCAGCCGCCGATGGCGGTCGTGGCGTGGCACGACGAGTGCGGAAGGTCGGCTGTGCGGAGGAACGGACCGGTAACCCCGGACCTACCCCGATCCACTCAGGCCCACCATCCGCAGATGGTGGGTTTTTCATTTGCGTGACGACGGAGGGACGATGGACGCCACGACACACTCCGGCACGACCCGGCTCCGAACTCCGCGGCGGCGCCGCATCCCCGCCGACCTGGACACGCCGGTCTCGGCGTACCTGAAGCTGGCGCCGCTGGGCGCGTGCTTCCTGCTCGAGAGCGTGGAGCGGGGGATCCAGCTGGGCCGCCACTCCTTCGTCGGCATCGGCCCCTGCACCGCCATCACCCTGCGCGACGGCGTCGCGACGGTGTCGCGAGACGGGGACGAGCGCCGCGAGCCGGTCGATCCGGGCGACGTCTTCGCCCCGGTCCGCCGCGAGCTCGCGTCCCTGGACCTGCCGCCGGACCTGGAGCTGCCGGCCCCGTTCGGCGGCGCGGTGGGCGTCATCGCCTACGATTGCGTGCGCCACTTCGAGCAGGTGCCGTTGCCCGGGCAAGGCTGGCTGGACGCGCCCGACTACCACTTCGTCATCCCGACGACCCTGGCGGTCTTCGACCACGTCAAGAGCGAGATCGAACTGTGGACCCTGGCGCCGGCCGAAGGGGCGGCGAACCTGCAGGCGGCCGACGTGCAGCTCGACCGGCTGCTGGCCGCCCTGGCCGCGCCCCTGCCCGCCCTGCCGGCGCCGGCGGCGCCGCCCGCGGCGCCCTCGGCTCCCGAGTTCTCGGTCACCCGCGACCAGTTCGAGGCGTCGGTCCAGCGCGCCAAGGAGCACATCCTGTCCGGCGACTGCTTCCAGGTGGTGCTGTCGCAGGCCCTGCGCGGGGAGACCACGGCCCACCCCTTCCAGATCTACCGGGCGCTGCGCATCCTGAATCCCTCGCCCTACCTCTTCTACCTCGACCACGGCGACACGCAGGTGATCGGTTCCTCGCCCGAGGTGCTGGTGAAGCTCGAGCGCGGGCGCGTCACGCTGTGCCCGATCGCCGGCACCCGCCCGCGGGACGAGGACGTGGCCGCGGACCTCGCCCTGGAGCGGGACCTGCTGGCCGACCCGAAGGAGCGCGCCGAGCACGTGATGCTCGTGGACCTGGGCCGCAACGATCTGGGCCGTGTCTGCGCGACCGACAGCGTGCGCACCGAAGCCTTCATGACGATCGAGCGCTACTCGCACGTCATGCACATCGTCTCGCGGATCACCGGGACGCTGCGGTTCGACCACGACCAGTTCGACCTGCTGCGGGCGGCGTTCCCGGCCGGCACGGTGTCGGGCGCTCCGAAGATCCGCGCCATGGAAGTGATCTCCGAGCTGGAGGGGCTGCGCCGGGGGGCCTACGCCGGGGCCGTGGGCTACTTCGGCCCGCGCGGCGACATGGACATGAGCATCGCGATCCGCACGCTGCACGTCAGGGACGGACGGTACTACGCGCAGGCGGGCGCCGGGATCGTGGCCGACTCCGACCCCGGGCGCGAATACCAGGAGACGCTCGACAAGATCGGCGCGCTGGTCCGCGCGGTGGAGATCGCCCAGGAGGGATTCCGATGCACCTGATGATCGACAACTACGACTCGTTCACCTTCAACGTGGTCCAGGCGCTCGCGTCCCTCGGCGCCGAGGTGGAGGTGGTGCGCAACGACGCGCTGAGCGTGTCGGAGATCGCGGCGCGGCGCCCGGCCTCGCTGATCCTCTCGCCCGGTCCCGGCCGGCCCGCCGACGCGGGCGTCTCGCTCGCCGCGATCCGGGAATTCGCCGGGCGGATCCCGATCCTGGGCGTCTGCCTCGGGCACCAGTGCATCGTCGAGGCCTTCGGCGGCGAGGTCGTGCGGGCGGAGCGGGTCATGCACGGCAAGACCTCGCGCATCTACAACGACGGCCGCACCCTGTTCGAGGGGGTGTCGAACCCCTTCGAGGCGACGCGCTACCACTCGCTGATCGCGCGCGAGGAGTCGCTGCCCGCCGTGCTGGAGGTCAGCGCCTTCACGTCCGAGGGGGAGATCATGGGCGTGCGCCACCGCGAGCACCCGATCGAGGGCGTGCAGTTCCATCCCGAGTCGATCCTGACGCGCGAGGGCCCGGCCCTGTTCGCGAACTTCCTGCGCCTGGCCGCCGCCGCCGCGGCGCGCTGAGAGGAGGAGCCATGGATCCCCGACTGCTGGATCGGCTGCTCGACGGCCGCGACCTCGACGCCGATCAGGCCGAAGCGCTCCTGGACGCGGTCATGGGGGGCGGCCTGGGCGAGGCGCGCCTGGCGGCCCTGCTGGCGGCCCTGCGCGCCAAGGGCGAGACCGAGGACGAGATCACCGGCTTCGCCCGGGCGCTGCGCCGGCGCGCGGTGCGCGTCGGCCCGGCGCCGGCCGGGGCGATCGACACCTGCGGCACCGGGGGCGACGGCGCCGGCACCTTCAACATCTCGACCGCCACCGCGCTGGTGGCCGCGGCGATGGGGATCCCGGTCGCCAAGCACGGCAACCGGGCCGTCTCGTCCCGCTGCGGCAGCGCCGACGTCCTGGAGGCGCTGGGCGTGGCGGTGGACCTGCCGCCGGAGCGCGCCGCGCTGCTGGTCGGGAGCGTCGGCATCGGCTTCCTGTTCGCGCCACTGCACCACCCCGCCCTGCGGCAGGCCGCGGTCGTGCGTCGCGAGCTGGGCGTGCGCACCGTCTTCAACCTGCTGGGGCCGCTGGCGAATCCGGCCGGCGTCCGCCGCCAGCTGTTGGGCGTCTACGCCCCGGGCCTGGTGCCGAAGCTGGCCCGCGTGCTGCGCCGGCTGGGGACCGAGCGCGCCTTCGTGGTGCACGGCGACGATGGCTCCGACGAGGTCTCGCTGACCGGCCCCACCGCGATCGCAGAGCTGCGCGGCGGCGCGATCCGCCGGTCCGTGTTCGTGCCGGAGAAGGCGGGGCTCCCGCGCTGCCGGGCCGAGGACCTGTCCGGGGGCGACGCGCAGCTCAACGCGGAACTGGTGCGCGGGGTCCTGGCGGGCGAAGCCGGACCGCGGCTCGACGCCGTGCTGCTGAACGCGGGCTTCTGCGCGGTCCTGGCCGATCTGGCCGCGGACCCGGCGCAGGGCGTGGCCCTGGCCCGTCGCGCCGTAGCGTCGGGCGATGCGCTGGCCGTGCTCGATCGGTTGGCTGCGGCTTCGCGCAAACTGGCGAGGGAGGCGTCGTGAGCGGTTTCCTGAGCCGGGTCGTCGCCGAGCGGCGCGTCGAGAACGACGCGTTGCGGGGCACGGTGGACCTGGGGCGGCTGCGGGCGGCGGCGGCGCGCGCGCCGGCCTGCGACTTCGCCGGCGCCCTGCGCGGCGGCAACGCGGTGATCGCCGAGTTCAAGCGGCGCTCCCCCAGCGTGGCCGCCTTCCGGCACGGCGGCGATCCCGCGGCGCTGGCCCGCCTCTACGCCGGCGCCGGCGCGGCCGCGCTGTCGGTCGTCGCCTGCCCGCGGCACTTCGGTTCGGACCTGGCGGACGCCGCCGCCGCGCGTCGCGCCGCCGGCCTGCCGCTGCTGGTCAAGGATTTCATCGTCGATCCGCTGCAGGTGCTGGCGGCGCGCGCCGCCGGCGCCGACGCCGTGCTGCTGATCGCGCGCGTCCTGAGCGGCGATGAGTTGGCCGATCTGCTGGGGCGCGTGCGCGAGCTGGGCGCCGAAGCCCTGGTCGAGTGCCACGACGAACGGGACATCGCAGCGGCGCGCGCGGCCGGCGCCGCCCTGGTGGGCGTCAACAGCCGCGACCTCGAAACCCTGGCCGTGAACGACGACGCGCCGCGGCGCCTGCTGCCGGCGGCGGCGGCGTTCGCGACGTCGGTGGCCGAGAGCGGGATCCGCGCGCGCGCCGACATCCTGGACCTGGCCGCCTGCGGCGCGAGCGCCTTCCTGGTGGGCGGCGCCCTGCTGCAGTCGCCCGACCCGTCGGCGACGCTGCGCAGCCTCAGGGGGGAGGCGCCGTGAACCGCGTCCACGTCAAGATCTGCGGCCTGACCACCTCCGACGACGTGCGGCTCTGCCACGCCGCGGGCGCCCGCTACCTCGGCGTCATCCTGGCGCCGAGCCCGCGCCGCGTCGCGCCCGACGACGTGAAGCTGCTGCGCGACGCCGCGCCCGAGGCGCTGCTGGTGGGCGTCTTCGCGGACGCGCCGCTGCCGGCCATCGTGCTCGCCGCCGACCACGCCGGCTTCGACCTCGTGCAGCTGCACGGGAGCGAGGACGCCGCGACGGTGCTGGCGGTGCGCGAGCGCTGCGGCGTGCCGGTCATCAAGGCCGTGCGTCCCGGCGAGCTGGCGGATCCCGCGGTCGCCGCCGCCGCCGCCGCCGCGGAGTTCGTGCTGTTCGATCTGCCGAAGGGCGGCCAGGACGGCCAGAGCGGGCCGCCGCGCCGCGCAGGGTTGTGGGAGGAGGCCGCCGCCGCCGTGCGGGCGGGACGGCGGGTCCTGCTGGGCGGCGGGCTGTCGCCGGCCGACGCCGCCGAGGCCGCGCGCGTCGTCGGCCCCCACGCGCTGGACGTCGCGTCGGGCGTCGAGGCCGCGCCGGGCCGCAAGGACCCGGCCGCCGTCCGGGCTTTCATCGAGGAGGTCGCCCGTGGCTGCTCCTGATCCGGTCGTCGCCGGGCGCTTCGGCCCCTACGGCGGCCGCTACGTGCCCGAGACCCTGATGCCCGGCCTGATCGAGCTGGAGGCCGCCTTCGCCGCGGCCTGGGCCGACCCGGCGTTCCGCTGCGAGCTGGACGCGCTGCGCCGCGACTACGGCGGTCGGCCGACGCCCCTGTTCCGGGCCCGCCGCTTCGGCGTTGTCCACGGCGGCGGCGCCGAGGTCTGGTTGAAGCGCGAAGACCTCAACCACACCGGCGCCCACAAGATCAACAACAGCCTCGGCCAGGCGCTGCTGGCGCAGCGCATGGGCAAGCGGCGCGTGGTGGCCGAGACCGGCGCCGGGCAGCACGGCGTGGCCACCGCCGCGGCCTGCGCGTTGCTGGGGCTGGAGTGCGTCGTGCACATGGGCGAGGTCGACATGGCGCGCCAGGCGCCCAACGTCGAGCGCATGCGCCTGCTCGGAGCGCGCGTGTCGCCGGTGGGCAGCGGCAGCCGCACGCTCAAGGACGCCACCAGCGAGGCGATCCGCGACTGGGTCGCCAACGTCGGGACCACCCACTACATCCTGGGTTCGACCGTGGGTCCGCATCCCTACCCGACGATCGTGCGCGAGCTGCAGTCGGTGATCGGGGACGAGGCGCGCGCGCAGTTCCTGGCCGCGACGGGCCGGCTGCCCGGGACGGTCGTGGCCTGCGTGGGCGGCGGCAGCAACGCGCTGGGCATCTTCAGCGGCTTCCTGGCGGACGCGGGCGTCGCCCTGGTGGGCGTGGAGGCCGGCGGCTCGGCGGCGGGCCACTCGGCCGCGCTGGGGCGCGGCGCGCCCGGCATCCTGCACGGCACCTACTCCTACCTGCTGCAGGACGAGGACGGCCAGGTCGTCGAGGCGCACTCCGTCGCCGCGGGCCTGGACTATCCCGGCGTCGGGCCTGAGCACGGCCAGCTCAAGGACACCGGCCGCGCCGTCTACGAAGAGGTCGACGACAGCGAGGCGCTCGCGGCCTTCCACGCGCTGAGCCGCCTGGAGGGGATCATCCCCGCGCTGGAGTCCAGCCACGCCCTGGCCTGGGTCGCGCGCCGGCAGGCGCGGCCGCCCGCGCTGACGGAGCCCATCCTGGTGAACCTCTCCGGTCGCGGGGACAAGGACCTGGCCGAACGCGCGATCGGATCCGCGGGAGGAGGCGCATGACGACGCTCGAACGGACGACCCGCGCCGAGCGCGATGCCGGCCGCAAGGCCCTGGTGCCCTTCTTCACGGCGGGCTACCCGAGCGAGGCCGCGTTCCTGGACCTGGTGCGCGCGGCCGCGGACGCGGGCTGCCGCACCGTCGAGGTGGGCATCCCGTTCAGCGATCCGGTGGCCGACGGCCCGCTGATCCAGGCCTCGAGCCTGGCCGCGTTGCGCGGCGGCATGACGCTGCGCCGCGCCCTGGACCTGACCGCCCGGGCCACGGCGGCGACGGGCGTGGGCGTCGTCGTGATGAGCTACGCGAACCCCGTGCTGCGTCTCGGCGCGGCGGAGTTCGCGACGCGCGCCCGCGACGCGGGCGTGGTGGGCGCGATCCTGCCGGACGTGCCGCACGAAGAGGCGGCCGAGTGGCGCGGCCCGCTGGCGGAGGCGGGGCTGCCCCTGATCGAGCTGATCGCCCCGACCACCGACGCCGCGCGCGTCGCGATGATCGCGGGGGCGGCCCGCGGCTTCCTCTACCTGGTGGCGTTGACCGGAGTGACCGGCGCCGCCGCCGACCCGGCGGCCCACGCCGCGGCGCTGGTCGGCCGCGCCCGCGCCGTCACCGACCTGCCCTGCTACGTCGGCTTCGGCGTGGCCGACCCCGACGGCGCGCGGCGGGTCGCCCGCGCGGCCGACGGGGTGATCGTCGGCAGCGCCCTGGTGCGGCTGCTGCAGTCGGCGGCGGACGCGCGGTCCGGCGTCCGCAGCGTCGCCGATCTCCTGCACGGGATGCGGGAGGCCCTCGCGCCGCCCGCCCGGGAGGTAACGTCGTGATCATCGTCATGCGCGAAGACGCCACCGTCGCCCAGATCGGCGCGATCCTGCGCGAGATCGAGGGCCTCGGGCACGCCCCGCGGCCGTCGCGCGGCGCGCGGCAGACCGTCATCGGCGTCGTGGGCGCCGCCGACGAGGGGCCGCTGCGCGCGCTGGCTGACCGCGACGGCGTCGAGCAGGTCGCGCCGCTGTCGAAGTCCTACAAGCTGGTGCACCGCGACTTCCGCGCGGAGCCGACGGTCGTGCGGGTCGGCGACGCCCTGGTGGGCGGCCGCGGGATCGCGGTCATGGCCGGTCCCTGCTCGGTCGAGAGCGCCGAGCAGGTGCTGGCGACGGCCCGGGCGGTGCGTGCAGCGGGCGCCCGCATCCTGCGGGGCGGCGCCTTCAAGCCGCGCACCTCGCCCTACAGCTTCCAGGGGATGGGGGAGGAGGGGCTGCGCCTGCTGCGCCGCGCCGGCGACGAGACCGGCCTGGCCGTGGTGACCGAGGTCATGTCCCCCGAGCAGGTCCCGCTGGTGGCGCGCTACGCCGACATGCTGCAGATCGGCGCGCGCAACATGCAGAACTACTCGCTGCTGGAGGCGGTGGGCCGGGTGCGCCGCCCGGTGCTGCTCAAGCGCGGCCTGATGTCCACGATCGAGGAGCTGCTGCTGGCCGCCGAGTACGTGGTCGCCAACGGCAACGCCCAGGTCGTGCTCTGCGAGCGCGGCATCCGCACCTTCGAGAAGGCCACGCGCAACACCTGCGACATCTCGGCGGTGCCGGTGATCAAGTCGCTCAGCCACCTGCCGGTGATCGTCGACCCGAGCCACGCCGCCGGCGTGCGGGCCTACGTGCCGGCGCTGGCGCGCGCGGCCCTGGCGGCCGGCGCCGACGGGATCATGGTGGAGGTCCATCCCGAGCCCGAGCGGGCGCTGTCGGACGGCGAGCAGAGCCTGACGCCGCAGGGGTTCCGGGAGCTGATGGCGGGTCTGCGGCCGCTGGCCGAGGCGGTGGGGCGCACGCTGGACGCGGACTGAGCCTCGACCGCCGGGTTTCCCTGGGCTATGCTGCGCGACGGGCCGATCGTCCGGGCCGGCCGTGGTCGAGAGGGAGAACCGGCGTGCGCGTCCCCGTCCTGGTCCTGCTGGTGCTGTGCGCGCTGGGCGCCGTCCAGGCGGCCTGGTACGCGCCGCGCCTGCCGGAACGGCCGGCGTCGGACTTCGACGTCGACGGCGCCGCGAACGGCTGGAGCGACCGGGGCGCGTTGCTGGTGACGCAGGTCGCGCTGCTGGCGGTCACGGCCGGCCTGTTCCCCCTGATCGGCTGGTCGCTGCGCCGGATCCCCGTGAAGTTCATCAGCCTGCCGCACCCCGAGTACTGGCTGGACCCGTCGCGGCGCGAAGGCACCCTGGCGGACGTGGCCCGTGCGCTGGCCTGGCTCGGCTGCGGCACGACGCTCTTCCTGCTGTGGAGCTTCCAGCTGACGATCCTCGCCAACCTCGCCGAACCGCCGCGGATGCCCGCGGCGGCCATGTGGTCCGGCTTGGCCGCCTACCTGGCCTTCAGCACCTGGTGGACGCTGCGGCTGATCCTGCGCTTCCAGCGGCTGCCGCGACGGGGCTGATGGGCCCTGGCCGACTGCCCGGTTGCCCGCCGGCCCCGCGGACGCTAACCTGTGGCACGGCGCCGCCCGGCGACGCCCCGGATCCACGATCGCGACGGGAGTCGACATGCGACGAGGCGACTGGCACTTCCGCGCCTTCACCGACGGCACCTTCCGCCTCGACGGGGGCGCCATGTTCGGCGTCGTGCCGCGCACCATGTGGTCGCGCCACCACGAGCCCGACGACAAGAACCGCATCCGCATGACCGTGCGCTGCCTGCTCGCCGAGTGCGGGGACCGCCGCGTGCTGGTGGACACCGGGCTTGGCGACCGCTGGGAGCAGAAGCACAAGGACATCTACGTCATCGAGCGCAGCGCCGGCCACCTGGTGGGGCAGCTGGCCGCCGCGGGCGTCTCGGCCGACGCGATCACCGACGTGGTGCTGACCCACCTGCACTTCGACCACACCGGGGGCACGGTGCGGCAGGGTCGCGATGGCCTGGAGCCGATGTTCCCGTCGGCGCGGCACTGGGTGCAGGAGAAGCAGTGGCGCTGGGCGCAGCAGCCGACCGAGCGCGACCGGGCCAGCTTCCGTCCCGACGACTTCGAGCCGGTGCGGCAGGCCGGCCTGCTCGAGCTCGTCGACGGGGCCCGCGAGATCCTGCCGGGCGTGCGCGTGCTGCCCGTCCACGGGCACACCCCGGGGCAGCAGATGGTGGAGTTCCGCACCGGGGACGCCGTGGTCGTCTTCTGCGGCGACCTGGTGCCGCTGGCCAGCCAGGTGCGCGTGCCCTGGATCATGGGCTACGACCTCAACCCGCTGCTGACCCTCGAGGAGAAGAAGTCCTACCTGAGCCGCGCCGCCGAGGAGGGCCACGTGCTGGTCTTCGAGCACGACGCCGACGTCGAGTGCGCGCAGGTGGCCTTCCGCGACGGGAACTTCGAGGCCGTCGGCCCCTTCACCCTGGCCGAACGCTAGGAGCCGCGTGGGCACCGTCAAGAGCGTGCGACGCCACCATCTCGAGAAGCCGGCGTGGGTCAAGGCGCCGCGCAAGGGCGGCGACGCCTACAACGAGATGAAGCAGCTGCTGCGCACCGCCCAGCTGAACACCATCTGCGAGAGCGGCAACTGCCCCAACCGCGGCGAGTGCTTCAGCAACAAGACCGCGACGTTCATGATCATGGGGCACGTCTGCTCCCGCAAATGCACCTTCTGCAACGTGCTGACCGGCCCGGGCGACCCCCTGGACCGCGACGAGCCGCGCCGCGTGGCCGAGACGGTCCGCCACCTCGGGCTGAAGTTCGCGGTCGTCACCTCGGTCAACCGCGACGAACACCCCGACGGCGGCTCGGCCCAGTTCGCCGCCACGATCCGCTGGATCCGTCGGCTGAATCCCGGCTGCGGCGTCGAGGTGCTGGTGCCCGACTTCCTGGGCGACCCGCGCCAGATCGGCAAGGTGCTCGACGCGCGCCCCGAGGTGCTGGCCCACAACCTCGAGACGGTGCCGCGGCTCTACGCCGAGGTGCGGCCCCAGGCGGTCTACCAGCGCTCGCTGACGCTGCTGCAGTACGTCAAGCAACAGGCCGCGGCCGCGGGCGTGCCGCTGCGGGTCAAGACGGGGATCATGCTCGGGCTCGGCGAGGAGCGCGACGAGGTCCTGGCGCTGATGCGCGACTGCGTGGGCCACGGCGTGGACATCCTGACCGTCGGCCAGTACCTGCAGCCGACGCCGCGCCACCACCCCGTGCTGCGCTTCTACGAGCCCGGGGAGTTCGCCGAACTCGCCCGCGCGGGCCGCGAGATCGGCCTGGGCTGGGTGGAGGCGGGGCCGCTGGTGCGCTCCAGCTACCACGCGCGCGAGCAGGCCGAAGGGCACGAGCAGCACCATGGCGCCTGACCACCCCGATCCCGCCATGACGACGTCACTCCGGCCCGCCGGAGCGAAGCGCCGGCTGGTGGCCGGCGCCGCCGTTTACCTGGCCGTGCTGGCGGCCGTCGGCTTGGCGCTGCTGCGTCTGCACGCTTCGGCGGCGTCGAGCCTGGAGCGCGCCCTGGGCGAGCGGCTGCTGGGCGTGGCGACGACGGCGGCCCACCTCGTCGACGGCGACTCGCTGCAGGTCTGGGCCCTGGATCCGCAGGAGACGCTCGACTTCGTCTGGATGCGCACGCGCCTGCAGGAGGTCCGCCGCGAGAACCGGCTGAGCGAGCTGACGCTCTGCGACCGCGAGGGCTTCGTGCTGGTCTCGGCGGCCGGCCGGGTCGCCCGCGGCGATCTCGATTACTACTGGGAGCTCGACCCCGCCGCCGTCGCTTCCGCGCTCGGCGGCGCGCCCGAGCCGGGATCGCTGGTGAAGGTGGGGGACGAGTACCAGAAGAGCGCCTTCGCGCCGGTGTGGGCCGCCGACGGTCGGGTCGCCGGTGTGCTGTCGGTCGACGCGGAGGCCGAGTACTTCCGCGCTCTGGGCGACCTGCGGCGCGTCGCTTGGCTCAGCGTGGGCGCCGTGTTGATCTTCTTGTCGGCGATGGCTCTGGTCGTGGCGAGGCTCGAGCGCTCGCTGGCCGGCGCCCGCGCGGCCGCGCAGCGCCAGGAGACCCTGGCGGCGATGGGCCGGATGACCGCCGGCATCGCGCACGAGATCCGCAACCCGCTGGGCATCATCCGCGGCGCCGGCGAGATCCAGGCGGCCAAGCTGCGCGAACTGGGCGTCGAGCTGCCGACGGCCGACTTCATCCCCGAGGAGGTCGACCGCCTGGACCGCATCCTGACCCGCTACCTGACCTTCGGCCGCGGCGGCGCCCCGCGGCCCGAGCCCCTGGACCTCGAAGCCCTGGTGCGCCGCGTGGCGCGGATGGCGTCGGGCGAGCTGGAGCGCAGGGGCGTGCGCATCGCGGTCGAGAACCGCGGCGTCGCCGGATCGATCGCCGGCGACAGCCCCGGCCTGCAGCAGGTCCTGCTGAACCTGCTGCTGAACGCGCGCGAAGCGATGCCCGGCGGGGGCGTCGTCACGATCGTGCTGGCGCCGCGCGGCGACGGCGTCGAGCTGCGGGTGCGCGACGAGGGCGGCGGCCTGGGCGGCCGCAGCCAGGACGAGCTGTTCGCGCCCTTCTTCACCACGCGGCAGCAGGGCAGCGGCCTCGGCCTGGCGGTGGTGCGCCAGGTCATCGAGGACCACGGCGGCACGCTCGCCCTGCGCGATCGCGACGACGGTCCCGGCGCCGAGGCGGTCGTCGTGCTGCCGCGCGGGGAACCGACGGAGGCGCCATCGGAGGCATCATGGCCCGCATCCTGATCGTCGACGACGAGAAGAGCCAGAACGTCACCATGCGGCTGCTGCTGGAGGGCGAGGGGCACCAGGTGGTCGACGCGCCCGGCGGCGCCGAGGCGCTGGCCGCCCTGGCCCGCGAGAGCTTCGACCTGGTGCTGACCGACCTGCGCATGTCGCCGGTGGACGGGCTGGCCGTGATCGAGGGGGCGCGACGCGAGGCGCCCGGCACGCCGGTCATCATGCTGACCGCCTACGCCGACCTCGACACCGCGGTCGAGGCCATGCGCCGCGGCGCGGTGAACTACCTGCGCAAGCCCTGGAAGATGGAGGAGGTCAAGCTGGCTGTGGCGCGGGCGCTCGAAGGAGCGACGATCGCGCGCGAGGGCCGTGCCTGGCGCCGCGAGGCGCAGCGCGCGGCCGGGACCGCCGGCCTGCTGGGGCGCAGCCCCGCGATGGCGCGCCTGCGCGACCTGGTCGGGAGGATCGCACCGTCGGACGCGACGGTCCTGATCCGCGGCGAGAGCGGCTCGGGCAAGGAGGTCGCCGCCCGCGCGATCCACGAGGCCAGCGCCCGCGCGGCCGGTCCCTTCGTGGCCGTCAACTGCGCCGCGATCCCCGAGAACCTGCTCGAGAGCGAGCTGTTCGGCTACCGCCGCGGCGCCTTCACCGGCGCCGACGAGGACCGCGAGGGCCTGTTCGAGGCGGCGCGCGGCGGCACCCTGCTGCTGGACGAGATCGGCGAGGCGGGCCCCGGCGTCCAGGCCAAGCTGCTGCGGGTGCTGGCCGAGCGGCGGATCAACCGCGTCGGCGACCCGCGCGAACGCGAGGTGGACGTGCGCGTCCTGGCGGCGACGAACCGGCCGCTGGAGGACGCCATCCGGGAGGGCCGCTTCCGCGAGGACCTCTACTACCGGCTGCTGGTGATCCCGGTGGACGTGCCGCCGCTGCGCGAGCGGCCGGGCGACGTGGAGATCCTGGCGGACCACTTCCTGGCGGGCTTCGGCCGGCGCGAGGGACTGACCGCGGACCTGCAGCGCCGGCTGCGCGCCTACGGCTGGCCGGGCAACGTGCGCGAGCTGCGCAACGTCATCGAGCGCGCCCACATCCTGGCCGGCCCGCAGCCCGTCGGCGAGGAGCACGTCATGCTGGACGTGGGGTCGTCCCCGCGCCGGCGGGACGACGTCGCCGACGCGTCCGGCGGCCTCGCGCTCGAGGACCACGAGCGGCGCCTGATCCGCGCCGCCCTGCAGCGGGCCGGCGGCAACAAGACCGAGGCCGCGAAGTTGCTGGGCATCACCCGGCGCACGCTCTACTCGCGCCTGAACCTGCTGGGACTGGACGCCGACGGCGAGGCGCTGCGGTCGTGACCGGGGTCGGACGACGTGTACCTGACGGGACGCCGGCGGAGCCCTGCGCGGAGTCAGTGAGTAGTTAACTCTTTAATATATAGCAAGATGTGAGTGTTGCGGATCCTGTCGAGCCTGGCCCAAGGGTTGCATCCGGAGGCTCGTCGCCCGTCCCCGACCAGGAGTGCCGCCATGACGACCGCCGCCCGCACCGCCTTTCCCCGCTTCCCCGCCGCCGTGGTGCTGCTCGTGCTCGGGACGGCCCTCGTCGTGACGTTGCTGCCCGTCGTTCCCGCCCGCGCGCAGGCCGTCGAACGGGAGCAGGCCGCCGAGATCCTGCAGGTCACGACGGACATCCTGGCGGAAGTGGGGCCCCTGGTCCGCGAATCGCAGAGCGAGCAGGCCCGCCGCATCTTCGTCGAGGCCCTGCAGAAGCAGCAGCAGGCCGGCGACCTGTTCCGCGACGCGCGCTACGGCCTGGCCGTGCGGCTGTCGCTGCGCGCGCGGGAGATGGCGCGGCAGGCGGCGCGGGTGACCGGCGCCTCGCAGGGGTACCTGGAGCGCGTCCAGCAACGGCTGGAGCGCGTGGGCGACCTGCTCGACTCCGTGCGCGACCGGGCCCGCGACGCGGGCCATGCCCAGGCCCTGCGCTTCGTCCACGATGCCGAGGACCTCGTCGCGCGTGCGCGGGAGCAGGCGCGGCAGACGAACCACGAGCAGGCCTTCCGGCTGCTGGAATCCGCCGAGAAGATGCTCGGCCGCGCCGCCCGCCTGCTCTACGAGGAGGGCGACGGCGAGCGCCTGCGGCTGGAGCTGGAGCGCACGGCCGAACTGATCGCCCAGGCCCGCGAACGCCTGGGCGACGACGGCGACCCGGCCCTGCGCCAGCAGCTCGACCGGGCCGACGAGGAACTGCTGCGGGCCCGGGAGGATCTCGACCGGGGCGACCCCCTGCGCGCGATGCGCGCGGCCCGTCACGCCCGCGAACTGGTGCGGCAGGCGTTGCGGCAGATCGGCGGCGGCCCCGGGGCGGAGGTCGTCGCCGCCCAGCTCGACCGCTTCGACGCACAGCTGCCCGCGGTCGCCGACGCGGTGGCCGCATCCGGAGCGGCCGAGGCGAGGCAGGCGCTCGAACGGGCCACCGAGGCGCGGCACCGCGCCGCGGCCGCCCTCGAGGCCGGCGACCGCGACCAGGCCCTGCGCCTGGCGCGCACCGCCCTGGACCACCTGCACCGGGCCGAGGCGCTCTGCCGATGACCCCTGCGCGCGGGCATCTCGCCGGCCTCGCGCACGTCGCTGTTATTGACGGCGCCGTCGCGCTGCTGATCTTCGCCGCCGGAGCCGCCGGAGCCGCCGACGTAGCGGGCTGGCAGTGGACCGCCACCGCGTCCCCCGGCTACGACACCTTCGTGCAACGCTACTCCCTGGCCCTGGACGACACCGTCGAGTCGGTGAGCGAGTTCGACCTGGTGCTCGTCGCCGAGGGCCGCACTCCCGCGGGCAGCCGCCACGGCTGGACGGTGAGGCCGCGGCTGTCGGCCGGCTCCGAACGCATGCGCGGCCAGCTCGACTGGGAGTACGTCCTGCGGCCCGACGCGCTCGCTCCGGCCCTGCGGATCTCGGGTTCGGCGCAGGCCGTGCGCTACAACGACGCCACCGCCTACAACCTCAGCAGCGACCACGCGGAGGGGTCGCTGTCCGCCCGCTGGCAGCTGGCGCGCGGAGGCGCCGCGGCCTGGGAGGCGCGCGCGTCGGCGTCGGCGCTGAGTTACGCCGACCCTTCGGAGCTGGAACCGCTGCGCCGCGACTGGTCCGCCGGGTTCGCGGCGGTCTCGGCGGCCGGAGCCGCCGATCGCTGGCGCGCCGGGCTGAGGTTCGGGCAGCGGACCTACCCCGACACGACCGAGATCGACCGCGCCGCCCTGGGCCTGGACCTCGCCTGGTCCCACGATCCCTTCGACGGGGTCGCTTGGCGGTTCGACGGGCGAAGCGAGCGGCGAAAGGTTCGGGTCAGCGCCGTGCGTCCCTCCGCCTGGATCCACGTGCTGGACGGCGAGGCCTCGGCGCCTGCCGGCGCCGTGCGCGCGGTCGTCGCGGCCTCGCTGGAGTGCTGGCGTTACGACGACGAGTGGGGCGCCTACGCCGACCAGACGCGCCTGGAGACCCGGGCGGCGGTGCGGACGGGCGGCGTCTTCGGGCCGCTCTGGGAGCTGGGGGCGGTCCGCGAGAGCCTGGACTCCCACGCCGCCGGGGAGAGCTACGCGCAGTGGGGGGCCTGCGGCGGGGTGGAGACCTACGGCGAGTCGCTGACCCTCATGCTGACCCTGGAGGCGGGGCGCCGGGACTACGACGAGGCCGCCGCGGACGACCTCCTGGGCGCCCTGTACACGGACTTCACCTACGTCGAGGTCGGGCTGAACCTCTCCTGGACCCTGTCCGACCGGCTGCGGCTGGACGGGATGGCCCAGTACCTGCCCGAGAGCCACGCCGCCGACGAGGACGACCAGAGCCTCGGATTCGGCAGTTTGAGGCTGGGCTACCGCTTCTAGGACGGTTGCGCCCCGGCTTTCCAGGACGGACTTCGGATGTTATCTTGCGGCGGTCGCAGGCAGCCGGCCTGTGCCGTGCCTACGCGTGAGGCCCCCGAAAGGACCCCCATGGCCGACATCACCAAGCGCAGCGAGGACTACTCGCGCTGGTACCAGGACGTCATCGCCGCCGCCGAGCTGGCCGAGAACAGCCCCGTGCGCGGCTGCATGGTCATCCGCCCCAACGGCTACGCCATCTGGGAGAGCATGCAGCGGCAGCTCGACGACCGCTTCAAGGAGCTGGGCCACGTCAACGCCTACTTCCCGCTGCTGATCCCCAAGAGCTTCCTGGCGAAGGAGGCGCAGCACGTCGAGGGGTTCGCCAAGGAGTGCGCCATCGTCACGCACTCGCGGCTGATGACCGTCGTGCGCGACGGCAAGGTCACCGTCGAGCCGGATCCCGCCTCGAAGCTGGAGGAGGAGCTGATCATCCGCCCCACCAGCGAGACGGTCATCTGGAACCAGTACCGCAAGTGGATCATGAGCTACCGCGACCTGCCGCTGCTGATCAACCAGTGGGCCAACGTCATGCGCTGGGAGATGCGCACGCGCCTGTTCCTGCGCACGACGGAGTTCCTGTGGCAGGAGGGTCACACCGCCCACGCCACGGCCGAGGAGGCGCGCGCCGAGACCCTGCAGATGCTCGAGTGCTACCGCTGGTTTGCCGAGGACGTCCTGGCGATGCCCGTGGTCTGCGGCGCCAAGACGCCGCGCGAGCGCTTCGCCGGCGCGGTGGAGACCTTCTCCATCGAGGCGATGATGCAGGACAACAAGGCCCTGCAGGCGGGCACCAGCCACGACCTGGGCCAGAACTTCGCCAGGGCCTTCGACGTGAAGTTCCAGGACGCCGCCGGCGGCCAGGACTACGTGTGGGCCACGAGCTGGGGCGCCTCGACCCGCCTGATCGGCGCCTTGATCATGTGCCACAGCGACGACAACGGCCTGGTGCTGCCGCCTCGCATCGCCCAGCGCAAGGTCGTGATCGTGCCCATCTGGCGCAACGACGACGAGCGCGCCCTGGTCATGGCCAAGGCGGCGGAGCTGCGCGAGAGCCTGCGCCCGACGGCCGGGATGGTGCACGTCGACGACCGCGACAACATGCGGCCCGGCTGGAAGTACGGCGAGTGGGAGCGCAAGGGCCTGCCGATCCGCATCGAACTGGGGCCGCGCGACGTCGCCGAGGACAAGTGCGTCCTGGTCACCCGGCACGACGGGCAGAAGTTCCCGACGCCGCTGGCCGGGCTCGCCGACGCGGTCGCCGTCCACCTCGAGCGCATGCAGCGCGAGCTGTTCGACGCCGCCGCGGCGCGGCGGGAGGCCAACACGCACCGGCTGGAGACCTGGGACGAGTTCCTGGCGCTGTACAACGGCGCGGGCGGCTTCGCCCACTGCCACCACTGCGGCGACGACGCCTGCGAGGCGGCCATCCAGGACGAGACCAAGGTCACGATCCGCAACATCCCGCTCAGGGCGCCGGAAGAGACCGGCAGCTGCATCCGCTGCGGGAAGCCCAGCGGGCGGCGGGCGCTGTTCGCGCAGTCGTACTAGGCGTGCCGGGAGGCGCTTTCAGGCGCCGCCGACATTGATTATCTTGTTTCCCGGAGCGGCTCCGCCGCGCACCCCAACAGGAGACGGTGCCATGCAGACCCCGTGGACGGATCAGAAGATCCAGGAGCGCATGCGGCTGAAGGTCGGCCTCGCCGAGATGCTCAAGGGCGGCGTCATCATGGACGTCACCAACGCCGAGCAGGCCAAGATCGCCGAGGAGGCCGGCGCGGTGGCCGTCATGGCGCTCGAGCGCATCCCCGCCGACATCCGCCGCGACGGCGGCATCGCGCGGATGAGCCAGCCCGCGATGATCAAGCAGATCCAGGACACGGTCTCGATCCCGGTCATGGCCAAGTGCCGCATCGGCCACTTCGCCGAGGCCCAGATCCTCGAGGCCCTCGGCATCGACTTCATCGACGAGTCGGAGGTCCTGACCCCCGCCGACGAGAAGAACCACGTCGACAAGTGGGCCTTCAAGGTGCCCTTCGTCTGCGGCTGCCGCGACCTGGGCGAAGCCCTGCGCCGCATCGGCGAGGGCGCCGCGATGATCCGCACCAAGGGCGAAGCCGGCAGCGGCAACATCGTCGAGGCCGTCCGCCACATGCGCCAGGTGCAGGAGGGACTGCGCCGCCTGACGGTGCTGCGCGAGGACGAGCTGATGCACGAGGCCAAGGAGCTGGGCGCCCCCTACCACATCGTGCTCGAGGTGGCGAAGACCGGCAAGCTGCCGGTGCCCAACTTCGCCGCCGGCGGCGTCGCCACCCCGGCCGACGCCAGCCTGATGATGCAGCTCGGCGCCGAGACGGTCTTCGTCGGCTCGGGCATCTTCAAGAGCAAGGACCCGAAGCCCCGCGCCGAGGCCATCGTGCAGGCCGTCACGTTCTACCAGGACCCCGCGAAGCTGCTGGAGATCAGCATGCACCTGGGCGAGCCGATGAGCGGCCTGGACATCGCGACGATGCCCGAGGAGCAGAAGATGGCGGGGCGCGGCTGGTAGCCGCGGCGCACATGACCGAGCATCCCGTCGGCATCCTGGCCCTGCAGGGCGACTTCGCACTCCACGCCGCGGCGCTGGACCGGCAGGGCGTGGCGTACACTTACGTGCGCCGCCCCGAGGAATTGGCCGCGTGCCGCGGCCTCGTCATCCCCGGCGGCGAGAGCACGACGATGACCCGCCTCTTGGACATCGTGGGGCTGCGGCAGCCGATCCTGGACTTCGCCGCCGCGGGCAAGCCGATCCTGGGCACGTGCGCCGGGCTGATCATGCTGGCGGCGCGCGTCGACGAGGACGAGCGCAGGCACGGCGTGAAGCCGCTGGGGCTGCTGGACGTTCTGGTACAGCGCAACGGCTACGGGCGGCAGGTGGACTCGTTCGTCGACGAGGTCGCCGTCGCGGGGCGCGCGGGGACGGTGCCGGGCGTGTTCATCAGGGCGCCGCGGATCCTCGAGGTCGGCGCCGGGGTCGCGGTCGTGGCGACATGGCGGGGGGAGACGGTGGGGGTGCGCAGCGGAAACGTGACGGGCTTGGCGTTTCATCCGGAGGCGGGGGAGAGCGAAGCCTGGATTCAGTAATTTCTCATCTCTGGCCAGCCGGGATTGATAATTCCGTATTGATCGCTTTCACTTATCTGCTACAATCATGCCATCACTCGTGTGCCCCCTTGGTGGAGGACGATTTACGTCATTTGATGAACGGCCACGGATCGCATTACTGACCTGACTTGATATTTCGAATACTGGGCCCTTACCAACAAGGAGTGCATCCATGTTGGGACCATTTAGGCTCCTGTTCGCAATCGTTTGGGGAAACCGGTCCACCTGCCGCGAGATGCCGCGACGACCATTGTCGACACGATGGCGCGTGTGCGTGGTATCCGTTGCGACGATCCTGGGAGTATCGACCTTGCCTGGATCGGCACTGTCGGGTTGTTTCGATTATGGAGCCTCACCTCGAAGGATCAGTGTCTTTGATGTTGACATGGATCAGCGCGATATCGCCGTAGGCGGCAATTATACATTCGTGGCTGACCCACAGAACGGGATCAGGATCTACGATATCAGCGACGGCCATGCGCCTCAACTTGTCAATACCTGGAATATGGTGATGTCTCCTGAATCCATCTCGGTGGACGGTAGCTATCTATACATAGGTGGTTCGGCATCCGATATTCACATTGCCAGTATCGCGGATCCGATCAACCCCAGCATAGTCGGCAGCATGGTCGATCCAGGTGGCGGATTCACGGTATCGCAAGGGTATATGTTTTTTGCGCAGGGGGCTGGTGGTCTATTGATCATCGACGCAACAGATCCCGCGAATCCCAAGATAGCAAGCCGTGTGAACCTGTCGTACGGCTGTATGGGCATTGCTGCTGATTACCCGTATGTCTGTGTCATGAACGGATACGGGTATATTACTGTCATCGATATTCATGATCCGTACAATCCAGTCACCACGTCATCTGTCGACTTGTATCAACCATGCCTCGCCTTTGATGTTCTGGGTGATCGCTTATTCATTGTGCAGGATGGAATCCTCAAGCGTTACAGTATTTCCGATCCGTACCACCCTAGCTACAATGGGAGCGTCGAATTGTCCGTGCGGGCAAACTGCGTCTTGGCGTATGGTGTCGATCGGGCAATAGTGTCGTACGGCGCTAGTTTTGGCGTGTCTGGCAGCATATGGTCGATCAATTTTTCCAATGCCGCGACATTCATGGTCGATTGGAAAATTCCCATGGCCATGCCAGCTCTTGTCGTGCAGGCTGACAGCTCGCGAGCCGTCGTCCGTGAATATTCGTCGCATATGTCGACGGATAGATGGAGATCGCAAATCGCCATCGTCGACATCGACGATGGTGTCATTTCGCCGCAACCGGCAACCGACTACACCTGGTATACGCTACTTGCAGATTTTGCGGTGAGCGGATCTTCTGCCTTTGTAAATCTCGGATATGGTATCGGATTAGTCGATGTGGCTGATGCCCTCGCTCCTGTCTACGTCTGCTCTATCAGCATGCCGGAGTTGTCTGCACTAGCCGTGGATGGGGCGGTGATTTATGCCGCGTGCGCAGACAACCGGTTGTATGCGATCGATGCAGGCAGTTTCCAGGAGCCAGTAGTTTTGGGCAGCATCGACCTCCCTGGCATGCCGACCGGATTGTCAGCCGAGTGCGGTGCCGTTTATGTCGCATGTGGCGGCGACGTCACCATCGTGGATGTTGCAGATCCGGGGGCGATGGCGGTGACTGGTAATGTGGTGACGCCCGGTGTGGCGACCACTCTCGTAGCAGTCGGCAGCTATGCATATGTGGCGGACGGTGCGGCGGGCTTGCAAATCATTGATGCGTCCGTACCTCAACATCCAGAAATCATCGGTCAGGTGGCGGCCCTTGGAATTACGAACGATGTCGCAGTAGTGGATGCTCGAGCTTATGTTGCAAACGGTAGAGATGGGTTACAGATCATTGATATCGCCGACCCGCACGACCCGTGTCAGGTTGGCGTGTTCGTTGAATGCGCAAATATCGCCGATATTGCTGTTTCCGATGAATACGTATACTTGGCGTGTGGAGAATATGGCGTTTACGTGGTCGACGTAACGGACCCCGTGGAGCCCGAGTTCAAGGGAAGAGCATGGACACACGGCGATGCGGTGGGGATCGTGGTCGCTAATGACGTCGTGTATTACGTCGAAACAGGCGGAAGATTCAATATTATACCGACGCAATGCAGCGGCAGCGTGCCGGTGATGATGGCGGCAATCATGGCAGAAGAGATCGACGGCGGATGCGGCCTGGACGACGGGTATGCGGGCGATGCTGCACAGACAAGACAGATCCGTGTGACTTGGCGGTTCGAGGAGCCTCTGGCAAGAAACCGCCTCAGGCTCGAGGCTGAAGCAGATGACGCAACGTGGAGCATTGCACTGGGTGCGCCATCTGATAACAGGTTGCTGTGCGAGTTCTTTGTTGATGACTGTGTGCCCATGACAATGAGTGGAAGATCAATTGTCTATCGTCTCCAATACTTCCGGAATGCTGGCGGTTGGGAGGAATTGGGAGAGACGTCGGTCGAATTACTTGATCCGGCCATGCCCGGCGCCAGGGTGCCTGCACTGTCTGTCTGTCCGAACCCCTTCAACCCGAGCACGCAGGTATCGTACGAGATGGCGCGGCCCGGGACGGCGCGGGTGACGGTCCACGCGTTGAATGGCGCTCTGGTGCGGGTGCTGACCGACGGCCCGCAGTCCGTGGGTGCGCACTTCGCGGCGTGGGACGGCCGGGACGGGCGGGGGCGCGAGATGCCGGCCGGCGGGTACGTGGTGCGGATCGCTACCGAGGCGGGAACGGGGACGGTGAAGGCGGTGCTGGTGAGATGAAGACGGCGCTTGCCTGGTCGATCGCCGCTGGTCTTGCTGCAGCATGCGCCGTCCCGTCGCATTCCGTCGCCTCCCCGTCGATCTGCCTGTACGCCGACCCGGGCGACCGCACCACCTGCCTGCCGGATCGGTTCTTCGACGAGTTCGATCTGTACCTCGTGGCCCGCGATCTCGACGGACGCGACATCGACGGGTGGGAATGCGCCGTCGTGCCTTCGAACTGCGTCCTGATGCGGCTGGACCGAATTGCGGGCGACGCGGTCAACACGGGCGAAGGGTTCGAATACCGGGTCCGTTGCTCGGAACCCCTGATGCCCGACGCTCGCGGTGATGTCGTGCTGGCCGTGTTCAAGGCCATCGCGTTCGACGTCGGCGGAATCGTCCTTACGGGCCCCCGCACAACGGCGGATGCGCACGAGTTCAACCCCACGCTCTGGTTTTCGGGAAGAGCCGATCGCGTCGAGTGTCGGGCCGAGCGTCGTTACGACGGCATCTGCAGTTTCTACGTGGGCCGGGAGATGTGCCGGGGCCGGGTGCGGAAAGGCAAGATCGTCCCAGCCGGAAGCGGGGGGACGGTCATCGGTTACGGACTGGATCTCGTGCCGCCCTGGGTCTTCGAAGGCGTCGGCACCGACGTGGTCCGGCTGAACGGCCAGATCATCTTGGACATGTCCGCACCTGAGATGAGCTGGCAATTGGTGCAGGAGAAGCTTGGGTCGCTTCGTCAGCACCTCGTCATGTCGGCCTACTTCGCCTGCTACGCGGCGCCCACACGTGAAAGCGGACTGCAGGCTTTCGCAGCGGTGCTCGAAGCCGGCGACGATTCGGGACGTCGCGTTTCGATCAACGGCAACATGGTTATCCTGGAATCCGGACGCCCCGGAGAAGCCAGTCGGTACTGGATCACCGACAAGTGGGATGAGAACGATCGGTGCCATCAGCCCCGGCGGTCGCCGGGTGATATTTCCTACGTGGAGGATCTCATCAAGGATTTCCAGAGTCTCTGTCGCGGCCAGGGATTACTCATCTTCGGAGATGGGTACAAGACTTGGTGCCCTGGCAGCAAGGCTGAGGAAATGCTGGCGAACATCGAGCGAGTTCGAGAATGCCTGGCGTCCGGCGCGTCGTCGCGGGAAGAGGTCATGGCCTCCGTGCCGGAAGCAAGCGAATTGACGCAACGGGTGATCGACGATCTCATCGAGGCCAGGGACCGATCCCGAGACCGTTCGAAATGCGCGCTGGCGCCCCCCGCCCCCCTCCGCTAGGATCCCCTCCGGAGGTACCCCATGTTCCTGAAGCTCCTGCTCTGGCTGCTGCTGTTCGTGCTGTGCTGGCCGTTGGCCATCCTGGCGCTGGTCTTCTTCCCGCTGATCTGGCTGCTGCTGCTGCCGTTCAAGATCCTGGGCATCGCGGTGACCGGCGTGCTGGAGCTGTTCAAGGCGATCATCATGCTGCCGGCCCGGCTGCTGGGCGGCCGCCCGGGCGCCAAGCCGAAGAAGCCCTGAGCCGCCGCCCGCCGCTCCCGACGAAGGACAGCCATGCCCACCCGTAGCGGCCGCCTGCGAGCGATCCGCGCGAGCGCCATGTGCGCGTTCGCGCTGTTCGCCGTCGCGGCCGCAGCCGGCGCGCAGGGCCTCGACGGCCTGCTGTCGGCCGGCACCTGGGTCCCGCAGCCCGGCGAGCGGGCGCAGCTCGCGCTGGACCTCGACGGCCACGGTACCGAGTTCCGCCTCCTGAAGCACCACGAGGGCACCTCGATCCTCTTCGCGGTGCGCGACCGCGCCTCGGGACGCGATGTGGCCGTGGTCAAGACCAACTCCCTGAGCACGAACGTGAGCGCGGAGATCTACGCCTGGCGGCTGGCGGTCGTGCTGGGCTGCCCCGAGGTGGTCGCGCCCGTCTCGCCCGTCACGCTGTCGGGCCGCTCGCTGGCCAAGCTGCGCGACCTGCTGGCGGGCGTCTCCTACGGCGCGTCGCGCAAGGAGGACGCGCGGCGCGAGGTCCTGGCCGAACTCGACCGCGTGCTCGCCGAGGGGCGCGGCCTGCCCGGGGCGATCAAGCCCTGGCTCGACTGCTTCGTCCAGAACCGCCGGCTGGGCACGCGCGAACTGCTGGCCGAGACCGACGCCGCTGCCTGGCTGCGGGCCGACGGGTCGCTTCCCTACGACGCGATGGTCGCCCTGTCGCAGGTGAGCGAGCTGCAGGAGCCGCGCGGCGTGCACCTCGGGCGCATCCCGGCGCGCCGGCTCGCCGCCGACCTCGCGGACGTCATGCTGCTGGATGCCTTGATGGGCCAGGACGACCGCTTCGCCGGCGGCAACCTGCACGTCTGGCGCGACGGCGGAACGCGGAGGCAGGCCGGCGGCAGCCAGGGACTGCCTCTGTGGGATCTGGGGGAGGTGCGGCTGCTGGCGCTGGACAACGGGGCGGCGCTGCGCCCGGGCCTCAACACCGGGCTGAAGGACCTGCGCGGCGAGATCCATCCCGGCGTGCGCGTCGACCGCTACGACCGCGGCGTCGTGGCCCGGCTGCGGGAGCTGCGGCGCCAGACGGCGGTCGCGGAGTCGGCGCGTGTCTGGGAGATCCTGGGTCTGGCCGGCAAGCGCGCCGATCTGGCGGCGCGCCGCCTCGCCGAGGTCCTCGACCATCTCGACGGCCTCGCGGCCGCGCGCGGCGAGGACCTCTGGTTGCCGGACGCCGCGCTCAGGGACCGTCGCTGGCCGTGACCCTGATCACGACCGACGGCAGCACCGCGGCGGGGTGATCCGCGCCGAAGTCCCACACGATCGACCGCGACGCTCCGACCGCCACCGCGGCGCCGACGTGCCCGGTCACCGACGTCGCCGCCAGGTTCCAGGTCGCCCCGCCGTCGTCCGAGGCCTCGAGCGTCACGTCCACGGTCGGGCTGTCGGGGTCGGTCAGGTCGAAGCCGATGTCGACCAGACCCGAGCCGTCGTTGCGCTGCGCGAACGTCACGTCGCCCACCACCGGCGGTTCGGCGCTGCCCGCCACCAGCGAGTAGTCCTGGCTGCCGCCGCTGAGCGTCCCCTTGTGCCGCACGATGATCCGGTAGGCGCCGGCCTGGGCCGCGGCCGTTTCGGCCTTCTCCACGTTGTCGCGCACGTTGTCGCCGCGGGCCGCCCAGGAACCGGGGCTGGCCGGGTTCAGGGTCCAGGGCAGGGTGGCCTGGCCGTCGCTCACGCGTTCGAGGCGCAGGTCGAGGTCGTTGACCAGCACGAGCTGGGTCGGGTTCAGCGTCCAGGGCTGCGCCGGTCCGGCCGGGTCGTTCCAGACCAGGGTCGCGGCGACCGGTCCGGCGCCGTTGCTCCAGATCACGAGCGTGTCGGCCTCGCCCTGGGCCAGCGTCGCCTCGGTGACGCGCGACGGGAACGCGAGGTCGCCGGCGATCAGCATCCCGGCGGCTTCGGCGTCCAGCAGGCCCCAGCCGTAGGCGTAGTCGGGGCCGGGGGAGTCGCCGGCCTCGCTCGCGGTGTGGATCGCCACGGCCTTGATCGTGGCCGAGCGGGCCGTCTGGCCGGCGTGGACGTCGCGCCACTGCTGCGCCAGCAGGTGCAGCGAGCCCGATGCGTTGGGGGTCGCCATCGAGGTGCCGCTGTAGCTGGCGTAGGCGGTGTTCGAGGCGGTGCCGCAGCTGTAGAGCCCGACGCCGTTGGCGACCAGGTCGGGCTTGATGCGCCCGTCGTCGGTCGGACCCCAGCTGCTGAACGTGGACATGGCCACGTCGGCGGGCTGGGTCCATCCTCCCGGCACGTCGAGGATGGCGCCGACGGTCAGGATGTTCTTGCAGGTGCCGCGGTAGGGGATGCAGTCGAAGCCGTCGGCGCCGCCGTCCTGCTCGCGGGTCGTGGTGCTCTGCGCCCAGTCGTTCAGGCCGGGATCCCAGTAGTAGTGCAGGCCGCCGGGGCCGGGGCCGTAGTTGGAGCGGTCGTTGCCCGCGGCGCAGACGATCAGGTAGTACGGGGCGTCGTGGGCGGTCTGGTCCCACTCCTGCGAGTAGCTGCTGTAGATGCCGAAGCCGGGGTCCTCGGTCTGGCTGACGGTGACGTCGCCGTACCAGTACCAGGCGGCCTGGGTGCTGTTGTAGTACCAGCCGGCGACGAACGAGTAGCTGTGGTTGGAGATCAGCAGGCCCTGCGCGGCGGCCGCGGCCATCTCGGTCTCGTCGTCGGTCCAGTCGTAGCTGTCCAGCCACGCGGCCGACGACATGCCGTGCGCCAGCGGGTCGACGCCGGCGGCGGCCATCGTGCCCCCCACGTGCGTGGCGTGGTAGTGGACCGACGGCGCGCCGTCCTGCACGACGGCCCGGCCCCCGAATTCCTGGTGGGAGGTCAACACGGCGCCGGCGTCCCACACGGCCAGCTCACCGGCCGCGTTGGCGCCGTCGAGGTCCAGGCCCGTGGCGCCGCCCGGCCACAACCGGTCGGTGCCGACGGTCTGCGCGGCGACGAGGTTCAGCGTCTGCAGGAACAGGGGCCGGCCCCGTTCGGTGCCGACCAGCAGCAGCGAGGTGTCCCGGTTCAGGGCGCCCTGCGGACCGTCGGTGGCCGCGAGCAGCTCCCGGTACCGCGGCGTGCGCCGGGCCGCGGCGCCGGCCGCCAGGTCGCGGGACTGCGCCTGCAGCGCCTCGACGCGGGTGCCGTCGACGGGCGCGGCGCGGCGCGAGGGCTCGCCCTGGCTGGCGGCGCCGGCCAGGAGCGCGGCTGCCGGCAGGGCGGCGGCCAGCAGGGCCAGGGCCAGGAGGCTGCGTCGGAACTTGCGGGTCGTCATCGTCGGCCTCCTGCTATTTCACGAGGGTGAGCCGCGCCGTCAGCTCGTCGCGGCGGTCGGCGCCGCGCACGCTCAGGCGCGCGAAGTACGTGCCGCTCGGGGCGGCCCGGCCGTCGGGGCCGCGCCCGTCCCAGGCCGCGGCGTGGCGGCCCGCCGGCCGCTCGCCTTGCGCGAGGGTGGCCATCTCGCGGCCGCGCACGTCGAAGACCGTCAGCTCGATCACGGCCGCGGCGCGCAGATCGAAGGCCACGGTGGTGCCGGGATTGAAGGGGTTGGGATGCACCGGGCCGAGACGGTCGACCGTCGCGGCCGGGGGCGTCCCGGTGCCGCCGCCCTCGATCGTGAAGAGGTTCCCCTGGTCGGCGCCGATCCCGCCGAAGCGGTCCACGGCCTCCACCGCCAGCATGGCCGCGGCCGTCGCGTTGTCGGGGACGGTCCAGATCCAGGCGTACTGGCCGGCCGGGTCGGGCGGCACCAGCGCCTGCGCGAGCACCTCGGCGCCGTCGAACACCGTCACGGTGATCGCGGCCGGCGCGGCGCCCCAGCTCGTCTCCTCCACGCTCCAGCGCAGCGTCTCCTGGGCGGCGGCCTGCAGCGTCTCGCCGCCGGCCGGGTACAGCACCGCCACCAGCGGCGGGCGGCTGTCCAGGGTGTCGGGAGCGGAAACGGCGTTGCCCGTCGCGGCGGCGGCGAGGCCGGCAGCGAGCAGGACGGCGGTCGACGCGACGGCCGGCAGGGAGACGCGCGGCGGCGAAATGCCACGGATCGTTGCGGTACGCATGGCTTGCACCTCTGGTTCGGGGGCTCCGGACGGACGCAGCAAGCGCCGCGCCGGGGCGGCATCGACAAGATAAGGAAGTTCCGGGCCGCGATGGGCAAGGGCCGCCCGCGGGGGCGGCCCGGGAAGGGACGGAGGCGTCGGCAACATCAGTCGATCCCGTAGGACACGGTGACCACGGCCTTGACCACCTTCTCGATGGTCGAGGTGTCGTAGGTGCCGTAGTCGTCGACCATGGTCGAGTTGGCCGGCGTGATCTGGAAGACGCCCTGGCTCGCCGACTGCAGCTTGCCGGCCTTGCTGCCGCTGTTGCCGGCCAGCATCTCGGCGCGCTCGCGGGCGTTGCGGGTGGCCTCGCCCAGCAGCTCGAGCTTGAAGGCGTCCAGGTGCGCCACGAAGTATTCTGGCTGCCAGGACTCGAAGGCGACGCCGTCCTTGATCAGGTCGGTGGCGGCGCGCGCGACGGACTCCACCAGCTTCACGTCGGCGGACTCGACGCGCACCTGCTGGCGCAGCACGTAGCCCTCCACGACGTTGGTCATGTGGCCGGCCTCCGACACGCGCTGGAGCGTCTCGGTCATCACCGGCTGCAGGATCACGGCGCCCTGGGGCAGGCCGCGGGCGGCCAGGAAGGCCTGCACCTCGGCGCGGTCGCGCTCGAGGCCCTGGTAGGCCTCGGCCAGCGTCGTCGCGCGGAACGAGAAGCTGCCCGACCAAGTGGCCAGGTCGGAGGTGACCATGCGCTCGGCGTAGCCCTTCACCACGATCGCCTGCCCCGAGGGGCGCACGTCGCGCAGGGCGTCCGCGCCGATCCAGGCCGAGACGATGAGGCCGACGGCCAGGAACAGGCCCAAAGGCGCCAACCCTCGCGAAGATTCCCTGACGTGGTCCCCCATGCTATCTTGCCTCCCGTGTTCCCGTACCGACCGCGGCCGACCCGATCCGCGCCGCCGCCAGGATAGACCGAAAGGGACCGGCACGCATGGGAAATCCGCTGCTCGCGGCCGCCGTCCTGGCGGCGCTGCTCTCCGCCGCCGGCCCCGCCCGCGGCGCCGACGACCACCTGTGGGCCGCGCCGGTTCCGCCGCCCGCCGGGCCCGAGGTGCGCGACCCCTTCTTCGCCTTCTGCGTGGCGCTGGCCGAAGGAGACTCGCTGGGCGTCTGGTCGGGCCCGGAGCTGGCCGCGCGGATGGCCGCCACGGGCCGGCTCAGCAAGCTGCCGGTCGAGATGATCGTGCGCCTCGAGCGGCGCGAGGTGCCCCTGCCGCCGCAGCCCGCGCACCGGGACCGGCACGCGGCCCGGCGTTGGCGCGTCGAACTGGACGGCGACCTCGCCCGCCCGCTGCCCTACAGCATCCTCGGCTACCACCCCGGCACCCTGCACGTGTCGCGGGTCCTGGAGGCGCTCGAGTGGGTCCTGCCGGGCTCGTCGGTGCGGGTCGACGGGCCCGACGGCCCCGAGCTGCGCGTGGGTGCGATGCACGCCCTGCGCCTGGAGGTCGGGCACGTGATCCTGGATGCCGACGGCCTGGTCGACAAGCTCCTGGGCAAGAAGCTGGACGACACCTGGACCGAGGCCTTCGTCCTGGCGCGGGTCGACGGCGCGGCCGATCCGCGGGAGAACGGCCTGAACGGCGTCGCGCTGGGGCGCTCCCGCAACGGGCGGCCCCTGAACGGCGCCTTCGACTTCCGCCGCGACGAGGTGCTGCCCAACGGGCGGCCCGCCGCCCGCGCGCTCAGCGGCCTGTGCCGGCCCGTCGTGGCGCCCTACGAGCGGCCCGACCCGCGGGCCTGGTCCTGGCAGCCGTGAGCGGGCGCCGCGGGTGACAGGCCCGGATCGGGGTGCTATCTTGCCCCGCATGCGCGACAAGGAACGGCAGGATCGCTGGCTGGTGGCCCTCGACGTCGACGGCACGCTGCTGAACACCGAATTCGAGGACGTCGTCCACGCCCGCGAGCAGGCGGCCATCCGCAGCCTGCGGGCGGCCGGCCACGTGCTGGCGCTGTGCACCGGGCGCAACCGCCGCTCGGTGGCCGACGTGGTGGGCAGCGCCGGCGGGGCTCTCGACGGCGTGCCGCAGGTGCTGCTCAACGGCGCGATGGTGCTGTGCGGCGACCCGCCGCGCCTGCTGCGCCACGCGGGCCTGGACCGGGAGCAGCTGCGCCGGCTGGTCGCGCTGTTCCGCGCCGCGGGCGCGCTGCCGATGATCTTCGGCACCGAGGACGACGGCGGCGATCTGCTGACCGAGAACATCGAACCCAACGGCGTGCTGGGCACCTACCTGGCGCGACGCCGTGACCGCGTCGGCGCGATCCGCATGGTCGACGACCTGATGGCCCACCTGCCCGAGGCCGCGCTGGAGATCGGCACCATCGACCGCAACGAGGTGGCGGCGCCCCTGGCCGCGGCGATCCGCGCCGAGCTGGGCGACGGCGTGCGGGTGGTGCTGACCGAATCCCTGCTGGAGCGGGGATCCTACCTGTGGGTCGAGGTGTATCAAGCCGAATGCGGCAAGGGGGCGGGCCTGACGCTCCTGGCCGAGGCCCTGGGCGTGCCGCGCGAGCGCACGCTGGCCGTGGGCGACAACTACAACGACCTGGACATGTTCACGGCGGCGGGCCACAGCGTCGCCATGGGCAACGCGCCGCCCGAGGTGCGCGCGGCGGCCGACCGCACGGCGCCGCACGTCGCCGACCACGGCGCCGCGGTGATCTGCGAGGAGATCGCCGCGGGCAGGTACCCGCAAGCGAGGGGGCGGTGATGGCCGGACGCGGCGACGACTGGCTGGACGACGGCGGCGGCGACTGGCAGGACGGCGACTGGAACGACGACGAGTTCCGTCGCGTCGGCTACGCCTTCGTCGATCTGATGGCCGAGTACCTGCAGGGGCTGGAGGGCCGTCGCGTCTACGGGCCGGTCTCGCCCGCGGGCCTCGACGACCTCTTCGCCGAGGACCTGCCCGAAGAGGGCGCTTCGAGCGCCGACCTGCTGACCGAGTGCCGCGCCAAGATCTTCCCCAACTCGATGGCCATCGGCAGCCGCCGCTACTTCGGCATGATGAACCCGGCGCCGCTGCCGGTGGCCGTGTTCGCCGACGCGCTGGCCTCGGCCATGAACCAGAACGCCGCCTCGTGGCGCAACGCGCCGGCGGCGACGGCCGTGGAGAAGCGCGTCGTGCGCTGGCTGTGCTCGCTGTTCGGCCTGGGCGACGCGTCCTTCGGCACCCTGGTGCCGGGCGGCTCCTTCGCCAACATCACCGGCCTGAAGCTGGCGATGAACCGGTCGCTCGGGCGCAACCTCGAGACCTGGGACCCCGAAGACTCGCCGCACCTGGCCGCGACCGCGAAGCTGCGCTTCTACGTCTCGAAGCAGGCGCACTACTCGTTCCGCAAGGCGACCGACGTGCTGGGCCTCGGCCACGGCCAGCTGCGCAAGATCCCCGTGGACGGGCTGTTCCGCGTCGACCTCGTCGCGCTCGAAGCGGCCCTGAAGGCGGACCGCGAGGCCGGCCTGGTGCCCTGCTGCGTCATCGGCGTCGCCGGCACGACCAACACCGGCAGCATCGACAAGCTGGACAAGCTGGCCGATCTGGCCGCGGCGCACGGCTGCTGGTACCACGTCGACGCCGCCTATGGCGGCGCGGTGATGCTCAGCGAGAAGTACCGGCCCATGCTGCGCGGGATCGAGCGGGCCGACTCGATCACCGTCGACCCGCACAAGTGGTTCTACGTGCCCTTCGAGGCGGGCGGCATCCTGGTGCGCGACGGCGACCTGCTGCGCGAGACCTTCCTGGTCCGTCCCGAGTACTACATGGAACGGCGCAGCGACGGCGCCGCGGCGCCCGACCCGCGCAGCTTCCATATGGGGGAGCGGGTCAACTTCTTCCAGTACGGCCTGCACGGCAGCCGCCGCTTCAACGCGCTGAAGCTGTGGCTGGCGATGAAGAGCGTGGGCCGCCGGCGCTTCGCGGCCTGGGTGGAGAAGGACATCGAGCTGGCCCGGGTCCTGGCCGGCCTGCTGCAGCGCGCGCCCGAGTTCCGCCTGATCGGGCCCAACACCCTGGGGATCTGCACCTTCCGCTGGGAACCCGACGGCGCCCCGCGCACGCCCGAGCAGGTCGACCAGCTCAACCGCGACCTGCAGGAGCTGGTGGAGCGCGAGGGCGACGCCTGGTTCAGCCACACCATCCTGAACGGGCGCGTGGCCCTGCGCGTCAACTTCGAGAACCGCCAGATGCGCCGCGAGGACGTGCTGCGCCTGCTGTCGGTGCTGCGCCGCGCGGCCGACCGGCTGCGACCCTGAATCCGAGGAGACCGTCATGTGCCGACGCCTGCTGACGCTGTCGATCCTGTTGCTGGCCGCCGCCCTCGCCTCCGCCCAGGGCCTGCGCGACTCCGGGTCCGTGGTCAAGATGACGGTGCAGCCCAAGTCCGTTACCGCCGCCGTGGGGGACCAGGTCTCCTGGACGGTGACCCTGGACATCGACAAGGGCTGGCACCTCTACGCGCACGGCGACCCCAAGTACTACGGCATCGCCGTGACCGGCCTGGACAGCCTGCCCCTGGTCGGCGCCGAGGTGGCGTACCCGGCGGGGAAGAAGGGCAAGTTCCTGGACGAGACGGTGCAGCTGCTCGAGGGCCGCCAGGCGCTGACCATCGGCGGCTTCCTCGCCGCCGAGCCGTCCGGCCCGATGCTGCTCGAGCTGGAGCTGCAGGCCTGCGACGAGAAGTCCTGCCTCGCCCCGGCCTTCCTGCAGGTGCCGCTCATCGTCGAGCCGAAGCGATGAACGGACCGCGCATCCTGCTGGTCGAGGACGACCCGGACAACCGCCGGCTGCTGCAGACCATGCTGCTGAAGCTGGGCTGCGCCGTCGACGCCGTGGCCGACGGCGAGTCGGCCCTGGCGGCGCTCGGCGGCGCGTCCTACGCCTGCGTGCTGATGGACGTGCAGCTGCCGGGCATCGACGGCCTCGAGGCCACGCGCCGGCTGCGCGCGAGCGGCCTGACCGGCCTGCCCGTGATCGCGGTCACCGCCCACGCGATGCAGGGCGACCGCGAACGCTGCCTGAAGGCCGGCATGAACGCCTACCTGACCAAGCCGCTGACGATGGAGATGCTGGGCAAGGCGTTGCGGGAGGTCGGGGTGGGGTGAGGCTTGACACACGGCGATGTCGTTGATGATATGATTTCATCATCTCCTGAAGATATCCATCATCATAAGGAGGACCGATCATCATGAGGCTGACCAGAATCCTGCTCGTGATCGCGACGCTCGCGCTGATCGGTGCCTGCAACGATGCAACGCCTCCCGATCAGCCGCAGAACGACATCGCGGGGCTCGTCGTCGACACCCTCGGGCAGCCGGTCGCCGGGGCCACGGTCGTCCTTCAGCTTGCTACCGACCCGTCCGTTTATTGGTCTCCCGACAAGCCGCAGACGCAGATCGAATGGTCATTGCCCGAACCGGGCGAGATGACGGCCTGGATCAGTTCCTACTGTGACGGGGATGTCCTGCGCCTGCTCGTGGACGGGATGATGGCTGCAGGCAGTGGCGTGGTGACGTGGGACGGGCTCGACGAAGCCGGCCTGGTCTTGCCGGACGGGGTCTATCGGTTCCACGTGGTGACCGATGCCTGCGAAACGACCAGCGCCTTCGCGATCCTGCACCACGGCTACCTGAGTCTCGATGCCGATGCCGTGCTGGCGCCCCAGGCGACCACCGACGCGCAGGGGAGGTTCCGGTTGGAACAGACGTGCCTGCCCTTCGGTTTCGCGTTCGAACACGTCGATGGTACCGGCGATCCCATCTTTACGATCACGATCACCCGCACGGTCCGTGTCTGGGCCTTCAGCGGGGACTCCTACGGAACGAGCACCTCGGTGACGGTCGCTCCCGACACCGGCGCCGACGTCACCGTGACGCTGAATCCCTAACGGACTATGCAAGGGATCGGCAAGAGGAAGCGGGCGGGGAAGGGACCCCGCCCGCTTCCTCTTGCCGATCCCGTGTTTAAAGGTTGGCGAAGATGCTGTCGAACGCCTCCCGCATCCCCGCCTGCAGCTTCGCCACGTTCTCCGCCGACCACGACTCCTGCGGGTCGCGGATGAAGGTCGTGCGGTCGACGCGGTTGTCGAAGCGGCCCAGGGGCAGGTGGTAGGTGCGGCCGTGCGCGCGCACGGTCACGGTGTCGGATTTCTCGGTGTGCTCCAGCAGCCACTCCATGTCGTCGCAGCCGTAGTCGCCGAGCATGACCTCGATGGGCACGCCGTGGTGCAGGATCGAGCCGGGGTCGTTGGGGTCGGTGCGGGCGTCGTTCTTGCGGCGGGACTCCTCGGGCGTCACCCAGATGTAGAGGATGCTGGCGTGCTCGAGCATCGCCGCCGAGAGCATGCGCAGCGAGTACTGGTAGCCCCAGGGATCCCGCAGGGGCAGCGCCGAGCCCTGGCCGCCGCCGCGGGCGAACTCCACCACGACGGTCTTGCCGTCCAGGGTGTCGGGCACCTCGCGCACCTTGTCGTCGAGCAGCTTCTTCGCCTCGGGCTGCAGGGCCGCGACCAGGGCGGCGCGCTCGGCCGCGGGCAGGTCCTTCCAGATCGTCGCGGCGCCGACCTTGGCGCGGCAGGCGTCGAAGCGCTCCATGAGCCAGGTCGCCGGGCAGGCGGGGGCGGGGCGGCGGCGGGCGACCAGGTCGGCGTAATCCTCGTTCAGCAGCTCGATGAGCGTGCCCCAGTCCAGGGGGTTCTTCATCGGCAGGTTGTCGGCGTCGAAGAAGGCGGGGTCGCAGCCCAGGGCGCGCAGCTCCTGGCTGACGCGGCGCATCATGTGGACGTAGGGGTAGTCGTCGAGCTGGACGGTCTGGCCGATGCCGAACTGCCGCTCGCACTCGGCGGCGCTCAGGCTGGCCAGGTAGCGCCGCGCCTCGGATTTGCCGGAGGCGGGCAGGGCGCAGAGCAGCAGGACGTCGATGTGCTTGGCCATGGTCATTCTCCTGTCGGGCGGTCCGTTGATGGTGTGCCGACCAGGAACATGGCGGGGCCCGCGGCCGCGGTCAAGCCCCGGATCCGCCGTCCGTGGCCGGGGCCGCGGCGGCTGGTGCGCGTCGCAGCAGGCGGGCGCGCAGCGCGGCCAGCCGCCAGCCGCCGCGGCAGAACACCCAGTAGAGGACGGGCATCACCGCGACGATCAGCACCGTGCTGGAGGCCAGGCCGCCGATGCTGGACAGCGCCAGGTTCTCCCAGATGTCCTTGCCCCGGGCGTCGTCCGTCCGCACCAGCAGGGGCAGCAGGCCGACGATCGTGGTGCCGGTGGTCAGCAGGATCGAGCGCAGCTGGATGGCCGTGCCCCCGACGATCGCCTCGCGCAGCAGTTCCAGCCGCGTCTCCGACGGCAGCCGCCACAGGTCGCCCCCGCCCAGCCGGGGCGCGTCGGGCACCAGCCCGCCCCAGCGGTGACTGCCGGCCAGCCGATCGCGCAGCTGCAGCCGGAAGCGGTTGACCAGCAGGATGGCGTTGTTGACCACGATGCCGAACAGCAGCACCAGGCCGATGCGGGCCGAGGAGTCGAACTGCGATCCGGTGAGCCAGAAGACGGCCATCACGCCGCACAGCGCCATCGGCAGCGCCAGCATGACCAGCAGGGGCAGCGCGAGGCTCTCGAACAGCGCGGCCATGGTGATGAAGACGAACGCCGCGGTCAGCCACAGCATCGTGTTCATCTCCTGCTCTTCGGCTTCGGTGAGCTGCTCGCCCGAGACGTCCTCGGCGGTGTAGCCGTAGGGCAGGTCGACGCCGTCGATGATCTCCTGCAGGTAGTGCCGGCGCATGCGGTCGGTGCCCACGTACTCCCAGTTGATCTGGACGGCGTACTGCTGGTCCTTGCGGTTGATGGCGGTCACCACCGGCCGCTGCTCGAGCGACACGAGGTCTGCGAGCCGCACGCGCTGGCCGCCGAGGGTGGTCATGGTGTGGCCGACGATCTGGTCGTACTGCAGGTCCTCGGCGTCGGCGAAGGCCAGCTGCAGGCGCTGGTCGCGGCCCTCGAGGATCATGTGCCAGGGGAACTCGATGCCCAACAACCGGCGCAGGTAGCCGACGACCTCCTGCACCGTGAGGTGGTGTTCGGCGAGGGCGGCGCGGTCGATGACGATCAGCGTCTCGTCGGTGTCCGAGCGGTCGAAGCGGTCGCCGCCGGTCAGCCGCACGTTGCGCACGCGGCGGCTGCGCTCCAGGCGCGCCATGACCCCCTGCGACAGGCCTTCCAGCTCGCGGCTGTTGTAGCCGGTGAGCCGCAGCAGCGAGTTGCTGACGCCGCCGCCGCCGCCGCCCTTGAGGTAGGGGTCGCCGAAGCCGTTGATCCAGATGAACATGCCGCCCAGTTCCTCGGCGAGCAGGATCAGGCGGTTACGGTACAGCTCCGGGTACTCCGTGCGCAGCATCCGCTCCTCGAACTCGATGCGCATGTAGGCGCGGTTGTCCCAGGAGGTCGTCTTGACGGTCACGCCGTCGGGCACCGGCTCCAGCTCGCCCTCGAACTGCTTCATCGTCTCGCTGGCGAGGATGACGTCGGTGCCCACGGGGCGCTCGAGGTAGAGCACCAGGGTCTCGGCGTCCTGCTGCTGCCAGAAGCCGCCGTGAGCGACCTCGTGGCGGTAGAGGTGGTAGCCGCCGTAGACGGCGCCAGCCAGCAGCAGCAGGGGGTACCACCAGCGGCGCAGGTGGAAGGACGTGATCTGCCGCACGTAGGCCGCGAAGGCGCCCACCACGGTCATCAGGCCCAGGGCGCCGCCGAACCAGGGCAGCATCCGCGTCACGGCCGCGCGGTCGCGGACGGCGGCGAAGGCGGCCAGGGAGACCAGGGTGAGCCCGGCCGCGGTCAGCGCCCAGCGCCACAGCAGCGCCCAGCCCTCGCGCTCGGAGGCGGCGACGCGCGGCCGTGCCAGCTCACGCTCGGCCAGGGGGCGCAGCGCGACGGGGATCCAGGCGAAGGCCACGAAGATCGAGGCCGTCATCGCGATGCCCACGCTCATCGCCAGGGGCTTGTAGTACACGGCCAGCCGGTCGGAGAGGTACATGAAGGACAGGAAGGCGACGACCGTGGTCAGGGTCGTCGCCATGATCGGGAAGGCCACCTCGCGGGTGCCGTCGACCAGGACGTCGCTGACGCCGCCCCGGCGGCCCAGCACGCGGCGGTGGATGGCGTCGAGCACCAGGATGCTGTTGTCCATCAGCATGCCGAAGCAGACGGTCAGGCCGCTGATGGTGATGAAGTTCACCGAGATCCCGAAGAAGTAGAACAGCGACAGGCAGATCACGATCGCCAGCAGGATCGAGCCGGTGACGATGGCCGTGAAGCGCACGCGGCGCAGGGCGGCCGCCAGCAGCAGGAACAGCAGGACCAGGATCGCCAGCGACCGGTTGACCAATTCCTGCACCTTGTCGCGCAGCTCCTCGCCGTTGTCGGTGTCGATCTCGAAGTCGACGGGGAAGGGCATGTCGTCGCGGATCCTGGGCAGCGCCGCGCGCACGTCGCGGCTCACGGCGATGGCGTTGGTCCCGCTGCGCTTGGCGATCGAGGCCTGGATGACGTTGCGCCCGTTGATGCGCACGAAGTGGGTGGGGTCGTCGTACGACGGCGCCAGCTCGGCGAGCCGCCACAGGGCGATCGGCTGCCCGCCGCGGGTCGCCACCACGGTGTCCAGGACCAAGCGCGCGGTCACCGAGTCCTGCACGCTGACGGCGATCTCGAGGCCGCGGCGGCGCACGCCGCCGGCGGGCAGGATGTCGTCCAGCACGTCGATCGCGGCGTAGACCTCGTCGGCGTGGACGGCGTAGCGCTCCATGAGGTCGAAGTCCAGCAGCACCTTGACCAGCGGCAGCGCACCGCCCTGCAGCTCGACGTCGGCGACGCCCGGCACGGCCAGCAGGCGTGGCAGCAGCCAGGTCTCGGCCTTGTCGCGCAGTTCGTTGGCGGTCAGGTCCGAGATCAGGCTGACGGTCATGAAGTCGTCGGTGCGGAACTCTTCGGGGACCTCGGGCACCACCCGCGGTTGGGATGCGGTGGCGGGCAGGTCGGCGCGCACCCCGCCGAGCTGCTCGGCGAGCTCCAGCTGCGCGAACTCCAGGTTGACGTCGCGGCGGAACTCGACGGTCACCTGGCTCAGCCCGGGGCGCGAGCTGGAGGTGATGCCCTCGACGCCGTAGACCTTGCGCGCGGCTTCTTCGACGGGCAGGGTGAGCGAACGCAGCACGGCCGACGGCGAGGCGCCGATCCAAGTGGTGGTCACCGAGAGGGTGGGCAGCTCGGTGTCGGGCATCGCCTCGATCTCGAGGCGCGGCAGGGCGTACAGGCCCATGAACACCAGGGCCGAGAACAGCATCCAGGTGGCGACGGGATGGTCGACGAAGCGCCGGATCACGTCAGGCCCCGGCCTTTCCCTCGTAATCGCGGTCCAGGCGCCGGTGCAGGATCTCGTAGAGCGTCGGCGTCAGGAACAGCGTCAGCAGTGTGGCCAGGCTCAGTCCGCCGAGGATGGTCACCGCCAGCGGCCGCTGGATCTGCTCGCCGGAGCCGATGCCGATGGCCATCGGGACCATGCCCAGCACCGTCGTCAGGGTCGTCATCACGATGGGCCGGAAGCGCAGGCGGCTGGCCTCCAGGATGGCCGCGCGGCCCGACAGGCCGCCTTCGCGCAGCTGGCGGATGGTCGAGACCTTCACGATGGCGTCGTTGACGGAGATGCCCAGCAGGGCCACCAGTCCGATCAGCGAGATGACGTTCACCGTCAGGCCGGACACCAGCAGGCTGAGCGTGGCCCCCAGCACGCCGATCGGCAGCACGGCGGTGATGATCAGGGGGTCCAGGAACGATTCGAACTGGGCGGCCAGGATCATGTAGACCAGCAGCGCCGAGAGCAGCAGGGCCCAGCCCAGGTCGCGGAACGAGCGGGTGATCTCCTCCTGCTCGCCGCCCTGGACGAAGCCCACGCCGGCGGGCTTGTCCACGGCGGCGATCTCGCGCTCGACGTCCTGCCAGATCCGGCTGAGGCTGCGGCCCTGCACGTCGCCGCTGAGGGTGATCTGCCGGCGCTGGTCGCGGCGGACGACCTCGCGCACGGGCCGTCCCTCGGACAGGCGCACGAAGCTGCCCAGGCGCACGGTGCGGCCCTCGCCGAGCTCGACCGGCGAGTCCAGCACGCCGTCGAGGTCGCGTCGGTCCGCCAGCGGCAGGCGCACCGCGATGTCGACGCGTTGCTCGACCTCGTTGAAGGTGGTGGCGACCACGCCCTGCACGCGGGCCTGCAGCTCGCGCGCCAGGGTGTCGGGGTCCAGCCCGTGCCGCAGGGCGCCCTCGCGGTCGATGCTGACCTCGACGCTGGGGTTGCCCAGCACGCGGTCCATCTCCAGGTCGACCAGCCCCGGCACGCCGGGCAGGCGCAGCCGGAGCGCCTCGGCCACGGACAGGGCGTCCCCGGCGTGCTCAGCGACCACGCCGAGGTTGAAGGGCGCCTCGCCGCTGGCGAGGATCTCCTGCAGCCCGATGCCCTCGTCGTGGAAGGTGGCGACGGTACCCGCGAGCCGCTCGAGCCGGGGCCGCAGACGGTCCTTGACGCGCGCCATGCGCGCGGCGCCGTCGCGGGCCGGGTGCAGCAGCACGCGCAGGCGCACCGTGTTGGCGGCGGTGTAGTCCTTGAGCGCGGCCAGCGTCCGCTCCGTCTGGCCGACCTGCGAGAAGACCGTCGCCACCTCGGGCATGGCCGACAGCTCGGTGGCGAGCCCGGCCGCCACCTCGCCGGTGGCTTCCAGCGGCGTGCCGCTGGGCAGCTCGAGGGAAAGGGAGAAATCGCCGCTGTTGCGCGCGGGCAGGAACGAGCGCGGGATCCCCAGCGACAGGACCGCCGCGACGGCCAGCGACAGGGCCAGCGCGACGTAGAACGGGCCCTTGTGGTCCATGACCTTCACGAGGCCTCGGTGGTAGCGGCGGTAGGCGCCCTCCAGCAGGCGGTCGCTCGCCAGGAACACGCCGCGCGGGTGCTCGGCCCCCGCCTTGAGGATGCGCGCCGAGAGCGTCGGCTGCAGCAGCAGGGCCGTGGCCACCGAGACCAGCAGCGCGATGGTCACGGTGATGGCCTGGTCGCGGAAGAACTCGCCGGCGATGCCCGGCACGTAGATGACCGGGAAGAAGACGGCCACGGTCGTCAGCGTCGAGGCCAGCACCGGCATGGCGACCTCGCGCGTCGCCGAGGCGCAGGTCGCGGCCACCGATGCGCCGGGCGCGTCCTCGGCCAGGTGGCGCTTGATGTTGTCCAGCACGACGATCGAGTTGTCCACCAGCATGCCCGCCGCCAGCGAGAGGCCGCCGAGGGACATCAGGTTGAGGTTCACGTCGAAGGCGTGCATGAAGGCGAAGGCGGTGACGATGCTGACGGGCATCGACAGGCTGACCACGATGGGGCTGCGCCACTCGCGCAGGAAGAAGAAGAGCACCAGGAAGGCCAGCGCGGCGCCCGACAGCAGCGAGCCCGTCAGGCCGCGGAAGCTCTCCTGCACGAAGTCTGCGTCGCGGTAGACGAAGCGTGACTTGAAGTCGGGGTACTGCCCGCGCAGCACCTCCAGGATGCGGTCGACCTCGGCGGTGGCGCGGATCGTGTTGGCGCCCACCTCCTTGTAGACCAGGAGCGAGACCGCCTCCCGCCCGCCGATCAGGGTCAGCCCCTCGGGCTCCTTGACCGTGTCGAGCACCTCGGCGACGTCGCCGACGGTGATCAGGCCGGCGCGCCGCGTGGGGATCTCGGTGCGGCGGATGTCGTCGAGGGACTCGAACTCGCCCAGGATGCGCAGCGGCAGGTGCAGCGGGCCCTTGCGCACGCGGCCGCCGGGGAAGCTGACGTTGCTCAGCGCCAGCGCCTGCCGCAGGTCGGCCATCGTCAGGCCGTAGAGGCGCAGCTTGTCGGGATCGGGGCGCACGAGGATCTCGCGCTCGCGGCCGCCGATCACCTCGGCCTGGCTGATGCCGTCGACCTGCTCCAGCGCGGGCTTGACCACCTCCTCGCAGAACTGGGTCATCTCGGCCATGTCGTCGTCGCCCTCGAGCACCATGATGGCGACGGGGCGCGCGCCGGGGTCCCAGCGCAGGATCAGAGGGCGGTCGGCGCCGTCGGGGAAGTCCTCGCGGTTGGAGACCTGGTCCACGGCCTCGCGCAGGTGCAGGTTGGCGAAGTCCATCGCCGTGCCCCACTCGTACTGCACCGTCACGGTGCTGGCGCCCTCGCGCGTGCGCGAGACCACCTGGCGCACGCCGGCCAGGCCGGTGATGCGCTCCTCGAGCGGCTGGGTGACCAGGCGGGCAAGGTCGTCGGCCGGCACCTCGGGGTACTCGGTGATGACCGTCAGGTTGGGGTAGTTGATGCTCGGCAGCAGGTCCACCGGCAGGCGGCGGTAGGATTGCACGCCCACCACCAGCAGGCCCGCGAAGACCATCAGCACCGCGACCGGACGCGCGACGGCGCCGCGGATCATGGCGCGTCGTCGCCGGCCGCCGACGCCCAGCGGTCGTCGGTCGGCACGGTGCGCCGGACGTCCAGCTTGGCCTCGTGGGCCAGGGTCAGGTGGTCGCTCACGACCACCAGATCGCCCGGCGCGAGCGAGCCGCCGCTGTGCACGGCGAGGATCTCCACCCAGGCGGCGTTCTGCCGGCCGGTGTCGACGTACAGCCACTGGGCGCGGTCGTCGACGGCCTTGAAGACCAGGGGCCGGTCGTCGCGGGTCAGCACGGCGTCGCGCGGCACCAGCAGCAGCCCGCGGTGGATGCGCGCCGCCACCTCGGCGCGGGCGAACATGCCCGGGCGGAAGCGTCCGTCGGGGTTGGCGAAGCGGACCAGGACCTGGCAGGTGCGGCTCGCCTGGTCCAGCGTGGGGCTGATCACGTCGACGGTGCCGCGGATCGTGTCGCCGACCGCGGGCACCGCCACCAGGGCCGCGCTGCCCTCGGCCAGCTCGCCGAGGTCGGCCTCGAGCACGTTGACCACGGCTTCGAGCCGCGTGTTGTCCGAGACGGTGCCGATCGTCTGGCCGACCGAGAGGTTGGCGCCCTTGACGGCGGTCAGGCCGCTGACCACGCCGCCGAACGGGGCGCGGATCTCGGCGTGTTCGAGGTCGAGCCGGGCGCGCTCCTCGGCGATGCGGGCCTCGGCCAGGCCGGTGCGCTGGGCGGCGGCGTCGCGGCGGAAGGCGCCGGCCTTCAGGGCGGCCAGCTCGAGGTCCAGCAGCTGCGCGGCGTGCGCGGCGGGGTCGACCTCGCCGCGGTCGCGCCGGGCCTGCAGCTCGTCGCGCTGCGCCAGGAACGAGGTCATGGCCGCGGGGTCGTCGACCTGTTCCTCGTCCTCGGCCGCGATCTGGCCCAGGGCCCGCAGGTGGCGCAGGCGGCTCTCCTCCAGGGCGAGCCGGTAGGGACGGGGGTCGAGGCGGGCCAGCACCTGGCCCGCGCGGACGCGGTCGCCGTCGCGCACCAGGACCTCGGTCAGCTCCCCGGAGAGCTGGCAGCGGACCTCGACGGTCCGGGTGGTGCGCAGCACGCCGTCGGCGAAGACGGGCATCACCAGGGCGCCGCGGTGCACGGCCCCGACGTCGACCTTGATGGCCTTCTCGCGCTTGGGCTCGTCGGCCTCGGCGCCCGCGGTGTCGGCGGCGGCGGCCGTCGCCGTGCTGTCGGCGCCGGCGGCGCCGTCGCCGGTCTTGTCGCCGGCGCAGCCGGCCAGCGTCAGCAGCAGCAGGAGGCACGCGAGCGGCGCGGCGGTTCCGAGGTTCATCATGCGGTTCTTCAAGAGCATCTCCCGTCTGCGGGTGCCTGGGCGCCGGTTCAGCGCACGATCCGGCAGCTGATGATCTCCATGGGGGCGACGTCGGCCGCCGCGGCGGCCTCGTCGCCGGCGCCCATGCCGGCCAGGAACGCGTCCCAGAAGTTGAGCACCAGCACGGCCCGGTCCGGCGAGATCAGGAACAGCTGGTCCTCGAGGCCGTCGGCGTCGGCGTGCACGCGCACCTGGCGGTCGAAGGCGCCCTTCGCGTCGAAAACGTCGTAGGTCAGCATGACGCCGTCGGGCTGGCCGCGCTGGCCGCGGCCGGAGAGGATCCAGACCGTGCCGTCGTCGAGCACGGTGAGGCTCTGGATGTCCGGCTCGCGGTCGGCCACCTTCACCGGCGGCGGCACGGGGTAGTTGCGGGCCTGGGCCTTCAGCAGCGACTCGGCGCGGTCGTGGTCGGCGCGGTCGCGCGCCAGGGATTCGTACGGGCGCTCGAAGGTGCCCAGCAGCTTGCCGTCGGGGGCGTGCCGCTCGACGAGGTAGCGGTCGCGGTGCGGCGCCGCGTACACCTCGCCGTTCGGGGCGAGGCCCCAGCGCGTCCAGACGAAGTCCACGGCCAGCTCGTCCAGGACCATGTTGCCGAAGTCCTGCACGGCGGTCTTGGCGGCGATCGTGCCCAGCGTCGAGCCGTCGGCGCGCACGCCGTCCAGGAAGTAGGTCTGGTTCAGCTTGCCCGCGGCGAAGGTCTGGCGGATGCCGCACAGCGCCGTGGTGCCGCCGCGGCTGTTGCCGCCGACCAGCACCGCGAAGCCGCCGGCCGCGGGGTCGCCGGCCTGGAAGGGGAAGGCGCCCGCGGGGTTCCCCGCGCGGTCGAGCTGCACGATCTTGCCGGGGAACACCTGCACCACGGCCAGCTTGCCGTCGGGCAGGAAGAAGGCGTCGGCCGGACGGCGGAACTCGCCGGGGCCCTCGCCCTCGCGGCCGAGGGTGCCGGTGCGGCGGCCGTCGGGCGCGAAGACCGCGACCTCGGACAGCTGGCCGTCCAGCACGTAGAGGTTGCCCTTCTCGTCGGCGATGACCTGGGCGACGACCCCGAACAGGTTGGCGTCGTCGTCCTCGCCGCCGACGCTCCACACTTCCTGCAGGCGGACGTCGGTCACGCCGTGGGCGGGGGTCGCGCCGTTGATCACGTGGGGGACCTCAGCAGCGAGGGTCGTGCCGGTGAGCAGGCAGGTCAGGCACAAGGCAACCGGGGCGGTGACGCGGGACATCGCGACTCCTCGGGATGGGGTTGATGAGGTTCAAACACTGCAGGACGGCCCTTGACGGGAAATGTTGCTCTCAATGATTCGACTGCGGGCGCCTGTCTGCAAGGCCTTGCCATTCAGGAGGTTGTGCAGAATCGCGTCGAAGTATTCCGCGCAAATTCGGCACTTCATCAAGAAGGGCAAATTCTCATCAACAACAGTGGTGCCGGGGTGAGTGTCCGGTATGCCGATTAATAGTTCAAGAGGAAGTCGAATAGCATGGACAGAGCAAAGTGACCATGTGTGGAGATCACGGAAATCAACATTGGGATTCGGTGGTTGTGGAATCGTGTGATGTATGGGTTTCGGGGAATTTGTCAAGTAACGGAGGTTGACACCATGCGGGGAGGGGGGAGGTAGATTCCATATGCCTCGGGAAAAAGTGACCGTATCATACCGTCTAGAGGGAGGATTTCATGAAAAAGCTCGTTGTGCTATCCCTGTTGCTGATTGTGTCTCCGATGTTTGCAGTTAATGCTGATGCCAGAGTCGTGGCCCTTCGCCACCCCGCTATCCTGTGCTGTGGCGGCAGCGGTGGCTGGGAAGTGCGTGATGTCAATGCCGACGGATCCTACACGTATATCAATCTTTGCGACGGGGGAGGCATTTGCACCTAGTCGATCCGCGAGACATACCACACTGATGCATCGAGTGGAGGAACGAGATGCACCTTTCCCCGAGGCTCCTTTCTATTCCCGCGCTACGAATCTTCATGGCTATGGGCGTGGCGATTGTGGTTTTTACCAGTACAGCTTCAGGATCGACGCTTCTCGCCAGGCTGGTGATCGGACTGGATGAGGTGCCCGTTCTGGACGATCCCTGCGATTTTGCATGGGGCGACGATGGGAGCTGCTACGTTCTAAATTGCGGGTCGAACGACGTCGTCGTGTTCGACGATCACTGGAAACTCCAGAAATATTTCGGCAGGCAGGGTGCGGGGCCCGGCGAACTTGATAATCCACTGGGCCTCTGCGTCGATGCGCGTGAAGTGCGCATCTACGAGATGAGTCACTTCGACATCTATTCGCTTGCCGGCATGTTCCAGGAAAGCGTCCATGATCTACCGGCCGGCTCGTCCCCGTTCAGCATCGACGGCAAGATCGCCCTTATTAGCCGATATGAAAGCCGAACGACGGTCCATTGGAATCATGGTCGTGAAGATGCGGCGACGTTCCAACTGCCGGAGGGAATTAACAGGCTCTGGCAACTGGTCGCGCCGCCACCGGGACGCGACGACCTGTCGGCCGTCGCCTTCGACCTGAACGACGGGTTAGCCTACGAGATCACCCGCAGCCACGACGTCGGCCGGCCGATCGACCTGGGCCTGGGGCGCGGTCAGGTATGGAGCGGCGGCGGCAAGAATGTCCTGAGCGGAATCTGTCAGGACGATGATTGCGGTTATTGGATTCTCCACTATCCCCGCCGCGGCCACCCTGGGCAGTTGCATCTCTTCTCTCATGCGTTCGAGAGTGTCGGGAAATGGGAGCTGGGAGACATGTGGGTGGGACAAGTCGGGATCTCACCCAAGGACGAACTCTGCCTCCTCGATTCCTCGGGGTCGGTTCTCTACATCTGCGAAAAACCGGCAGTGCGGTGAGTCGTCGGTAACTCGTGTTCGGCGGTCCCTGGTCAGGCCGAAGCCGGCCGTATCATGGCGTGGACGCCTTGGCCCACGCCGCCAGACTGCGGGCGGCATCGGCGGCCGCCACCGGCGACGCATCGCGGAAGACGCCCGCCACGATTCCCGGCTGTGCCCGCTGGAGCTCGTCGAGCCGTGCCGTTTCGGCCCCGAAGCCGACCAGCAGCACCCGGCGCCCGGGCAGGGCGCGCGGCAGCCAGTCGACGACGGCCGCGGCTTCGGCGGACGCCGCCGGGTTCCAGCGGCCGAGGTCGCCGCGCAGGGAGGGCAGGGCGACGGCGAAGGCGCCGCCTTCCATGGTGAGCGGCGTCAGGGCGTCGAAGACCCGCGCGGCGGCGGCGCCGCCTGGTTCCAGCAGCAGCAGGACCGGCGCCGACGCGTCCGCGCCCGCCGGCGGCAGGGCCACGCGCACCGGCAGCCAGCCGTCGCCGCCGGCGTCGAGGGCGGTCACGGTGACGCCCCCGTCGGCCAGCACCGACGCGCCGTCGGCTCCCCGGCGCAGGCAATCCTCCACCTCGAAGACGGTCATCAGCAGCGACGACGGGTCGGCGCGGCGGTCGCGCTCGCTGAGGTCGGTGCGGATCAGGTCGAGGCGGTAGTCCACCGCCGGGCGGTCGACCTCCGCGAGGAACTTGGTGCCGTCGTGGGCGTCGCCGAACCAATCCTGGTAGAAGCGGGCCAGGCCGGTGTACCAGGACAGGCGGGTGCCGTCGTCCAGCTCCAGCACCGCTTCCAGCCGGTAGGGGCCCATCGCCAGGGCGGCGAGGTCGGCGGTGCGGGTCCACGTCGTCAGGCCAGGGGCGAGGGTCACGCGCCCGCCGGTGCCGCCGGAGGCGACCAGTTCGTGGCCCGCGGTGTCGCCGATGCCGGCGATCAACCGGCCGGCGCCGCCGCCGGGCGCCCAGACCGCGATCGTGAAGTCGAGGGGTTTGGTGCCCACGACGGTGCTGCCGACCTTCACCTGCAGGCGCGGCCGCTCGCCGCCGGGCGGCAGCGTCAGCGGCACGTAGCGTCGCGGTCCCGGACGCGGGTCGGCCCGGCGAGGATCGGGCACCAGCTGCGCCGTGCGGGTCCGGCCGTCGGCGTCGCGCCGCTGCAGGGCGACCGCCACGCCGAAGAGCGTGTCGGCCGGCGGCGCGTAGGGTTGCAGGTAGCTCCAGGGAATGTCCGCCTGCAGGACGCGCCGGCCGTCCACGTCGCGCCACGCGGGCGCCAGCTCGAGGACGGTCAGGTCGAGAAGGCGCCCGGGCTGGGCCAAGGCGCGGCCGACGGTCGTGGCGCTCTGCGCTTCGAAGCCGAAACGCCAGACCCGCGCGGTGTCGTACGCGTCGCCGGAATCGGGCGCGGCGAGCGTCAGCTCCAGCACGGGCGCCGGCTCGCCCGCCGCGCGCAGGTGCCAGCCCAGGTCGTCGACCATCAGCGACAGCCTCAGCGGCGATGCTGAGCCGTCCGCTTCGACCAGCGGACCCGGGTCGAACCAGTCGCCCCAGCGCGGGCGCAGCGCGCGGCCGGCGGCGGCGGCGGCCAGGCGCCGCTCGAGGTCGCCGATCAGGCCGGTGAAGACGGGATCGGCGCGCAGCGCCGCCAGGTCGGGGTCCCCGCGCAGGCCGCGCGCGTCGTCGTAGCCGTGCTCGACGGCGGCGCGGACGGCGTCCAGGGCGGCCGCCGTGTCGGCGAGGCGGGCCGCGACGCAGGCGGCGTTGTAGTGCAGCAGGGGGTCGTCGGGCCGGCGCCGCAGCGCCTCTTCGATCAGCTCGCGGGCCGGCGCCAGGTCGCCCTCGCGCAGCCGGCGCCCGATCTCGCGCCGCAGGTCGTCGTCGCCGAGGCGCGACGGCACGGGCGCGGCCACGGCCGCCGCGGCGCACGACAGCGCGGCCAGGGCGCAGACCAGCAGCCGGGCGCGTCGGCGGGAAGGACCGGGCTCAGCCGATGGCGACGGCGGCGGGGAAGGCGACGTCCAAGGTGTCGCGGGCAATCATCAACTCCTCGTTGGTGGGGACGATCATGATCGCGATCCGCGACGACATCTTGCTGATGACGGCCTCGTCGCGCCGAGTGGCGTTCTTGAAGGGGTCCAGCAGGGCGCCGATGATCTCCAGGCCGCGGCAGGACCACTCGCGCACCAGCGAGTCGTTCTCGCCCACGCCGGCGGTGAAGACGATGCCGTCGACGCGCCCCAGGGCCACGGCGTAGGCGCCGACGTACTTGCGGATGTGGTAGCAGTAGACCTCGAGGGCCAGGCGGCAGCGGTCGTTGCCGTTGGCGTACTCGCGCTCGACGTCGCGCAGGTCGCTCGAGACGCCGCTGATGCCCAAGAGGCCGCTCTGCTTGTTGAGCATCTTCTCGACGGCGTCCACGCCCATGCCCAGGTTGCGCTCGAGGTGGCCGATGATGGCGGGGTCGATGTCGCCGCTGCGGGTGCCCATGACCAGGCCCTCCAGCGGGGTGAAGCCCATCGAGGTGTCGACGGACTTCCCGCCGCGCACCGCGGCGACCGAGGCGCCGTTGCCGAGGTGGCAGGTGATCAGGTTCGTCTCGGACGGGTCGCGGCCCAGCAGCGCCGCCGCGCGCAGCGTCACGTAGCGGTGGCTGGTGCCGTGGAAGCCGTAGCGGCGGATGCGGTGCTGCAGGTACATCTCGTAGGGCAGCGGGTAGATGTACGAGGCGTCGGGCATGGTCTGGTGGAAGGCGGTGTCGAACACGCCCACCATCGGCACGTCCGGCAGCACCGCCTGCGCGGCGCGGATGCCCACGATGTTCGGCGGGTTGTGCAGCGGCGCCAGCGAGGAGCACTCCTCGAGCGCCGCCATGACGTCGGGCGTGATCATGACGCTGCCGGCGTACTTCTCGCCCGCGTGCACCACGCGGTGGCCCACGGCCGCGATCTCGGCGTAGCTGCCGATGACCCCGTGGCTGGGATCGGTCAGGGCTTCCAGCACGAGCGCGACGGCAGCCTTGTGGTCGGGCACGGGGCGCACGACCACGACGTCGTCGCAGCCGGGCCGCTTGTAGACGTGGTTCCCCTCTTCCAGCCCGATGCGCTCGACCAGGCCCTTGGCGCGCAGGGTCTCGTGCTCCATCTCCAGGAGCTGGTACTTGAGCGAGCTGCTGCCGCAGTTCAGGACCAGGACGTTCTTCACCTGCCGCCTCCGGCCTGCAGCGCGGTGATGGCCGCCACGTTGACGATGTCCGTGGCGCTGCAGCCGCGCGACAGGTCGTTGATGGGCTTCGCCATGCCCTGCATGACGGGGCCCACGGCCTCGGCGCCCGCGAGGCGCTGCACCAGCTTGTAGGCGATGTTGCCGGCGTCGAGGTCGGGGAAGATCAGCACGTTGGCGCGGCCGGCGACCGCGCTGCCCGGGGCCTTGCGCTGGCCGATGGCGGCGACCAGGGCGGCGTCGGCCTGCAGCGCGCCGTCGACGGCGAGCTCCGGGGCGCGCTGCGCCAGGATCAGCCGCGCCTGCTCCACCTTGTCGACGTCGGGCCCCGCGCCGCTGCCCTTGGTGGAGTAGCTCAGCAGGGCCAGGCGCGGTTCGAAGCCGCAGAGCGCGCGGGCGGTCGCCGCGCTGGCGACCGCGATGTCGGCCAGCTGGTCGGCGTCGGGGTTGGGGTTCACCGCGCAGTCGGCGAACACGATCATGCCGTCCTCGCCCAGCTCCCAGGCGGGGTTGACCATCACGAAGCAGCTCGAGACGATCTTGCAGCCGGGCGCGGTGCCGATGGCCTGGAAACCCGCGCGCAGTACGTCGCCGGTGCTGTTGACCGCGCCGGCGACCATGCCGTCGGCCAGGCCGGCCCCGACCATCAGGGCGCCGCAGAACAGCGGGTCGGCGGCCTGCAGGCGCGCCTCCTCGATCGTCAGGCCCTTGTGGCGGCGGCGCTCGAAGAGCCGCGCGGCCAGCGTCTCGCGGTCGGGGTGGTCGGCGGGGTCGACGACGCGCAGGTCCCCTCCGCGCAGGCCCAGGGCGCCGAGACGGTCCCAGACGGCGCCCGGGGCGCCGAGCAGCACGACTTCGGCGACGCCTTCGTCGCGCAGGCGGACCGCGGCCTCCAGGGTGCGGTCGTCGCCGCTCTCGGGCAGCACGATCGTCTTGCGCAGGGCGGCGGCGTTGTGGCGGAGCCGGGCGGTGAAGTCCATGGCGGTCTCCTCGGAAGCGCTGTCTTTCGGGCGTTATTCGATAAATCTCGCTGGCGGTTGAGGGATTGTCAAACCGCTAACATGAGGCGGGGTCTCGCGGTGCGGCGTCAGGCCAGCGGCAGGGCCCGCTCGAGGAGCGCGGGGTCCGGCGCGTCGCCCTGGAACTCGGGCAACCGGTCGATGAGATCCTGCAGGGTGAACGACTCCCAGAAGCCCTGGAGCTTCTGGTCGAGCAGGACCCAGATGGTGCGGGTGGTGCACTCGTCCGCGCGCACGCAGGTCTCGGGGTGGGGCACGCACTCCACCAGGGGGGTGCGGCCCTCCAGCGCGCAGAAGATCTCCCAGAGCGAGATATCGCGCGGGTCGCGCGTGAGGTAGTAGCCGCCGCGCACGCCCTTGCGGCTGCCGACCAGGCCGGATTTGCGCAGCGAGGAGACGAGCAGTTCGAGGTACTTGCGGCTGATCTCCTGGGTGTCGGCGATCGCGCTCAACGGGACGGGATCGTCGCCCTTGGTGACGGCGATCTGCAGCAGGGCGCGCAGGCCGTAGCGGACCTTGGTGGTGATTCTCATGCGCGAGTCTCCTGGCTCGAGGCGGACCCCTCTCGCCGAACAATAGGAGGCGCGGGGCCGGGGAGCAAGCCCCGACGCCTTGGTCCCCGACGCCTGGGCCTACTTCACGATCTCCGGCACGCTGCCGACCAACTGCGGCGGCAGGTGCAGGGGCAGCGTGGTGGCCCGCTTGCGCTCGATGTCGTGGAAGACGCGCTCGACCTGGACCGCGGTCAGGCCCAGCGCCGCCGCGGCCTCGGCCGCGGGCACGGCGTGGTTCTTGGCCCACAGCAGCAGGTCCATCTCGGCGTAGGGCAGCACGAAGTAGAACTCGTCCTGGCCCTGGGGCAGCGAGTAGGTGTCGGTCGTGGGCACGACCGAGCAGATGTCCTCGGGCAGTTTCAGGTGCCGTGCCAGCGCGTAGACCTGGGTCTTGTAGAGGTGGGCGATGGGCTTGATGTCCGCGGCGCCGTCGCCGTTCTTCACGAAGAAGCCCTGGTCGTACTCCAGCCGGTTGGGCGTGCCCAGGACGGCGTAGTTCAGCCGGTCGGCGTGGTAATAGTCCATGGTCTTGCGGATGCGCTGCTTGAAGTTCGTGGCGGCGACGATCTGCAGGTAGGCCTGCAGCGGCAGCCGCACCTCGTGCATCGCGCCCTGCGGGTCCTGCACCACCAGCCGGTAGACGTTCATGCGGTCGGAGTCCATCAGGCCGGCCGGCAGGACGATCTTCGACTTCCAGCCCTCGCCGTACTGCGGGAAAACGGAGCGGATGGCCTCGTCGCGCCGCTCGTAGCAGCCGATGGCCCGCAGCGTCGGGGCGATGTCCTCGACCGCGTAGTCGATGCCCAGGTGCTGCGCCAGGCTCTCGCCCAGGCTGCGGCTGCGGGCGCTGGAATCCAGCTCGGGCAGCATCAGGCCGAACACCTTCTTCGGGCCGAGCGCCTTGACCGCCAGGGCGGCGGTCACGCTGCTGTCGATCCCGCCGCTCATCGCCACCACGGCGCCGCGCCGCAGCATCCGCCGCGACACCAGCTCGCGCAGGCGCTCGGAGATCTCGGCGATGGTCCGGTCCAGATCCAGCTGCAGCACGTTGCGGTCGAACTTACGGTCGAACTTACGGTCGGACATACGGTCGGACATCCGATCATCCCTTTCGCGGGCGGGTACGTCGTGTCGTCGGAAACGCAGGTCCCCAGGGTAATCTCACGCCCTGCTGGTGTCGACCCGATTCTCCGGATACGCCGGTCCACCCGCGCCGCGCGCGTAATTGACTTGAGCCGGGCGCGCACGGGAACGATAATGTCCCCGCGCCGGCGCCACTCGCCGGCCACCGCGGCAACCGAGGACGGAGAATGATCATGCGCGTCACGAAGCACCTCCACCTGCTGCTGGCGGCAGGCCTGGCCCTGCTGCCGGCGGGTTGCGGCGACGACGAGCCGACCGGCCCGCAGGCGTCCGGGCTGACGGTCCGGGTCGAGCCGGCCCACCTCGCCGCCGCCTGGCAGCTGAGCGGCCCCGACGGCTACAGCCTGTCCGCCGAGGGGGACACGACGCTCGCCGACCTGCCGACCGGCTCCTACACCCTGGTCTGGCTGGACGTCGCGGGCTGGGTGACCCCGGACCCGGCGTCGGCGACCCGGCAGCTGGAAGCGGACGGCTCGGCGACGTTCTCCGGCGCCTACCTGCCGGAGATCGGCCCGGCCCTGGTCTCGGTCCCGGCGGGGGACTTCTACATGGGCAGCGAACGCGACGAGCCCGGCCGCAACGACGACGAGTCCGTGGTGCAGTACTTCTTCAGCACGGGCTTCCGGATCTCGCGCTTCGAGGTGACCGAGGCGCTGTGGGACCAGGTGATGGGCGGGACCTCCGGCTCGCGCCTGCCGAAGGTCGGCGTGACCTGGTACGAGGCCCTGCTCTTCTGCAACGCCCTCTCGGTGCGCGACGGCCTGACTCCCGTCTACGAGGGTTTCGGCACGCACTGGACCTGGAACCCGCTGAACGACGGCTACCGCCTGCCCCTGGAGGTGGAGTGGGAGTACGCCTGCCGCGCCGGCAGCGTCACCGAACTGGCCAACGGCAGCCTGCAGCACATCGACTGCGAGCCCCTCGACCCGACGCTCGACGCGATCGGCTGGTCCTGCCAGAACTCCGGCTCCCCCGTCCTGCGCGCCCACGAGGTGGGCCTCAAGATGGCGAACGCGTGGGGTCTGCACGACATGCACGGCAACGTCTGGGAGTGGTGCTGGGACAGCTACTACGAGACCGACGCCGACGGCTTCCCGACGGGCGAATCGCTCGGCCAGGTGAACCGCGGCGGCGCCTTCGACAACTTCGCGCGCTACTGCCGCTCGGCCAACCGGCACTACACGGAGCCGGGGCGGGCCGACGTGCACCGCGGCTTCCGCATAGCCCGATCCGGTGAATAGCTGAAGATCCTCCCGCCACGGGGGGCGCGCGCCGGTCACTTCCTGTGACCGGCGCGCTCGGCTATCGGGCTCCTGTGCCCTCCTGGCACAGGAGCCCGATAGACGCCCTCGTGGCGGGAGGATCTTCAGCTATTCACCGCAGCGGGGCAGGGGGAGGCATCATGTGATATAATCATCCATCATAGGAAGTGGGGGTTGGGTGGTTCTGGGGGGGACATGAAGCAGTCGGCATTTTACTATATCTTGTTGTATAGCTTTATGTTGCTGTGCTTCGGCAGTGCGGGGGCCGCGGATGGGCCGCCTGGAGCGCCGGGGCGGCCGGGGCGGGTCAGGCTGGAGCAGCCGTTCCCGCGGACGGCGGATCCGGCGGCGTTCGTGCCCTTCGAGGTGGACGGGCGGACCCACGTGACGCTCGACGTGCTGGACGCGGCCGGGAATCCGGTCGTGCGGCTGGCCGAGGGGGTCTACGACGGCGGGCGGCATGCGGTGAGGTGGCGCGGGTGCGACGAGGCGGGGCGGCGGGTCGCGCCGGGGATCTACACGGTGCGGATGAACGCGGGGGGGAAGGTCCGGACGCGGGTGTTGCCGGTGCTGGGGTGATTGGCTCGACTCGCGTAACTGTGTTCTGCTAGGATCGATGCATCGACTGATCCATCGCCCGCTGACATGAATGAAAGGCTGAGACGATGAAACGCATGTTCGCGTCGCGGTCTCCACTGTGTACGACCTGGATGATCCTATTCACGATGGTGGTGCTTTCCGGCACGGAGGAAGGCCGAGCTCAAGGCATCCCATGTGATGACTACGCGGCGGGTGGAGTGGTGCCCTTCGCGCGTTGGGATTTCCAGCATTGTATTGCAGGCGGAACGGCCCGCTACCGAATCTTCAGATCGACAAGTGACGATGGATGCACCCACGGGGCGGGATCCAGCCTGTACGACGCAGCGGATCCGCTGCATCCGGTCTTATTGCGCGAATATTCGCAGACCAGCGACGACTGCGTCTCCATGCCATACTGCGAGTTGAACCATATGACTGGGAACAGATTCGTGCTTTTCGAAAGTCCCGGGACCTCCCCCGTGACCGTGAGGATCGTCGATATCAGCCCGGAAGGCATCAATGAGTACCAGCTTTCCTACACCGACGACTTTGAGGGTAATGATCGATTCGCTTGGTGGACCGAATACTGGGCGACTGAAGTGCATCTTCTTGATACGACCGATCTGAACGCGGTCGAAGAACTCGACCTGCCGCTCGGCATGGTTATGCCGGATTTCGTTTTCGACGTTCTGGCTATCCAGCATGTGGGCGACGTATGGACGGTAGTTGACTTGGTGGGGCCGGGGGGAGCGGCCCTGCGAGGATCTTTCAATATGCCGGACCATGAGATCGCTGCGAAACAGCTGGTGGACCGGGTTCTGTTTATAGTCACTTATCAGGATAACGACTGGCGGCTGTGGTCCCTGGATCTCAGCGATCTCGACCACCCCGTGATCCTGGAATCACTCATCGGCTTCCCCAGCATCCGCGGTTTCACGGTCCGCGATGGACTCCTGCACAGCTTTTCAGATGATGGAATCAGGACCTACGATGTATCCGACCCTTCACAGATCATCGCCTTGTGCGATCCGTTCGGCATTGGAGAGAACTGCATCCAAGTCTTGCCGAGGGGGAACCTACTTTATGCTAGATTCGATTACAGTTTCGCGGTCTTTGACATTACTGATCCGACGGCGCCCGCCTTGCTCGGGACTGTCCCGTTGGGAGGGACGGAACTCATCTCCTGCTATCGGCTCGACTTGATCGACGCTGAACACTGGCTCATCTCAGGCGAGCATTTCCTCCACTTCGACTGCAATGACCCGCTGCCTCTCGATGACGGAGGGCAGCCTATCGAACTGCCGGTGGCGAGCCCCTTGTCGATCACCGCATCGCAGGCGCTGCAGCGCGCCTCCGAGATCCGCTTCAGCCTCGACCGTCCCGGTGCGGCGGACCTGTCCGTCTACGATCTGCAGGGCAGGCGAATAGCGATGCTGGTGTCGGAGGTGCTGCCGGCCGGGTCGCACATCGTGACCTGGGACGGTCGCGACGGTTCGGGCCGCACCCAGCCCGCGGGCGTCTACCTCGCCCGTCTGCGTCTCGACGACCGGACTGCGACCTGCAAGTTGACCCTGATCAAATGAGCCCTGGTCGACGACCGGTTGACGCCGCCAGTCATTGAATCATAGTATTCATTTGAGGGGTTTGAGGGGAAGAGGCCCGCCATCGTCAGCACCATACAACAGGCGAGGTCACGATCATCATGACCATCACGACACGTACGTTCCGTCTCACCGCCGCCGCGGTCCTGCTCGCGTTGCTCGCCTCGGGTTGCGGGCAGACCGACACCAAGCAGGCCGGCAACCCGCCGGCCGCCGCGAGCCGCACCGCCGCCGCGCCCGCGCCGACGATCTCCGGCAGCGGCGAGTTCAACAACGCCGCCGCGCTGCTGCTGGACGGGATCACGCCCGCCGACCAGACCGCCTTCGACTCCGAGCAGTGCGTGCACTGGGTCGACCCGGCAGTCGGCTTCGTGATCGACCTGGGGGAGGTGCGCCGCGTCACGGGCGTCACGCTGCAGGTCGACAACAACGACGACTACGTGCTGGAGACCAGCCGCGACGGGGCCGGTTACGCCGCTTTCGCGACGATCCCGGCCGACGCCGGCGCGAACGAGTGGGGGATGGAGACCCACAGCACGCTCTCCGGGCACCCGGGCGTCGTGCCGACCGAAGCCCGCTACCTGCGGCTGCGGGGGCAGGAGGGCGACGGTGCCTACGGCGTCTCCGAAGTGCGGGTCGCCAGCGAAGCGCTCGCGGCGTCCACCGCTTCTGCGCCCGCGACCGCCGCACCCGCTACCGCCGCGCAGGCACAGGCGGCCCCGGCGTCCACGGCCGCCGCCCCGCCGCCGACCGGCCGCACCGACCCCGACGGCGGCGACATGTCCCTGGAGCAGGTCTTCGACACCGTGGACGCCAACCACGACGCCAAGCTGACCCGGGCCGAATACGCGGCCATCTGGAAGGAAGGGACCGACGTCGACGCGAAATTCGCCTACTTCGACCGGGACCGCAGCGGCTTCATCGAGCGGCAGGAGTTCCTGGCCCTCCCGGGCAAGCTGCGCGACGGCAGGTAGATGGCGGTCGCGAAACCCGACGCCCGCGGCCGGCCCCCGCCCGGCCGCGGGCGTCCCTCGTCCCGGTGGACAGTCCGCCTTCCGCTGCCTATCCTTGTGCCAGTAAAAAATGGGAAACGACACGAGGGAGGCGGCATGAACGCCACGCACCGACGCGAATTCCTCGCGACCCTCCCGCTCGCCGAGCTGCACCGTCACTTCGACGGCGCCATCCGACCGGCGACGCTGTGGGAGATGTCCGAGAAGTACTACTCCGCGGTGCCGGGTCTCGACTTCGAGGCCTTCCGGCACTACCTGCAGTGGGACGATGCCCAGGACCGGTCCCTGATCGACTACCTGGACAAGTTCCACGTGCCGCTGCAGTACACCCAGTTCTACGACACCATCAAGCGCGTGGCCTTCGAGATCGCCGAGGACGCGTACGCCGACGGGGTGCGGCTGCTGGAGCTGCGGATCAACCCGCTGATCCACCGCCGGGCCGGGCTGTCGAACCGCCAGGTGCTGAACGCCACGCGCAAGGGCTTGATGCGCTTCGCCGACGCGCACCCCGACTTCCGCTGCGGCATCGTGGTGATCGCCATGCGCAGCCACGGCGGCAACATGGCGAAGATCCTGCTGCGCGAGATCGTCGGCGAGAAGGAGCAGTACCACTCCCGCGTGGGCGTCGTCGGCTTCGACATCGCCGGGCCGGAGTCGCCGTTCCCGCCCGTGCTGTTCCGCGAGGCCTACGAGCTGGCCGAGCGCATGGGCCTGCACCGGACCGTCCACGCCGGCGAGAGCGAGGGGCCCGGGCGCATCTGGGAGGCGCTGGACAACCTGGGGCCGCAGCGCATCGGCCACGGCACCTCGGCGGGGCAGGACCCCGAGCTGATGCGCCGCCTGGCGCGCGATGGCGTCTACCTGGAGGTCTGCCTCAGCTCCAACGTGCAGACCGGCGCGGTCGCCGACCTGCGCGACCACCCGCTGCCGCGCTTCCTGGACGCCGGCGTGAAGGTCGCGCTCTGCACCGACAACCCCACCGTCTCGAGCACGACCCTGTCGCGCGAGTACGAACTGGCGATGGACCTCTTCGGCCTGACCGAGGACGACGTGCGCGCCCTGGCGGAGATGTCCTGCCGCGGCACGTTCCTGGGCGAGGGCTGCCACTGCTACGGGTCGGCGGACTGAACCGCCGGGAAGGAAGGACCGACATGGCCCGCAAGAAGAAGATCGCGATCCTCACCGGCGGCGGCGACGTCCCGGGCCTGAACGCCTGCATCAAGCAGGTCGTCTGGCGAGCGCTGCAGGAGGGCTGGGAGGTGCTGGGGCTGCGCCGCGGCTGGGAGTCCCTGTCGGGCTACAAGCCGGGCGAGCCCGAATGGAACGCCCGTTGGCTGCAGCCGCTGACCTGGAACACGGTGCGCACCATCGATCGCACCGGCGGCACCTTCCTGCACTCCTCGCGCACCAACCCGGCGAAGGTGCGCGAGAAGGACATGTTCGAGCACGTGAAGAAGGCGGGCATGACCTACCCCGCCGACATCACCGAGCACGTGCTCGCCGCGCTGGCGGACCTGCAGGTCGACGCCCTGATCCCCATCGGCGGCGACGACACCCTGAGCTACGCCGCGCGCCTGCACGAGACGGGCTTCCCGATCATGGCCGTGCCCAAGACCATGGACAACGACGTCTACGGCACCGACTACTGCATCGGCTTCGGCACGGCGGTCACCCGCTCCGTCGAGGCGATCACGCAGCTGCGCACGCCCATCGGCAGCCACGAGCGCCTCGGCATCGTGGAGCTGTTCGGGCGCAACAGCGGCGAGACGGCCCTGATCGTCAGCTACCTGGCCGGCGTCGACCGCTCCATCATCTCCGAGGTGCCCTTCGACATGGAGTCCCTGGCGGAGAAGCTGGCCGCGGACCGGCGCCAGAACCCGAGCAACTACGCGATCATGACCATCAGCGAGGGCGCGCAGGAGATCGACGGCACCATCCACCAGCAGGGCGAGGCCGATGCCTACGGTCACCAGAAGCTCGGCGGCATCGGCAAGCACACCGCCGACGAGATCAAGCGGCGCACCGGCGTGGACATCATGTACCAGTCCCTGGGCTACCTGATGCGCTGCGGCGCCCCGGACGCCATGGACCGCATGGTGGCGATGAACTTCGGCAACCTGGCGATGGACCACCTGATCGCCGGCCGCAGCGGCTACATGACGGCCCTGCAGAACGGCAAGTACACGGCGGTCGATCTGGCCTCGATCGTGGCGGGGACCAAGCGCGTGGACGTCGCCAAGTACTACGACACCCGCGAGTACCGCGCTAGGATCCACGATGTCGAGGGCCTGCCCATGTTCCTGACCTGATCATCACCCTCGTCAGAGGCGACGAGCCGGGACCCGCGCTCCCGCCGCTTCCTGCGGCGGGGGCGCTCGACACTCCGGCCCTGACGCCCTCCTGGCGTCAGGGCCTGCGTGACGGTCCCGGCTCGTCGCCTCTGACGAGGGTGGCGACCAGGTGCAACATGGGGCTGGCCTCGACATGCGCGGACGGCTACAGTCCCACCCACGATCGCACCGACACCGTGCGGTTGCGTCGCACACGTGTCACACCGGACCGTGGGCGGCGTCTGGAGCGGTCCGTAGCCAGGATGGCGGAGGACCGCGGAAGTCGAGCGAGCCGCCGGCAGGAAGCCGGCGACGAGCGCCCGCCCACGGTCCGGTGTGACACGTGTGCGACGGAACGGGCGGTTGTCGGTGAGATCTCGCGTGTGGGGACTCGTAGCTGCTTTCGCCGTGCTGGCGGCCGGCGCCGCGCTGCTGTGGGGCTACCAGACCGACGACACCTGGATCCACCTGCGCTACGCCCACAACCTCGCCGAACGCGGGGAGTTCGCCTTCAATCCCGGCGAGCCCACCTACGGTTCGACCGCCCCGCTGTGGATCTTCTCCCTGGTCTTCCTGATGAAGCTGGGCCTCGCGCCGCTGGTCGCGGTGCGGCTGCTGGGGCTGCTGTCGGGCGCGACGCTGCTGCTGGCGGCCGACCGGTTGCTGTCGCGGCTGTCGCTGCCCGCCTCGTGGCGGCCAGTGCTGCTGGTGCTGGTCGCGGCGGACGCGTGGTTCCTGCGTTGGACGATGTCGGGCATGGAGACGCCGCTGGCCGGCGCCCTGCTGCTGGTGCTGCTGGGGCCGGCGGTCGCAGCGGGCCCCACCGCCTGGGTCGCCTGGGGCGCGGCCTGGGGGCTGGGCACGCTGGTGCGGCCCGAGATCGCGGTGCTGGCGCCGACGGCGCTGCCGTGGCTGCTGTGGCTGCAGCGGCGCCGGCACCCCGGGCGCGCCGCCGTCGCCTCGCTGGCGCAGGCCGCGGCGGGCTGGCTGCTGGTGGCCGGGCCGTGGTTCGCCTACGCCCGCGGCGCGTTCGGACGTCTCGTCCCGGGCACCGCTGCGGCCAAGAGCTACGCCCCGAACTTCGATCCCGCCAGCCTCGCCAGCCACCTGTCCCGCTCCCTGGAGCAGATCGGCGTGGTGCAGGGCGCGCTGTGGCTGGGGCTGCTGTTCGTCGGGCTGCGCTTCCTGACCGCGCGGCGGCACGGCGAGGCGGGCGGGGAGGGGCCCACCTTCGGGCCGCGCGCGCTGGCGCTGGCGGGGATCGCCGCCACCTGGACGGCGGCGCTGGTGGGCGGCTACGCCGTGAAGCAGGTCTGGACCATCTCGCGCTACCTGTCGCCGCTGCACGCGCCGCTGCTGCTGGCCGGCGCCGCGCTCGCGGCGGCCATGGTGCGGCGGATGCCCGCGCACGCCGGTGCCGCCAGGCGCGTGCTGGCGACGGCCGCGGTGCTCGCGCTGCTGGGCAACGCGGCCCTGCTCGCGGTCAAGGTGCGCCCCTACGCCACGACCTTCACCCGCGGCATCGCGGAGTGCCTGACCGGGACGGGGCTGTGGCTGCGGGACAACACGCCGCCCGAGGCGGTGGTCGCGGCGGTGGACATCGGGGCGGTGGGCTACGCGAGCGAGCGGCGCATCATGGACTTGGCGGGGCTGGTCAGCCCCGCCGTGCGCTCGCTCGGCCGCGACATGGGGTTCGAGGCGATGGTGGCCAGCGGCCGCTGGCTGGAGCTGGAAGTGCCGGACTACCTCTTCGACCGCACGCTGGGGCCGCCGCGCTGGGCGGGTCGCACGGTCGGCGGCGTGGACTTCGAGCTGCTCTCGACCTGCGGGATCGCCTCGGTGGGGCTGGGCGAGGCCGAGCCGTGGACCTACGCCCTGTACCGGCTCGTCGAGCGCGGCGACTAGTCCCCGACCTGCTGCAGCGGCGAGGTCCGCCGCGACACCGCGTCCAGCACCGACTTCGGGCTGTACTCCCGCTTCGTCAGGCGCCGCACCACGAACACGGTGACGTCGTCCTCCCAGGGCGCGCCGGCGCCGAAGAGCCGCACCGATTCCATCAGGGCCGCCACGATCTCCGCCGCGCTGCGGTGCACGTGGGCCTGCACGGTGGCGATGATGCGACCGACGCCGTACTCCTCGACGTCGGGCGGGTCGGCGTCGGGGTCGCGCCGCTTGCGCTCCAGGAGGCCGTCGGTGAACATCACCAGCACCTCGCCGGGGTGGATGTTGGCGAAGCTGCGGCGGTAGACGGCGTCGGGCAGGGGCCCGAGCACGGGCCCGTTGCCGGGCAGCTCGAAGACCTCGCCGGCGGTGCTGAACAGCAGCGGCGGGCAGTGGCCCCCGTTGACGAAGGACAGGCTGCCGGTCTCCTCCAGTTCGCCGTAGAAGAGCGACACGAAGCGGCTGACCAGGCCGCTCTGGTGGATGACGCGGTTCAGCTTCTGGACCGTGGTGCTGATCTTGTGCTCCTCGGTCATGCCCATGCGCAGGCCGGTGACGACGTCGCGGGCCTGCAGCGCGGCGGGCAGGCCGTGGCCGCTGGCGTCGGCGATCGACAGGCAGAGCACGCCGACCTCGACCTCCTGCGCGTCGTAGACGTCGCCGCCGACCTCGTCGGCGGGGATCGAGAGGGCGGCCAGGTCGAAGCCCGGCAGCTCGGGCAGGCGCCGCGGCAGCAGGCTCTGCTGGATCTGCTGGGCCTGGCGCAGCTGGTTCTCGAGGCTGCTCTGGCGCAGCTTCAGGCCGACGGCGGTGCGGATGGTCTCGAGGATGAAGTGCAGGTCGCCGTCGTCGTCGCCGCGGCGGATGCCGAAGCTCAGGATGTAGGCCGGCGACTCGCCCACCAGCACGGCGGCGTAGTTGAAGTGGCTGAACCGGTATTCGATCTCGGGGTCGAAGCCGGGGGACTCCGGCGAGATCATCACCAGGCGGTGCTGGAGCAGCTCCTTGATCACCGGGTAGTCCCGGGACACGGCCAGGCCGGTGATGCTCTCCCCGTACTCCCCGACGCTCTCGATCAGGGTGAACTGGTCGTCCTGCTCGCGGTAGAGGCGCCCGCTCTCGATGCCGTACTGCTCGGCGCAGACGGCCACGATCTCCCGCAGGGTCTCGCGCAGCATGTCCTCGGCGGAGCGGGAGGCGTCGATGCGGCGCAGGACGTCTTCGATGTTGCGGTAGAACTTCTTGTCCACGGTGTCTCCAGGTTGGGGGCGCCCCCAGGATCACCGCGCGCGGCCGTTGCTGCAACCAGGAATTCGGTGAAAAATCGACGCGGTTGAGACGGGGCCGTTCCTCGCCTACATTGAGGCGGCCAGGTACCGGCGCGCCGCCGGCGCCGGCGCGATCCCCGACCCAGCGGAGGCGATGGTGGACCAGAGCGCGCGGATCGACGGTTTGCTGCGGGCCAGCCAGGACATGCGGCGGGAGATCGGCAAGGTGATCGTCGGCCAGGGCCGCGTCGTCGACGAGATGCTGATCGGGCTGTTCGCCGGCGGCCACGTCCTGCTGGAGGGCGTGCCCGGCCTGGCCAAGACGCTGCTGATCGGGACCCTGGCCCGGGTGCTGGACCTTTCGTTCTCGCGCATCCAGTTCACGCCCGACCTGATGCCGGGCGACATCACCGGCTCGGAGATCCTCGAGGAGGACAAGCTCGCCGGCCGCCGCAGCTTCCGCTTCGTGCCGGGACCCGTCTTCGCCAACCTGGTGCTGGCCGACGAGATCAATCGCACGCCGCCCAAGACGCAGGCCGCCCTGCTGCAGGCCATGCAGGAGCACCGCGTCACCGCGGGCGGCCTGACCCACGATTTGCCCGCGCCCTTCTTCGTGCTGGCGACCCAGAACCCCATCGAGCAGGAGGGGACCTACCCGCTGCCCGAGGCCCAGCTCGACCGCTTCCTGCTGAACATCCTGATCGGCTACCCGGAGCGCGACGAGGAGATCGCCATCGTGGAGGCGACGACCGGCGCCGCTCCGGCGACGCCCGCGCGGGTCCTGGACGCCGCCGGCGTGCTGGACGCGCGCGCGGTGGTGCACGCGGCGCCCGCCGCCCAGAACGTGGTGCGCTACGCGGTGGCGCTCGCCCGCGCGACCCGGCCCGACACGCCGGAAGCCGCCGCGGCGGCGCGCGAGTTCCTGGCCTGGGGCGCGGGCCCGCGCGCCGGCCAGGCCCTGCTGCTCGGCGCCAAGGCGCGGGCCCTGCTGGCGGGCCGCCCCACCGCCGCCCTGGAGGACGTGCGCGCGCTGGCGCACCCGGTGCTGCGACACCGGCTGGTCGCCAACTTCCACGCCGAGGCCGAGGGCGTCGCCAAGGACCGCATCATCGACCGCCTGCTCGACGAGGTCCCCGCGTGAGCATGGCGACCGTCTCGCCGGCCGAGTTCGCCGCGCTGGGTCGCCTGGACCTCATCGCGCGCCTGGTCGTCGAGGGCTTCCTGGTCGGCCTGCACCGCAGCCCCTTCCACGGCTTCTCGTCGGAGTTCGCCGAGTACCGCGCCTGCTTCCCCGGCGAGCCGGTCACCCACGTCGACTGGCGCGTCTACGCCAAGAGCGACCGCCTCTACCGCAAGGTCTACAGCGAGGAGACCAACCTGCGCGCCACGCTGCTGGTCGACTGCTCGGCCAGCATGGGCTACGGCTCGGACGCGGCCCGGCCGACGAAGCTGGCCTACGCGCGGCTGCTCGCGGCCAGCCTGGCGCGCCTGCTGCTGCGGCAGAACGACGCCGTGGGGCTGGAGATGTTCGACAGCCGACGGCTGGGATCGGTGCCGGCCCGCGCCGTCCGCCGGCAGCTCTTCGAGATCCTGAAGCACCTCGACGACCTCCCGGCCGGCCGCGGCACCGCCCTGGGGCCGGTCCTGCACGAGGTGGCCGAGCGCCTGCCGCGGCGCGGCCTGGTGGTGCTGATCTCCGACCTGATGGACTCCCCGGCGGAGGTCGCCGACGGGCTGCGCCACTTCCGCCACCGCGGGCACGAGGTGATCGTCTTCCAGGTGCTGGACCCGCGCGAGCTGGACCTGGACTTCAAGGGGGAGGCGCGCTTCCGGGACCTGGAGCGGCCCGACCACACGCTGCGGCTGGAGCCGGCCCACGCCCGCGCGGCCTACCGCGAGCGCTTCGAGGCCTGGCGCGGCGAGGTGCGCGGGGCGTGCCGCCGCGAGCGCATCGACCTGGTCGAGACGTCGACCGACACCCCGTTCGACCGCGCCCTGCTCGCGTACCTGTCCAAGCGGCGCCGGCTGGCCTGATCGGAGCATGACGACGTGCCGCTGACCTTCCTGAACCCCGGCCTGCTGTTCGGCGCCGCGGCCGCGGCCGTGCCGCTGCTGCTGCACCTGCTGCAGCGGCGGCGCGTGCGCGAGATCGCCTTCAGCGACCTGCGCTTCCTCGAGGAGGTGCAGGCGCGGCGCTCGCGGGCGCTCGGGGTGCGGCGCTGGCTGCTGCTGCTGCTGCGCATGCTGGCGATCCTGCTGGTCGTCGCCGGGGCGGCCCGGCCGCGGCTGGGCGGGCGGGACGCCGCGACGGCGGCGCCGTCGGCCCTGCTGGTGGTGCTGGACGCCAGCGCGAGCATGCGCACCGAGCAGGACCGGGGCACGCGCTTCGCCGCCGCGCTCACCGCCGCGACCGACGCCGTGGCCGCGCTGCCGGCCGGCGCCGTGGTCCAGATCGTGCTCGCGGGGCCGCGGCCTCGCGCCGTGTTCAACGGCTGGACCGGCGCGGGCGCCGGGGCGGCCGCGGCCCTGCGCGCCCTCGCGCCCACCGACGGGGCCGGCGATCCCGCGGCTGCGCTCGCCGAAGCCGCGGCCTGGGTCGCCGACTCGCCGCAACGCCCCGTGACGGTGCTGCTGATCTCGGACCTGCAGGCCGCCGCCTGGGACGACGCCGCGCTCGCCGCCGCGGCGCGGGCCCTGGCCGCCGCGGGCGGCGCCCGGCTGGCGCTGCTGCCGGTGGGTGAGCCGCACGTCGCCGGCGGCGTCACGGCGGTCCGCACGCCGCTGCGGGCGCTGCGGGCCGGCGAACCCGTGCAGGTCGAGGCCGACGTGCGCGTCGGACATGCCGGGCAGGTGTGGCGCCTGGAGCTCGACGGCCGCCTCGTCGCCGAGGCGGCGAGCGGGGCGTCGCCCGGGGAGACCGACCGCCTCGCCTTCGCCTTCGCCGCGCCGGCGGCGGGCCTGCACCGCGGGCTCGTCGCCACCGCGGCCGACCGCTTCCCGGTGGACGACGCGCGCCCCTTCCTGCTCGAGGTCCGCGACCGGATCGAGGTGCTGATCGTCCACGGCGCCGACGCCGGCGCGGCCGGACGCGGCGGCTGGCGCTACTGGGCCAACGCCCTGGCGCCGGACGGCGCGGCAGCTGGGGCGGACGACCTCTTCGGCGTGCGCGCCCGCGACGTCGCCGACGTGGCCGACGGCGACCTGGCCGACGCCGACGCGGTCCTGCTGGTGGACACGGGCCCGCTCGGCCGCCGCCTGCAGGAGGCGGTCGTCGAGCGCCTCGAGCGCGACGGCGGCGTCGCCCTGTTCGCGGGCGATCCGGCCGACGCGACGGCTCCGGACCGCACGCCGCTGCCGGCGCTGGGGCTGGCCGGTTTCACCGCCTCGCGCGCGCACGGCCGAGCCGGCGCGCAGGAGGCCGCGGTGGTCGCGCCGACGCACCCGGTCTTCGACGGCCTGCCGGCCGACGCGCTCGCCACGCTCTCGCGCGCGACCTGGCGACGGTACCTCGCCCTGCCCGACGCCGACTGCGAGGTGCTGCTCGCGACGCGCGACGGCGACCCGCTGCTGGCCCTGGCGCGGCGCGAACGGGGGCGATTGCTGATCGCGCCCTTCCACACGCTGCCCGACGCCACCGACCTGGCCCACAACCCGATGTTCCCGCCGCTGGCCCGGCGGCTGGTCGCCTACCTGGCCGGCGGCGGCCGGGGCGTCTCGGGCGAGGTCGGCGTCGCGCCGGCGGTCGCGCTGGCAGGAGCCACTGCGACGAGCGCCGCCGCGATCGGCGACGACGCGACCAATGCCGGCACCAACGGCGCCGACCTGCTGGCCGGCCCCTCCCTCCACTACCGCGCCCGGCCCGGCGCGGCCGCCGAGGTCCTGCCCGCCCGCCTCGGCTGGCGGGGCGGGCGCGCGTTCGTGACGGGGGAACCGGCGTCCCGCCAGGGCTTCTACACGTTCGTGGCGGGGAGCGACACGCTGGGCGACGCGGTCCTGACGACCCCGGCGGCGGAGGGCGACGCGGCGCTGTCGACCGCCGCGGAGGCCGCGGCGCGGCTGGCGGCGGCGGGCCTGCCGCAGGCCGCGGTGCTGTCCGCGGCGCCGGACGGCGGGATCGCCGCCGGCGCGGGCGGCCGCGAGCTGACGCCCTGGTGTCTGGGCCTCGCCGTGCTGGTCCTGCTGGCCGAGACCAGGCTGTCGCGCCGCGCCGTGTAGGCGGCTCGCCCGCGGTCTTGATTCCCGCAGGCGATGGGTTACCCTTGTCCGGGGACGGGCCCGGTCCTGATCGGCGGCCCGTCCGCCGCCGCCAACGCGAGGTCTGCCGCCATGTGGGATTACTCCGAGAAGGTCCTCGACCACTTCATGAACCCGCGCAACGTGGGCGCGCTCGACGACGCCGACGGCGTCGGCGAGGTGGGCTCGATGGCCTGCGGCGACGCCCTGCGCCTGTGCTTCAAGCTCGGCCCGGACGGGCGCATCGCCGACGCCCGCTTCCAGACCTTCGGCTGCGGCAGCGCCATCGCCTCGTCGTCGATGCTCACCGAGATGCTCAAGGGCCTGACCCTCGAGCAGGCGGCGCGCATCAGCAACGAGGACATCGCCCGCGAGCTGGACGGCCTGCCGCGCGAGAAGATGCACTGCTCGGTCATGGGCCGCGAGGCGCTCGAGGCGGCCATGGTCGACTACTACCGCCGCCAGGGGCGCGACGTGCCCTGCGGCCTGCTGGTCCAGGACGTCGAGATCTGCCACTGCTTCCAGGTCAGCCGCGAGACGATCGTCAAGACGATCCGGCAGTACCGCCTGCGCGAGATCGAGGACGTCACCCACTACACCAAGGCCGGCGGCGGCTGCACGTCCTGCCACCACGACATCCGCCACCTCATCGAGGAGGTCTGGCAGGAGATCGAGGCCGCGCCCGCGGGCCTGGTGCAGGTCGAGATGCCCGCGGCCGCCGACGAGCGGACCCGCCAGATCCGCGAGGTGCTCGAGAACGACATCGCCCGCGCCCTGCGCACCGACGGCGGCGACATCGAACTGGTCGCGATCCGGGGCCGCCGCGTCCACGTGAAGCTGACCGGCGCCTGCGCCAGCTGCCCCTCCTCCGGCGCCACCATCAAGGGCTGGGTCGAACAGCAGCTGCGCGAGCACGTGAGCCCGGACCTCGAAGTCGTCGAGGAGAAGTCGTGACGTTCAACCTGCAGGAAGGCCTGCCGCCGCGCCCGCCGGACGGGGTCTACCTCGACAACAACGCGACGACCCGCGTCGCGCCGGAAGTCGTCGAGGCCATGCTGCCCTTCCTGTCCGGCAACTACGGCAACCCCTCGAGCATGCACGCCTTCGGCGCCGCGGCGGGCCGCGCCGTCGACCGCGCCCGCGTCCAGACGGCCGCGCTGATCGGGGCGGCGCTGCCGGCGGAGATCGTCTTCACGGCCGGCGGCTCCGAGAGCGACAACCTCGCGATCGTCGGCACCCTGCGCGCCCACCCGGACAAGCGCCACCTCGTGACCACGGCGGTGGAGCACCCGGCGGTGCTCGGCCTCTGCCGCGAGCTGCAGAGCCGGCAGGGCTACGAGGTCGACTACCTGCCGGTGGACGCGCTCGGCAACCTGGATCCCGACGTCCTGCGGCGCGCCCTGCGGCCCGACACCGCGGTGGTCAGCGTCATGGCGGCCAACAACGAGACCGGGGTCGTCTTCCCGGTCGAGGAGATCGGCCGGATCGTCAAGGAGCACGGCGCCGTCTACCACGTGGACGCCGTGCAGGCGGTCGGCAAGCTGCCGCTGGACATGGCCGGCTCCACCGTCGACCTGCTGTCGCTGTCGGGGCACAAGCTCCACGCGTGCAAGGGCGTCGGCGCGCTGTACGTGCGGCGCGGCACGAAGCTGCGCCCGCTGATCGCCGGCGGCCACCAGGAGCGCGGGCGCCGCGCCGGCACCGAGAACGTGCCGGGCGTCGTCGCCCTGGGACGGGCCTGCGAGCTGGCGGCGACCGGGCGCGAGGTCGAGCAGGTCGCCGTGCGGCGGCTGCGCGACCGCCTCGAACGGGCCGTGCTGGCCGCCGTCCCGGACTGCCGCGTCAACGGCGACCCGGACCGCCGCCTGCCCAACACCACCAACATCAGCTTCGACTACATCGAGGGGGAGGGCATCCTGCTGCTGCTGGACCGCGTCGGGGTCGCCGCCTCGAGCGGCTCGGCCTGCACCTCGGGCAGCCTGGAGCCTTCCCACGTCCTGAAGGCCATGGGGGTGCCCTTCATCGCCTCCCACGGCTCGATCCGCTTCTCGCTGAGCCGCTACACGACCGAGGAGGAGATCGACTACACGGCCGCCGCGTTGCCGCGCATCGTGGAGAGGCTGCGGGCGATCACCCCCTTCGGGAAGGAGCGCAAGACGTTCGGGGGCTGAGCCGCCCCCCGCCGTCGCCGCACCATGCTGACTCACGACACCGACACCGCCGCCGGCCTGCTCGACGGACCGCTCGCGGGCGCGGTCCCGACCGGCCGGCTCGACGCGCCGGTCGCGGCGTTCGCGGCCGCGCTGGCGGCGTCCCGCGACGACCCCGCGCGCCTGCCGGTCCTCAGCGGGCTGCACGGCTCGTCGGCGTCGCTGCTGCTCGCGGACTGGTTCCGGCGGGAGCGCCGCGCGGCGCTGGTGGTGGCGCCGTCGCGCGACGCGGCCCTGCGGCTGGCCGACGACCTCGAGGCCTGGCTCGGGCCCGGCGACGTCGTCTACCTGCCGCAGCAGGAGGTGCTCGTCTACGACCGCCAGTCGCCGGACGCCGAGCTGGTCGGCGCCCTGATGGCCGGGCTGGCGCGGCTGGGCGCCGGCGCGCCGGCGCTCGCGGTGACCTCGCTGTACGGCCTGCGCCAGCGGGGGCTGTCGCCGTCGCGCCTGGCGGCGGCCACGCTCGCGCTGGCCGTCGGGGGCCGCCACGACCGCGAGGGGTTCTGCGCGCGGCTGGGGGAGCTGGGCTACGCCTGCGTCGGTCTGGTCGCCCGCACCGGCGAGTACGCGCGGCGCGGCGCGCTCATCGACCTGTTCCCGCCCGGGGACCACCCGCTGCGCGTGGAGTTCTTCGACGACGAGATCATCTCGCTGCGCACCTTCGACCCCTCGACCCAGCGCACGCTCGCGAAGCTCGAGCGGATCGACGTGCTGCCGGTCAGCCACCTCGTGCTGGACGACGAAGCCGTCCTGGAGGCGCAGCTGCGCGTCGAGCAGCTCGTCGAGGACGGGGAGCTGGCCGACGACGACCGGCTGGACCTCGACGCCCGCCTCGAGGAGCGCGTCCACGCCGCCGGCCTCGAGGCCTTCCTGCCCCTGTTCGGCGCGACCGCCCTGCTCACCGACCACCTGCCCCCCGACGCCTGCCTGATCTGGAGCGACCCGGCGGCGCTGGCCGCGCAGTCCGAGCTGCTGGACGAGGAGATCCCGCGCCTGCGCGAGACGCGCCTGCGCCACGACCCCTGGCTGCCGGACACCGCCGAGCTGGTGGCCCCGGCCGGCGAGCTGGCCGCCCTGGCGCTGCCCCAGGCCGCGCTGAGCGGCGGCTGGGTCGGGGACGACCCCGTGCGCTGGCTGGAGCGCGACGCCTTCGAGGCCGCGCGCTTCGACACGCACCGTCCGGGCCTGCGCGGCGGCGACGTGGCGCGGCTGGCCGCGGCGCTGTCGGCGTGGGAGAAGGAGGGCCGCTTCGCCTGCGTGCTCTGCGACAACCAGGGACAGGCCAGCCGCCTCGCCGAGCTGCTGCTGGAGCAGGAAGGGGCCCTGCCCGCGGCGATGCCGGTGGTGGGCCGCCTCGCCGAGGGCTTCCTGTGGCCGGCGGCCGGGCTCGCCCTGGTGACCGACCACGAGTTCTTCGACCGCTACCAGCGCCCGGCCCGCGCCCGCTTCCGCGGCGGCGCGGTGGTCAAGGACTCCGGCAACCTGCAGGCTGGCGAGTACGTGGTCCACGTCGAGTACGGCATCGGCCTGTACCGCGGCCTGCGGCGCATCACGGTCCAGGACGCCGAGCGCGAGTGCCTGCTGCTGGAGTACGCGGCCGGGGACAAGGTCTACGTCCCGGTCGAGAAGATCGGCCTGGTCGAACGCTTCAGCAGCGACCGCGCCGCGGCGCCGGAGCTGAGCCGCCTGGGCACCGCGTCCTGGGCCCGCGTGACCAGGAAGGCGCGCAAGGCGATCCAGGCCATGGCGGCCGAGCTGCTGAACCTCTACGCCGCGCGCCAGAGCCTGCCCGGCTTCGCCTTCCCGTCCGACGGCGACCTGCTGCGCTCGCTCGAGGAGTCCTTCCTGCACGAGGAGACGCGCGACCAGCTGACCGCCATCGCCGACGTCAAGCACGACATGGAGCGCGCGCAGCCCATGGACCGCCTGGTCTGCGGCGACGTCGGCTACGGCAAGACCGAGGTCGCCATGCGCGCCGCGTTCAAGGCGGTCGAGGCGGGGCGCCAGGCCGCCGTGCTCTGCCCCACGACGCTGCTGGCCCACCAGCACGGCGAGACCTTCGCCGAGCGCTACCGCGACTTCCCGGCCCGCGTGGCGGTGCTGAGCCGCTTCCAGTCGCCCCGCGAGCAGCGCGAGGTCGTGCGCCGCGCGCGCGAGGGCGAGCTGGACGTGCTGATCGGCACGCACCGGCTGCTGTCCCGCGACGTCCGCTTCCAGCGGCTCGGCCTCCTGGTCATCGACGAGGAGCACCGCTTCGGCGTGCGCCACAAGGAGCGGCTGAAGCAGCTGCGCAAGGAGGTGGACGTGCTGACCCTCAGCGCCACGCCCATCCCGCGCACGCTCTACCTCTCGCTGATGGGCGCGCGCGACATGTCGCTGATCACCACCCCGCCGCGCGACCGCCTGCCGATCCACACCGAGATCTGCGCCTACAGCGAGGAGGTGCTGCAGGAGGCGATCCTGCGCGAGCTGCACCGCGGCGGCCAGGTCTTCTTCGTGCACAACCGGGTCGAGACGATCCAGGCCACGGCCGCGAAGGTCCGCGAGCTGCTGCCCAGCGTCCGGGTCTGCGTCGCCCACGGCCAGATGGACGAGGACGCGCTGGAGCGGGTGATGGCCGCCTTCCTGGCCCAGGAGTTCGACGTGCTGGTCACCACGACGATCATCGAGTCGGGGCTGGACATGCCGCGGGTCAACACGATCGTCATCGACCGCGCCGACCGCTTCGGCCTGGCCCAGCTCTACCAGATCCGCGGCCGGGTCGGCCGTTCCAGCCAGCGTGCCTTCGCCTACCTGATGACGCCGCCGGGGGAGGCGCTGTCGCAGGACGCGAGGCGGCGGCTGTCGGCGCTGCAGGAGTTCCAGGCGCTGGGCTCCGGCTACCACATCGCGATGCGCGACCTGGAGATCCGCGGCGCCGGCAACATCCTGGGCCAGGAGCAGCACGGGCACCTCGAGGCCATCGGCTTCGACCTCTACTGCCGCCTGCTGGACGAGGCCGTCTCCGAGCTGCGCGGCGACGGCCGCGCGACGGCGCTCGACGTCAAGATCGACCTGAAGCTGCCGGCCTACCTGCCGGACGACTACATCGGCGACCCCGAGCAGAAGATGGACCTCTACCGCCGCCTGGTGCGGATCACGGACGACCGCGGCTTCCGCCTGGTCGCCGACGAGATCCGCGACCGCTACGGCCCGCCGCCCCCGCCGGTCGCCAACCTGTTGCAGATCGGGCGGATCCGGGCCCTGGCGGCGCGCAACGGCGTGGAGGAGATCCGGGTCGGCCGGCGGGAGCTGAGCCTGTTTTTCGCTGGCGGGAGGGAGCCATCCCCCCTTATACTCCGCGGTTTGATGGGAACCGGTCCGAAGGGGCTGATGTTCAGGGCCGTCGACCAGCTCGAGCTGAAGATCCCGGCGACCCGCGACGACGCCCCCGCCGCGGCCTACCATGTCCTGGACCTCATCGATCGTTTGCGCGAGGACGCGGGCGGCGATCCGGCCGCCGCCGCGCCCTCGAAACCCCTGAGTCGAGTGAAGGAGACGTCATGACCTCGTACGCACGCAAGTTCCTCGCCGCGGCCGCCGCGACGGCGGCGCTCGCGCTGGTCCTGGGAGCCGCCGGCTGCGGCGGCAAGTCCGAGAAACCGGCGGCGGGCGCCGACAAGGAGGACGGGCGCGTCGTCGTGAACGTCGGCGAACGCAAGGTCACGGCCGGCTACTACCAGTCCCGCCTGCAGAAGATGGCCGCGAACGACCTGCCCCGTGACGCGGCGGGCAAGGCCTTCGACACCGCCACCCCGGCCGGTCGGCGCGCGTTCCTGGACGTCATCATCAACAAGGAGTTGATGGTGCTCAAGGCCAAGGAGCTCGGCTACGACGAGCAGGAGGACGTCAAGAAGCTCATCGAGGCGGTCGTCTACTACCAGTCGACCCAGGTGATGCGCACCGACCTGATCCAGAAGCCGGGCGAGGAGGTGTCGGCGGAGGAGATCAAGGCCTACCACGACCGCCGCACGCAGGTCCGGCACTTCGAGTTCATCATCTGCAACTTCGAGGCCGACGCCGCCAAGGCCCGCCAGGCGGTGCTGGACGGCGGCCTGTGGGAGACCGTCGCCGAGGAGTACAACGACGGGTCGCGCGGCCCCTCCAACGACTACCGGATGCAGCTGCAGTACGGCACGGCCGACGACATGTTCGAGCGCCCGCTCTTCGAGCTGGAGGTCGGCGAGGTCAGCCGCCCCATCGAGAGCGTCTACGGCTACTGGGTCGTGCGCCTGGACAGCGTGCAGACCGTGCGCGAGCGCCCCCTGGACGACGAGTACCGCGAGCGCATCCGCGCGACCATCTCCCAGAAGCGCGCCAAGCTGCGCGAGGCGACCTTCATCAAGGAGAGCCGCGAGCGCCACGAGTTCAAGTACGACGACGCCGCGCTGTGGATCGTCTTCAACGGCATGCCCGAGGAGGAGCCCTACCTCGACCAGGCGACCCAGAAGCCCGTCGAGAAGGAGCGCCTGCGGCCCCTCGACGTCCCGGCGTCGGAGCTGGGGCGGTTCTTCTTCAGCTTCCGGCCCGACCCCGACCAGGAGCCCCAGGTCTGGACCATCGGGGACTACAAGGCCAAGTACGACGAGATGAGCGTCTTCCAGCGGCCCAAGCGCAACACCCTGCTCGGCGGCGTGAAGAACAAGCTCTTCGGCGACATGGTCGACCAGGTCCTCTACGCCGCCGAGGCGCGCGAGCGCGGCTACGACAAGGACCCGCGCGTCATCGCCGAGGCGAACGAGCGCAGCGAACAGCACATGCTGTCGCTGTTCCACGACGAGGTCGTGAAGTACGACGAGCACGTGAGCATGGAGGCGATCCGCGCCCTGTACGAGGAGAACCCCGCGGTCTACCGCGTGGCCGAGGAACGCCGCGGCCGCATCATGATGTGCGCGGACAAGTCCGCCGCCGAGGCGGCGGCCGCCGACCTGGCCGCCGGCCAGCCCTGGAGCACCGTCTTCACGGCCCGCAACAAGTCCGTCGGCGGCACGCCGGAAGGGCAGATCTCCATCAACGAGCTCGCGCAGTCGGCCGACCGCGACCGGCTCTTCGCCCTGACGCGGCCCGGCGAGGTCAGCGCGCCGTTCCCGTCGCACGACCTCTGGTGCCTGGTCATGCTCGACAACGTCACGCCCGGGCGGCAGAAGCAGCTCGACGAGGTGATCAACGACGTCGGGGCGAGGGTCAAGCGCAAGCGCCAGGACGAGGCCCTGCAGGCGCTGCTGGCGCAGTGGCGCAACGAGTACCCGATCAAGATCAACGACCGCGTCCTGGACTCGCTGCCCTCCTGGGAGCAGCTGCAGGCGTCCAAGCCGGCGGCCAAGTAGCGCCGGACGCCCAGGGGTGTCGCGGGCGCCGGGGGGGCCTCTCCCCGGCGCCCACTTTGAAAGGAAGCAGGCATGATGGCAGCGCGGCGATGGATGGCGACGGCGGCCCTGGCGCTGGCGGCGGTCTCGGCGAAGGCGCCGGCGGCCCGGGCCCAGGACGCCGCGCTCGCGGCGGCGCCGGACACGACGGCGGCGACCGCGACGATGGCGCCCGCGACCCCCGAGCTGGTCGACCGCATCATGGTCGTCGTCGACGAGGAGGCGATCCTGCAGAGCGACCTCGAGCGCGAGATCGCCCTCTACCACCTCGAGGCCCGCAACATGGGCGCCCCCGACGACAAGGACGAGACGACGGTGCGCGCCGAGGTCCTCGACCGGCTGATCGAGAGCAAGCTCATCATCGCGGCCGCCCGCCGCGAGGAGATCGAGATCGGCGAGGAGTCCGTGGAGCGGGAGGTCCAGGCGAACATCGACCAGCTCGTGCGCTACTACGGGTCGCAGGCGCGGCTCGAGGCGGAGCTGGCGGACAACGCGATGACCCTGGACGACTACCGCCGCCGCTCCGCCTCCCAGCTGCGCGACCAGCACTACATGCGGGCCGTGGTCAACCGCTTCATCCGGCCGGGCATCGAGGTGCGCGAGGAGGAGGTCGAGGCCTACTACGCGGCCCACCGCGACGAGGTCCCCGCGGCCCCCGACACCCTGGCCCTCTCGGACATCCTGATCGCCGTGCAGCCCTCGCCGGAGGTCCAGCGCGACCTGCAGGCCAAGCTCGGGGCCGTGATGCAGGAGCTGGGCCGCGGCGACGCCTTCGGCGCGGTCGCCGACCGCCACACCGCGGGTCCCGGCGCCGGCGCCGGCGGCCGCATCGGCCTGGTCCGCCCGGGCGAGCTGTTCAGCCGCGCGCTGGAGGACGCCGTGTTCTCGCTGCAGGAGGGCGAGACCTCCCAGCCCGTGGTCACCGAACGCGGCCTGCACGTCGTGCACGTGGACAAGGTCGGGGAGGAGGGGCGCGAGATCAGCCAGATCTTCTTCCCCATCGAAGTGACCGAGGACGACGTCGCGCGCTCGCGCGCCGAGGCCGAGGCCGCCCACGCGCGCCTCGCGGCCGGCGAGCCCTTCGCGAAGGTGGCCGCCGAGGTCAGCGTCGATCCCGGTTCCGCCCCGCGCGGCGGCGAGCTCGGCACCTTCGTCCTGGACGAGCTGTCGCCGACGATCCGCGAGCACCTGGCCGAGGCCGCGGCGGGCGCGATCACGCCGCCGTTCCTGACCCCGGCCGGTTTCTACATCTTCCTGGTGCGCGAACGGACCGCCGGCGCGAGCGCGGGCTTCGAGGAGCTGCGCGACCAGGTGCGCCAGGCCGTCGAATCCCAGAAGCTGCAGGAAGCCCTGGCCGTCTACGTCGAGGGCCTGCGCGCGCGGTTCGCCGTCGACCGCAAGGACTGAGAGCCGGCGCCCGCCGGCAGGGAGGCCGTCGCTTGCTGCAGCGCTTCGCCGGTCGTGAGCCGGTCGTCGGCCGCTTCCTGGACCTGGAACGGTCCGGGAAACTGGGCCAGAGCTACCTCTTCGTCGGGCCCGACGGCAGCGGCAAGGAGCTCACCGCCCTGGAGATCGCCCGGCTGATCAACTGCGCCGACCCCGAGGCCTGCCGCCGCGAGGCCGCGTGCGAGAGCTGCCGCAAGGCCCTCGGCTTCCAGCATCCCGACATCCAGTGGATCTGCCCCGCGCCGGCGTCCCTCGCCGACGCCGAGGTCGGCGAACTGCTGGCGGCCAAGGCCGAGGACCCGTTCCACCGCCCGTCGTTCGCCGGTTCGAGCGAGGTGCTGATCGGCGACCCGGACCGGCCCGGACCGCTCACGATCCGGTCGGTGCTGCAGTTCCTGCGCCTGAAGCCGTTCCAGGGCCGGCACAAGGTGGCGATCGTCGGCGATGCCCACCGCCTGCGCGCGGGCGCCGCCAACGCCTTCCTCAAGACGCTCGAGGAGCCGCCGCCCGGCGCGCTGATCCTGCTGCTGTCGAGCCTGCGCGGCGCGGTCCTGCCCACGATCCTCTCGCGCTGCCAGCGCGTGGCCTTCGAGCCCTACCCGCGCGAGGAGCTGGCGCGGCTGCTGGTCGACCTCTACGACCTGCCGCCGGCGCAGGCCGCGGACCACGCCCTGGCGGCGGACGGGGACGCCCGCCGCGCGGCCCGTTACCGCCTGACCCTGTCGCGCGCGCTGCGGGCCTGGGCCCGCGGGCTCGTCGCCGACCTGGACGCCGGCCGCCTCGGCACGGCCCAGATCGCGGCCGAGATGCTGCACAAGGGGGCGGTGCCGGCCGATCTGTTGGCCGAGGCCGCGGACGGCGTGACCCGCCCCGGCGTCGCCAAGGAGCTGTCCGAGCGCCGTGACCGGGCGATTCAGCTTTGCGAGCAGATGCATCTCCATTACAGTGAAATCCTGGGCTGCGTCGCGCGCGGCGACGGCTGGGAGCCGCGCCTGCCCCGCGACGCCGCCCTGATCGCGGACCTCGCGGGCCGCCGCACGCCCGCCGGCCTGCTGCGCGACATCGACGCGGTCGAGCAGGCCCGGCGCGAGATCGACCAGAGCCTCAATCTCGGCCTGGTGATGGCCGTGTTGTTCCAGGAGCTGAGCGACCATGTCCGACTGGATCGAGCCGCCGCGCGGGCCTGAGCCCGACGCCGAGGCGCCCGCGGCCCCGCACGACGTGCCGCCCGACGCGTCGTGCGAGGCGCCGCCCGCCGCCGCGTCGCCGGCGTGCGATCCCGACGCCCTGGTCATGGTGCAGTTCAAGGGGCACCGCAAGGCCTGCTACCACAACCGCCGCGCGGTCGGCCTCGACGTGGGCGACTACTGCATGGTGGAGGCGGACCGCGGCCGCGACATGGGCCGCGTCTGCTACGTCGGCCCTGGCAAGGAGGTCTGGCGGCGCGAGGCCGCGCGCCAGGGCGTGCTGGCCACCTGCGGGCCGGACGACCTGAAGCGCCTGCACGAGAACCGCGCCGACGAGTGGGAGTGCTACGACATCTGCCTGGAGAAGATCCAGGAGCGTCGCCTCGAGATGGAGCTGGTGACGGTCGAGCGCCAGTACGACCGCAACAAGATCACCTTCTTCTTCACGGCCGAGAAGCGCGTCGACTTCCGGCAGCTGGTCAAGGACCTCGCCGCGATCTTCCGCACGCGCATCGAGCTGCGGCAGATCGGCGTGCGGGACGAGGCGAAGATCAAGGGCGGCATGGGCATCTGCGGGCGCGAGCTGTGCTGCAGCAGCTTCCTGGGCGAGTTCAGCCCCGTCACCCTGAAGATGGCCAAGGGGCAGCAGCTGCCGCTGAGCCCGAACAAGCTGTCGGGCCTGTGCGGGCGGCTGCGCTGCTGCCTGTCGTACGAGCACGAGGGGTACCTCGAATTGCTGGCGCGCATGCCGCGCGTCGGCGCCCGCGTGACCACCCCGCGCGGCGAGGGGCGGGTCCGCAAGCTCGACCTGCTGCGCGAGACCGCCACGGTGCAGCTGGACGAGGGCGCCCAGACGCTGGTGCTGGGCGCGGCCGAGATGACCTGGGACGCGCGCCAGGACCTGCCGCGCAGCCGGCAGCGGCGCCCGCGCAAACCCTGCCACCGCGACGAGCCGACCGAGCACTGACCTCCCGCCCGCCGCGCACGGGCCCGGACCCATCACCGCCCGTCGCCGGAGGACGCTTGTACACCGACACCCACCTGCACCTGGACCGCCGCGAGTTCGCCGGCGAGGTCGACGCGGTCCTGGACAGGGCGGCGCGGGCGGGCGTCACGCGCCTGATCAACATCGGCTACGACCTGCCCAGCAGCGAAGCTTCGGTGGCGCTGGCCCGGGGCGACGGCCGCCTGCGGGCCGCCGTCGGCGTCCACCCGCACGACGCGCTGGTGATCGCCGATGCGGACGGGGCGGTCACGCCGGACGGCGAGCGCGCCCTGGCGCGCCTGGCTGAGCTGGCCGCGGACCCGCGCGTGGTGGCGATCGGCGAGATCGGCCTGGACTTCTACCGCGACCTGTCGCCGCGCCCGGCGCAGCGGGCGGCGCTGCGGGCCCAGCTCGCGCTGGCCTCGCGCCTCGACCTGCCGGTGGTGCTGCACGTGCGCGACGCCCAGGACGACATCGTCGACGAGCTCGAGGCCGCGGGCGTGCCGGCGCGGGGCGGCATCCTGCACAGCTTCGCCGGCGGGGCCGGGCACGCCGCCTGGGGCGTGGCGCACGGGTTCCTGCTGGGGATCGGCGGCCCGGTGACCTACCGCAACAGCGGCCTGCCGGAGATCCTGGCCGGCGTCGCTCCCGAGCACCTGGTCCTGGAGACCGACGCGCCCTGGCTGCCGCCGGTGCCGCACCGCGGCGCCCGCAACGAACCCGCCTTCCTGCCGTTCACCGCGGCCCGCGTCGCGGAGATCTGCGGCCTCGCGGCGCCGGAGCTGGCGCGCATCACCGGGGCCAACGTCGACCGCCTGTGCGGCGCGCGGGGGTGGGCGTGAGCGAGCCCCTGAACCGCAGCCAGCTCGAGTTGCTGCGCGCCCACGACGTGCGCCCGGTCAAGCGCCGCGGGCAGAACTTCCTGCTGGACGGGAACCTGGCGCGGGCCATCGCGGCCGACTGCCTGGAGCTCGGGACGGACGTCCTGGAACTCGGGGCCGGGGGCGGCGCGTTGACCTTCCCGCTGCTGGAGGCCGGGGCGACGGTGACCGCGGTCGAGGTGGACCGGCACCTCTGCGACCTCCTGCGGGGGGAAACGGCCGGACGGGAACGATTCCGGCTGGTGGAGGCCGATATCGCGCGTCTGGACTGGTCCGCGACGCTGGATCTGGCCGGTCCTCGGCCGGTGGTGGCCGGGAACCTGCCCTACGTCCTGACCAGCGAGGTGCTGTTCGCGCTCATCGATCACCGCCGCCGCGCGGCCGGGGCGGTCTTCATGATCCAGCGCGAGGTGGCCGCCCGGCTGGCCGCCGGTCCGGGCAGCAAGGAGTACGGCGTGCTGGCGGTGGTGCTCGGCTCGCAGTTCGAGGTGGAGGTGCGCCGGCAGGTGCCGGCGGCGGTGTTCTGGCCGCGGCCCGACGTCGTGTCGGCCGTGGTCGTCCTGCGCCCGCGGCCGGACACGTGGGACGACGGGGAGCTGTCGCGGTTCCGGTCCCTGGTCAAGGGACTCTTCCAGCAGCGGCGCAAGCGCACGGCCACCGTGCTGCGTTCGCTGTGCGGCGCCGACGAGGCGACCGCGGCCGGCTGGTGCCGCGCCGCGGGCGTGGATCCCGACGCGCGGCCCGAGCAGGCGCCGCGCGCGGCCCTGCGCGAGCTGGCCCGGCTCATTCCCGGGGAGGACAGACGTTGAGGTTCAAGCCGGGAACGAGGATCACCGCGGCGGTGGCGCTGCTGTGGCTGCTGGCCGCCGCGGTCGGCGCGGCGCAGGACGACCCCGAGGAAGCGGCCGCCCAGGCCGCGGCCGACAGCCTCGCCGCCGCCGAGGGCGGCGCCCCGACCATGAGCAACCTGGAGCGCGCGGCGGCCGCGGCCCGGGCCGCGGCCCAGGCCGCGGCCGCGGACACCACGCGGGCCGGCGGGCCGCCCTTGCTGCTGAGCTGGGACCAGGCGGCCGACGCCGCGGTGCGGGCCCAGATGCAGAAGGTCGACTGGCAGGCCGGCCTGACCAACAGCTTCGCGCTGCGCGACCTGAGCATCATCGTGCTCGACCTGGACGACGCGCACGAGGACTACCGCTCGCAGGAGAAGATCGTCGACCGCCGCAACGGCGCGCTCACCTACAACACCGACGGCCTGAAGAGCCTGACGGGCAACCTCTCGCTGGCCCGGAACTGGAGCCGCGACGAGGTCACCAACGCCACGGGACTGACCACCGCCAACGAGCGCGACGTGCGCACGGCCAACGCCACGGCCCAGCGCAAGGAGCTGGACCTGTTCGGCGCGCTGCACGACGTGAACGTCCGCGGCACCTTCACCGAGCAGCAGGCCGAGCAGCTCGGCATGCGCAACGACATCTCCGAGGGCCAGCTCGACGGCGCGCTGCGCTCCAAGGTCGCGGCCGGGGACTGGCTCGTCGTGCGGACCGGCCTGTACGGCGCCACGCAGAGCGGCGAGCGCTCCTTGGGCCTGCAGACGAACCCCTCGAGCACCAGCGGCGACACCCTGCGCTTCGGCGCCTACTACGACCGGGGCGCCTGGAACGGCGGGTTCACGTTGGCGAGCTCGAACTTCGACCGGCGCTACCTCGACTACCGCCGCAACGCCAACGGCGTCGTGGACACCATCGGCGTGGACGAGAAGATCGTGAAGGAGCTGGAGAGCGACGACGCGATGACCCTGGCCTGGGACAACGCCCTGCGCGTGTGGGGCGTGAGCTTCGGCGCCAAGCTGGCCCGCGACATGTCGCAGAACGGCTTCCGCGCCAGCGGCATCGGCCTGCGGGAGCGCCACCTGGACCGCGCCACCCTCGACCTGGGCTTCCGGGCGACCCGCCTGGACTCCGTCCAGTTCCAGTACGGCTACCTCTGGAAGTGGGACGACCAGACCTTCAAGGGCGCCAGCAACCCGCGCGGCCGCCAGATCTCGAAGTCCCGCGACTTCAAGTTCAGCTGGGTCCACGACCTGTTCCGGCACACCGACCTGCGGCTGGCCTACACGACGGGGCTGTCGCAGGAGATCGCCGAGCGCATGTTCAACCAGAACGACCGCGACCGGCTCGAATCCTCTCTGATCCTCAAGCTCGACACGACCTTCGACAACCTCTTCAAGGTGAACCTGGCCTTCGACGCCCGCCACCTCGAGGACATCTCGATCCGGCGCGAGCGGTCGGCCAACAACAGCATCAAGGACACCTACGAGGTCGCCCCCGGCTACTCCTGGCCGGTCGCGCCGTGGCTGGATGTGGCCCAGAGCTTCCGCGTCTGGATCCAGTTCACCGACTACGTCTACTCCGGATACGAGGGCATCGACAAGCAGGACGACTACAACAAGCGCGGCAACCTGAACACCCGGATCTCGATCCGGGTGAGCAGCCGCCTGCGCGTGATCCTGCGCCACGACTTCGACGTCAAGTCCAACGCCAAGAAGTCGCGCTCCGACGCCGCCGGCCGCACGTACTACAGCCGCGAGCAGACCCAGGACAACTCCAAGGTCGATGTCAGCCTGAACTACAAGCCGACCCCGTGGCTGACCCTGGACGGCGCCACCTACCAGGCGCGCGACTACAAGGAGACCTTCGGCGTGCGCGTGACCGAGACCGAGCGCTTCAGCGGCCAGGTCAGCGTGGGCGGGCAGCTCCAGTTCACCAGCAAGGACGGCGCGCGCTCCCTGAAGGCCGGCGTCCACCGCTTCTTCGCTCACGGCCCGAGCGTCCAGGAGTACAACAGCGCCTACTGGGACGCCGACATCCAGATGAAGTGGAGTTTTTGATGACCCACTATCGTCAAGGCTCATTTCTTGCTATAATGATCTTGTCCCTGGGCCTGGCATTCGTGCTGGGGGGGTGCCTGTTCGAGCCGCGCAGCGCGGAACCGCCGGTAGGCGGCTCGATATCGTACCTGGACCAGTCGCAGCCCGAAAACGTCCTGGCGAACCTGGAGATCGCGTTCCAGAACCGGGATGCCGCCGGCTACGAGCGCCAGATCGCCGCGGACTTCAGCTACGAGCCGGACGGGGACACCCAGGCGTCGTACCCGGACGTGGACTGGTCGACCTGGAACCGCGAGACCGAAATCGCGTTCATCCAGAGCTTCTTCAACAACGTGGACGGGATCGCGGCGAACCTGAACGAAACGGTGGTCTCGGAAGGAGTTACCGGCACGACGGCGGAATTTCGCGAGAGATACGTCGTCACGGTGACCGAGAGCGGCGGCTTCGTGCCCTACCGGGCCAGCGTGACGTTCAACTTCGTGCTCGACGGCACCTACTGGGTCCTGTCGCGCTGGTTCGACGAGCAGGGCGGGGAAGACCCCGTGTCCCACGCCCCCCTGCCCACCCTGGGGCAGCGCCGGGGCGCTTTCGCAGCATCGGGAGGTGGCCGAGCGAGCGGTTGATATGCTATGATGGAATCCATCATCCGAGAGAGATCCGCCCCGCGTACGGCGGGGCCCGAAGGCGAAACTGCGGCGGCGCGCGAGCCGCGCGCCCCCTGAGATGTGGAGGTGACCACCATGCGGAACCACACCCGGTTGCTGAGTGGCCTGGCGGCCTTGGCGGCCCTGGTCGTCCTGGCCGGCGGCTGCATCTTCTCCCCGGACGACGACGTGACCAACCCACCCGTACCGCCGTCGTACCCGTTCCCCGATTCCGAAGTCGTGCTCATGGAGAACTTCAAGACCGCATACGACAACATGAACATCGAGGAATACCGCAACGTCCTGCACGCGGACTTCAAGTTCGTGTTTATCGATGGGACCCCGGTCACGCCGACCAGCGGATATTATACACGTGAAGAAGATTTGCAGTCCACTACCCGCATGTTCAACCACGAGCAGGGTATGAACAATGACGGAGAGATCAGGGCAGGTGTGCGGGACGTCGATTTCAGGTACCTGGAAAAACTGTTGGATTGGGAAGACGTGCAAGATCCCGAATTCCCAGGTGCTAAAAGCGCACTTTTTGAAGTCCAGATCGTGCTCTACCTGGACGACGAATTCAACAGCACCATCACGGTCGAGTCGCAGCAGATCTTCTACTCGAAGTCCGAACTCGAGGTTCAGGAGGACAGCAGCACGAGGCAGCGCTTCTACCTGGTCGGCCAGAAGGACCTCGACACCCATTAGGCGCGACCGGCGCCGCGAGCGATCTCAGGGGGGCGCCGGGCGCCCTCCTTCTCCATGTCGGAACATCGCCGTGACCCGGGGCCGGCCGATGTGCTAGGATGGACCCCATCTCGAGTCCGATGATCCGCTCCGCGCGGTTCCGGGAGCGACGGCGGCATGACCGCGACCCGGCCGGCGCGCGCCAACCCAGAGGTGGAGGTAATCCCATGTGGCGTCCCGCGAGGCGTCGGCACGGCTTGGCCGTGCTGGCGATCCTGACCGTGATGACCGGCGGCTGCTTCGATTCCGGCGACCCTGATGACACCGATCCGCCGCCGGTCGCCTACCCCTTCCCGGACACCGTCGAGCAGCTCATGACGAACTTCCGGGATGCCTACGACAGCATGAACATCACGGAATACCGCAACGCGCTGCACGAGGACTTCCGGTTCATCTTCGCCGAAGGCAGCGACATCGCACCGCCCAGCGGCTGTTTCACGCGCGAAGAGGATCTGCTTTCGACCACCCGCATGTTCAACGGCGAGCAGGGCATGTCCGATACCGGCGAGATCAAGCCCGGCGTGCGCGACATCGATTTCCGTCTGTTGGAACAGCTGTCGCCCACCTGGGAGGTCGTGCCCGAGTCCGACGACGATTTCCCCGGCGCCAGCCGCGCCATCTTCGCCGTCGAACTCGTGTTCAACCTCAACGACGACGGGAACAGCACCATCACGATCGACTCGCAGCAATATTTCTATGTGCAATCCGAACCGGAGGAGATCGCCGGCGGCGGCTCCCGTTTGCGCTACTACCTGATCGGCCACCAGGACCTCGCCAGCAAGTAGGCGCAGCCGGCGCCGTGACCAGCGGGAGGGGGCGCACCGCGCCCCCCTTTCCGTTGGACAATTCCCGGCCCGTGCGTATCGTGGCCGCATGCTGCCGCCCCCCCCGACAACACCCCGCCGCCGCCGCTCGGCGGTCGCGGCCCCGGCTCCGGCGCTCCTGCTGGCGCTGCTGCCGGCCATCGCCCTCGGCCTGGCCGGTTGCGGCCCCACCGAGCGCGACCGCGACGCCAAGCCGGCGGCGAAGCAGACCCGGCCCGTCGCGCCCCGGCCCGCGCCCGCCCCGCCGCCGCCGTCGCTGACCGACCTGCTCGGTCCCCTCGACGTCCCGACGATCGCCATCGTCGTCGACGACTGGGGCCACCGTCGCGACGCCACGACCCGCGGCTTCGCCGAGCTGGACTTCCCGCTGACCTTCTCCATCCTGCCGGGCCTGCGCTTCTCCCGCCAGGACGCCCTGCAGGCGACGCCGCTGGCGTTGCCGGACCGTGAGGAACCGGTCCGGGGCACGGCGGAAGCGACCGCCGTCCCGCCGCCGTCGCGCCGCCGCGAGATCATGCTGCACCTGCCGATGGAGCCCGAGGGCTACCCCGACCAGGATCCCGGTCCCGACCCGCTGCGGCTGGGCATGGACCGCGGGCAGGTCGCCGCGATCCTCGACGCCGCGCTCGCGGGCGTGCCGGGCGCGCGCGGCCTGAACAACCACATGGGCAGCGCCGCGACGGCCGACTCTGCGCTGATGGCGGCGCTGGCCGACGAACTGGCCGCGCGCGACCTGTTCTTCGTCGACAGCCTGACCACGCCGCGCTCGGTCGCGGCCCGGCGGATGCGCGAGGCCGGGGTGCCGACGCTCGTCAACCGCATCTTCCTGGACCAGAGCACGACCAGCCGCGAGCAGGTCCGCGAGCTGCTCGCCCGGCTGGTGAAGTCGGCGCGGGCGCGCGGCGCCGCGGTGGGCCTCTGCCATCCCTACCCCGAGACGCTGGCGATCCTGAGCGAGGAGCTGCCGCGGCTGCGGGAACAGGGACTGCGCATGGTGACCGTGTCGGAGCTGCTGGCGCTCGAGGCGGCCCGCCGCGACGCGACCGGGATGCTGCCGTGACGCGCGGCGGCGTCGTCTACCACGCGCCGTTGACCGCGGCTGCGGACGCCGCGACGGTCGGCGGGCAGGCGGTGCGGCTCGTCGAGGCGGTCCTGAGCGACCTGGACCCGCCGCAGAACCTGTCCCTGGCCTACCACCTGCAGGACCACAACCGGCGACGTTCCGAGGAGCAGTTCCTGGGCTGGGCGGTGCCGGTGCTGGACCGCCTGCGCGAGCGCGGCCATCCGCTGGCCACGCTGCCGCCCCTCGCGGGGCCGAGCCCCGACGCCGTCGGGGTGCCGCTGCAGGACGCCGCCGTGCCCTTCGCCTCTTTGTCCCGCGATGCGCACGCAGCCCCCGGCCTGCTGATCGGGCTGCGGCTGGGCTGCCACCCGCGTTCGGGGCTGGCCGGGGCGGTGCGGGCCACCGCGCTGGCCTGCGCCTCGGCCGACGGGAAGCGCGCCCTGCAGCAGGGGGTGCAGCCGCGGATCGAGCGCGCGGTCTGCGGCGGTTGCGGCATGTGCGTGTCGCTCTGCGGCAACGACGGCGTGCGCCACAACGGCCACGTCGCGGCGATCCGCCCCGCGACCTGCCTCGCCTGCGGCGACTGCCTGGCCGAGTGCCACACCGGCGCCCTGAAGTTCCCCGAGGGGGGCGACGAAGCCCTGCAGGCGCGCCTGGGCGCTTACGCGGCGGCGGTCGTGCGCGGCAAGCCGTGGCGGGGCATCTGGCTGGCCTTCCTGCTGGGCGAGCCCCAGCGCCGGGCCGTCAACCTGGCCCGGGCCGCCGCCCTGCCGGACCTCGGGGTGCTGGCCGCGGCCGACCCCGTGGCCCTGGACCTCGCCGCCGCGGCGCTGCTGGAAGGCGCCGCCGGGCCGGGTTGGGCCGCGGCCTGCTGCCCGGACCGCGAACCCGGTGCGGACCCGCTGCTGGCGGTCCGGGAGGCCACCCGGCTGGGCGCCGGGAGCGGGGAGGCCCCCGCCATCGTGACGCTGGGCTGACGGCGGGCGGCTCGGATCCCCCGGCAGGGATAGCGGTTGACCCGTCCGGGGCCGCTGTCTATAATGAGCGGCGCTGTTCCGGCGGCTTCCGGCGGGTGCGGCCGCTCGGATCGTCCCCTTTTCCGAGCACGTCATGACGTGTTTTTTTTGCGCATGCGGAGGCGGCCACGCGACGCCACCGCACCGCAACCGTTCGGCCCCGAGACCAAAGAGGCGCTCATGAACCGATCCATGACCCTGCAGACGCTGCTGATCGCCGTGCTGGTGCTGCTCTCCCTGTGGGGGCTCTACCCGACGTGGCGGGCCTCGCAGGTGGACGACCAGATGCTGGCCCGCGCCGCCACGGACCCGGCCCTCCAAGCCAAGATCGACGGCTGGAAGGCGAAGGCCATCCGCAAGGGGCTCGATCTCCAGGGCGGGATGTACCTGGTCCTGGAGGTCAACACCGAGGGCATGTCCGGCGCCCAGGCCAGCGACGCCCTGAACCGCGTCGTGGAGATCCTGCGCAACCGCGTGGACCAGTTCGGCGTCAGCGAGCCGGACATCAAGCCCATGGGCAGCAACCGCATCATCGTGCAGCTGCCCGGCCTGCAGGACGCCGCGCGCGCCAAGAGCCTGATCGGTTCGACGGCCCGCCTCGAGTTCCGGCTGGTGCGCCCCTGGGAGGACGCCGCCTTCGTCGCCACCAAGCTGGACGAGGCCCTGAAGGTCGCGGCCGGACCTGCCGCGACGACGGCAGCCGCGGCCGCCACGGCCGCCGACGCGACGCAGGCCGCCCCCGGCGCCGACGACGCGCTGGGCGACCTGCCTGCCCTGCCGGACGGGCAGGACGCGGCCGACGCGGCCGCCGCGGCCGGCGGGGAGCGCCCCTTCACGAGCCGCGTCATCGTGGACGAGCAGCTGGCCCAGTACGGCGGCAGCTACATGTTCGTGCCGTCGGAGTCCGTCGACGAGGTGCGCCGGCTGCTGTCCGGCCCCGCGGCGCGCGTGATCCCGCGCGACATGGAGCTGCAGTTCGGCATGGACGAGCGCTCGCCCTTCGGCCAGCCGGGCGTGTTCCTGTTCCTGCTGGACCGCACGCCGTCGCTGACCGGCGACCGCCTGACCACCGCCACGAGCAAGCCCGACACCGAGAAGCCGGGCATGTTCCAGGTCAACTTCTCGCTCGACCGCCGCGGCTCGCGCATCTTCGGCGAGACCACCGGCGCCAACGAGGGCCGCTTCCTGGCCATCAGCCTGGACGGCAAGGTGAAGTCGGCGCCCCAGATCATCACCAAGATCACCGACTCCGGTTCGATCACCGGCAGCTTCACCAGCGCCCAGGCCAGCGACCTCGCGCTGATGCTGCGCGCCGGCGCGCTGCCCGTGGACGTGCGCATCGAGGAGGAGCGGACCGTCGGCCCGAGCCTCGGGCGCGACTCCATCGCCCAGGGCCTGAAGGCGGGCTGGATCGGCGCGGCGATCGTCGTGATCTTCATGGTCGTCTACTACCAGGCCGTCGGCCTGGTCGCCGTGCTGGCCCTGGTCGTCAACATGCTGATCATGATGGCGACGCTGGCCCAGTTCGGCCTGGTGCTGACCCTGCCCGGCATCGCCGGCATCTTCCTGACCGTCGGCATGGCCGTGGACGCCAACGTGCTGATCAACGAGCGCATCCGCGAGGAGCTGCGGCGCGACAAGACGCCCCGCGCCGCGGTCGACGCCGGCTACCACAACGCGACGCGCACCATCGTCGACTCCAACGTGACGACGCTGATCGTGGGCGTCGTGCTGCTCTGGTTCGGCACCGGTCCGATCAAGGGCTTCGCCGTGACCCTGAGCATCGGCATCCTGACGAGCATGTTCACCGCGCTGGTGCTGACGCGGCTGGTCCTGGAGGCGTACACGCGCAACCGCGCGAACGCGACGTTGCGAATCTGAACGGCCGCCCCGCGGCGCGAGCGGGGGCCTCCGGGCCCCGGGAGAGGATTCCGGCATGCAGTTCTTCAAGCAGACGAACGTCAGGTTCAGCGCGCTGTTCCGATACATGCTCGTGGTGTCCGGACTGCTGATCGCCGCGGGTATCGTCTCGCTGGTCGCCCACGGCGGCCCGCGCCTGAGCATCGACTTCACCGGCGGCACCGTGCTGCAGGTGAAGATGGCGCCGGCCCCGGACATCGGGCGCGTCCGGTCGCTGCTCGAGAGCAGCGGCTACCCCGGCGTGCAGGTCCAGGACTTCGGGTCCGCCGACGAGTTCCTGATCACCTTCACCGGGACCGCCAAGGCGGATTCGGGGCTGGACACCGCCGGCGCGATGAAGGCGGTCCTGGAGCGGGGGCTGCCCGGCACCGCGGTCGAGATGCGGCGCGAGGAGTCGGTGGGGCCGAAGATCGGCGGCGAGCTGAAGACGGCCGCCTTCAACTCGATGGTCGCGGCCCTGGGCCTGATCATCATCTACGTCTCGGTCCGCTTCATCTTCAAGTACGGCATCGCCGCCGTCATCGCCCTGGCCCACGACGTGACGATCACCCTGGGCGTGTTCTCGATGCTGAACAAGGAGGTCTCGCTCAGCATCATCGCGGCGTTCCTGACGATCATCGGCTACTCGATCAACGACACGATCGTGGTCTTCGACCGCATCCGCGAGAACATGAAGCTGCGCAAGCGCGGCGAGTCGTACGCGGCGGTGGTCGACCGCTCGATCAACGAGACCCTCAGCCGCACCGTGATCACCGCGCTGACGACGGTCATGGTCTCGGCCATGCTCTACCTCTACGGCGGCCCGGTGATCCACGACTTCACCTTCGCGCTGACCTTCGGCATCGTCATCGGCACCTACTCGTCGGTCTTCGTCGCCGCGCCGATCCTGGTCTGGTGGCACGAGAAGCGCGTGGCGGACCCGCGGCGGCGCGAAGCCATGTGAGCGCGCCGACGCCGGCATCTCGAGGGCGCCCCGCGGGGCGCCCTTTTTCGTAGGTCCGAAGCGCCGCCCGGAACGGGGGAGCCGGAACCGGCGTTTCCGAAGGGCCGCCCGTGAGGTAAGATCGACGACGGACCGCCGCCCCGGGAGAAGCCTTGCCGAGTCGCGCCCGCATCTGGACCTCCGTCGCGTCGCTGCTGCTGCTGGCGCAGGGCGTGGTGCTCGCCGTGTCCGGCGCCGGCCCCGGCGCGCCGGGGCCGCGCCTCTGGGGCGCGCTGGCGGCGGCGGCGGCCGGGGCGGCGGTGCTCGCCCTGCGCGCGGGCGCGCCGCGCCGGCGGGCGCTGCGCTTTTCGGTGGTGGCCTCCCTGCTGCTGGGCGGCCTCTGGCTGGCCGCGCCGCCCGACGCGGGCCGCGACGACCGCTGGGCGCAGGCGCGGCAGGCCGATCTGGACGCCGAGCTGCGCCGCGTCCAGGCCGTCGTGCCGCGCCTGGCCGCGAGGGCCGACAGCCTGGTCGCGGCGGGCGTCCGCGACCTGCGCGACGGGGCCGCGCCCGACCTCGCGTCCCTGCGCCGGCGTTGGCGCGACGACGTGCCCGGCGGCGACCGCTTCCCCCTGGCGCTGGCGCTCTGGCGCGGCGGGGAGCGGATGGACTGGAGCGGCGACCTGGAGCCCTTCCCCCTGGACGGCTCCGGCCAGGCCGTGCGCGAGGGTCGCGCGGGCTGGTACTGGCGCGGCGCGACCGCCGTCGGGGACGACCTGCTGGAGTGGCAGGTGCGGCTGATCGCGGTCGATAGGTCGGGGTTGCCGCCCGGCGTGGCGTCGGCCCGTCTGGTGGAGGCCGCCGCGCCGGCGCGCGCCGCCTGGCAGGGCGACGCGCGCCGCGGCCTGGTGCGCACGGTGGACATCGCCCTGGACAGTTCGCCCGGCGACATGGCGCTGACCTTCCTGCGGCTCGACTTCGCCGTGCCGCCGCGGGTCGCGGACCGTTCCTCCGCCGCCGCCCGCATGATGACCGCGATCCTGCTGCTGTGGGCCGCGGCGGCCGCCGGGCTCGGCCGCAGCCTGGCCGGCGCGGCGGGCGCCGTCGCCGGCCTGGTCCTCGCGCGCGCCCTGTGGCTGCTCGCGGGTCTGGTCGCCTGGTTGCGGCAGGCGTTCCCCGGCGCGGCGGCCGACCGGGGGCCCGGCGCCGTGGGCAGCCTGCTGGACCCGACGTACTTCGCGACGCGCTGGGGCGGCGGGCTGTTCGCCTCGGCCCTGGACGCGCTGCTGACCTGCGCGCTGGCGGCGGTCGTGCTCGCGGTGGCGGCGGCGGGCTTCCGCAGATTCAGGTCGGGCCGGGTCGCGGGATCGCGCGGCCGGGACCGGGCGCTGGCCCTGGTGGCCGCCGTCGCGGCCGTCGGGATGCTCTGGCTGCTCGCGGAGCTCGCGACCCACCTGGCCGAGGGCGCCAACGCCCGGCTCATCGGCCCGAAGGTGCCGCTCGGGCATCTCGCGTTCTGGGTCCTGCACCTGTCGCTGCTGCTGCCCGCGCTGGGCTTGGCCGCCTGGCTCGTCGGCGCGGTGGACGGCCTGCGCGGGCGCTGGCGCCCGGCGGCCGACGACCCGGTGCGGCGGCTGGCCTGGCTGCTGCCCGTGCTCGGGGCGGCCGCCTGGAACTACGTCGCGCTGGCCCGCGGCTACGCGGCGGGCGAGGCGGCGTGGCTGCAGGCCAAGGCCGTCGAGATCGTGCAGCCCCAGCAGGACTGGGTGCGCTTCCTCATGGAAGACCTGCTGGCCGAGCTCTCGGTGTCGGCCGCGGAGCTGCGCGACGTCCCCGACGCCCACGCCCCCGACGCCGTCGCGCTCTGGCGCCACTGGTCGGCGTACACGCTGTGGCGCGAGGCGCGCATCGACGAGCTGCGCCTGCCCTGCCTGCTCGAGCTCCTGGACGACGACGGCGTCCCGGTCAGCCGCTTCGCGTCGGGGTTCTTCCGCGACCAGGGTTACGAGATCGGCAGCCGGTCGGCGTGGGAGAGCGGGCGGCCGCTCAATCTGGGACCGGGACGCTCGGCTCCTCTGTACCTGCAGACCGAGAGCCGGCGCTACGCGGCCGGCGACGAGCACGTGCTGCGGGGAGAGGTGGTCGGGCCCGGCGGCGTCGGTTGGATCAGCCTCGAGCTGCCGGTGCGGTCCCTGCGCTGCGCGACGCTCCTGGAGCGGCTGTCCGGCGCGGACGTCGCCGCCGCCGCGGGCGGCTACACGCCTCGGCTCGAGGTCGACCAGCCGCTGCTGCTGATGCGCGGCGATGCCCGCGGCTGGCGCGACACCGGCGGGGCGCCGGCGCCCGACAACGGTTCCGAGGCGGCGATCGCCCGTCTGCGGGCCGTCGGCGGCTGGGGGCGCATCCACCTGGAAGGGCAGCTCTACCGCTGTCTCTGGCGCGACGGCGACGGCGGGGAGGGCTTCCTGCTGGGCGTGCGCATCCCGAGCTTCGGCGACCGCCTGCTGGACCTGTCGCGCCTGGCCCTGCTGGACCTGCTGCTGGCGGGCGGGCTGGGGTCGGTCGCGCTGGCCGCGGCCCTGCTGCTGCGCCGCCGCACGCCGGGCGGGCTGGGTTTCCAGGAACGCTTCCTCGCGGTGTCGCTGGTGCTGGGGTTGCTGCCGCTGCTGCTGGCCGGCACCTTCATCGACCGCCTGAGCCGCGAGTGGCTCGCCGAGGGCGCGCGCGACGTGGCGCGCGGCGGCATGGAGGCGGCCGAGGAACAGCTGCAGGGCCTGCTGGCGGAGCAGGCCCGCGCCCTGGCGGCGAGCGACTACATCGCCGACCTTCTGGCCAGCCGCCTCTCCGGCCAGCGGCCGCTGGGGCCCTTCTCCTCGCGCCAGGGCATGATCTTCACCGCCGACGGCGAGCTGCTGCTGGACGAGACGCTCAGCGACCTCGACCGCGACGAGGCGGCGCTGCTGCTGGAGCAGGCCCGCTCGTCCTCGCTCGTGCTGATCCGCGACGACCAGGGCGTCTACCTGGGCACGCTGATCCCGGTGGACCTCTCGGCGGCGCCCGCGGATACCGCCGCCGGCGGCGGGTCGTCGACCGACGGGCCGGTGGCCCGCCGCCGCGACGGCTGGTTCTTCTACCGCCAGCGCGTCGACACCGACCTGATGTCGGGGCTCGGCGACGTCATCCAGGGCGAGGCGACGCTCTACGCCGGCGGCGAGGCGCTGCTGGCCAGCCACCCCGAACAGGTCTTCGCCGGCCGCACGCCGCTGGTGCTCGCCGCGTCCACCCTCGACCGGCTGCGCCGCCAGCCGGGCAACATCCACGTCCAGCCCACGCCGGGCCGCCCGCACGCCTGGACCGGCCTGCTGAGCCTGCCCGCGCTCTCCTTCGAGGACGCGACCGGGTCGCTGCGGCTGGGGCGCCTGCCCGCCGCCCTGGCGGTGACCTTCTCGGCGCGGGCGCGCGACTTCGCCGGGCAGGGCGAACGCACGGTCCTGTTCCTGGCCGGCCTGGCCACGCTGATCTTCGTGACCGCCGCCCTGCTCGCGCTGGTGCTGACGTGGAAGATCTTCGACCCGGTGCGCGTGCTGGTCGACGCGACGCGCCGTCTCGCCGCGGGCGACTTCGCGGCGCCGCTGCCCGAGCCCGGCCGCGACGAGATCGGGCGGTTGAGCGCCAGCTTCGGCGCCATGCGCGACGATCTGCAGACCGCGCAGCGGGCGCTGGCCGAGCGCGAGCGCTTCCTCGCCCGCCTGCTCGAGCGCGTCCCGGTCGGCGTCGCGGTGTTCGACGCCGACGACCGGGTCGTCACGGTGAACCCCGCGGCGCGCTTCATCATCGACGCCTTCTACGCCGGCGAGGGCGGCGGTGACGACCCTCCCGGCGACGACGCGCGCGCGTCGCGCCTGCTGGCCGGCTTCCGCGGGCGCATCCCCGAGGAGCCCGGCGAGGCGGAGCTGACCGCGCCCGGCCGCTCGCGGACCCTGCGCGGCCGGCTCGCGCCGCTGGACCTGCCCGGCGGCCGGCGCGACCGCATGCTCGTGTTCGAGGACGTCACGGAGTTCCTGGAGAATCAGCGGCTGGCCATGAACGCGCAGCTGGCGCGCCAGGTCGCGCACGAGATCAAGAACCCGCTGACCCCGATCCAGCTCTCGGTCCAGTTCCTGCAGCAGGCCTGGCGCGACCGGGCCGAGAACCTGGACGAGCTGCTGGAGGCGACGGTGCGCCAGGTGCTCGAGCAGGTCGAGCTGCTGCGCACCATCGCCACGGAGTTCAGCCTGCTCGGCCGTCCCGACACGCCGCCCGGCGTGCCGGTCTCCTTCCCGGCGGTCGTGCGCGGCGTCGTCGCGCGTTACCGCACCCCCGGCGGCGGGGGACCGGCCGTGGCCGGTCTCGATCACGATGACGTGCCCCTGGTGCTGGGCCACGCCGACTCCCTGGCGAAGGTCGTCGGCAACCTGCTGGAGAACAGCCTGCAGGCCACGGCCGGGCATGCCCCCCTGGCGGTGACCGTCGGCTGGCGCGTGACGCCGGACACCGTCACGCTGCTGTGGACCGACAACGGGCCGGGCCTGTCGCCCGAAGTGGCCGATCGCCTGTTCGACCTTTATTTTTCCACCAAGAGCCGCGGCACCGGCCTGGGCCTCTCGATCTGCCGCAACCTCCTGACGCTGATGCAGGGGTCCATCACGCTGGGCAACCGGCCCGACGGCGCCGGGGCCCTCGCCGAGGTGACCCTGCCGCGCGCGGACGCGCGGCCGGCGCCGCGCACCTGAAATTCGCGCCGAAGGAACGGAGGGCGACGTGAGCCGCCTGTCGGGGATTCGCAAGGGGTTCGCCGTCGTCGCGGCGCTGGTCGCGGCGGTATTGCCGCCGGCGACGTCGTGCTTCGCCGCGCCCGTCACCGTGGCGCGCCTGCAGTACGCGGGCGGCGACTGGTACTGCGACCCCAGCTCCCTGCCGAACTGGCTGAGCGCGTTCGCGGCGCGCACCGGCGTCGAGACGGCCGACTCGCCCGCGACGGTGACGATGGACAGCGAGGACCTGTACCGCTACCCGCTGCTCTATCTCGTGGGCCACGGCGGCATCGAACTGGACGACCGCGAGGTGCGCGAGCTGCGCCGCTACCTGGACGCGGGCGGCTTCCTCTACGCCAACGACAACTACGGCCTCGACCCCGCGTTCCGGGCGCTGATGGCCCGCGTCTACCCGGAGTCGCCCCTGCGCCCGCTGGGCTCGGAGCACCCGATCTACCACAGCTTCTACGACCTGCCGGGCCTGCCCAAGATCCACGAGCACGACGGCGCGCCGGCTCAGGGCTTCGGCATCGAGCGCGAGGGCCGGCTGGTCGTGTTCTACTCGTGGTCGAGCGACATCGGCGACGGGCTGGAGGATCCGCAGGTCCACGGCGACCCGCCCGAGGCGCGCGAAGCTGCGGTCCGCATGGCCGTCAACATCCTGACCTACGCCCTGACCCGGCCCTGAAAGGCGACCCGTGACCGAGCGCGATCCCGCCCTGCGCTTCCGCGACGACGCGCGACGCCTGCTGCGCCGCGCGCGTCGTCATGCGCTGGCGCGGGGGGCGGCGCAGGCGGCGGCCGGGATCGCGCTGCTGACCGCGTGGTGCGCGCTGCTGCTGGGCTGGCCTGCGGACGCGCCGGCGCTCGCGACGGTCGCGGCCGTCGTCGCGTGGTGGCTGGGCGTGGCGTGGCTGATCGCGGACCTGGTGGTCGCACCCCTGGCGGGCCTGGGCGGCCTCGCGCGCTTCTGCGGCCGCGTCGACCGCGCCGCCGGCTGCGGCAACCGCCTGGTGGCGGCCGAAGAGGCCACGCGCCGGCCCGATCGCTGGCGGGCGTCGCCGCTGGCGGCGGAGCTGGCGGGCCGGGTCGTCGCGGCCGCCGGGCGCGACCTCGCCGTCCTGGACCCGGCGCGCGCGTCGGGCCTGCCGCCGCTGCGCGTCGCGGCGGGGCGCTGCCTGCTGGTCGCCGCCGCGGTGTCGCTGGGCTGCGTGCTGACCGGACCGGTGCTGGAACGCGGCGCGCGACGCCTCGCGCGGCCGCTGTCCGGTCCCGGCACCCCGTCCGCTTCCGGGCTCTTCCTGGAGGCGGCCGAGGTCCGGGTCGTCGGCGGCGCCGACGCGCGCCTGGCCGCCGTCGACTTCGGCAGCTCGACCCTGCCGGTCGCCTGCGAGGTGCGCAGCGAACACGGCGCCTGGCGCGCGTTGGCCGCCGAGCTCGAGCCCGCGGCGGCGCCGGCGCCCGGCCGCCGCTTCGCGGCGCGGCTGGCGGACGCGCGCGACGATCTGGTGTACCGCTTCCGGCGCGGCCCGTTCACGACCGCCGAGGGTCGCCTGCGCGTCCTGCACCAGCCGCTGCCGTTGATGCTGTCGCTGTCGGTGACCCCGCCGTCGTACACCGGCCTGCCGGCGGCGCGGCACCCGCAGGCGCCGTCGCGCCTCGAGGTCCCCGCCGGCAGCCGCCTGGAATGGCGCGGCCGCGCGAACCACGACCTCGCGCAGGCCGCGATGGTGACCGCCGCGGGGGACTCGTCGGCGTGGAGCGTCGACGGCGTCGAGTTCCACGGCGGCTTGACCGTGACGGGGCCGCTGAGCTGGCGCCTGCGCCTGCGGGACGCCGCCGGCCTGGGCGGCCTGTCCGACGCGCCGCACGAGATCGTGGTGCGCGCGGACCGCGCGCCGGTCGCCGAGCTGACGCGGCCGGACGGCGGGACCGACCTGCCGGGCGACGGGCGCCTGGAACTCGCGGCCCGCGCCGAGGACGACTACGGGATCGCGGGGCTGGACCTGCTGCTGCGGCGGGAGGATCCCGAGGCGCCGCAGGACACGGCCTGGGTCCGCCTGCCGGTCACGGCCGCGCTGGCCGCGCCGGTCCGCGCCGACCTGGAGGGCGGCGTCGCCGGCTTGGCCGCGGACCCCGCCGCCGACACGGCGCCCGGACGACTGGGCGCCGCCCTGCACCTGGACGTGTCGCAGCTGGAGTTCGTGCCCGGCCAGACGCTGGCGCTCCAGCTCGAAGCCGCCGACAACCGGCGGCCGGGCGCGCCCGGCCGCGGCCGCTCTCGCGTCCTGCGCTTCACGCTGCCCTCGGCGGCCGAGCTGCTGGCCGGCCACCAGCAGGGCGAGCAGCAGCGCCTCGAGGAGCTGGCCGACCTGCGGCGCCGGGGCGGCGACCTGCGCGAGGAGCTCGCGCGGTTGGAGCGCGAGCTGAAGAAGGACCCGCTGCCCGACTTCGCGCGCCGTCAGGAGATCGACGAGGCGCTGGCGCGCCAGCAGGACCTGCAGTCGGGCCTCGAGGACCTGACCGACCGCCTGCACCGGGACCTGGACCGGTTGGCCGCGAGCAACCTCGCTTCGGTCGAGCTGGTCGAGCGGCTGGACCAGGTGGCCGCGTTGATGGACGAGATCCGCGACGAGAACCTCGACCGCCTGCGCGACCAGCTGCAGGACGCCATGGCGCGGCTGGAGGAGCGCGACGTCCAGGAGGCGGTGGCGGACGTGGCCCGGCGCCAGCAGGAGTTCCTGGATCGATTGGAGCGCGCCGCGTCGCTGCTCGAGCAGATGAAGCGCGAGCAGGAGATGGCGGCGCTCACCGCGCAGCTCGAACAGATGATGCGCGAGCAGTCGCAGCTGATGGAGGGCGAGCGCGACGCCGAGGCGGCGGCGCGCCAGGAGGCCCTGTCCGAGGCGGTCCGCGAGCTGGAACAGCGGCTGCGCGAGGCGCTCGCGGAGCTGGCGGCGAAGGCGCCGGCAGGCGAGCCGCCGTCCGCCCAGACCATGCGCGAGGCGCTCGAGAAGGCGCTGGCGGAGCTCGAGAAGGGCGATCTCGAGGCGGCCCTGGAGCAGACCGCGGGTTCGCTGAAGTCGGGCGACCAGGCGCCGCAGGGCGCGGCGTCGCAGCAGGAGGCGATGCGGCGGCTGGCGTCGCTCTACAACGTGCTGCTGCAGGGGCAGCAGGCCATGCAGATGGCCATGCAGAATTTCGCCGGCGAGGCGATGCGGCGGCTCGCCTTCGACCTGCTGGAGATCTCGCGCCGCCAGGAGATGCTGGCGGCCTCGATCCCCGCCGACCTGCGCGACGTGCGCGCCCCCCAGCTGGCCCGCGACCAGAAGCGCCTGCTGCGCGCGACCGCGGCCCTGCGCGGCCGGCTCGAGACGGCGCTCGGGTCCTCGGGCGCGATCCCCTTCCGCACGCTGCAGCAGCTGGACAAGCTGGTCGAGGGCATGCAGCCGACCGTCGCAGCGCTCGACGCCGGCTGGGGGCAGCCGGCGCGCGAGGGCGCGCGCGGCAGCCTCGGGCAGATCAACCAGCTGGTGATGAACCTGCTGACCAGCGCCCAGATGGCGGGCGGCGGCGGCGGGGGCGCGATGTCGATGCCGATGCCGTCGCTCAGCCGGCAGCTGGAACAGATGGCGCGCGAGCAGGCGGGCCTCAACGGCCTGACCGAGCAGCTGCGCCGCCAGCTGGGCGAGCAGGGGATGAGCCAGCAGGTGCGGTCGCAGATGCAGCGCCTGCAGTCGGACCAGCAGGGCGTGGCCCGCGGCATGGGCGAAGCCGCCGATCAGCAGCGCGGGGCGCCCGAAGGCGAGCGGATCCTGGGCGACCTGCGCGAGCTGGCCCGCGACCTCGAGGGGATCGCTTCCTCGCTCGCCGACGGGGAGATCGACGAGCAGACGCTGGAGCGGCAGGAGCGCATCCTCGGCCGCATGCTCGACGCCAGGAATTCCGTGCGCAAGCGCGACTTCGGCCGGCGGCGGGAGAGCCGGGCGGCCGCCGAGGTGTCGGGCCGCCAGCAGGGGAGCGACGGCGGTGAACCAGCGTCGGCGCCGCCCGCGCCCTGGCGCCTGCGGGCCGAACAGCTCGACCGGGTGCCGGCGGAGTACCGCGACCTGGTGCGCCGCTACTTCGAGACGCTGCAGGAGCTCGACGCGCCGCGCGGAGCGGGCGCCGCCGATGCCGACGCGGAGGCCCGCCCATGACCCCGCGCCGTTTCGCCGGCGCCCGCGCCGCCGTCTGCCTCGCGGCCCTGGCCGTGATCGCCTGCCCCGGCCGCTCGCCGGCGGCCGTCGCCCAGAAGCAACCGGTCGGCGAGCAGCCGCCGGTCATCGAGCGCCTGCTGCGCGGTCGGACGCCCGCGCCCGAAGCCCAGCCGTGGCGCACGCGCCTGCTGGAGGTCGACCACCTGATCCGGCTGGAGAGCTTCGGCCGCGCCGCGACGATGCTGGAGGAGGCCGAGAAGCTCGGCGCCCCGCGTGCCGAGACGCTGACGCGCTGGGTCGCCCTGGCCCAGGGTTCGGGGGACGACGCCCGCGCGGCCGACCTCTGCCGCGAGGGGCTGCGCGAGCGGCCCGGCCAGCTGCGCCTGCTGCGCGCGCTGGCTGAGGCCGAGATGGCGCTGGGCCGGCTGCCCGAGGCGCGCGCCACGCTCGCGACCCTGTTCGACGCCAGCCCCAACCGCACCACGAGCGTCGCCGACGCGATCGGCCTGTGGCGCGCCCACGGCCGTCCCGACGAAGCGCTGGTCCTCTGCGATTCGCTGCGCGCCGCCCACGGCGACCCGCGCATCTTCCAGCGGCAGGCCGCCGCCTGCCTCGTCGAGCTGGACCGCATCGAGGCGGGCATGGCCGAGGCGGTGGACGAACTCAGGAACAACCCGCTGAACCTGCCGCTGGTCCGCGACGAGATGCTGGGGCTGCTGACCGCTCGGGCGTCGCGCGAACGGGCCGTCGCGGCCCTGGCGGAGCTGGACCGGGACGTGCCGGCCGCCCGCCTGCTGCGCGCCGACCTGCTGCTGCGGCTCGGGCGCGCCGACGCGGCCGCGGCGGCCACCGCCGATCTCGCCGCCGATCCCGCCGGCGCGCAGGTCCTGCTGCACGCGGCCGGCATCCTGGCGAAGGAGCTGCCGCTGGAGACGGACCTTGAGACGCGCCGGGCCGCCTCCTCCTGGCTGATCGCGACGCTCGAGACCCTGGCCGGCTCGGCGGCGGTGCCTCGCGGGCAGCAGCTGCGGGTGCTCGACCTGCTGGCCGGCGTCTGCGAGGACGTGCTGGCCTTCGACGCCCCCGGTCCGGACCAGGCCGCCGTGGCCCGCCGCCTGGACGCCGTCCTGGAACTGGTGCGCGAGCGCAGTCCGGGTTCGAGCCGGCTCTACTCCGCGCGCATCCGGCTGGCGGCGTACACGCGCGACGTGCTGGGGCGGCCGGCGGAGGCGGCCGCGTCGCTGGAGCGCCTGCTGGTCGACCTGGACCTGCCGCTGGAAGGCGTGGCGCTCGCCCGCCTCGCGCTGGGCGAAGCCTGCTTCGCGGCGGGCGACACGGCGCGGGCCCGGACGGTCCTGACGCGCCTGGGCCGCAGCCCGCAGTTCCGCGACGCCGCCGGCCGCGCCCACTACCTGCTGGCCCTGCTGGACTTCGCGCAGGGCGGCTGGGAAACGGCCCGCGACCGGCTGGCCTCGGTCGCCCTGGACGGTTCCGCCAGCGACGTGGCCAACGACGCGCTCGACCTCGGGCTGCTCATCGCCGAGGAACTCATGCAGCCCGCGGGCGGCCCGTCGCGCCTCGCCGCCTACGCGCCGGCGGTCGGGGCGGCCCTGGTCCGCGACGACGCGGCCCGTCGCGCCGCGCTCGAGGCCTTCGTGCGCGACGCGGCGAGCGACGCGGAGCAGGACCGCCTGCTGGACCGCGCGCGACTGGAGCTGGCCGAGGTGCTGCTGCGCGCCGGCGACGCGGAAGGCGCGGCCAACCAGTGCCGGCTCGTCGCGACGGATCACCCGTCCGGCCCGCTCGCGCCGCGGGCGCTGCTGCGCGAGGGGGAGGCCCTGGTCGCGGCCCGCCGCGAACCCGACGGCCGCGCCGCCTGGGAGCGGCTGCTGCTGCAGTACCCCGACGCCCTGGAGGCCGAGGACGCCCGGCTCAAGCTCAGGAGTTCGCCATGAACCTGCCGAGACCCGTTCCGCGCGCCGCGCTCGTCGCCCTGCTGCTCTGCGCCGCGGCCGTCACCGCCCGCGCCCAGTGGCTGCTGGTGCCCATGGACCTGGAGCAGACCAACCACCTGAAGGCCTATGGCCTGGCCTTCTCGGCGCTGCAGGACGGCGCGCGCGTGACCTGGCTGCTCAACTACCGCGGCGGCAGCTTCCTGATGCGCGACGTGGGCGGCGTCCGCCTGGCCGCGCGACTGCGCGGCGTGGACTGCGTGGAGGTCGACGATGCCGGGGCGGCCGCGATCCGCGAGCAGATGCAGCAGGGCAACCGGGAGGAGGTGCTGCTGGAGAAGCCGCCGCGCATCGCGGTCTACGTGCCGCCGAACTTCCAGCCCTGGGACGACGCCGTGACCCTGGCCATGGACTACGCGGAGATCCCCTACCACACCGTGTTCGACGCCGAGGTCCTCGCGGGGCGGCTCGCGGAGTACGATTGGCTCCACCTGCACCACGAGGACTTCACCGGCCAGTTCGGCAAGTTCTTCGCCGCCTACCGGCTCGAGCCGTGGTACCTGGAGCAGCAGGCGCTGAACGAGGAGCTGGCCGCGAGGCTCGGCTTCGACGCGGTCTGGCGGCTCAAGCAGGCCGTGGCGCTGCGCATCCGGGACTACGTCGAGGGCGGCGGTTTCCTGTTCGCGATGTGTTCGGCGACCGACACCGTCGACCTCGCGCTGGCCTACCTGGGCACCGACATCGTGCCGCCGGAGATCGACGGCACGCCGCTGGATCCCGACCGCGAGAGCCGCCGCGACGACGGGCGCACCTTCGCCTTCACCGGCTTCACGCTGGTCACCAACCCGCTGGTCTACGAGTTCTCCGACCTCGACACGAGCGACTACGCCGGCCTGCGCGGCCCCGAGGCCGACTACTTCACGCTGTTCTCCTTCGCGGCGAAGCAGGACCCGGTGCCGACGATGCTCACCCAGTGCCACGTCAACGTCGTCAACGGCTTCATGGGCCAGACCACGGGGTTCCACCGCCGTTTCCTGAAGCGTTCGGTCCTGGTGCTGGCGGAGGTGGAGGGGACCGACGAGGTGCGCTACCTGCACGGCAAGCTGGGGCTGGGGACCTTCACGTTCCTGGGCGGGCACGATCCCGAGGACTACCAGCACGCCGTGGGCGACCCGCCGACGGACCTGGACCTGTACCGGACCTCGCCCGGCTACCGCCTGATCCTGAACAACGTGCTGTTCCCGGCCGCGCGCCAGAAGCCGCAGAAGACCTGACGGTTCAGGTCCGCCGCGCGGCGGCCCGGCGCCGCAGCAGCGCGACGATCCCCACGACGGCGGCGAGCGAGACCGCGGCCCCGCTCCAGTCCTGCCACGTGGCCGGCGGCTCCTCCGCGACCAGGCCGCCCTGCCCCACCAGCAGGGCCAGGGCCACCGCGTTGTGGACCGCGTGGACGATCACCGCGGACCAGAGCGACCCGGTCAGCTCGTAGACCGCCGCCAGCAGCAGGCCGAGCGCCAGCAGCCCGAACAGGTACCACGGCTCGCCGTGGACCAGGCCGAAGATCAGCGCCGAGACGACGGCCGCCGGCCACGGTCCCCACGCGCGCCGGCCGAGGCGGTAGACGAGACCGCGGAAGACCATCTCTTCGGCCAGCGGCGCGGCCACCACCACCGCCACGGCCGCCAAGGCGATGCCGGCGGCGCTGTCGGGCAGGTGGCTGTTGTACATCGCGACCCACTCGGGGCCCGGCGGGTGCAGGCGCGAGGACAGGCCGGCCAGCAGCGAGGTGGGCAGCAGCGAGCCCAGGGCCGTGGCCGCGCACAGGACGTGCTCGGCCGGCGGCAGGCGGGACAGGTCGAAGGCGGCCTGCGGCGGGGCGCCGCGCGACTGCGTGGCGGCCGCGGCGAACAGGATCGTCAGCGCGGCGCCGGCGCCGGCGGCGGCGAAGAGGTTGTCGGTCAGCTGGAAGACGAGGACCTGCGCGGCGAGGTTGGACGCCATCAGGGAGAACGCCAGCACGACCAGACGTCGCGTGGACCAGCCGCGCCAGCCGTCGTCGCCGTGAAGCGGCCGCATCGGCGGGCGGGAGCCGGGTCCGGTCGAGGGGTCGTCGGGATGCAAGGCGGTCCTTCCGTCCTGGGGAGCGTGCCGTCAGGCCCGCCTTGGCGCGGGTTCTCCGAACGGTTAATATGCAGCCGACGGCTGTGGAGCGAAAGGGGCGACATGCCGGAACTGCGCGAAGGACGGACGATCCGGGCGGTGGTCTTCGACCTGGACAACACGCTGACCGACTTCATGAAGGCCAAGCGGGGCGCCATCCGGGCGGCGGCCGACGCCATGATCGACGCCGGCCTGGTGATGGACCCGCAGCTGGTCTACGACCGCATCTTCGCCATCTACGACGAGGTCGGCATCGAGCACCAGCGCGTCTTCAACCGCTTCCTGACCGAGGCGACGGGGCGCGTGGACGACCACGTGCTGGCGCCGGCGGTGGTGGCCTACCGCCGCGCCCGCGAGGCCTCGCTCGTGCCGTACCCGCACGTGCAGCGCGTGGTCTACCGCCTGGTCAAGGACGGCTACAAGCTGGCCGTCGTCAGCGACGCGCCGCGCTTCGAGGCCTGGCTGCGCCTCTGCTACCTCGGCCTGCAGCACGTGTTCGACGTCGTGCTGACCCACGACGACACCGGCGCGCGCAAGCCCGACCCCGTGCCCTTCCGCATGGCGCTCGAACGGCTCGGCGTCGCGCCGGGCCAGGCGGTGATGGTCGGGGACTGGCCGGAGCGCGACATCGTCGGCGGCCTGGTCGCCGGCCTGCACACGGTCTACGCCCGCTACGGGGACACCTACGGCTCGCCGGACCGCCCGCGGACCACGGATTCGGGCGCCCACTTCGTGATCGACGACCTGCTGCAGCTGCTCGACGTGCTCGAGCGGATCGAGCGGCCGGCCGGGGAGGCCTGAGATGCGCGTGGCCACGAGCGCCGGCATGGCGGCCATCGACCGCGAGACGATCGCAGGCGGCGTGCCCGGCCGCGAGCTCATGGAGCGCGCCGGCCGCGAGATGACCTGGCAGCTGCTGCGGGAGTTCCCCGCGCTGGCGCCGCCGGCCCAGATCGGCGTGGTCTGCGGGAAGGGGAACAACGGCGGCGACGGGCTGGTCGTGGCTCGCCTGCTGGAGAACCTGGGCTTCGAGGTGCGGGTGCTGCTGCTGGCCGCCGCGGACGACCTCGCGCTCGACGCCCGCGCGAACCTCGACCGCCTGCCGCCCGGCGTGGCCGTCGAGATCATCCCGCCCGACGCCTGGGCCGACCGGGCCGGCGACCTGTGCGCGGAGTCGGACCTGGTGGTCGACGCGGTCTTCGGCACGGGCGTCGCGCTGCCGCTGAGGCCCGACCACGCCGCGCTGTTCGCGGCGCTGAACGACGGCGGCGCGCCGATCGCGAGCCTGGACCTGCCCTCGGGCGTGGGCGGGGACGACGGCGCCCTCGATCCGGTCGCCGTGCGCGCCGACGCCACCATCACCGTGGGCCTGCCCAAGCTGGGCCTGCTGCTGCCGCCGGGGCGCGACCACGTCGGCGCGCTGTCGGTCGTGGACATCGGGTTCGACGACGAAGCCTGCGCCCGCCACACCGGGCCCCGCCACTGGCTGCTGCCCCAGGACTACGCCGAACTGCTGCCGCCGCGCCCCACCGACACGCACAAGTACGGGGCCGGCACCGTGCTGGTGCTCGCCGGTTCGGCCCGCTTCGGCGGCGCGGCGCTGCTCGCGGCGCTGGGCGCGCTGCGCTCCGGCGCCGGCCTGGTCACCCTCGCCCTGCCGCGGGAGCACGCGGCCGCGGCCACGTCCTTCGTCCCCGAAGCGCCCGTGGTCGGCCTGCCCACCGGGGCGCGCGGCGGGCTGCTGCCCGTGACCGGCGACGACCTGGCCGCGCTGCTGCGCCGCCAGCGGGCCCTGGCCGTGGGCCCGGGCCTCGGCGACGACCCGGACACCGACCGCTTCGTGGTGGAACTGCTGGCCGCATCATCGCAGCCGGCGGTGATCGACGCCGACGCCCTGTCCGCCTTCGCGCGTCTCGGCCTGCCGCCGCGCGGCGGCGCCAGTCCGGCGGTCGTCACGCCGCACGCCGGCGAACTGGCCCGGCTGGCGGGCCTCGACCCGGCCGAGCTGGCCGCGCGCCGGCTCGACCTCGTCCCCGAACTCGCCGCGCGCTGGGGCGTGGTGCTGGTCGCCAAGGGCTCGCCGACGCTGGTGGCCGCCCCGGACGGCACGCTCTGGTTCAACCCCACCGGCCACGACGCGCTGGCCCACGGCGGCACCGGCGACGTGCTGACCGGCCTGATCGGCGGCCTGCTGGGCCAGGGCTGCGAACCTCTCGACGCCGCGCTGCTGGGCTGCTGGCTGCACGGCCGCGCCGGGGAGCTGGCGGCCGACGGCGGTTCCCGCCGCGCCGTGCTGGCCCGCGAGGTCGCCGACTCCCTGCCCGCCGCCCTGGCCGAGCTGGACGACCTGGCGGGGGCGTGGGCATGAAGGTCCTGGGCATCGAGACCTCCTGCGACGACACCAGCGTCGCGCTCTACGACGCCGAGCAGGGCGTGCTGGAGAACCTCGTCTCGAGCCAGGTCGACCTGCACGACCACTTCGGCGGCGTGGTCCCGGAGCTGGCCTCGCGCGCGCACCTGGTGAACCTGCTGCCCCTGATCGAGGTGCTGCTGGAACGGCGGCGGCTCGCCTTGGCGGACCTGGACGGCGTGGCGGTCACGGCCGGTCCCGGCCTGATCGGCGCCCTGCTGGTGGGGCTGTCCACCGCGAAGGCCCTCTGCTGGTCGGCGCGCAAGCCGCTGGTCGGGGTCCACCACATCGAGGGCCACATCCTGGCCAACCTGCTGTCCGGCCCGCTGGACCTGCCCGCGGCCGTGCTGGTGGTCTCGGGCGGGCACACCGAGATCGTGCTGATGACCGAGGTGGGCCGCTACCGCCGGTTGGGCTGGACGCTGGACGACGCCGCGGGGGAGTGCTTCGACAAGTCGGCCCAACTGCTGGGCCTGCCGTATCCGGGCGGCCCGGTCATCGACCGCCTCGCCGAGCGCGGCCGGGGCGGCCGCTTCGAACTGCCGCGGCCCCTGACCCGCGACCCGCGCCTGGTGTTCAGCTTCAGCGGCCTGAAGACGGCCGTGCGCGTGCTGGTCGAATCGCTGCCCCGGCCGCTGGACGACCAGACCGTGGCCGATATCTGCCGGGCCCTGCGCGAGGCGGTCGTCGACGTGCTCGTCCAGCGCCTGTTCCAGGCCGCCCGCGAGCACCGCGTCCGGGGCGTCTACCTGGCCGGCGGCGTGGCGGCCAACTCGCGGCTGCGCGACCGCGCCGCCCGGGAGGCCGCGGCCGGCGGATTCGCATTCCGCCCCCCCGAGCGCGTCTACTGCACCGACAACGCGGCCATGATCGCCTGCGCCGGCCACGCCCGCCTGGCGGCGGGATTCTCGGATCCCTTTGATCTGGATGGGTTTGCGCGCGCTCCGCTCGCCTCCTGGCGCTGACCTGCCTCCTCCCGCCCCATCGTTCCCGCCCGCGTCGCGTACGTCCCCATGATGGCACGACCCTTGCGACAGGTTCGTCGGTTCTGCCTGTAAACAGTATTCCCGATGCGATTTGCACGGATGGTGCCGATGCGTGAAACCGAGACGATCCTGGTCGTCGACGACGACCAGCACCTGCGGACGATCCTGAAGCACGTGCTCGAACAGGGCGGCTTCCAGGTGAGCCTGGCCGAGGACGGACGTCAGGCCCTGGCCGTTCTGCAGCAGGAGCTGCCCGATCTGGTCCTGCTGGACGTCATGATGCCGGGCCTGGACGGGTTCGACGTGCTGCGCGAGCTGCGCGGCCGGTTCCGGACCCACCACCTGCCCGTGATCATGCTGACCGCCAAGGGCGAGACGCCGCAGAAGGTGCGCGGCCTCGAGCAGGGGGCCAACGACTACCTGTGCAAGCCGTTCGTGCCGGAGGAGCTGGTGCTGCGCGTGCGGAACATGCTGCAGCTGAGCCGCAGCCAGCGCGACGCCAACCCGCTGACGGGCCTGCCCGGCAACCGCGCCATCGCGCGGGAGCTGAACCGGCGGCTCGAAGCGGGCCAGGCCTTCGGGTTCCTCTACTTCGATCTCGACCATTTCAAGGCCTTCAACGACCACTACGGCTACGTGAAGGGCGACGCGGTCCTGACGATGCTGGCCGACCTGCTCGCGGGCGAGGTCCTGGCCTGCGACGACGCCTTCCTGGGCCACGTCGGCGGCGACGACTTCGTCGCCGTGTCGCGCCCGCAGGACGCCGACGGCCTCGCCGAACGCATCGTCGCGGAGTTCGACCGGAACATCCTCGGCCAGTACGAGGTCGAGGACCGGCGCCGCGGCTACATCGAGCTGCCCGACCGCACGGGGCGGCTGCGGCGGTTCCCGCCGGTGTCGCTGACCGTCGCGGTCGTCGTCGAGCAGCAGGGGAACTTCGGCCACGTGGGCCGGCTCAACGCCGTGGCGGCGGAGCTGAAGAAGTACGGGAAATCCCTGCCCGGCAGCCAGATCATCCATGAGCGGCGCTACCCGGCGGAGGCGTCCGCGGCGCAGACCTCGCCGCCGGCGGACGGCCGCGAGGAAGGTGACGCCCCTTCGGCGCGGCGTCCGGAGCAGCCATGAACGACGTGCGCGTGCTGATCGTGGAGGACGAGCCCCACCTCGCGGGCCTGATGTCGCGCGCCTTCGCGCAGGAGGGCTGGCAGGCGGTCGTGGCCCGCAACGGCATCGAGGGCCTCAACCAGGTGGCCGCCTTCCGCCCCGACGTGATCGTGATGGACGTGATGATGCCCAAGCTCGACGGCATCGACGCGACGCGCCTGATCCGGCGCAACCCCGGCCACGACCGCACCGCGATCGTGGCGCTGTCGGCGCGCCACGACGGCGCCGCCAGGGCGGAGATGCTCGCCGCGGGTGCGGACCTGTACCTGGAAAAACCCTTCGTGATGGGCCGGCTGGTCGGCCAGGTCGCCGACGCCCTGGCCGCGCGGCGGGTCCATGCAGGGAAGGACGTGACATGACGCTGTTCCTGGCGAACCTCGGTGCGATCCCGGCCGGCGTGGCGGCGGCGCCCGGCGGTCCGGTGCCCTACGCCGTGGCGATCCTGGCCCTGGTCGCGGGGCTGGTCTGGCAGATCTGGCGCGTGCGCCAGCGCTCCTGCGACCTCCATGATCGGCAGGAGCGCGTGCGCGGCCTGGAGAGCCTGCTGGCCATCTCGGCGCGCATCCACGCCTCCCGCGACTCCGAGCACCTGCTCAACGAGATCTCGCAGTCGGTGCGGGAGTCGCTGGGCTTCCGCATGGTCCTGCTGCGCATCTACAACGTCGCCGACAAGGTCTTCGAGGCGAAGGCCTTCGCCGGCATCGACGAGGAGGGCATCGAGTACCTGCGCAACACGCCGGTGTCGCTCGCGGAGTTCCGCAAGCTGGCCCTGCCGCAGTTCCAGGTCTCCAACTCCTACTTCCTGCGCCACACCATGGAAGGCGCCGAGCAGGCCATGGCCGGCGGCTACGTCCAGTCGCAGGGGCAGCGCCAGGAAGGCGAGTGGGACGAGCGCGACGCGCTGATCATCCCGCTGACCTCCCCCGAGGGCGAGATCCGCGGCTACCTGAGCGTCGACGATCCGATCGACCGCCTGATCCCGGGCCTCAAGACGATCCAGATGCTGGAGCTGTTCGCCCAGCAGGCCGCCACCGCCATCGCCTCGGCCGAGCTGTACTCGCGGCTGCACCGTCAGAACCAGGAGCTGACGCGCTCCTCGGACCGCCTGCGCTACCACAACGAGCTGAAGAACAACTTCGTCGCCAACGTCAGCCACGAGCTGCGCACCCCGCTGACCTCGATCAAGGCCTACAGCGAGGCCCTGGTGCACGGGCGCGAGCGCATGGACGACGCGGCCCAGGGCGAGTTCCTGCGCGTCATCCAGTCCGAGAGCGAGAAGCTCACGGGCATCGTCAACAACCTCCTGGACCTCGAGCGCATGGAGCGCGAGCAGGTCACCTTCAACCGCCACCAGACGGACCTCGTGGCGCTGGTGCGCGGCATCGAGGGCGCCGCGCGCGCCCAGGCCGAGACCAAGCGCATCGCGTTCACCATGCACGTGGACCGCGAGGAGATCCTGCTCGGCGTCGACGCCGACCTCGTGCGCCAGCTGATCCGCCACCTGCTGGACAACGCCTTCAAGTTCACCCCGAGCGGGGGGAAGGTGCACCTGTCGCTGGTCGACGGCGTCTCGTCGGTGCGCATCGTGGTCGAGGACAACGGCATCGGCGTCCCCGACAACAAGATGACCTACATCTTCGACCGCTTCTACCAGGTCGACGGCTCCAGCACGCGCGAGCACGGCGGGCAGGGCATCGGGCTGGCCATCTGCCGCGACATCGTCACGCGGCACGGCGGCCGCATCTGGGGCGAGCGGGTGCAGCCCCAGGGCGTGCGCTTCAACGCGCTGCTGCCGCGCCGCGACGAGATCGTGCGCCGGGGCCAGAACAACGGCCGCCTCACGGTCTTCAACGACGTGCCCGAGTTCGCGGAGCGGCTGATCCACTGGGTCGGCGAGCTGCTGCGGGCGCGCGTGGTCGCGCTGCTGCTGCCCGACGCGGGCGGGGAACACCTGGTCGTCGAGGCGGCCATGGGCCTCGAGGACCGCGTGGTGCAGGACATGCGCCTCGCGCGCGGCGAGGGCGTGGCCGGGCGCGTCTGGGCGACCGGGGAGCCGGCGCTGGGCGACGCCGCGGCCGCCGGGGTGCGCGCCGCGCCGGACCGCGCCGAGGACCGGCCGGAGACCGGGAACCTGCTGAGCGCGCCGGTGACGCGCGACGGGCGCGTGGTGGGCGTGGTGAACGTCGCCAGCCGGCTCGACGGCCGCCCGTTCGGCGTGTGCGACCGCCTGCTGCTGCAGGCGATCGCGGCGCGGCTGGGGCACGTCCTGGAGCGCGTCGTGGTCCACCAGCGCAGCAACCGCGAGTTCGGCGACCTCGCGCAGGCCCTGCGCAAGAGCGTGGCCATCCGCCGCGCCCGCCACGACGACCTCGCGGAGATCTGCCACGACGTCTGCATCGAGACCGCCCGGCGCATGGGCCTCTCCGAGCCCGAGCTGATGAGCCTGGCCTTCGCGCTGCAGACCTACGACCTGGGCCTGACCGGCATCCCCGACGACATCATCTACAAGGGGCCGCCGCTCGAGCCGGAGGAGTGGGAGATCCTGCAGCAGCACGTCCACCTGAGCCTGCAGCTGATCTCGTCGCTCGACGCTCCCGGCGAGGTGCACGACATCGTCCTGCACCACCACGAGCACTACGACGGCTCCGGCTACCCTCGGGGGCTGGCCGGCGAGGACATCCCCCTGGGCGCGCGGCTGCTGATGCTGGCCGACAGCCTCACCGCGATGCTGCAGGGCCGCCCCTACCGCCGGGCCGTGAACCTGGAGCAGGCGCTCGCCGAGATGCAGCAGAGGGCCGGCAGCCAGTTCTGCCCGCGCACCCTGACGAACTTCCTGGACGAGGCGCTGCGCCACGCCGAACGCATCGGCGAGGTGCAGCACGCACGCAACCTGGCCCTGCCGCCGCCGGCGCCGAGGACCGCGGCGGACAGCGCCCCCGAGAGCGAGGCGGGGGAGCTCGTCGGCGCCGTCGCCGGCGACAGCTCCGCGATCTGAACGGCGAGCGACGCGAACGACATCCGAGGGACGGAGGCACCATCGTGCGCAAGATCCTGATCGTCGACGACGAGCCCTACATCCTGAGCATCCTGGACTTCAGCCTCGACGCCGAGGGCTACGCCGTCCTGCAGGCCGCCGACGGCGACGCCGCGCTCGGCCTGGCCGTCGAGCAGCAGCCCGACCTCGTCATCCTCGACGTGATGATGCCCCGGCTCGACGGCTTCGAGACCTGCCGCCGCCTCAAGGCGGACCTGCGCACCAAGGACATCCCGGTCGTCCTGCTGACCGCGCGCAACTCGCGCGAGGACCGCACCCGCGGCCGTGACTGCGGCGCCGACGGCTACATCACCAAGCCGTTCAGCCCCCAGCGGCTGGTCGACACGGTGCAGACCTTCCTCGGCGTCCGCCACGGCTGACCCGCCAAGACCCGCGCGACGACGCGTGCCGGTCCGGGGCGGGGCCCGGGCCGGACGTCGCCGTGGACGCCCGCCGCCGCGCCGTGTAGACTCCCACCGCACGCTTCCCGCCGACGTCCCGCTTCCCCGGAGGAACCAGGCATGGCCGCCGTCGCGACGCTGGCCGAGGTCGCCCTGCCGGTGCCTCTGGACAGGACCTTCACCTACCGCGTGCCGGACGATTGGTCCGCGCCGCCGGTGCAACCCGGCGACCTGGTCTCGGCGCCGCTGGGCCGGCGGACCGTGACGGGCCTGGTCGTCGGCGTGCGCGAGGCGGCCGCCGACGTCGCGGAGATCGACGGCCACCGCCTGCGTCACTTGCGAGACCGCTTCCCCGCGGCGTACCGGATCGAAGACGACCGCCGGCGCCTGCTGGACTGGATGGCCGGCTACTACGCGCTGCCGGTCGGGGAACTCGTGCCCCTGTTCCACCCGCCGGCTCCCGGCACGAAGGCCCGGCCGCGCCGCGTCGCGGCGGCCTACCCCATCGCCGACGCCGTCGACGTGCGCCTGACGCCCGACCAGGAGCGCGCCGTCGCCTGGGCGATCGACCGCCTGGAGTCGCGCAGTTACGGAACGCTGCTGCTGCGCGGCGTCACCGGCAGCGGCAAGACCGAGGTCTACCTGCGGGTCATCGCCGAGGCCCTGGCCCGCGGCCGCAGCGCCTTGTACCTGCTGCCGGAGATCGCCTTGACCCCGCAGACCGAGGCGCGCGTGGCGGCGCGCTTCGGCGACCGCGTGGCCACGGTGCACAGCGGCCTGTCCGCGGGCGAGCGCTGCCGCGTGCACGAAGCGGCGGCGGCGGGCGAGCTGAAGGTCGTGCTCGGGCCTCGCTCGGCCCTGTTCACGCCGCTGCGCGACCTCGGCGCGGTGATCGTCGACGAGGAGCACGACGCCAGCTACAAGCAGGAGGAGAAGCCGCGCTACCACGCGCGCCACGCGGCGCTGGTGCGGGCCCGCGAGGCCGGGGCCTGCGTGGTGCTGGGTTCCGCGACGCCGGACCTCGAATCGGTGCGCAACGCGCGCGAGGGCCGCTACCGCGAGATCCTGCTCGCCGACCGGCCGGTCGGGGAGATGCCCGTCGTCGAGATCGTCGACATGCGCGGCGGGCCGGCGTCCGACGGCTTCTCGGGCGCGCTGCTGGCCCGGCTCGAAACGTGCCTGGCCGACGGCCGCCAGGCGATCCTCTACTACAACCGCCGCGGCTTCGCGCGCGTCCTGCAGTGCACGTCCTGCGGCGTGCCGGTCGCCTGCCCGCACTGCGACATCGCGCTGACGGTGCACCTGCGCCCGCGCCAGCTGCTCTGCCACTACTGCGGCTTCGCGCGGCGCGAACCGGACACCTGTCCGGACTGCGGCGGCCCGGCCTTCCTGCCCGGCGGCTCGGGGACCGAGCGGCTCGAACTGGCGCTGGCGGCGCACTTCCCCGACGCGCGCGTCCTGCGGCTCGATCAGGACACCACCCGCGCCCGCGGCAGCCACCGCGCGATCCTGTCGACCTTCGCCGCGCGCGGCGCCGACATCCTGGTCGGCACCCAGATGGTGGCCAAGGGGCACCACTTCGCCGGCGTCGACCTGGTCGGCGTCCTGGCGGCCGACGACGGCCTGACGCTGCCCGACTTCCGCGCGCACGAGCGGGTCTTCCAGCTGCTGACCCAGGTCGCCGGCCGCGCGGGCCGCGAGAGCCCCGGCGCGGTGCTCTTCCAGACCTGGCAGCCCGACCACCCGGTGATCCTGGCCGCGTCGCGCCACGATTTCGCGGCCTTCGCCGCGGCCGAGCTGCCGCAACGCGAGGCCGCGGGCTACCCGCCGGCGCGGCGCATGCTGCGCGTGGGCCTCGCGGCCCGGCGCCCCGCCGACGTCGAGGACGCGGCCCGCCGCTTCGGCGAGCTGCTGCGGGCCCACCTGCCGCCGCCCGAGCTGGAGGTGCTGGGGCCGGCGCCCGCGGTGTTCGCCAGGCTCCAGAACCGCGTCCGCTGGCAGCTGCTGGTCAAGGGGCCCACGACCAACGCCCAGCGGGCCTGGCTCGCCGACCGCGGGCGCCGCCTGGCTGCCGAAACCGCCGTCGACGTCACGCTGGACGTGGACCCCGTCGGCCTGTATTGAGTTGTCGGACAACACGTTGCATGTCGCGAGCGGGGAGGGGCGCAGGCCGGGTTTGCCCCGTGGCCGGTCGACGTGGTATCATGGATACAGCGGCGTGCGATCGCCGCCGACGCGACATCCCGCACCAGCCACCGGGTTCGGACGAAAGGCAGCCGATGCGTCCGTGTAATCTTTTTTGCGCTTCCGTGACTGCGAGGACCCGCTCGGCCGCCCTCGCCTGCCTGCTCGTCGCCGCCGCCGCCGGGGCGGCCCTCGCCCAGTCCGGCGTGACCTGGGAGCCGACGACGGCGTTCACCGACAGCCTGACGCCGGAGCGTCGCGCCAACCTGTACGGCTTCGAGCTGCCGCCGGACTACCAGCGCGAGTACCTCGACCACCTGAAGATCTACCCGACGGACAAGGTCGACCTGCCGTCGAACTTCAGCTGGGTGAGCCTGGACGGCCTGACTTCGGTCAAGGACCAGGGTGGCTGCGGCTCGTGCTGGGCCTTCGCCGCGGTCGGGCAGATCGAGTCGCACCTGAAGATCTTCTACGGCCAGGACCTGAACCTGTCGGAACAGCAGATGATCCTCTGCAACCCGTACGGCGCCGACTGCGACGGCGGCTGGGCCACGGCCGTCTACAACGTGGCGATGACCTACGGGGCCGTCCACGAGGAGGACATCCCGTACACCGAGGGCACCGTCAGCACCTGCACCCAGTCCGCCCACCTGCCCTTCGGCTTCGTGAACAGCTGGCACTACGTTTCGAACAACGTGACGCAGATCAAGACCGCCCTGCTGGACGGGCCCGTCTGCTCGGCCTTCAACGCCGACGAGCCCTTCCCCAGCTACGGCACCGGCTGCTACACGGACAACGTCGGTTCCTACACGAACCACCTGATCCTGATCGTCGGCTGGGACGACCGGGCCTGCGGCGGCACCGGCGGCTGGATCTGCAAGAACTCCTGGGGCGCCAGCTTCGGCGAGGGCGGGTACTTCACCATCAAGTACGGGGTGTCGCTGATCGGCACCTCGACGACCCAGATCGACCTGCTGGTGCCGCCGACGAGCGTCACGGTGCTCGGCCCCCTGGACGACCGCGACTACCTGGCGGGCGAGACGGTCGACATCGCCTGGACCACGAGCGGCGCCCCCGCGGCCACGGTGGACATCTGGGCCTCCCTCGACGGCTACCTCGACACCAAGATCGCCGACGACGTGCCCAACAGCGGCCACTACCTGTGGACCCTGCCGAACCACTCCACGACGCTGCTCAAGTTCTGCGTCGTCCCGCTGGGCGACACGCGGCAGGGCTTCGGCACCTCCCCGGACCGGATGCGCCTGCTCGGCCACCGCACGCGCTACGTCTCGCCGTCCGGCGGCGACGTCGCGCCCTACGAGTCTGTCGCCACGGCCGCCCGCAGCCTGGCCGCCGCGCTGGTCGCCTGCACCGGTCGCGACACCGTGCTCGTCACCGCCGGCGACTACGCCGAGCGCGTGTCCGTCACCACGCCGACCACCATCATCGGCGGCTGGAACCCGGCCTTCACCACGCGCGACCCCGCGCCGGGCGCGACGCGCCTGCAGTCGATCGACAGCGCGATGGGTTTCGTCGGCGGCCTCGACGGCCACGCCGGCGTCGTCGGCTTCGAGTTCCACGACTGCGTCGGCGGGATCAGCAGCGTCCCGTTCTTCGGCCGCCACGGCGGGGCCATCTACATCAACGGCTCTTCGCCCACCATCCGGGACTGCGTGTTCACGGACAACACGGCCAACCCCTTCAACGGCGACGGGGCCGGCGGCGCCATCATCGCCGTCAACGGCGCGCCCCGCATCGAGGGCTGCGTGTTCCAGGGCAACCGGGCCGACCTGGGGGGCGCCGTGGCCCTGATCAACGCCGACGGCGCGGTGCTGACCGGCAACCGGTACCTGCAGAACGCCTGCATGGACAGCGTCGCCGGGCACGAGGGCGCGGGCGTCTACGCCCTCGACAGCCGCCTGGACCTGATCGGCGAGACCTTCACGGGCAACCGCCGCTGCGCGGCGGGGGCGGCCCTGTCGGCGAGCGGCTCGTCGGTGCTCGCCCGGGACGTCGCCGCCGTCGGCAACCGCGCGGACGCCAAGGGCGGCGCCTTCCACGTCGTGGGCGGCAGCCTCGACGTCGAGGGCGGCCTCTACGACGGCAACTCGGCCCGGATCGACCGCGGCGGCGCCCTGAACGTCGAAGGGGCCGGCCTCGACGTGCGCAACGCCGTCTTCACGGGCAACGCCGCCGCCGTGCTCGGCGCGACCCTCGCGGTGGACTCGTCGCCCGTCGTCCGGATCGAGAACACGCTGCTGCTCGACAGCGCCGGCACCGGCTTCGGCTGCGTGTTCCTGACCGGCGCCGGTTCCGTGGTCCTGCGCAACAGCGTCGTCGCCGGCAACGCGCACGGCGGCCTGGCTGGCAGCGCCGCCGGCTTCGCGGGCGACCACAACGTCCTGTGGAACAACCCCGGAGGCGACTACGTGGGCCTGACGGGCGGCGCCCACGACATCCTGGCCGAGCCGGGCTTCTGCGACGCGGCGGCCGGGGACCACGCGCTGGCCCTGCACTCGCCCTGCCTGGACCGCGGCGATCCCGACCCCGCCTGCCTCGATCCCGACGGTTCGCGGGCCGACATCGGCGCCTACGGCGGGCCCGGCTGCGCCCCGGTCGCCCCGGCGGCGGTCGCCCAGCTCAGCCTGACCCAGCCGGCGCTCACGGGCGTCGCGCTCGACTGGGCGCCCAACGCCGAGCCGGACGTCGACCACTACGTCGTCTACCGCCTGCCGGACGCGGCGACGCAGCCGGCCGCCGCCCACGTGGCCGGTGTCGTCGCGCACCCCGACCACGCCTTCGCCTCGGCGCAGTCCGACGGCAGCTTCGTGGTGGTGGCGGTGGACCAGGACGGCCACGTCGGCGGGTACTCGGCGATCCTGACGACGGGCGCCACCGCCGCCGGCGACGCGCCGCGCGCGCTGGCCATCGCGGACGTGGTCCCCAACCCGTTCAACCCCCGTACCACGATCCGCTTCGACGTGCCGCACGCCGGCCGCGTCGAGGTGCGGATCTACGACATGCGCGGCCGCAGCGTGCGCACCCTCGCGGACGCGGATCTGTCCGCCGGCCGGCACGAGGCGGTCTGGGACGGACGCGACGACGACGGCGCCGCCGCCGCCGCCGGCGTCTACCTGCTGCGCGTCGTGGCGGGCGGGGAGCAGCGCTCGGCCAAGCTGGTGCTGGCGAAGTAGCGCCGCGCGCCGCGGGCACGAGGAAGGGCCACCCCGGCGGGGTGGCCCTTCGCGCGCCCGGTCCCTGACGCCCCTAGCCCGAGAGCGCCGCCAGCATGTCGTCCAGCCCGACGCGCGCGTCGATGTCCACCGCGCCGATCCGCAGCGGCAGCACCCAGCGCACCTCGCCGCCGCGCGCCTTCTTGTCGCCGGCGACCAGGGCGGCGGTCGCGCGCCGCGGCGGCGGGGTCGCCGCCACCTCCAGCCCGCAGGCAGCCAGCAGCGCCACGATGCGGTCGGCGTCCCGCCGCGGGCAGGCCCCGCGCGCCGCGGCCAGACGCGCGGCCGCGGCCAGGCCCAGCGCCACGGCCTCGCCGTGCGCCAGACCGAGTTGCAGTTCCAGCGCGTGGCCGAGCGTGTGCCCGAGGTTCAGCGCCCGCCGCGGTCCGGCCTCGCGGAAGTCGAGCGCGACCAGCCGTCCCTTCACCCGCACCGCGCCGTCGATCCACGCGGTCCAGGGCAGGTCCGCGATCCCGGGCACCGGCCGGTCCGCGCGGCCGCGCGCCAGCAGGCCCTCGAGATCGGTCGCCCGCGCCTCGAGTCCGCGGAACAGCGGCGCGGCGCCGATCACCGCCGCCTTGATCGTCTCGGCCAGGCCGCAGCGCCAGTCGCGACGCGCCAGCGTGCCGAGCAGCCCCGTCTCGACCAGCACGTCCGTGGCGGGATGGAAGGCGCCGACGGGGTTCTTCAGCGCTCCCAGGTCGACGGCGGTCTTGCCTCCGAGCCCGGCGTCCACCGCGGCCAGCAGCGTCGTGGGCGCGGCGACGAACCCCACGCCGCGCTGCCAGGTCGCCGCCGCGAAACCGGCGAGGTCCAGCACCGCGCCGCCGCCCACTCCGACGACCGCGCCGTCGCGCGGCAGCCGCCGCGCGGCCAGCCACGCCCAGACCCGCTCGAGGTTCGCCACCGTCTTGGCGGACTCGCCGCCGGCCACGACCAGCCGGGGCAGGGGAGCCCCTTCCCCGTCCCGCAGCACCGCCGCCAGCCGATCCGCGTGCAGCCGCGCCACCGCCCGGTCCACGACCGCCACGGCCGGCCTTCCTTGCAGCCGCTCCGTCAGCGCAGCCAACCCCGTCGGCGCGCAACGGTAGTCGGTCGTCACGCCCCCGAGGCGGTACCGCTTGTGCAACTCGCTGTCGCGCAACGAACAACCTCCGTATTGCCGGAACCTACCCCAACGCGCGCATCAGGATACCAGATCACATCGGTTCTGGCCTGAAGATTGTCCCTCCCCGAACGCCTTGATACTGTTCGACTTGGACATGCAGGGGCCGCGTTGACAGGGGTGTCTGGAGGCTTCCTGCGCCAGGAGGGCGCAGGAAGCCGCAAGTCAAGCGCGCCGGGCACACGAGGTGCCCGGTGCGCATCCCCTGTCAACGCGGCCCCTGCATGTCCAAGTCGCATCACATCAAGCGCTTGGACAGGGACAATCTTCGAGCCAGTAGCATTTCATTTGACCCTCATGCCGCAGGCACTACCTTTGTTAACGGAACGATACAGCGGGGACCCGGCCGGCCCCCACGGCCAGATTCGGTGCAAGGAGTGTGATGGATCATGGCAGCAGCGACCACTGAGATCCGCTGGCACGGCCGCGGCGGACAGGGGGCCAAGACGGCGGCGATCTTCCTGGCCGAGGCTGTCCTCGACCAGGGAAAGCACAGCCAGGGCTTCCCCGAGTACGGCCCCGAACGGCGAGGCGCCCCCGTGCGCGGGTTCACCCGCATCTCCGACGCCCCGATCCGCCTGCACTGCAGCATCGCCGAGCCCGACTACGTGATCGTGCTCGACCCCACGCTGCTGGACTCCAAGGCCGCTGGCGTGCCCGACGGCGCCAGCGACGACACGGTCTTCCTGATCAACACCGTCGAGACCCCCGCCAACATCCGCAAGCGGCTCGGCATCAAGGGCGGCAAGGTCCACACCGTGGACGCCTCGCTCATCGCCCAGGAGTGCTTCGGGCGGCCGATCCCCAACATGCCGATGATCGGCGCGCTGGCCGCGGTGGCCGACGTGATCACCCTGGAGAACCTCGTCGCCTCGCTGGTGGTGCGCTTCAAGAAGAAGTTCAGCCAGGCCGTCATCGACGGGAACGTCACCGCCGTGGAAAGGGCCTACAAGGAGTTGGTGTCCGAATGAGCCTCATCCCGACTTCCAGCCTGAACGAGGGCGGCATCATCACCGAGGCGGGCAACGCCGCCGCCTTCAAGACGGGCGACTGGCGCTCGAACGTGCCGCAGTGGGTCCCCGAGAACTGCATCCACTGCATGTTCTGCTGGATCTACTGCCCGGATTCGGCCGTGGCCATCGACAGCACCGGCGAGAAGACCGTCATGACGGGCTTCGTCTTCGAGCACTGCAAGGGTTGCGGGATCTGTGCCCAGCACTGCCCGCCCGCCGCCAAGGGGAAAGCGGCCATCGTCATGGTCCGCGACGAGAAGTAGCCACGGAAAGGAGTGTCCCATGAAGCAGATCTACGTCGGGCTGACCGGGAACGAGGCCGTGGCGACCGCCTTCAAGCAGGCTCGTCCCCACGTGGCCCCCGCGTTCCCGATCACGCCCCAGACCGAGATGATGCACAAGTTCGCCGACTTCGTCGCCGACGGGGCCGTCGACACCGAGATGATCCTGGTCGAGAGCGAGCACTCGGCCATGAGCGCGGCCATCGGCTCGGCCGCCACCGGCGCCCGGACCTTCACCGCCACCAGTTCGGCCGGCTTCGCCCTGATGTGGGAGGTCGTCTACATCGCCGCTTCGCTGCGGCTGCCGATCTGCATGCCGGTGGTCAACCGCGCGCTGTCCGGCAACATCAACATCCACAACGACCACTCCGACGCCATGGGCGGCCGCGACGCCGGCTGGATCCAGCTGTGGTGCGAGAACACCCAGGAGGCCTACGACCACGCCCTGATGTGCTGGCGCATCGCCGAGCACAAGGACGTGCGCCTGCCGGTGATGATCAACTACGACGGCTTCATCATCAGCCACACGGCCGAGTCGCTGCACATCCTGCCGGACGAGGACGCCTGGAAGTTCATCGGGCCCAAGGACCTCAAGACCGGGTACTCCCTGCTGGACATGGACCACCCGATCACGGTCGGGCCGCTGGACCTCACCGACTACTACTTCGAGCACAAGGTCTCGCAGATCGAGGCGCTCAAGCGGGCGCCCAAGCACATCGCCGAGGTCTACGAGGAGTTCGGCCGGCTCACCGGCCGCCACTACTCGTTCTTCGAGGAGTACCGCACCGACGACGCCGACCTGGTCATCGTGGCGCTCGGCTCGACGGCCGGCACGGCCAAGGACGTCATCGACGCCCAGCGCGAGAAGGGCGTGAAGGTCGGCCTGCTGAAGATCCACATGTTCCGCCCCTTCCCGGCGGCGGAGCTGGCCAAGGCCCTGTCGAAGGCCAAGGTGGTCGGGGTCATGGACAAGTCCGCCAGCTTCGGCGGCTGGGGCGGCCCTCTCTTCAACGAGATCCGCTCGGCCCTCTACGACCTGCCGGCCCGGCCGAAGATCCACAACTGGATCTACGGTCTCGGCGGCCGCGACACCGACACCAAGCAGATCGTCTCGCTGATCGAGCAGCTGCAGGCGATCGCCAAGGGCCGCGAGGCCGAAACCGTCAACCTGCTGGGCGTCCGGCTGTAAAGGAGGGACCGTCATGGCTGTCGTGAACCTGCAGACGCTTTCCAAGAACGAGGACCTCCTCTCCGGCGGGCACCGCGCCTGCGCCGGCTGCACCGGCTCGAACATCCTGCGCCAGATCATGCTGACCGCGGGCCAAGACACGGTCGTGGGCGGCGCCACGGGCTGCATGGAGGTCGTCACCACGATCTTCCCCTACACCGCCTGGAAGACGCCGTTCATCCACTCCGCCTTCGAGAACGCGGCCGCCACGGTCTCGGGCGCCGAGACCGCCTACCGCGCCCTGAAGAAGCGCGGCGAGCTGCCCGTGCCGCGCGAGAAGATCAACTTCATCGCCTTCGGCGGCGACGGCGGGACCTACGACATCGGCCTGCAGTCGCTGTCCGGGGCCATGGAGCGCGGCCACAACATGCTGTACGTCTGCTACGACAACGAGGCGTACATGAACACGGGCATCCAGCGCTCGGGCGCCACGCCGTTCGGCGCGCACACCTCCACCGCGCCCGCCGGCAAGGTGAAGCAGGGGAAGGACCGCCACCGCAAGGACCTGACGAAGATCATGGTGGCGCACAACATCCCCTACGTCGCGCAGACGACGCCCTTCCACTGGAAGGACCTGCAGATGAAGGTCCGCAAGGCCCTGGACGCGGACGGGCCGGCCTTCCTCAACGTCCTGATGCCGTGCACCGTGGGCTGGGGCTTCGACCCGGCGCTGGGCATGGAGCTGGCGAAGATGGCGACCGACTGCAACTTCTGGCCGCTGTTCGAGGTCGAGAACGGCGAGTACAAGCTGACGTACAAGCCCAAGGCCGATCGCACGCCCATCGAGGAGTGGCTCAAAACCCAGGTGCGCTTCAAGCACCTGTTCAAGCCGGGCAACGAGCACCTCATCGTGGAGATCCAGCGCTGGGTCGACGACGAGCAGCGCAAGCTCCTGAAGCTCTGCGGCGAAGCCTGAGCCGCCGGCCTCCGCAGCCCGAAGCCCCCGTCTCGGCCGAGACGGGGGCTTCTTCGCGCCGGCGGCCGCACTTTCCGGTGGCGGCGCGGGGCCGGAGGCGTCACCATGGCGCGGGATCCGCACCACCATCAACCGGACGGTGAACCATGTCGCGTCCCCGGGCCACCCTCTTCGCCGTCCTGCTCCTGGCCGCGACCGCCGCCGCCGCCCCGAACGATTTCGGCGGCGCCCCGGCGGCGGGGGCCGCGCCGCCGGACGAAGTGCTGCTCACCGACGGCACCCTGCTCACGGGCCGGATCCTGGAGGAGTTCGCCGACAGGGTCGTCTTCGAGACCGACGCGCTGGGCCGGATGGAGATCGCGCGGACGAACATCGTCCGCCTCGGCCGCGGCAGCGAATGGACGGGGGCGCTGACCGATCCGGACTACAACTCCCTGATGTTCTGCCCCACGCCGGCCACCCTGGCCGATGGGGACAGCTACTTCCGCGTCTACGAGCTCTTCTTCCTGAACTACGGCGCCTCGCTCTCCGACGCCCTCAACCTGAGCGTCGGCACCCTGTTCCCCGTCTCGTCCGAGGTCCTGATGATCTCCCTGGGCGGCAAGCTGCGCCTGGCCGACCGCGAGACGCAACCGGTCGGCCTGGCGCTCACGGGCAGCTACACGCGGCTGGAGGAGGTCAAGTTCGGGGCGGTGGGGGTGGTGGCGGGCGTCGGGGACCGGCGCCGGAGCCTGAACCTCGCCGTCAACCAGACCTTCGACGACGACGGCGACACCGAGCTCGTCTTCATCCTCGGCGGCGACTTCAAGAGCTCGCGGCGCGGCAAGCTCTTCGTCGAGTACCTGAGTTCCGCGTCGCTGCTCGCGGACGAGGACGACGACCTCGAAGGCTTCATCAACCTCGGCATGCGCCTGTTCGGCGACAGCCACTCGTTCTCGCTGAGCGGGTTCCGGCCGTTGACCGGCGACGGCGGCAGCTTCGTCGCGTTCCCGATGCTCATGTACAGCAACCACTGGTAGGGGGCCGCCCCGGAGGCGGCCTAGAGTCCGAGGTACCAGGTCCAGGCGGCGCGGCCCCAGAAGACGACGACGGCGGCGGCCGGGGCCAGGAAGACGCCGTAGGGCAGGGCGGTCAGCCGCCCGGCGCTCCCGCGCGCGGTCAGCGCGATCCCGACGGCGGCGCCGACCAGGGAGCCCAGCAGGAAGGTCAGCAGCACGCCCTGCCAGCCCAGCCAGGCGCCGAGCATGGCGGCCAGCTTGACGTCGCCGCCCCCGAGGCCGTCCAGACCACGCCAGCGCCGGTAGCCCTGGCGCACCCCCTCCAGGACCAGCCAGCCGCCGGCGGCGCCCAGCAGGGCGTCGAGGCGCGTCGTGCCGAGCAGGGGGCACAGCAGCAGGCCCGCGACCACGCCCGGCAGGGTGACGACGTCCAGGATCAGGCGGTGGTCGAGGTCGATCCGGAAGACGACGATCATGGCCAGCAGCAGCAGCAGGACGGCGCCCGCGGCCGCCGGGGTGGGGGAGGCCAGCAGCGCGGCGACGGCGGCCAGGCCGCCGGCCAGCTCCGTCAGCGGGTAGCGCGGGTCGATGGGCGCGGCGCAGTCGCGGCAGCGTCCGCGCAGCAGCAGCCAGCTCAGCAGCGGCAGGTTGTCGCGGGGGCGCACGGCGTGGCCGCAGGCGGGGCAGCGGGAGCCCGGCCAGGCCACCGACTCTCCCCGGGGCAGCCGCCAGGCCACCACGTTCAGGAAGCTGCCGAACAGCAGGCCCAGCAGCAGGGCGCCGGCGAGCAGGAAGCCCGCCGGCAGTCCCGAGGCCGAAGCCATGTGCGGCAGGGCGCCCACGTCAGCCCGTCACGATCTGGCGCGCCTTCTCGGGGTCGATGAAGCGCGGCAGGACCGTGGCCGCGTCGACGAGGCCCTCCCGGTAGAGGCGCAGCAGGGAGTCGTCCAGCAGGCACATCCCCTCGGACGAGCTGCTGGAGATGACGTTGTTGATCATGTGGACCTTGCCCTCGCGGATCTGGTTGGCCACCGGGCTGTTGACGAACAGCATCTCGCGGGCGGCGACGCGGCCCAGGCCGTCGCGCTTGCGCAGCAGCACCTGGGAGATCACGCAGCGCAGCGTCAGGGCCAGCCGCGTGCGCACCTCCTCCTGGTCCTGGATCGGGAAGACGTCGATGATGCGGTTGATGGTCTTGGCCGCGGACTGCGTGGCCAGGGTGCTGATCACGACGTTGCCCGTCTCGGCCGCGGTCAGGGCGATCTCGATCGTCGCGCGGTCCCGCATCTCGCCGACGAAGATGACGTGCGCCATCTGGCGCAGGGCCGCGCGCAGGCCGGCGGTGTAGTCGTGGACGTCGGTGCCCACCTCCCGCTGGTCGATGACGCAGCGCTTGCTCTTCATGCGGAACTCGATCGGGTCCTCGATGGTCACGATGTGCTTGGCGTGGCCCTCGACGGTGTTCATGTACTCGAGCACGCTGGCCAGCGTCGTGGATTTCCCGGACCCGGTGGGGCCCGTGACCAGGATCAGGCCGTTCGGGATGTTGATGATCCGCTTGACCAGGCTCTCCTGCAGGCCGACCGCCGCGATGCTCGGGATCTCCAGCGGCACGTGGCGCAGCACGCACGACACCGAGCCGCGCTGCTGGTAGACGTTGGCCCGGAAGCGGGCGCAGTCGAACAGCTCCAGGGACATGTCTCCGTCCAGGTCCTGCTCGAAGCGCGTCCGCTGGTCCTCGTTGAGCATCTCGTAGGCGAGGCGCTTGCTCTCGGCCGGGGTCAGGCGCTGTTGCGCGTTCATGGCCTCGAGGCGGCCGTGGACGTGGAAGGTGACCGGCGATCCGGCCGAGATGAGGATGTCCGACGCGCCCCGGCGGACCGATTCGCGCAGGACATCCTCCATGTTCAGCTTGGCCACGGTCGTGCTCTCCTCGATGTTCAGCAGCGTGCTCATGCCCTCGAACCCCTCAGGCTGCGGTGCTTGACGATGCGTACGACCGACGGTCCGTGGACTTCAGCGAGGCTCGCCGTCGGCCGTCTCCAGGGCCTCCTGGCTGTCGATCTCCTCGAGCACCGGCGCCATCCGGGCGTTCTCGGTGGCGGTCGTGGGCAGCGAGGTCCCCGTGTCCCCGACGATCCTCGGCGTGATCTCGATCACCAGGTCGTAGCGGGTGGTCTCGTTGCGGGTGTGCCGGAAGAGCGCGCCCAGCAGGGGGATGTCGCCCAGCAGCGGCACCTTCTTGACCGTCTCGCGCTTCTCCTCGGAGAGCAGGCCGCCGAGGTAGATGGTCTGGCCGTCGTGCACGCGGACCATGGTCGTCGCCCGGCGCGTCGAAGTCTGTGGCAGGTCGGCGTCGGGACCCACGAACTTCAGGATCCGCGAGACCTCGGGCTGGACCAGGACAGTGATCATGCCGTCCTCGGTCAGGCGGGGGGTGATCTTCAGCTTGACGCCGACGTCGATCTTCTCGAGCTGGACGCTCTGCAGCGTGCCGCCGGCGGACCCGGGCGACTGCAGAGAGGTGATGACCACCGGCACCGTCTCGCCGGCGAAGATCTCGGCCACCGAGCCGTCGAGCGTCGCGATCTCGGCGTTCGAGAGCAGGCGGGCGTGGTCGTCGGTGAGCAGGGCCTCGACCGCCACCTCGAACGTCTGGTCCTGGCGGTAGAGCCGGTGGAGGTCGGTGAGCTCGGTGTAGTCGACGGTGGTCGGCATGCCGCCGACGGTGCTGGCGCCGTGGTAGCCCTCGGTCACCACGGTCGACAGCTTGGTGATCTTCTCCCAGTCGATGCCGAGCTCCTCGAGCCGGGACACGTTCACCTCGATCAGGCGGGCCTCCAGCAGCACCTGCCGGGGCCGGGCGTCGAGGCGCGCGATGACCTGTTCGGCCTGCTCCAGCTCGGACTGCGTGGCCCGCAGGACGACACGGTGGTGCTCGGTGTCGATCGACACGTTGCGCGTGATCACCTCGAGGGCCTTGGCCACGTTCTCCGGATCGGCGTGCTGCAGGTCGTAAACCCGCGTCACGAGGCCGGTGCGCGATTCGAGGCGCGCCAGGTCGGCCACCAGGATCGTGCCGCCCACCCGCTCGTAGCCGAGACCCGCGGCCCTCACCACCAGGTTGAGCGCCTCCTCGAACGGGGTGTTGCTGAGCCGGATCGAGATCGTCCGGGTCGCCACCTCCGGGCTGGTCACGATGTTCAGGCCGCTGCGGTCGGCCAGGATCCGCAGCACCTCGGTGATCGAGGTGTCCGTCGCCTGGAGCGTCACCAGCAGGCTCGGGTCGGCGGCGGTCGCCGTCGGCGGCGACGTCAGGACGACGAGGCCGGTGATCGCCAGCGCGAGCCAGCTTGCACGGTTCTTCATTTCGCGTTTCCTCCTGCGGTCAGGGCAGAACGAGGCTTTCGCCGCCCTTGGTCATGGTGACCGAATCCTTCGTGATCGCGGCCACCTTCCATCCTTGGAACTCGTCTCCCTGACGCAGCCAACCCGAGCGCACGCCGTCGATGCTGACCTGCGTGGTGGGGTTGACGTTGTCGAAGAGCAGCGCGCAGAGGCCCGGCTTGACCGGCTGCGCCTGTTCGCGGTCCGCCGCCCCGCTCCGCTCGGCCCGCGGCTGCGGGTCGGTCGAACCCCGGAAGGGGTCGCGCCGGCCGGGGGCGGCGCTGTCGATCAAGCTGTCGCGACGCCCCAGCGCCGCGATGTCCCGGTCGCCGGACGCGGCGGCCGGTTCGGCCGCCGTTTCGACGGCGACGGGCTTCAGGACGGCCTGGACGGTCTTGGCGCTACGCACGCCTAGGATCGCCAGCAGGGCCAGCATCACGGCGATCCCGATCCGGGTAAGGCGCCTGTCCCTGGAGTCGCTGGACATCGTCATTCCCTCCCCGCGGGATCGTAGATCGAGATGTTGAACCGGCCCTCGAGTTGGTTGGAATCGGTCTGGGTGCGGATGTCGAACGCCTCGACGGACGCCAGGCGCGGCCCGGATTCCAGGTCGCGGACGAAGGCCTGCATGGCGGCGTACCCGCCCTGCGCCCGCAGGCTGAAGTCGGAGCGCCTGACGCCGCTGAACTCCTTGCCGCCGCCGGTGGTCATGCTGAGGCGCACCAGCCGCGAGTGGTCCAGCAGCATGCCCAGGTAGGTGGCCGGGTCCGCGTCCGGGGCGTCGGCCAGCGCGGACAGGTCGCTGACGCCCAGGTGTTCGGCCATCTCGTCGCTCAGACCGTCCTGCATCTGCTGGGCCCGGATCTGGGAGAGGAGCTGGCTCCGCTCCTCGACCAGCCGGCCGATCTCGCGCAGGCGGGGTCGTGCGAAGCCCATCTCGACGATCAGTCCGGTCACCAGGAGCAGGCCGGCGATCGCGAGGATCACCGCGATCCGGGTGTCGAGGAACTTGCGCATCATGGTGTCTCCTCAGTCTGTTCGCAGCTGACCTCGAACTCGCCGGACTCGCCGTCGCTGATGTTGCCGAGGCCGATGTCGTCGAACTCCCCGCGGAGCCGGTCGTCCCTGCGCAGCCGCTGCATGAACTCGGTCACCGCCTCCAGCGAATTGGCGTGGCGCCTGGCCTCGCCTCGGATCATCAGTCGCGGCTGCTCGTGCTGGCTGCGGCCGCGCCCCTGGACCTCGATGAACAGCAGGGACGATCCGCAGTGCTCGGAGAGGGCCGCGAGCTTGGGCGACCAGTCGATGCGCCCGCTGCGGTACGCGATCAGCTCCCGCGCCAGGTCCAGTTCCGGGCGTGGGTGCGTCAGCGACTGCACCCGCGCGCTGAGGACCGGCATGTCGTCGCGCAGGAGGGCGGCGCGCTCTCGCAGCAGGCGGTCGCTGACCAAGAGCACGCCGACGAGCATGATCTCGAGCCCCAGCAGGATCACCAGGACTCCCATGGTCAGGGTGCGGGCCTTGGCGAGCCGCCGGTTGTGCTGGTACTCGGGGTACAGGTTGATCCTATACATCTCGGTCGTCCCCCCACCGGCAAAGGCCGCACGCCGTCAGGTACTCCGGGCCCAGGGCCTCGCCGGCGACGCGTCCGGCCTCGCCCAGGCTGGCGACGGGGTAGAACAGCTTCACCGGGCACTTCACGGCGGCCTGCAGCGCCTCCAGCCGGGAGGCCACGCGGGCGCCGCCGCCGGCGGCGTGGATGGCGCCGACCTCACGGTGGTGGCGGCCGCGGTAGAAGGTCAGGGTCTGCTCCACGCCCGCGTTCAGCTTCATGAGGTAGCCGGCCTCCGACGGCGGCGACCCCTCGGCGGCGACCCCGGGCGCCACGTTGCGCGACAGCAGGCCGCCGTCGCGCGAGGCGATGTGCAGCGCCGTGTGGCGCGCGCCGATGTCCAGCAGGGCGACGGCCGCCCCCGCGTCCAGGCTGCCGCCCAGCTCCGCGAACAGGGCGTTGAGCCCGGCGAGGGGCTCGAGATCGACCACCTGGGGCTCCAGCCCGGCGCTCTCCAGGACCGAGAGGACGTAGTCCCTACGCGGCCTGGGCGCGGCCGCGAGCAGGACCCGCGTGGCCGCGGCGGCACCGGGCGCGGCGGTCTTCGCGCCGCCGAGGATCTGCCCCGCCAGCACGGGCGCCTCCATGGCCTCCAGGTCGAGGTGGTTGCGCGCCTCGTAGGGCAGGGCCTGGGCGAACTCCTGCGCGGTGAGCGGCGGCAGATCCGCCTCGCGCAGCGCGCTCTCCTGCCAGCTGACCGACGCGGCGATCCGTCCGAGGCGCGGGCGGCTCAGCCCGAGATCCCGCAGCAGGGTCCGCAGCGCCTCGCCGGCGCGCGGGACGCGGTTCTCGCGGCTCTGGCCGTCCCAGGGCGCCATGCCGGCGTGGGTCACACGTTCGAGACGCTGGCGGCCCTCGCCGCGCACGAGCTTGACGCTCGAAGTCCCGAATTCGATGCCCGTGCGGGCGGTCGTCGTTCCGAACACGAGTCCCTCCTCAGCTTCCCACCGGCGGCGGTGCCAGTTCGCGCCAAAAGACGGTCCGCAGGGTGCCGGACACCATGGACAACCACTCCTGCTCGAGGTAGTCGGGCAGGAGTTCCAGGAACGAGGGGTCGTAGGTGAAGTCGGAGCGGGCGCCCAGCGACAGGGAGCCCATGCAGATCATGCTCCCGAAGAAGTCGAAGCTGCTGCTGGTCACGCTGGCGCCGCCTGTGATGTAGAGCAGGCCGGGATGGGAAGCCGTGCCGATGTTCGTCGAGTTCGCGGTGATCAGCTCGTGGCAGATCATGGAGAACCCGTTGAGCGGCTCGATGGTGAGGCGCTGCACGGAGGTCGTGCCGCCGGTCCAGTAGGCGGCGTCGACCCGCTGCTCGTTGGTGATGCCCGTGAAGCGCGTGTTGATGATGGTCGTGTTCAGCGTCGTGCTGCCGCTGCCGCGGATCACCACGTCGGCGACGCCGTTCGGTCCCGGACTGGCGCCGAGCGGCGCCTCGCCGAAGTTCACGATGACCGAGGCGTCGCCGGCCGCGCGCCGGAAGACCGTGCCGGCCTGGTTGAAGTACTGGTTCATCAGTGCAGCGCTGTCGAAGGTGAAGGTGTAGCGTCCGGTGCCGGCGTTGTAAGTGGTGACATCATGCAGGTCGCCGATAGACGCCGTGATGTCGTTGCCGTTGCGGTCGTAGACCCTGGCCTGGGGGACGCCGCCGACCTGGATGCCGCGGACCTCGTAGTAGGTCGAGCCGGTCAGATGGGCCGGGTCGGTGTAGATCTGGGGCGGCTGCACCTCGAAGCCCTCGGTGAGCTCGCCGCACTGGAGGTGCTGGTCGTGGTTGCCGAAATCGGCGTCGTCGGAGACGTGGATGCGGCCGTCGACGCAGACCGCGGCGCTGGCCGTCAGGTCTCCCGAGGCCAGCAGGCTGAGCTCGAACGCCGACGGCGGCAGCTCGCCCACGGCCATGAGGCGGCGCCGCGCGCCTTCGAAGGTGCCGGTCGCGATCAGCCTGACGTAGGGGTCGGTGGAACCGCCGATCACGGTGTCGGCGATGGCCAGGTCGTAGGTGCCGCCGCCCAGGGCGACCGCGGACCAGCCGGCGCGCCAGGTGCGGTCCTGCAGGAGGCGGGCCTTGGCCCGCTCCAGCGCGGCGTCGGCCAGAAAGAAGGCCTGCGTCGATTCCTGGTCGTGGATCGCGAGCCGCGTCTCGTAGGAAGCGGTCGAGAACATGGCCAGGCCGGCGATGATCAGCACGAAGACGAAGACGGTCACGGCCAGCAGCACGTAGCCGCCCTCGCCGGCCGAGGGGCGCCGCGTCGCCGTTCTCCGCGGGTTGGCGTGCCGGTCCATCAGAACTCCAGCGCCCGGTTGCGGACGCAGACCTGGGTGAATCCGTCCGAGGCGTTGCCCTCGTCGTCGGCCAGGGACAGGTCGAGGGCCAGGGCTGTCGAATCCGCGTTGGTGGTGATGCTCAGGGCGGCGCAGATCCGGTCGGTCAGCGCGACGCCGTCGCGCTGGAATCTCGCCGCGGCGCCCGCGCTGTCGAGTCGGAAGACGTGGAGGACCGCGCCGCTCGCGTCGAAGGTGCGGAATTCCGCGTCGCCGCTGGCGGCCACCGCGTGCGCGACGTGGATGTCGCGGCTCACGGTCTCGATCAGCCGCGCCATCTCCTGCTGCAGCACGGCCTGGTCGCGGCCGCCCACGATCAGCCGCTGGTTGCTCACGGCCATGCGGGAGAGGGCCAGCACCAGGATGGTCGACGCCATGATGGCGATCACCATCTCGATCAGGGTCAGACCGGACTGGCCGCGCCGCCGGCCGTCACGCGTCGTACTTCGCATCAGTGGCGCCCCCTGCCGTTTCCGTTCCCTCCGCCGTGCCCCTCGTCCTCGTCGTCGTCGTCCCCGCCGGCCCCGTCGTCGAACCACGCCTCGAACTCGTCGAGCCCGCCGCTCTCCTCGCCGCCGCTCGCGGCGCTGGCGCCGCCGCCGGCGCCGGCGCCGGTGTCGTCCCAGGGGATGCTGCGCCCGAAGATCGTCGTGAGGGACAGTGAGCGCGGCAGCAGGCTGCCGCCGACCAGCTTGTTCCAGCCGACGGTGACCGTGACGGTCGCGGCGTCGGTCTCCGGCACGCCGATCTGAACGACGTGCGTCACGGCGTAGGAGCGGTTGTCGACGACGTAGGTCGTGTCGCGCCCCGCCAGGGTGGCCAGCGTGTCGAAGCTCTCCTCGCGACGCAGGCTCTCCAGGCGCGCGCGCCCGACGGCGCCGGCGAGGCGCCGGCTCTCCTCCAGGTCCATCTGCGAGCGGCTCTGCGCCGCGTACTGGGCGGCGCCGAAGTAGACGAGCAGCAGGATCACCGCGGCGACCATCACCTCGATGACGGTGAATCCCCGTTCATGCGCGCCGGTCCCGGCGGCCGTCGTCTTGGCGTCCATCATGCCCATCCCTCCTTTCCCGCCCGGTGGGGCCGCCCAGGGCCGGGCGCCGGTGCGGCGTCGGCCCTGGGCGAGACCGGCTGCAGTTACAGGCCCGCGATGACGGGCGCGTTGCCGTTGCTGTTGATGTTCGGCACGGTCATCGTCACCGTGACGCCGGCCATGCGCGTGCCGGCGACGCCGGTGGCCGTCAGCACCAGGGCCGTGGCGCTGGCGTTGCTGCCGCCGCCGCTGGTGATCGCGTAGGTGAAGTTGGCCGAGGCGGTGAGGTCGACGACGCCGCCGGCCGCGGACGGCCAGATCGGGTTGCCGGACGCGTTCTCGTTCTCCTGGGCCCAGGCCTTGGAAGCCGTGACGATCTCGCCGATCCGGCTGGTGGCTTCGGTGACGCGGGAGTTCTTCACGTACTTGCCGTAGATGGGCACGGCGATCGCGGCCAGGACGCCGACGATCACGACGACGACCATCAGCTCGATCATGGTGAAGCCCTTCTGGTCGGACTTGCGACGGAAGCGATTCATTGTGTTTCCTCCTCTGCTCGCGCAGATAGTTCTCCCGGACCCTTGTCTCGAGGTGGCCGCCTGTCCGGGAGATCGCGCGCCACCCGCATCGAGATGCGCCGCCTACATGGCGGACGCACCCTTGATCATCGCGTCGCCCAGCTGGAAGATGGGCAGGAACATGCTCAGGACGATGAAGCCGATGATCGCGCCGACGATGACGATCATCACCGGCTCGATCAGGGACGAGATGCTGTGCACCGCGGATTCGACCTGGCGGTCGTAGAAGTCGGAGGCCTTCGTCAGCAGGGTGTCCAGCTCGCCGGTCTCCTCGCCCGTGGACATCAGCTGCATGACCATCTCCGGGAACTTGCCGGTGCTGCGGAACGACTCGGTGACGCCGTGGCCGGCGGCCACGCTGGCCTTCACCTGGTCGATGGCGCGGGCGACGACGTGGTTGTCGGCGGCGCCCTTGACCAGATCCAGGCTTTCGAGGATGGGCAGGCCGCTGCCGATCAGGATGCCGAAGGTGCGGGCGAAGCGGCTCATCACGCCCTTGGTGACGATGGTGCCGAAGATCGGCATCCTCAGCAGGAACGTGTGCCACAGGTACTGGCCGCGATAGGTGCGCATCGCCGCGAAGATCGCCGCCAGGACGATCGCGACCACGCCCAGCGAGATCAGGGCGTTGCCGCGGATGGCGTCGGAGACGGCCAGGACGGTGCGGGTGAGCAGCGGCAGCTCCTGCCCCAGCTCCTCGTAGATGCCGGAGAACGTCGGCACGATCTTCAGGATCAGGAAGAGCGTCGAGAGGATCGTGAAGATCAGGATGAAGGCCGGGTAGGTCATCGCCGACTTGACCTTGTTCTTGATGTCGTCGACCTTCTCGAGGTACGTCGCGAGTTCGCCGACGATCTTGTCCAGGGTGCCGGCCCGCTCGCCCGCCCGGATCATGCTCAGGTACATCTGGTTGAACACGCCGGGGTAGGCGGACATGGCGTCGGAGATGCTCTCGCCGCGCTCCACGCGGTCGGCGACGCCGGACACGGCCCTGGTGACCGGCCCCCGGGCCGAATCCAGGGCCAGGCCGCGCATGCCCTTGACCAGGGGGATGCCGGACTCGATGACCGTGGCCAGCTGGCGGCTGAACAGGGCGAGGTCGCGGGTCGACGCCCGCCCGATGGTCATCGTCGCGAAGCTGCGCCACCAGTGGCGCAGGTCGCGGCCGCCCCGGTCCTCGGCGACGTGCAGGACGGCCAGCCCCTGCTGGTGCAGGCGCTGGATGATCTCGTCGGCGCTGGTGCCGTTCAGCAGGCCCGACAGCTCGGCGCCGGTCTGGTCCTTCGCGAGGTAGGAAAATGTCGCCATCTCGGTCCTCTCCCGGTTCTCGGGTCAGTCGCTGATGCACACCCGCAGGACTTCTTCGAGCGTCGTGACGCCGTCGCGCACCTTGAGCAGGCCGCTCTGCTGGAGGGTCATCATGCCCTCGGCCATCGCCTGCTGCCTCAGCTCGCTCGTGGTTCTCTTCTCGGCGATGTACTCGCGCAGCTTCGGCGTGAGCACCATCTTCTCGATCACCGCGACTCGCCCCGCGTAGCCGCGCCCCCGGCAGGAGACGCAGCCCGCGCCGTGCACGAACTTCTGCGGCATCACGGCCCTGTTGTCGGCATCCGCCCCCAGGGCCATGAGCATTTCTTCGGAGGGGGCGTACTCCTCGAGGCAGTGCTGGCAGGTCCGGCGCACCAGCCGCTGGGCGGCCACCAGGGTGACGGCGCTGGCCGCCATGAACGGCTCGGCCCCCATCGAGACCAGCCGCGCCGCGGTGCTGGGGGCGTCGTTGGCGTGGATGGTGCTGAAGACCATGTGACCGGTGAGCGCGGCCCGGATCGCGATGTCGGCGGTCTCCTGGTCGCGGATCTCGCCGACCATGATCACGTCGGGGTCCTGGCGCAGGAAGGCGCGCAGGGCGGTGGCGAAGGTCACCTTCTTGCGTGCGTTCACCTGCACCTGGTTGATGCGGCCGATCTGGTATTCGACGGGGTCCTCGATGGTCGTGATGTTGAGGGCCCCGCTGTCGAGCTCCTTGAGCGCCGCGTAGAGCGTCGTGGTCTTGCCAGAGCCCGTGGGACCCGAGAGCAGGACCATGCCGTGGGGGCGGTGGATCGCCTTGACCAGGGCCTTGATGTCGTCATCGCCGAGCCCCAGCGCGGCCAGGCTGTAGTTGAAGTTGGTCTTGTCGAGCAGGCGCATGACGATCTTCTCGCCGTGGATCGTCGGGATCGCGGACACGCGCACGTCGACCTCGCGGCCGTCGCGGCGGAAGGTGAAGCGGCCGTCCTGGGCCATGCGGCGTTCCGCGATGTCCATGTTGGACATGATCTTCAGGCGGCTGACCGTCCCCGTGTAGACGGCCCGCGGCGGCGTCAGGGCGTCGTAGAGGATGCCGTCCACGCGGTAGCGGATGATCAGGGAGTCATCCTGGGGCTCCACGTGGATGTCCGTCGCGCGGTCCTGGATGGCCTTGCCGATGATCTGGTCGACGAGGTTGATGACGCCGGCGTCCTGGGCCGCGACGGCATCGTCCGGTTCTTCGCCCACCCGGACGGCCGTCTCGCCGATCTCGTCCATGACCGACTCGATCAGCTGCGAGACGTTGCGGTCCCCCATGATGCGCCCGTAATGGTCGTCGCGGGCCTTGGCGAGGGCCTCGGAGGGGGCCAGCAGGATCTCGAGCTCGCAGTCGATCCGCGAGGCCGTGCGCTGCAGGGTGTCGATCGCCTCCACGTCGAGGGGGTCGTGCATGGCGACCAGCAGGGTGTGGTCCTTCACGTGGATCGGCAGCAGGTCGTGACGGCGCGCGAATTCCTGGGGGATCAGCTCCAGGGCGGTCCTGGTCACCTCGTCCTGGGAGGGATCGAAGAGCCGGTGGCCGAGCTGGTTGCCCAGGGCGTCCAGCAGATCCCACTCGGTGATCAGGCCCCGGTTCTGGAGGATCTCGCCGAGGCGCTCGTGGGAGAGCTTCTGCTCGACGAGGGCGTCGGCCAGTTGTGCCTGGTCGATGACGCCCTTGTTGATCAGGAACTCGCCGAGTCCCGGCGCCTTCGTGTGCATCAAGGAACTTCCCCCATCCCCGGTGTGCGTCGCGGCCGGCGAGATGCCGGGCGCGTTCCGTCGGGGAGGAGGGCTGCAATGGGCGTGCCATCGTGCCCGGATGGGGCGCATGGGGTCCCGGCGTGCCCGTGGATGGCCGAAATTCGGATGTTGATACTCTTGATTCAGGGGGTGCCGCGTTCCGGCAACTTGCACGGGGGCAAGTAATTGAAGGTACGCAGCCTCCCGGCGCCCGACGCCGGTGGAGGCGCGGAACGTCGGGGCGTTCCCGTCGCCGGATGACGCCACGGCGGTTGGAACGGGGGCCCAAGCCGCCGACGCCGTCTGCGGGACCCGGGGGAGGGCTGGCTAGAAATCAGACACGTGCCGCGGTCGGGGCGGGACCCGCCGGATCGTGCAATTTGCGACGGGATCGGCTAGCATGTCGGCATCCATCCACCCACGCCGAACCGCCGCCCGATGGGGCAGGCTGCCGAGGAGGCACCGCATGGACTGGCACGAATTGCAGAAGCACAAGGTCAACGATCTGCGCGAGATGATGAAGACCCACCTGCCCGAAGTCACCGGCGTCATCGGCCTGAAGAAGGACGAGCTGGTGGAGCTGCTCGCCGCCAAGCTGGGCGTCGAAAAGCCCCACAAGATCGTCGTCGGGCTGGACAAGACCGCGGTCAAGGGCCGGATCCGCGAACTCAAGACGATCCGGGACGCGGCGGCATCGGCGGGGGAGGACGTCCGGCGCAACCGGCACCGCCGCGAGATCCACCGCCTGAAGCGCCGCCTGCGCAAGGCCGCCAACCTGACGCACTGAGCCCGCGCCGCCTCGGCGCCGCGACACAAGGACGGCCGGCTCCCGGGGGAGCCGGCCGTCGTCGTCTCGCAGGCGTTCGCGAGCGGTCCCGCGCTCAGGCGGACATCTTCTCCCGCTTCTCCTGGCAGGCGATGCACAGGCGGGCCGTCGGCACGGCCAGCAGCCGTTCGACCGCGATGGCGTGGTCGCCGTCCTCGCACCGGCCGTAGGTCCCGTTCTCCAGCTTCGCGAGGGCCTCCTCGATGTCGAAGAGGTGGTCGGTCTCGGCGCCGGCTAGGTGGATCATCGTCTCGTACTGGATCTCGTCGGATCCCTGGTCGGCCATGTGGTTGGAGTGGGCCTTGCCGGAGCCGTCCCCGGTCTGGTCGTCGGCGTGCTGGATCGCCTTCGCGTGGCGGGCGATGATGCGCTGGACGCGGTCGCGCTCGGCCTGCAGGCCGTCGCGGATGCGTTCGAGATCCCGTGTCCTCATCGTACCTCCTGAACGCGCCCCCGCCGGGGGCGCCGTCTCGTTCGTCGCCGGTCCCGGGCCGCCGCCTGGCGGTCCGGAGCCCATAGAGATACCATCGCAGCGGCCCCGCCGCCAGGAGGCGTTGCCCCCGGAGCGCGGATTCCCGGCCGACTCCGGGCTGGACGGCGGGCCGCCGGGCCGCTATGGTCGCTCATCATGAAGATCGCGTTCATCGGCACCCACGGCGTGGGCAAGACCACCCTCTGCTTCGAGCTGGCGGCCTGCCTGAAGCGGCTCGACATCGGCGTCGACGTCGTGAAGGAGGTCGCCCGGCACTGCCCGCTGCCCATCAACCGCGACACCACCAGCGGCGCCCAGGAGTGGATCCTCCACACGCAGATCGCCTGGGAGATCGCCACGGCCGCCGCCTACCAGGCCGTGGTCTGCGACCGCTCGGTGCTCGACAACTACGCCTACATGGTCCACGCCGTCGGCCGTCGCCCCGACCTCGAGCCGCTGCTGCGCCACTGGCTGGGCACCTACACGCTGCTGGTGAGGGTGCCCGTGCTCGGGGCGCCCGCCTTCGACGGCACGCGCGACACGTCGGCCGGCTTCCAGATGGGCATCGACGCCCTGATCCAGGAGCTGCTCGCGGAACTGGACCAGCCGCGGCTCGAACTGGATCCGGACGACCGCGACGGCTGGATCGGGCAGGTCCTGGAAGCGGTCGGCCTGCCCCGGCACTCGCCCCAGCTCGACCTCTTCAACGGCCTCGGCCGGCACGGCTGAGACGCCGCCGCCGCCGTCCCCAACTTCCTGCGGCTCAAGACGATATCCGCGCTCAAGAACGCGCCCCGCCCGCCGATCCCTACCGGGAGAGATCCCGCACCCGACCGGCAGCAACGGTGGTGGCATGAGCGACCGCACCCTGGACATACCCGTGCCGTCCGACGCCGTCGGCGCCGAACCCGCGCTCGCGCGCGAGGAGCGCCTCGAGACGCGCGTGCGCCGGCTCGAGGCCGAGAACGCGCAGCTGCGCCGGGACCGCCTGCAGTCCGGGCTGTCCGGCGGGGACCTCGTGGAGCGTCTGGGCGCCGCCGATCTCGAGGACCTGCGCCACTACCTGCGCGAAGCCCAGAAACGCCCGGAACTCTGGTGCGACGGGCGTCTGCTGCCGGTGCGCGACGTGCCGCCGGAAGCCGTCCTGGACCTGGCCGAACTGGCCTACTGGCGCCACGTGCTGGCGCGGGGCGTCGGCCTGTGCACCTGCCTGGTGCTGCGCGACGGGCGGGGCTACCGCCCGGTCGACGACGGGCGCGTCCTGATCGCCGGGAGCGCCGCCGCCGGCGCGGCCTGCAGCGGGGCCTGCGTCGCGGCCGTCGCCGAGCAGCTCGAAACGGACCCGGACCCGGATCCCGGCGCGCGGCCGGCGGGCGCGGTCTGCCCGGCGTGCGGCGCCGCGCTGTGGCACGTGCCGGTGCTGCTGTCGCACGAGAAGGAGCGCGCCGTGCTCGGCCGGCTCGTCGGCCACGGTCCGCCCGCCGAAGCCGACGCGCAGCGTCGCATGGTCGAGCTGGTGGCCAACCTCGCGGGGCGCCGCGCCAGCGAGGAGTACGCCCGGCAGGCCGGCGCCGTGCTGCAGCTGCAGGTCGCCGGGATGATCCTGCGCTACACCCAGGAGAAGGCGCACGCCGCCGACGCCGCCCGCGCGGCCATGCAGCGCCACGCGCAGGTGGCCGCCGACCTGGCCCGGGCCAAGGCCGACCTGGAAGGCGCGCTGGCCGAGGCCGGCGACGCGCGCCGCGCCGCCGAGCTGGCCAACCGCAGCAAGAGCATGTTCCTGGCCGCGATGTCGCACGAGATCCGCACGCCGCTGACCTGCGTCGTCGGCTTCGCCGACCTGCTGACCATGCCGAACCTGAGCGACCGGGACGTGCGCGACTTCGCGGTGTCCATCCAGGAGAGCGGCCAGGTCCTGCTGTCGCTGATCAACAACGTGCTCGACCTGTCGCGCATCGAGGCCGGCCGCCTCGACCTCGAACGCATCCCCTACAGCGCGCGCGACGTGCTCGAGGAGGTGTGCGGGATCTTCGCCTCGTCCTCGCGCGAGAAGCGCGTCGCCCTGGAGCTCGTCGTGGACCCCGCGGTGCCGGCCGGGCAGGTGGGCGACCCGACGCGCCTGCGCCAGGTGGCGATGAACCTCGTCGGCAACGCGATGAAGTTCACCAGCCGCGGCGCGGTCACCGTCGCCTGCCGCCGCGCGGAGGCCGCCGGCTGGCTCGAGGTCTCGGTCGCCGACACGGGCTCCGGCATCCCCGCCGACCGCCTGGACGGGATCTTCGAGCCCTTCCAGCAGGCCGGCCGGGACATCGCCCGCAAGCACGGCGGCAGCGGGCTGGGCCTGGCCATCGCCCACCGGACCGTCGCGGCCATGGGCGGCGAACTGACCGTGACGAGCGAGGTCGATCGGGGTTCGCGCTTCGCGTTCACCTTCCCCGAGGTCCTGGCCGAGAGCGCCGGCGTCGCCGACGGCGAACTGGACCGCGGCCCCTGCGGCGGCTAAGCTGCAGGTGGTCGCCGTTTCGCCCCGCGCGCCCCGGGAGGATCCCATGGCCTTGACGTCTTCGCCCCACGACCCCGCCCTGCATCTGTTGGCTTCGCCCGTGGTGGTCGTCGGCGCCGCCGACGGCGAGCGCCGGGGCGGCCTGACCGCCGCCTGGGTGTCCCGCGTCTCGGCCTCGCCGCCGCTGCTCGTGGTCTCGGTCTCGCCGCTGCGGCACACCCACGGGCTGCTGCGCGACGGGGGGGAGTTCACGGTCTCGGTGCTGCGCGAGGGGCAGGTGGAGGTCGCGCGGCTGTTCGGGCTGCAGTCCGGCCGCGACCTCGACAAGTGGGAGCGCACGCCCGCCGTCCTGCTGGGCGGGGGGGTGCCGGCGCTGCGGGACTGCGCGGCCCGGCTGCTGTGCCGTCTGGCGGGCCGTCACCCGGCCGGCGACCACGAACTGCTGGTCGGGGAAGTTCTCGGTTCGGAGGTCGTGGGGGGCGGCCCCGCGCTGCCGATGCGCGGAACCGACTACGCCCCGCGAGGTTGAAGAGAGCCTGTTGCAAACGACCCGGATTCCGGTATCTTGAGCGCAGTGGAACCTGCCTTCACCAACCCACCCCGGGAGGTCTCCATGGCAAGACTGCAAGCGGCCGGCACCGTCTGGCCCGAAGAAGTCCTGAAGCTCCCCTCGATCGAATTCCACGTCGCCGGCGTGACCGGCCACTCCCTGAAGAACCACGAGAAGCAGGTGACGTTCTTCCGCTTCGACGAAGGCGTGACCGTCCCGGACCACAGCCACGGCGCCCAGTGGGGCTACCTCGTCACCGGCGAGATGACCCTGGAGATCGAGGGCCGCACCGAGCTGTACCAGGCCGGCGACGTCTACTACATCCCCGCGGGCAAGAAGCACCGCACCTCGTTCAGCCAGATGTCGCACGTGATCGACATGGGCGACGATCCCCACCGCTACCCCCTGCGGGGCTAGCGGCCGGACGCAGGCAGGGGCCGGACCGCGCGCGCGATCCGGCCCCGTGGTGTCATCCCCGCTCCGCTCAGGCCGGTCCCAGCACGACTTCCCAGCGATCGTCCGCTCCCAGGTAGCGCGCGGCGGCGTCGCGGACGCGCCGCGGGGTCAGCGCGCGGATCTCCTTCAGGTGGTGGGCGATGTTGTTGGGTGCGCGGCCGTAGAGCACGTCGGCGCCGCAGCGGCTCGCCCGCGCGGCGTTGCTCTGCCGCGAGATCAGCAGGTTGCCCAGGAGCCGCGCGCGGGCCCGCGCGAACTCGACCGCGGCCGCCGGCTCGGCGGCGACGCGGCGCAGCTCCTCGACCAGGGCGGCCGCGGCCGCCTCCTCGGTGGCGGGGTCGGTCAGCACGTAGCCGACCAGCATGCCCGGCGCGAAGCCGCGGGCGGCCTGCATCCCTGTCGTGTAGCACAGCGAGCGGCGGTTGCGCAGGGCCTCGAAGAGCCGGCCGCTCTGGCCGTTCAGCAGGCTCTGCAGCAGCGCCAGCGCGGCGCGGTCGGTGTTCGGGTCCAGCGGGCCGCGCCAGCCGCACAGCACCACGCTCTGGCGCACGTCGCGCCCGATGCGGTTGCGCGCGACGCCGGCGGCCGCCGGCACGCGGTCCAGCGGCGGCAGCGGCGGCGAGGGGGCGTCGGGCAGGTCGCCGAGGATCGTCTCGATCCGCGCCGCGAGGCGGTCGCGGTCGACGTCGCCCGAGACCACCACGTGCACGTTGCGCGACGTCCACACGCGGGCGTGGTGGGCGACGAGGTCGTCGCGCGTCAGGCCCGGCAGCGAATCCTCGGTGCCGGCCATGGGCGAGCCGTAGGGGTGGTCCGGGTACATCGCGGCGCGCAGGGCGCGGGCGGCGGCCTGGAAGGGGTCGTCCTGCTGGGCCTGCAGGTCGTCCAGCGCGAGCCGGCGTTCCTGCTCCAGCTCGTCGGCGGGGAAGGCGGGCGCGCAGGCCAGGCGCCCCAGCCGCTCCAGCAGGGGGTCCAGGCGGGCCGTCAGGCCCGTCAGCGACAGCCCCGTGTGGTCGCGCGCCGAGAAGGGGGAGAGCGAGGCGCCGCAGCCCTCGACGGCGGCGTGCAGCGCGGTCGCGTCCTCCCGCGCCGTCGCCTTGGCCTGGACCTGCTGCGTCAGGTGGGCCAGCCCCTCCCGCCCCGGCGCCTGGTGGCAGACGCCGCCGGCGGCGTAGAGGCTGAGCGTCGCCACCGGCAGGCTGCGGTCTTCGCGCACGTAGAGGCGCAGGCCGCCGCGCAGGAGGATCTCCTCGAAGGGGCGGTCGTTCTTCGCGGTCGTCTTGGTGGCCGGGGTCGCGGGTTTCTTCCCGGTGGGAGCGATCGTCGTCGCCGTCGGCGACGATCCCGCCCCGCCCGCGCGTCCGGCGAGCCGCGGCGCCAACAGCGCCTCCCAGGCGGCGGCGTCCGCGGGGATCCCGTCGTCGCCGCCGTCGGCGGGGGCGTAGACGAGGATCGCGGCCTCCTCGCGCACGAACAGGCGGCGGCAGAGGCGCTGGAAGTCGGCGCCGGTCACCGCCGCCACCCGCTGCGGCCAGTCGAAGGCGGCCTGCGGGTCGCCCATGGCGTCGTGCCAGCCCAGGTTCGCGGCGCGTCCCTGCACCGTCTCCAGCCCGAAGGCGTGGCCGCGCTCGGTGCGGATGCGGGCGCGGTCCAGCTCGGCCTCGTCCGGCGGCACATCCTTCATCTCCTGCAGCAGGCCGCCGATCTCCGCGACGGCCGCCGCGACCTTCGCGGCGTCGGTCTCGAAGTCCACCACCAGCAGCCCCTCGCGCGGGCCGGACTCGCTCAGCAGGCCGATGCCGCCGACCAGCTGCATCTCTTCCTGGATGCGGCGGTAGAGCCGCGCGCTGCGCCCGTCCGACAGGATCTGCTGCACGACGGCCAGGGCCGGCTGGTCGGGATCGCTCTCGGCCACGCCCGGCAGCAGCAGCTTGCCGTAGACGCGCTGCAGGTCGCCCCGGGCCAGCCGCGCGCGCAGGCGGCCGTGGGGCGGTTCGCCGGCCGGCGACGGCAGCTCGTAGGGGCGCGGCGGCGCCTCGGGCCCGAAGGTCGCGGCCAGCAGGTCCAGGACCGCCCCGGCCTCGACGTCGCCCACCACCACGGCGGTCATGCGGTCGGGCTGGTAGGCGGCCCGCCAGAAGTCGACGATCCGCTCGCGGGGCGTGGACAGCAGGTCCTCGTCCCGGCCGCCGATCGGGTGCCGGTAGGGGCTGACGTCGCGCGCCAGCTCCAGGCCCCAGCGCCAGGTCACGCCGAAGCCCGAGGGCTGGTCGTCGTACATGTGGTTCTCGTGGACCAGCACCTTGCGCTCGGCGTCCAGCGCCGTGGGCTCGAACTCGGAGTGGAACAGGGCGTCGTGCAGGATGTCGACCGCCGCGGGCAGGTGCTCGGCCGGCACGGTGATGTGGTAGTTCGTGGTCTCGTAGCCGGTGCCGGCGTTGGTGGTGCCGCCGAGGTCGGCGACCTCGCGCGCGAAGTCGCCCTCGGCCCGCCGCGCGGTGCCCTTGAACAGCAGGTGCTCGATGCCGTGCGCCCAGCCGCGCACCCCGTCGGGCTCCAGGTTCGAGCCGACGCGCACCCAGAGGTTGCAGACCGCTACCGGGCTGCGGCGGTCCTCCATGACGATCAGGCGCATCCCGTTGGTCAGGCGGGCCGTGACGGCCCCGCCCATCGTGCCACGGGACGCGAGGTGGCGCTGCGGCATGGAGTCTCCCCGTCGGTGTGAGCGCAGCCGCCCGGGCGCATCCCGTCCGGCTCCGGCCAGAGTAAGGGGGACGGTCCCGCTTGGCGACCACGGATTGACGGGCGGGGGCGGGTGTGACAGCCTGCGTCTAGACTGGGGGTCCGAACGGAGGGGACGTGAACGCGACACCGGACATCCTGACCATCGACGTCGAGGAGTGGTTCCACGGCCACAACTACCTCGACCAGGCGCCGCCCGACACCTGGGAGGGGCGCGAGAGCCGCGTCGTCGGCAACACCAAACGCTGCCTCGACCTGCTGGCGAAGCACCGCGTGACCGGGACCTTCTTCGTCCTGGGCTGGACCGCCGAGCGCCATCCGGACCTGGTGCGCCGCATCGCGGACGCCGGCCACGAGATCGCCTGCCACTCGTATGCCCACCCGGTCGTCCACCAGCTCGCGCCCGAGGAGTTCCGCGCCGACCTGCGCCGGGCGCGCGCGGCGCTGGCCGCCGCCGGGATCGAACGCGTCGACGGCTACCGCGCCCCGAGCTTCACGATCACCCCCGCGGTGCACGGCTACCTGCACGTGCTGCGCGAGGAGGGCTTCGCCTACGACTGCTCCCTGTTCCCCGTCCACCACCCGCACTACGGGCAACCCGCGTCGCCGCGCCGGCCCTTCCTGCTGCAGTCGCCCGACGGCGCCGGGGAACCGCTGCTGGTGATGCCGATGACCACCGCGCGTGTCCTGGGCGTGAACGTCGGCTTCGCCGGCGGCGCCTACCTGCGCCTGCTGCCGGTGGCGGCCTACCGCGGCCTGCGCGCGCTGGCCCGCCGCCAGGGCCAGCCGGTCGTCACCTACCTGCACCCCTGGGAATTGGACGACTGGCGTCCCGGCCGCATCGGCCAATCGCCGGTGAAGCGCCTGCTCAGCCAGGGGGGGCAGAACTCGACCTTCGCCAAGCTGGAGGGCGTGCTGAAGCAGGGAAATTTCGTCACGATGGGGGATCACGCCGCGGCGCTGCGGCGCGGGGATCTGCCGACGCGATCGCTGCCGCTGGTCTGAGGCTGATGCCTACTCTGGAACTCCAGTAACACCGTCCGCTTTGCGCCACAAAGCTCCCGACGAAGCCGGCTGGGCGAACACAAGCTGGTTCCCCGTGATCTCGACCGCCTCCCAGGCTCCGGTCTCCGGATGGAACCGCTGCCAGGTCCCGTTCGCCGGGAAGGCCACCGGCCAGGTGTGCGCGTTGTGGTCGAAGTTCAGGGCCACGACGATCTCCGCCTGCGACGACACGGTCCCGCCGCGCCAGTAGCAGAGCGTGCGGTCGTAGTGGTCGGCGTCGGCGGCGCGCCAGGCGAACCAGGTGCGCTCGGAGGCCAGGGCGGCCTCGTCGCGGCGCAGCCGGATGAGGTTGCGGTAGACGGAACGCAGGGACTGGTCGCCGGTGGTCCAGTCGATCTTGAAGGTGGTCGGGTCGCTCGGGCGGAACTCGTCGCAGCCGATCTCCTGGCCGTTGTAGAGCATCGGGATGCCGACGCTGGTCAGCAGCGCGAAGGCGCCCAGCTCCGACTTCTGACGCCCGCCCACCGCCTGCGCATCGACCGAGCCGTAGGTGTCCACGGCCCAGGCGATGCGGTTCTCGTCGTGCGTCTCGAGGGACTTCACGTCGCTGAAGCCGTCGCCGTTGACGCCGTCGTACTGGCTGTTGGCGCCGATCACGTTGGCCGAGGCCCACATGTTGCGGCAGCCGAAGCTCCAGCAGCCGAGGCTGATCGCGGTCGAGCCGCGCCAGGCGAAGCCGTTCTGGGTCAGGTTCGTGGTCATCACCTGCAGGAAGTTGTTGCCGCCGCCGCCCCAGGCGTCGGTGTGGTTGCCGCCCCACTGGGCGTCGTAGCCGTGGGTGACGGCGTTGCCCTCGCTGGGGTAGCGGAAGTCCTCGCCGATCAGCAGCAGGTCCGGGCGCGCGTCGCGCAGCTCGTCGCGCAGGTACTCCCAGGTGGCCCAGCCCTCGCCGGCCACGTAGTCGAAGCGGAACCCGTCCACCTTGTAGGTGTCGACCCAGTGCAGCATCGCGTCGCGGACGTGGGCCTTCAGGGCGGGGTCGCTCCAGTTCAGCTCGACCATGCCCCAGGGGTTCGACTCGGTCGTGGTGAAGTGGTAGGTCCCGGCGAAGGTGTCCAGCTGCCGCAGGACGCCGCCGCCGGCCTGGTGGTTCAAGACGACGTCCAGGATGACCGCCATGCCGCGCTCGTGGCAGCGGTCCACCAGCAGGGCGAAGAAGTAGGGCGTGCCGTAGGCGGGGTTGGGGGCGGCGTACAGCACCGGGTCGTAGCCCCAGCCATTGTACGAGGGGGCGTTGACGGGCATCAGCTCGACGGCGTTGACGCCCAGGTCCACCAGGTTGGGCCCGGTGTCCAGGCCGCTGATGATGCCGGCGAAGGTGCCGGCGGCCGAGAAGTCGTTCGGGGCGATCTCGTAGATGACCAGCTTGGTGCGGTCGACCGGGGTCGCCAGGTCGCGGATCGACGGCAGGGTCCGCCCGTACAGGGCGTTGGCCTGGGCGGGATCGCCGCCGGCCTGGACCTCGGGGGCCATGGGGTCGGTCAGCCAGGTGACCACGCCGCCCTTGCGCAGGACGAACTTGTAGGCCTGCACGCCCGCCGGCAGGTCGGTGCCGTAGCGCCAGGTGACGCCGTCGCCGTCGGGGACGAAGGCGTAGGCCGCGTTCTGGGTGGCCCAGCCGTTGAAGGCGCCGGCGAGGTGGACCGAATCGGCGGCGTAGACGCGCAGGACGAAGCTGTCGGGCTGGGCCAGGACCATCGAGGAGGACGGCAGCGGGGCCGCCTCCTCGGCGCCCCCCGGGGCGACGGGCCGATCGCTCGTGCAGCCGTGCAGCAGCAGGGCCGTCGTGAGCAGGGCAGACCAGGCCAGCAGGGACCGCAGCGCTTTCATGGGACTCCCGTCGTGTGGGTCGAAGTTCATGTAATGATAACACAAATACGAGCGGGCTCCCAGTCGCCTCCGACCGGACGACAGGCCCCCTTGACGCCGCCGCGGCGCGTGTTACTCTCCACGTCTTGGACCATTTCCGGCGCGATCGCCAGGCGGGGGAGACCCCCGCCGCGCACCTGCGCCGCCAACCGGGAGATCATCATGCGCCATCGTCCCCTGCTGTCGTCGCTCGCCGTCCTGCTGGCCGGCATCGTCCTGGCGGCCGGCTCGCTGCCCGCCGCCGACGTGACCTTCGTCCACCGCGCCCCCGGCGCCAAGGAGGTCACCCTGGCCGGCAGCTTCAACGGCTGGAAGGCCTTCGATCTGGCCCTGAAGGACACCGGCGGCGGCGTGTGGGCCATCGTGGTGCCCCTGGACGAGGGGACCTACGAGTACAAGTTCGTGGTCGACGGCGCCTGGCGTCAGGACCCGGCCAACCCCGTGGGCAAGGACGACGGCTACGGCGGGCAGAACTCGGTCGTGGTCGTGCCGGCCGGGGCGGCCAAGCTGACCGCGGGCGGCGGCGAGGCGCCGGCCGGCCTGAAGGCGACTCCTGTCGCGACGGCGACGGCGGCGGCGCCGGCGGGCGCGCCTGCAGGGACGACCGTGTTCTCGCACAACGCTGGCAAGGGCGCCGCCTGCTTCCTGGCCGGCGAGTTCAACGGCTGGAACCCGACCGCCGACCGCATGGAGGATCCCGACGGCGACGGCACCTTCACCAAGGCGCTGACGCTGGCCCCGGGCCGCTACCAATACAAGTTCGTGGTCGACGGCAACTGGCTCGCGGATCCCGCGGCGGCCGAGTCGGCCGAGGACGGCTTCGGTGGCAAGAACTCCGTGGCCGTGGTGGGGACGGGGGGGGCGGCCGCGAAACCTGCCGCCGCCGCCGCGCCGACCGCCGCGGCGCCGGCCGTCGCCGGCAAGACGCGCTTCTCCTTCGACGCCGGCGGCAAGGTCGGCGGCTGCTTCCTCGCCGGCGAGTTCAACGGCTGGAGCCCGACCGCGCAGAGCATGGCCGATCCCGACGGCGACGGCGTCTACACCGCCGACGTGGACCTGGCCCCCGGCCGCTACATGTACAAGTTCGTGGTCGACGGCAACTGGAAGCAGGACCCGCAGAACCCCGAGGGCGTCGACGACGGCTTCGGCGGCAAGAACTCCGTGATCAACGTGGGCGCGGGCGGCGCCGCCGGCGCGCCGGCGCC